>Ga0137365_10000649_pt1 | contig 24311 bp, 11 predicted proteins | sample SagtaG_9_FD_104799 | JGI IMG/M metagenome (GOLD analysis project Ga0137365, IMG submission 104799) | Vadose zone soil microbial communities from Sagehorn Ranch, Mendocino, California, USA - Sage1_L_40_16 metaG | ecosystem: Environmental > Terrestrial > Soil > Vadose zone | place: USA...
CCCAGCCGACGCTGGGAGGCATGGGGCGACTACGTCACGCGGAACCCGTGGCGCGTGCTCATCGTCGCCGGCCTGCCCGTGCTCGCCCTGGCGCTCCAGACGCTGCGGCTCCGCACGGACGTGGAGGCCGGCGACTGGCTTCCGCAGGCGATGGAGTCCGCGCGGGCCGTTCAGGACCTCCGGACGATGGGCCGCAGCGCGGTCGTGGCCACCATGCCGGTGGTTGTGGACCTGCCCGAGGACACGCCGCCGCTCGGCGAGCGCGCGTGGAACGGCGCGCTCCGCCTGGGTGCGTGGATCGCCGCGAACCCCGGTGTCGCCCGCGTGCGCTCGCTGCCGGCCCTGGCCGGTCCCAGGTGGAGTCCGGTGGCCGTGATCCGGATCCCCATTCAGGCACGGCGCGCCTTCGTCAGCCGTGATCGCCGGGCCGTCATGCTGGACGTGCTCCCCGACGAGCACGCGGACCGGCACGACCTGTCCCGCCTGGTGCTTCGCCTGCGCGCGGCGGACCCCGCAGCCCTCACCGGGCTGCCGGGCACGCGCATCCGGATCGGCGGCGTCCCGGCCTTCCATGTCGACTATGGCGCCGCCGTGAAGCGCCGGTTCTCGGGCGTCGTCACGCTCGCAATCGGCGGCACGCTGCTGGCGCTGTTTCTTGGCTTTCGCTCGGTCCTCGTCCCACTCAAGGCGGTGGCGCTCAACTTGTTTTCCGTGGTGGCGGCCCTCGGCGCGCTGGTGCTGGTCTTCCAGGACGGCCACGGCGTGCGCTGGCTCGGCCTCGACCGTCCGGTCGGGGGGGTGTTTTCGAGCGTGCCGCTGCTCGTGTTCTGCGTCGTGTTCGGTCTGAGTATGGACTACGAAGTCTTTCTGGTGGCCCGCGTCCGCGAGGCGCGGCGCCGCGGGTGCGACGAGCGCGCCGCGCTGATCGAAGGCCTGGGACGCACGGCCGGCGTCATCACCAGTGCCGCCGCCATCATGGTGGCCGTCTTCGCCGCGTTCACGCTGGGCGAGTTCGTGCTGATCAAGATGCTCGGCCTGGCGCTCGCCGTGGCCGTGGCGCTCGACGCCACCGTGGTGCGCCTGGCGATCGGACCGGCGCTCCTCTGCCTCGCCGGCAAGTGGAACTGGTGGCCGGGGACTCCGGCGCCCCGGGCCGACGCGTCGGCAGACCGTTCAACCCAACTCGAGCCTGCGGACGCCGGTTGATGCCTCCGGTGGTCCCGGGGCGGGAGGAACGATGCTGCGGCTTCTGCGCGAGCGGCTCTTGCGCGCTGTGCTGATCATCGTCGGCGTGATCTCGCTGGTCGGCGTGTACCCCATGATGCAGCTGTGGCCCGCGGGCTGGCGTTGGCACCCGCACAACCCTGCGTACGAGCACATGATCATCGGCGTCTACGCGACGCTCGGTGTTTGCCTCCTCATTGCCGCGCGCCGGCCCGAGTCGCACCGCCTGCTCATTCTGTTCGCCGGCTGGTCCAGCTTGGTGCACGGCGCCGTCATGGCGATGGACGCGGTGCGCACCGCCGGCGAGCGCGGCCACCTGGTAGGCGACGTCCCCGCGCTTGTGGCTGCGGGCGCGCTGGTCCTTCTGTTGGCTCCTCCGGCGGCGAGCGGCGATGCCTCCTGATCCCGTCACCTCCGCCCCCGCGCTGCCGCCGGACGTGCGGGCGCTCTATCCGTTCGCGAGCCGGCACCTGCCGCTCGCGTCCGGCCATCGCATGCACTACCTCGACGAGGGCACGGGTCGGCCGCTCCTCATGCTGCACGGCAACCCCACCTGGTCGTTCTACTACCGCCATCTCGTGCTGGGCCTGAGAGGGCGGTATCGCTGCGTGGTGCCCGACCACATCGGCTGCGGGCTGTCGGACAAGCCGCAGCGGTGGAGCTATCGCATCGCCGCCCACACCGACAACGTGTGCGAGCTGGTGACGCGGCTCGATCTGCGGGACGTCACGCTGGTGGTGCACGACTGGGGCGGCCCGATCGGGTATCTGGCGGCGCTCCGGTTGCCGGAGCGGTTCCGGCGGTTCGTGGTCTTCAACACCGCCGTGTTTCTCCTGCCGCTGCCGAAGCGGCTGACGATGATGCGCATCCCGCTGTACGGCCCGCTCGTGGTGCGCGGCTTGAACGGATTCCTTAGGGCCGGGTTGTGGACGAGCATCGCCAACCCCGCCCGGTTCACCCCGAGCGTGCGCGCCGGCTACCTGTTCCCGTACGACTCGTGGGCGCACCGCGTGGCGATCCTGCGGTTCGTGCAAGAGATTCCGCTGGAGCGCGGGCATCCGAACCGGCGCCTGCTGGACGACCTGGAACGGCAGCTCCATCTCCTTGAGGACCGGCCGCATCTGGTCATCTGGGGGCTCCAGGATCGAGTGTTCCACCGCGGCTTCCTCGAGGGCTGGAAACAGCGGTTCCCGGGCGCGGAGGTGCACGCGTTCGAGGACGCGTCGCACTGGGTGGTGGACGAAGCTCCCGATCGGATCGTGGCGCTGATGCAAGCGTTCCTGGCGAGAACCGAGTGAGCAGGGGACCGGGGGACATGTCCGAGGACGCGAACTTCGCCGCGACGCTGAGCGCTCGGGCACGCGCGCACCCGCGGGCGACCGCCCTGATCGAATCGGGCGCGTGCCGGAGCATCAGTTTCGGTGATCTCGAATCCCTCACCCGTCGCTACTCGCGCGGTCTGGCCCGGCGGGGCGTGCGCCCCGGGGATCGCGCGCTCTATCTGCTGCGCCCGTCGATCGACTCGTACGCGGTGTTCTACGCGCTGCTGCGGCTCGGGGCGGTGCCCGTGCTCATGGACCCGCGCATGGGCCTGCGGCGCCTGTTGACGTGCATCGCGGTCGTGCGTCCCCGCGTCGTGCTCGCGGTGCCGCTGGTGCATGCCGTTCGGATGTTCGCGAGACACCCCTTCGCTGCGGCGCAAGTGCTGATCACGGCCGGCCGCCGCTGGTTCTGGGGTGGAGTGCGGCTGTCGGAGTGTCTCGCCGAAGACGGGACCCTCGGCAACCCTCCGACTGCGCCCGCCGACGCGTCTTTCCTGCCCTTCACGTCGGGCTCGACTGGCGCCGCCAAGGCTGTGTTTTACGACCACGCCATGCTCCGGCAGCAGGTAGCAGTGATGCACGACGTGTGCGATTGGCGGGAAGGGATGCGGGTGGTGATGGCCTATGCGCCGTTCGTGCCCTATGCCCTCGCCGACGGCCTGGCGGCGATTCTCCCCGACATCGACTTCTCCCGGCCGGCCGCCGCCAACCCCGCTCGCATTGTCGAGGCGGTGCGCCAGTACGCGGCGCAGTGCGCGTTCGCCTCTCCCATCGTGTGGATACGCCTGGCGCGCTACTGCGAGCGGAACGGGATCGCGCTCCCGACGCTGGAGCGCGCTGTGACCGCCGGAGCGCCGGTGCCCGCCGATCTGCACCGGCGGCTGCGTCCGGTGCTCCATCGCGACGGGCAACTCTATACCCCCTACGGGGCGACCGAAGCGATGCCGCTCACGACCACCTGCACCAGTGAGCTGGTCGATACGTGGGAGGAAACCCGACGCGGCGGTGGCACGTGCGTCGGCACGCCGCTCGCGTGCGTTGAGATTGGGATCATTCGCGTGACGGATGACCCGATCCCCGTCTGGGCGGACGACCTGTGCGTCCCGGAGGGGGCGATCGGGGAGATCGTGGTCGGCGGCCCGCTCGTCAGCCCCGCGTACCCGGACCGGCCCGACGAGACGGCGCGTGCCAAGATCCGCCGCGGCCCCCACGTGCTGCACCGGATGGGCGACCTGGGGCGACGCGACGCCACCGGCCGCCTCTGGTTCTGCGGGCGCAAATCCGACCAGATCGAGACCCGCCACGGCCTGATCCCGTCCGGCCCGCTTGAGAGCATCTTCGACCAACACCCCGCGGTGTTTCGCAGCGCGGTGGTGGGCATGGGTCCGATCCATGCTCGGACGGTGGTGGCGTGCGTCGAGCTGGACGCGGGAGAGACGTTCACGCCGCGGCTCGAGGCAGAGCTCAGCGCGCTCACGACGGGCACATGTTACGAGGGCGTGGTCACGCGGTTTTTCCCCCACCGCGGCTTCCCCGTCGACACCAGGCACAACTCGAAGATCCGGCGGGACGAGCTGGCCGGCTGGGCCGCGGCACGGCTGAGCCGCCGAGCGAGGTCCTGATGAAGGCACGCACATGCGGGCGGTAGTCACCGGTGGCGGCGGCTTTCTCGGGCGTCGCATCGTCGAGCTGCTCTGCACCCGCGGCGACGACGTGCGGGTGGTGGACCGGCAGCGCCATCCATCCATCGAGCCCCTCGGCGCCCGCGTCGTCGCCGCCGACGTGCGTGACGCCGCGGCGCTGCGCGCGGCGTTCGAGCATGCCGACGTCGTCTACCACGGGGCGGGGAGGGTCGGCTTCTGGGGCCCCAGGGACGCGTTCTGGTCGATCAACGTCGAGGGGACGCGCGCCGTGCTCGACGCGGCCCGGCGCTGCGGTGTCCCGCGGCTCGTCTACACCAGCACGCCGTCCGTGGTGGGCTACGCCCGCGACGTGGAGAACGGCGGGCCGGAGTTACCCTACGCCGCCGTCCATGAAAACGCCTATGGGCAATCGAAGTGTGCCGCGGAGCGGCTGGTGCTCGCGGCCAACGGCACGGGGATCGCCACGGTCGCGCTCCGGCCCCACGTCATCATTGGTCCGGGAGACAAACGCGTGCTACCGGGGGTCGTGCGTCGCGCAATCCGCGGGCAGCTGCGCGTCATAGGAGATGGACGCAACAAGATTGATCTGACCTATGTCGACAACGCCGCCTGGGCGCATCTGGATGCGGCCGACGCGCTGACCGATTCGCGGGCCCCGAGCGCCGGCCGGCCGTATTTCATCACCAACGACCAGCCGGTCTTCCTCTGGAAGTGGTTGAACGAGCTGCTCGGCGAGCTCGATCTGCCGCCGGTGACCCGATCGCTCTCATTCCCCACGGCGCGGCTCGTGGGTCTCCTGACGGAAATGATCTGGACGGGATTGGGCGTCACGCGCGACCCGCCGATAACCCGCGCCCTCGCGAGCGTGCTTGCGCGCTCCCACTGGTACGACATCGAGCCGGCGCGCCGCGACCTGGGCTACCGCGTGCGGGTTCCGATGGAAGAGGCGACCCGGCGCACCGCGTGCTGGCTCGCGGAGCAGTGCTGGGCGGATGCGCGCAGGGGACGAAGGGGCGCGGCACCTCGCGTCACGCATGCCAAGGAGCGGCCGGAGTATTACATCACTCCGACCCACGACTTCACGCAGTACACAAAGGACTACGAAGAGAAATACTGGAGCCAGGACACGGCCTTCGATTGGCAACAAAGCGTGTCCGAAAATCTGAAGGCGCATCTGGGGCGGGTGTCTCCAGACGAGTTTGCACGAGTCGCGCGGCTCGCGCTCCCCCTCGTAGATGAAGCCCTGGGCCGCAGGATCAGGGAGATTCGGCAGTTCGGGCTGCCGCTCGCCGAGGATGCGCTCAAGGCGATCCGCGAATGCACCCTATCCGACCGATCGACCATGGATCGGGTGTTGGCAATTCAGGAGCCGCTCGAGCAGCTGCAGTCCGCCGCGGCGCGAGTGCGAGATCGATTGGCCGTCCTGAAACGCGAGCGGCTGGAGCTCCAGGGGTTGCAGCGCCTTGGGCTGGTCAAGAATGCGACCCAGGTGCAGCGCCGGGCGACCGAGGCCGAAGGTCGTGAGCAGGCGGCGCAGCTCTCGTCCCTGACTGATCAAATCGACCGGATGGAACGTGCCTTGAAGCAGGCCCAGGCTCGGGGCGATGCCAGCCGGGAGCGGGTCGAGGCAAGCATCCGCGCCGAGCTCGATGCGATCGAGCCCCTGGTTCTGGCCGACCTGAATGAAGCCCGCCGGGTCGTGCGGGGGGGCCTCCGGGCCGGCGTGCCGCCGCAGGATGCCCCATCGGCGCTGCTCAGGGACCTCGTCTGGAAGCGCCAGCTCCGGGCGCTCAAAGACGTCGCCAACCACGCGCTGGTGGTCGAGCAGAGCGCGATTGCCCCGCTGACGATGGGCATCATCCACTACAAGCGCCGGCGCGAGATTCAGCAGGCGATGACGACGTTCGTGAACGATGAGGCAAAGCACTCAGCGGTATTCCGGCGTTTTCTGGCCGAGAAGCTGGACGCCAAGGAGCGGATTCCCGGTGCCATCATCAACGGTGGTGAGCGCTACATGTGGCTGGCCCGGTTCCTGCCCAGCGGAGGAATCTTCCTCGCGGTGATCGTCGAAGCCATCGGGGCGGCATACCTCGAGTTTTTCGGGGAGGAAGCGCACATGCCCGACCCGCTCTTCCGAAGCATCTGCGGGACGATCTCCGGGCGGGACGAGAAACGCCACATGGATTTGTGCGTGGCGACCTACAACGAGCTGTATCGGACGGGGAGTCGCTGGGAGCAGTTGCGCAACGACGTCGCGCTCCAGGCGATGATGACGTCCGCCTATGGAGACAAGAACGAGGACCACGGCCTGTTGCAGGCGTGCCGGGCGTTCGGCGTGGAATCGGACCGGCTGTATCAGCACGTCGCGGGCCGCTTGAGCGCCCAGCTGGCGCGCATCGGCATGGATGTCCCGCCAGAGCGTCTGTTGGACCTCATGCGGGTGCACCGACGGCAGCGGCCAGATGCTTGATGCGGCCTTGACGGCGAACGCCGAGGATGGTGCGCGATGCGTGCACGAGGCCTTCCGCATGCGCATCGTCAGAGATAGGTTGTCCCCGGTCATGCCCTCGCTGGCGCATGAGACGGGCCCCCTCCCGAGCCGCCAGTGTGTGACCCTGGCGGACGTGCTCCGCTGGCGCGCCACGCATCAGCCTGACCGGCTCGGCTACCGGTTTCTCCTGGACGGGGAAGCGCGCGAGGTCGGCCTGACCTACGGCGACCTCGATCGCCGCGCCCGGGCCATCGCCGCCGCGCTGCTGTCACGCGGGGCCGACGGCGCGCGCGCCCTCCTCGTATATCCGCCCGGCCTGGACTTCATTTGCGCCTGGTTCGCCTGCGCCTACGCCGGAGCAGCGGCCGTCGCCGTTCCGCCACCGCAGACCGCGCGCGCGCGCCGATTCATGTCCGCGGCGGCCGCAATTGCCGGTGATGCGCGGCCCGTCGTGGCGTTGACAACCACACCGCTACGGCAGACCCTGCCCGCGGACGGCCTGGGCGATGCGCCGTGGCTCGTCACGGACGATGAGCTGGTAGCGCCGGCGGGAGGCGCGGGGGAGCGCGTCGTGGGCGCCGAGGACGTCGCCTTCCTCCAGTACACGTCGGGGTCGACCACGGCCCCGAAAGGCGTGGTGGTGACCCACGCCAACCTGATGGCCAACCTACGGGCGATCGAGCGGACCTTCTGGCGTCCCACCGACGAGGGCAGCGTCAGCTGGCTCCCGCCCTATCACGACATGGGCTTGATCGGGGCGATCCTGGCGCCCCTCTACGTGGGATCTCCGGTGACGTTGCTGTCCCCGCTCGCGTTCGTGCAGCGGCCGCTGCGCTGGTTGCAGGCGATCACGCGCGTCCGGGGCGCGGTGAGCGGGGGCCCGAACTTCGCCTACGAGCAGTGCGTCCGCAGGATCACGCAGGAGCAAGCGGCCGGCCTCGATCTGAGCAGTTGGCGCGTCGCCTTCAACGGCGCGGAGCCGGTCCACGACCGCACGATCCGGGAGTTTACCGCACGGTTCGCGCCGTGCGGCTTCGCGCCGGAAGCCTTCAAGCCGTGCTACGGCCTCGCCGAAGCGACGCTGCTCGTGTCGGTGAACGCGACGGCGGCTCCCCCGCGCGTCGAGACCTTCCGCCGGGCCCAGCTCGAGCGTCACCAGGTCGTCGCGTGCGCCGGTGACGCCGACGACACCGACGATGCGCGGGCCCTGGTGTCGTGCGGCCAGCCAGTGACCAGCACGGTCATCGTCGATCCCGAGACGCTCGAGCCCTGCCCGCCCGGGCGGGTCGGCGAGATTTGGGTCGCTGGGCCCGATGTCGCGATGGGCTACTGGAATCAACCGGGCGAGACCGAGCGGACCTTCGGCGCCCGCCTGCGGGGTGCCGCGAGCGGGCGGTTCCTGCGCACGGGGGATCTGGGATTCCTGCTGGACGGCGAGTTGTTCGTGACCGGCCGTCTCAAGGATCTCGTCATCATCGAAGGGACCAACCACTATCCCCAGGATATCGAACGGACCGTGAGCGCGAGTCACCCCGCGCTGGAGCCGGGCGACTGCGCGGCGTTCTCGCTGGACGTCGCCGGCAGGGAAGCGCTCGTGGTGGTGGCGGCGGTGCAGCGGTCGGCCCACGCGGCGGTCGCGGACGTGCAGCGGGCGATCCGCGCGGCGGTGTCCGAGCAGCACGACCTGCGTATCCACGATCTGGTGCTCGTCCGCAGGGGTGACATCCCGAAGACCGTGAGCGGCAAGGTCCGGCGCCACGCGTGCAAGGCGGCCTATCTCGCCCGCACCTTGGTCATGGGGGCAGCGACTTGAGATTCGGCATGTTCATCGGGCTGCAGCTGCCGCGTCCGTGGCGCGACGGCGACGAGCGGCGGTTCTTCGGCCACGCCCTCGAGCAGGTGGAGCTGGGGGACGAGTTGGGTGTCGATTACGTCTGGGCGCAGGAGCACCATTTCCTAGAGGAGTACTCGCACTCCTCCGCGCCCGAAGTGTTTCTCGCGGCCTGCAGCCAGCGCACCCAGCGCATCCGGCTGGGCCACGGGATCGCCGTCATGTCGCCGAAGTTCAACGCCCCGGCGCGGGTCGCGGAGCGGATCGCCACCCTAGACCTGTTGAGCGGCGGCCGTGTCGAGTGGGGGACGGGCGAGTCCGGCACCCGGCTGGAGCTCGAGGGATTCGGCGTCGATTTCGTGGATAAGCGGCCAGCCTGGACCGAAGCGGTGCGTGAGACGGCGCGCATGATGTGCATGGATCCGTACCCCGGGTACAGCGGGCAGTACTTCGCGATGCCCGCCCGCAACGTGGTGCCGAAGCCCGTGCAGCAGCCGCATCCGCCCCTGTGGGTCGCCTGCTCGAACCGCGACAGCGTGCAGCTGGCCGCACGGCTGGGGATGGGGGCGCTGACTTTCGCGTTCGCCAGTCCCGACGAGGCCCGGTTCTGGGTCCGGGACTATTACGACACGTTCAAGCGCGAGTGCACGCCCATCGGCCGCTCCGTCAATCCGAACGTGGCGATGCTCACCGGCTTCCTGTGTCACGACGACGAAGCCGTGGCGCACGCCCGCGGGATCGAGGGCGCGCAGTTCTTCGCCTTCGGACTGGGCCACTACTGGCGCGACGGCAGGCACGTGCCCGGCCGCGTGGATCTATGGGCGGAATTCAAGAAGGAGCCGCAGTCCGAGCTGGAGGCGTTGGATCGGCAGCGCCACAAGGCGGGCATGGGCGGCATCGGGACGCCGGCCCAATTGCAGCGGCACTTCCGCGCGTACGAGGAGGCCGGCGTTGACCAGCTGATCCTGCTGCAGCAGTGCGGCAACTACCGGCACGAGCACGTTTGCGAATCGCTGCGGCTGTTCGCGGAGCGGGTGCTTCCCGAGTTCCAGGAGCGGGCCGACGCGCGGGAGCAACAGAAGCGCCATGAGCTGGAGCCGTACGTGGCCGCGGCGCTCGGCCGCATGGCACCGCTCGAGTCCACGGGCGAGGTGCCGGCCGTGGACGCCTACCCCCGGTTGTGGTCGCGCGACGGCACCGCCGCCCCGGAGCTCGCTCCCGACCGGCGGCCCGGTATGGCCGCGCTGTGGCAGCGGCAGGTGGGCGGCCCCTCCCGCGGAGAGAATCCGTGACGAGCGAGGAGATTCGGACCTGGCTGGTCGGCCGGATCGCGACGACGCTGCGCGTCGAGTCGTCGGCCATCGATGATCGGGAGCCGTTCGACAGCTACGGCTTATCCTCGACCGATGCCGTCACACTTTCGGGCGAGCTCCAGGAGCTGCTGGGACGCGAGCTTTCGGCGACGCTGGTCTACGAGTACCCGACGATCGCGGCGCTCGCGCGCCACTTGGGCGGGCCGGAGCGCGCGACCGCGGTGGCGGGGGAGCCTGCGGCCCAAGAGCCCGACGCCAGCCACCTCATCGCGATCGTCGGGATCGGCTGCCGCTTCCCCGGCGCCGACGGTCCGGCCGCGTTCTGGCGGCTGCTGCGCGACGGCGTCGACGCGATTCGCGAGGTGCCTCCCGAGCGGTGGGATGCGCGGGCCGTGTATCACCCCGACCCGAGCGTCCCCGGCAAGGCCGTCACGCGGTGGGGCGGGTTTCTCGACCAGGTCGACTGCTTCGATCCGTTCTTCTTCGGGATCTCGCCGGGAGAGGCGGAGCGCATGGACCCCCAGCAGCGCCTGCTGCTAGAAGTAGCGCACGAGGCCTTCGAGGCGGCCGGCTACCCCATGACGCACCTGGCCGGCACGCGCACGGGCGTGTTCGTCGGCATCTCGATCAACGAATACGGCTTCTTCCAGGTCGGCCGGTACGAGCTGATCACCGGGCACTCCGGCACGGGCAACGCCCTCTCCATCGCGGCCAACCGGATCTCGTACTTCTACGACTTGCGCGGCCCCAGCATGGCGGTGGACACCGCGTGCTCTTCATCCCTCATGGCCGTGCACCTCGCCTGCCGCAGCCTGCGTGCGGCGGAATGCCAGCTCGCGCTCGCGGGAGGTGTCAACGTCGTTCTCTCGCCCGCGCATTCCATCGCGTTCACCAAGGCGGGCGTCCTGGCGCCGGACGGGCGCTGCAAGGTGTTCGACGCGCGGGCCGACGGGTACGTTCGTGGCGAGGGCGCCGGGCTCGTGGTCTTGAAGCCGCTCGCCCAGGCGCTCACGGACGGGGACGCGATCTTCTGCGTGATCCGCGGCAGCGCGGTCCACCAGGACGGGCGCACCAACGGGCTGATGGCCCCGAGCCGCGAGCCCCAGGAGGCCGTGCTGCGTGATGCGTATCGCGACGCCGGGGTGTCGCCGACGCGCGTCCAGTACGTGGAAGCCCACGGCACCGGAACCCTGCTCGGCGACTCCATCGAGGCGCGAGCGCTCGGGGCCGTGATCGGGTCCGGCCGCCCGGGCGGAGCTGGACCGTGCCTGGTGGGCTCGGTGAAGAGCAACGTCGGGCACCTGGAAGCAGCCGCCGGCATCGCCGGGCTGGTCAAAGTGGCGCTCGCGCTCAAGGAGCGCGCCGTCCCGCCGAGCCTGCACTTCGCGACTCCCAATCCCCACGTCCCCTTTGAGGAGCTCGGCCTGCGCGTGCAGCAGGTGCTGACGCCGTGGCCCGAGCATCACGGGGCGGCCCTCGCGGGCGTGAGCTCGTTCGGATTCGGGGGCACGAACGTGCACGTCGTCCTCGAGGAAGCGCCGCCGGGAGATGGCGGCGACGGCGATCCCCAGGCGCCGGAAGCCGACCTGCTGCCGCTCTCCGCGCACACCCCGGAGGCACTCGCGGCGCTGGCGGGCGCTCACCGGGAGCTCCTGTCCACCCATCGGTCTGACGACCGTGCGTTCCTGGACGACGTGTGCGCCGCCACCGGCCGGCGGTGCAACCACCTGGATCATCGCGTCGCGCTGATCGCGCGCTCGACCGACGAGCTGATCGCGGGCCTCGACGACTTCCTGAGGGGGATCACCCGGCCGGGCGTCGTCGCCGGACGTCGCGGCGACGGCCGCGGCCGGCTGGCGTTCGTTTTTTCCGGACAGGGATCGCAATGGCCCGGCATGGGCCGGGCACTGCTGCGAGAGGAGCCGGTGTTCCGGCAGGCCCTGGAGCGGTGCGACCGGGCGCTGCGTCCGCACGTGGACTGGTCGCTGCTCGAGCAGCTCGAATCGGATGAGCAGGCGGCGCGGCTCGCGGAGATCGATGTCGTTCAGCCAACCCTGTTCGCCCTCCAGGTGGCACTGGCGGCGCTGTGGCGCTCGTGGGGCGTCGCGCCCGACGCGGTGGTCGGGCACAGCATGGGCGAGGTGGCCGCCGCGTACGTGGCCGGCGCGCTCGGCCTGGAAGACGCGGCCCGGGTCATCTGCATGCGGAGCCGGCTGCTCCGCCGCCTCAGCGGCCGGGGCGGGATGGCGGTGGTGGGGCTGTCGCTCGCGGAGACCGCGCGGGCCCTCTCGGGCTACGAGCGGCGCGTGTCCATCGCCGGCAGCAACAGTCCCCGATCCACAGTGGTCGCGGGCGACACGGCCGCGCTAGCGGAGCTCGCCCAGGCGCTCGAGCGGAAGGACGTCTTCTGCAGCCTGGTCAACGTGGACGTCGCGTCGCACAGTCCGCAGACGGCCCCGCTGGGCGATGAGCTGCGTCAGGGCCTCGCGGGGCTAGAGCCGCGGCCCGCGTGGCTGCCGTTCGTCTCTACCGTGACCGGGGCCGCCACCGGCCAGCTGGATGCGGGCTACTGGGCGAGGAACCTCACGGAGCCGGTGAACTTCACGGCGGCGATCGAGGAGCTGGTCCGCACCGGCCACACCACGTTCCTCGAGATCAGCCCGCATCCGGTCCTGCAGAGCTCCGTGCAGCAGGGATTGATCCATCTCGGGGCGCAGGGCACGGTGCTGGCCTCGACCAGACACGATGAGCCCGAGCGCGCCGGCCTGCTGCAATCGCTGGCCGCCCTGTACGCCGCGGGCCGCACCATTGCCTGGACCGGATTTTACCCGCCGCCCCGCCACCCTGTTGTGCTCCCCGGCTATCCCTGGCAGCGGGAGCGCTTCTGGCTCGATGCGGCCGGGGCCGCGACGCCGTGGCCGACGGGCGGTGCGGATCAAGACGGCCGCGCCGTTCATCCTCTGCTGGGCCAACGAGCCGTCCTGGCGCGCTACCCGGGAGCGAGCCTCTGGCAGTCCGATCTCGACGCCGATCGCACGATCTTCCTGCGCGACCATCGCGTCAACGGAGAGATCGTGCTCCCCGCCGCGGCGTTCGCCGAGATGGCGCTCGCGGCCGCTGCATCCTCCGGCGTGTCGGGCACCCACGCGCTCGTCGATCTGGACCTGCGCCGCACCCTGGTTCTCCCCGTGGGCGAGCGTCGCACGCTCCAGGTCGCTCTCGTCCCGGGCGAGAGTCAGGGCACCCTCTCGTTCACCGTGCACAGCAAACCGGTCCGAGGTGAGCCCGAGGCCTGGACGTTGCACGCGACCGCCACGTTCGTCCCCGAGCGCGCGGGCGAGGCGCCGGAGCCCGGAGACCTCGCAGCGATGCGACGGGAAATTGCCGAGGAGGTTCCCCGGGACGAAGTCTACCAGGCCCTCGCCACGCAGGGGCTCGACTACGGTCCGACATTGCGCGGCATCGAGCGGGTCTGGCGACGGAATGGGGAAGCCCTCGGTTGTGTCTCGCTCACCGAGCTGCTCCGGCACGAAACGGACGCCTACCAGATCCATCCTGCGGTGTTGGACGCCGCGCTTCAGGTCTTGGCCGCCACGGCCGTCACATCGGCCGGACAAGGATCCGACGACTGCTACGTGCCGGTGGGATGCCGGCGTGTGCGGCTGGATCGACGCCCTGCCGGGGGCGAGACGCTGTGGAGTCACACGGTCCTCGAGCCGGGAACGGCGCCCGGGGCGAGCGAGCTCCGGGCCAGCCTTCGCCTGTTCGATGACTCCGGCGGCTCGGTGGCCGAGCTGACGGGCCTTCGCCTTGCGCGCGTCGGGGTCGGCCGCCGGGTAGCTGCTCCCGCATTGGCGGAACGTGATACGTGGCTCTACCGGGTGCGGTGGCAGCAGGCCGCGTGGCCGGCCGGGGACGCTGCCGGCGACCTCCCCGAAGCCGGCTCGAGCCGCTGGCTCATCCTCGCCGACCGTGATGGGCTCGCGGCAGCGCTGCAACGACAGCTCGAGGCACGCGGCCAGCTCTGTGTGCTGCTCCCGCTCGAGGACAGCGAGGCCGCCGCGGCGCACGCGATCCGCCAGCGGCTCGAGGCCGAGCGCTCTCCATTGCGCGGGGTGATCCATCTGTGGAGTACCGGGACGGCCTCGTTGCAGACAGCGCAGACGCTGGGCTGCAATGCCGTGCTGCACCTCGTGCAGAGCCTCGTGATGCGCGGCGCCGCGCTCGGATCACCGCAGCTGTGGCTCGTGACACGGGGCACGCAGCCCGTGCTGTCCACGGAACCGGCCGATATCGCTCAAGCGCCCTTGTGGGGGCTTGGCCGCACGATCGCGTTCGAGCTGCCGGAGCTCAAATGCACGCTGGTCGATCTCGACCCGGCGGTCGATGCCACGGCGGCGGCCACTCTGCTAGCCCGCCAGCTGGGTGTCGCCGACGCGGAAGATCAGGTCGCGCTCCGGGCCGGCCACCGCTGGGTGCCGAGGCTCGTGCCGCTGCAGTCCTGCGCGGACGGGCCGGAGCCGTTGCGCGACGACGGCACGTACCTGATCACGGGCGGTCTGGGCGGGCTGGGACTCGCGGTGGTCGGTTGGATGATCGAGCAGGGCGCCCGGCATCTGGTACTGGTCGGCCGGAGCGCGCCGTCGCAGGCGGCACTGGCGGCGGTGGAGCGGATGCGGCGGACGGGCGCGGAGGTCGCGGTCCTGTCCGCGGATGTTGCCGCGGAGGCGGAGCTGACTCGCGTCCTCGAACGGATCCGCGGATGCATGCCGCCGCTGCGTGGCATCGTGCACGCCGCGGGTGTGCTGGAGAATGCGCCGCTCATGGACCTCGACACGGCGCGCATGGCGAAGGTCTTGGCGCCCAAGGTGACAGGGGCGTGGAACCTCCACGCCGCGACCCTGCACGATCAGCTCGACTTCTTCGTGCTGTTCTCCTCGGCGGTATCCGTGCTGGGATCGCCGGGCCAGGGAAACTACGCGGCCGCCAACACCTTTCTCGATGTCCTCGCCCACTACCGCCACCGCCAAGGTCTACCGGCGGTGAGCATCAACTGGGGTCCGTGGGCGGAGATCGGGCTGGTGGCGTCGGGCGATTTCCTCCCCGCCTCCGCCCGGTCCGGTACGCAGGGCGTGAAAGGGATCACGCCGGAGCGCGGGCTCGAGGCGCTGGGCCGCGCCCTGCGGAGCGACGGCGCGCAGCTGACCGTCTTGCCCTTCGACATTGCGAGTCTGCTCGAGCTGTATCCGACGGCGGCACAGATGCCGTTCTTCGCGGACGTGGGCGGCAAAGAGACGCATGTCTCACGTCTCTACGCGCGGCCCAGCTTGCACCAGGAGTACGTCGCGCCGCGCAACGAGATCGAGCGCAGGCTCGCGGAGCTGTGGCGTCAGACGCTGCGCATCGATCGGGTCGGCGTCCGGGATTCCTTCTTCGAGCTGGGTGGAGACTCGGTGCTCGCCGCCCAGATCGTCACGTCCGCCCACAAGGCCTTCGGCGTGCGCATCGATTTGCGCGAGGCGTTCCAGGCCTTCACGATCGAGCAGCTCGCCCAGCGGTTGGAGGCAGCTGGCCACGTGCTCCGCCTCGCGCCGCGCAGCCCCGACGGCGGTGTCGTCCCCCTCTCCTTCGTGCAGGAGCGGCAGCTGTTCTTGGAGCTGCTCGATCCTCTCACGGCGGTCAACAACCTCGCGATGTGCGTGCGCATCGAGGGCTCGCTCGACCTGGCGCGGTTGACGCTGGGCGCGAATCGGCTCCTGGCCCGCCACGAGGCACTCCGGACGAGCTTCCAGACCGGCCGGGGGAGACCCGGGGTCACGATCGCACCCTCGCTCGAGATCGACCTGGGGCTCGTGGACCTCCGCGCACACGAGCCGGATCGTCTAGCAGAAGCGGTGCGGCTCGCGACGCTGGAGGCACGGCGGCCATTCGAGCTGGATCAGGCCCCGCTGCTGCGCGTCCGGACCTTCCGGCTGGCCCTCGACTCGCACGTCCTGGTCGTGGTCATTCACCACACAATCGCCGACGGCTGGTCGCTGGGTGTGTTCCTGCGCGAGCTGTTTTCCGATTACCGGGGCTCGCTGCCACCGCCGCTGCCGATCCAGTACGCCGACTTCGCCGCCTGGCAGCGGCAATCCCTGGACGGGCCGTTGTTCGAGCGCCAGCTGAGCTACTGGAAGCACCAGCTGGGCGGTGAGCTGCCCGTGCTCGATCTCCCGATCGATCGCCCGCGGCCCGCGCGGCAGACCTTCGCTGGCGCTACGCACCGTTTCCACGTGCCCGCCGACTTGACCGGGGCCGTCAGGGCACTCAGCAGGCGGCATGACGCGACGCCGTTCATGACGCTCGTGGCCGCCTTTCAAGCCCTGCTCCATCGCTGGTGCGGGCAAGACGACATCCTGGTCGGCACGCCGACCGCCGGCCGCACGCACCCCGAGACCGAGCCGCTGATCGGCGCCTTCATCAACACCCTCGTCCTGCGGACGGATCTGTCGGGAGATCCGAGTTTCGCCGAGGTGCTGTCGCGCCTGCGGGCGGTCGCCCTCGCGGCGTATGCCCATCAGGACCTGCCGTTCGAGAAGCTGGTGGCGGAGCTGCGCCCGCAACGGGACCTGAGCCGCACGCCGATCTTCCAGGTCATGTTCATCCTCCAGAACACGCCGCTCCCCTCGCTGCAGCTGCCCGAGCTGTCCCTCCAGCTGCTCCCGCTCGACCGAGGCGCGGCCCAGTTTGACCTCACGCTGATCGTGACCGAGTCGGAGGACGGGCTGGAAGGAGCGTTCGAGTACAACACGGACCTGTTCGAGGCGTCCACCATCGAGAGGCTCGGGGGCGCGTACCAGCTGCTCCTGGCGGACGCGATCGCGCATCCGGAGCAGAGGATCTCGCGGCTGAGCGTCATGACCGAGGTCGAGCGACACTACCTCGTGAGCCGGCTGAACGAAACGCGCGCCGATTACCCTCGCGACGCGTGCGTCCACGAACTGTTCGAGGCGCAGGTCGCGCAAACGCCCGACGCCGTGGCGGTGATCGCCGCCGACGGCACGCTGACGTACCGGGAGCTAGACCGCCGCGCCGGCGCGCTGGCCCTGGACCTGCGGGATCTCGGCGTGGGTCCGGACGTTCGGGTGGGTGTCTGCCTGGAACGATCCGTCGATCTGGTGCCCGCGCTGCTGGCCGTGCAGAAGGCGGGCGGCGCATACGTGCCCATCGACCCGGCGACGCCGCAGGAGCGCGCGCTGTTCATGCTCCGCGATGCGGGCGCGCGTGTGCTGCTGACCGACGGGCCGTGGGATCCGGGGATGAGCGACGGCGTCGTTGTCCACCGGGTGGGGAAAGCAAACGGCGGCGGGCCGCGCCGCCTGGCGCAGGTTGCGTATCCCGGCGTGACCTCCGAACACCTCGCGTACGTCATCTATACCTCGGGCTCCACGGGGGAGCCCAAGGGCGTGTGCATCCGGCACCGTGCCCTGGTGAACTTGCTCTGGTCGATGCGGCGACTGCTGGGCCCGAAGGCGGGCGACCGGCTGCTCGCGGTCACCTCGGTGTCGTTCGATATCGCCGCGCTGGAGCTGTACCTGCCGCTGATCGCCGGTGCCACGGTCGTGCTGGCGAGTCGCAACATGACTGTGAACTCGCGCAAGCTGCAGGACGCGATCGCCGAGCACGGCGTGAACCTTATGCAGGCGACCCCGGCCACCTGGCGGATGATGCTCCAGGGCGGATGGCTGGGCGCGCCGGCGCTCATGGCCCTGTGCGGCGGCGAGCCGCTGTCGCCGGAGCTCGCGGACCAGTTGCTGCGTCGGGTCGGCAGCCTGTGGAACCTGTACGGGCCCACCGAGACCACGGTCTGGTCCGCCGCCAGCCCGGTGCGTCGTGGCCAGTTCCAGATCACGATCGGACTGCCGCTGGCGAACACCCAGCTGCACGTCCTGGATGCCCGGCTTCAGCCGGTCCCCACCGGCGCCAGGGGGGAGCTCTACATCGGCGGAGACGGTGTCTCGCCCGGGTACGTAAACCGACCCGACCTGACCGCGGAGCGATTCGTCCCGAATCCGTTCGGCACCTCCGCAGCGGAGGGCGATCGCCTCTTCCGGACCGGCGATTGGGCGCGTCGTCTGCCGGATGGATCCATCGAGGTGCTCGGTCGCCTGGACGATCAAGTGAAAATCCACGGCTTTCGTATCGAGCCCGGTGAAATCGAGTCGGCGCTCAGGCGGCACCCGTCCGTTTGCGACATTGCCGTCGTCGCGCGGGGGAGCGCCTCCGGCGACAAGCACCTGGTCGCGTGCATCGTCCCCGCCCGCGAGCCGGCACCGGACCCGCGGGAACTGCGTGCGTTCCTCCGCGGCGTCCTGCCCGCCTACATGGTGCCGGCCGTCTTCGACGCCGTGTCGGAGCTCCCGCTCACGCCCGCGGGAAAGGTCGATCGCCGCGCGCTGGCGGCGGGCGTGTCTCCCTCCAGCCCCGCGTTCGTGGCCCCGCGGACCCCGGCGGAAGAAACCCTCGCCGCGATCTACGCGCAGGTCCTGGGGATCGACCGGGTCGGCATCCACGACAACTTCTTCGATCTCGGAGGCGGGTCCATCCAGATCCTGGAGATCATCGTCCGGGCGCAAGCAGACGGGCTGCACCTCACCCCCGACGCGTTCTTCGAGTACCAGACGGTGGCCGAGCTGGCGGCGTTCGTGAGCGGAGCGGCCTGATGCCGAACACGGTCATCGAGAGCCTCGCCGTGTACCTCCCCCGCCGTGAGGTCTCCACCGAGGACGTCGTGCAGGGATGCCGGCAGCAAGTACGGTTCCCGCTGGAGCGCCTCACGGGCATCAAGTCGCGGCACGTCGCGGGCGAGACGGAGTTCGCCATCGATCTGGCCAAACAGGCCGTCACCCGCTGCCTCGCCACCTCCCGCTACCGTCCGGCCGACGTGGATCTGCTCATCTCCGTCGGCATCGCGCGCGTGGATGGTCCGGGATTCCTGGTGTCCTACGAGCCCAGCACGTCACTCCGGCTGAAGCGGCATTTCGGGTTCGACCGGGCGATGGTCTTCGACGTGCGCAGCGCCTGCTCGGGGATGTTCGCCGGGATCTACGTCGTCGATGCGCTGATTCACCAGGGCGTGATCGAGTGCGGCCTCGTGGTGAGCGGCGAGTACATCACGCACCTGACGAGCACCGCGCAGCTCGAGATCGAAGGTCTGCTGGACCAGCGGCTAGCATGCCTGACACTTGGTGACTCGGGCGCCGCGGTCATGCTCGGGCCCGCGTGTCGCGAGGGCGTCGGCTTCGCGGCCATCGATCTCTGCACCCTGGGAGACTACGCGGAGTGCTGCGTCGCCGGGCCGACCGAGCGGGAGCACGGCGGTGCCATCATGTTCACCGACGCCCTCACGCTCACCGACGCCGCCGCCCGGCACGGATCGGATCACGCGCTAGGCACGCTGCGCGGCGCGGGCTGGTCGGCGGACGGGTTCGACCACCTGATCATGCATCAGACGTCCCGCACCGCGCTCACGAGCGCGAGTCGCGCCATCAACCGGCTCCTGAACGGCAGGGTGTGTCACGAGGGCAACACGATCGACAACCTCGAGCGACGCGGCAACACAGCCACCACCACGCACTTCGTCGCGCTGGCCGACGGCATCGCGAGCGGACGGATCCGGTCCGGCGACCGGGTGGTCTTCGCGATCAGCGGCTCGGGGCTGACGCTCGGCACGGCGCTGTATACGCTCGATGATTTGCCCGACCGGATGGCCGGTGCGACGGGCGTGGAGCGCTCGAACGGCCGGCCCGCGAGGCCCGCGCGGTCGCTGACGCGGGTGTCCGGGATCCGTATCGCGAGCGTGGGCACCGCCCCCCGGGCAGCGACGCCGGTGGCGGCAGGCCGGCGCGACACCGTCGCGTTGCTCGAGCTCGCCGCGACGGATTGCCTGCGCCGTGCGTCGCGCAGCGCCGGCGACGTGGGCGTGCTGATCTACGCCGGGACCTATCGAAGCCGGTTCATTACGGAGCCGGCGATCGCCGCGTTGCTGGCGGGCGCCCTCGGCGTGGGTCGCACCCTGGCGTTCGATATATTCAACGGCGCGGTCGGCATCCTCGATGCCTGCCACGTCGCCGCGCGACTGATCCGGGCGAAGAAGGCGGCGACCGCGCTCGTCGTCGTCGCCGAAGCGGAGAACAACGCCGACGCGTTTCCCGCGGACCTGCTGGGCATCGAGGAGACGGCCTCAGCGCTGCTCATCGACGAGGCCCCCGAGGGGGAAGCGGGCTTCGGGAGCTTCCTGTTTCGCTCGTTCACAGAGCACAGCGACGCCTTCGTCTCCTATCTGACGAACCGCGACGGGAAGGCCTACCTGCGATTCGCGCGGGATCCCGATCTTGAGCGGCACTACGTCCGCGCCATCGCCGCCACCGTGGACGAGCTGCTGCGCAACGAGGGAATCGACGTTGGAGGGATCGCGCGGATCTTCCCGCCGCAGATCTCCTCCGCGTTCATCACGGAGTTGAGCAGAACCATGGACCTTCCTCGCGACCGGTTCGTAGACGCGGTCCAGGGTGGCCGGGACCTCTTCACCTCCTCCCTGCCGTTCGCGCTACGACACGCGCGCGACGCGGGTATCGTGCGGCCGGCCGATGTCGGGTTGCTCGTCAGCGCGGGCTCGGGAATCCAGGTCGGCTGTGCGCTCTACCACTTCTAGCGTGCCCGGTGTGAGCGGGCTACGGCCGCCGGGGCCCAGGGCGCGAACGCCGCTCGGCCACCTGCTGGCGTTCCGGCGCGACGTCGTCGGGTTCCTGTCGAGCGTCGCCGCCGAGTACGGCGACGTGGCCTGGTTCAAGGTGGGCCCCATCGGGGTCGCCCTCCTCAATCACCCCGACTACGTCCGGGACGTGCTCCAGACCAACCACCGCAACTTCGTGAAGGGCCGGCCCCTGCAGCTCGCGCGGCGGTTGCTCGGCGAGGGGCTGCTCACGAGCGAGGGTCACGTCCACCAGCGGCAGTCGCGGATCGTCCAGCCGGCCTTTCACGCCGAGCGCATTCAGGCCTACGGCGCCGTAATGACCGATTGCGCCGTGCGCTGGAGCGCCCGGTGGAGCGACGGCGCTACGCTCGACATGCTGCGCGAGATGACGAGCCTCGCCACGGCGATCGCGGGCAGGACGATGTTCCACTGGGATGTGGATTCCACGGCGGCGTGCGGGATCGGAGGCGCCCTGGCCGATGCCATGAGTCTGTTCTCGCGGGCGTCCATCCCCTTCGCCGAGCTGCTGTTGAAGCTCCCGCTCCCCAGCACGCGCCGCTTCTACCGGGCCAAGGCGCGCCTGGATGCCCTGATCTACGGCTTGATCGCGGAGCGCCGGCACGAGGGGGGGGACCGCGACCGCGGTGACCTGCTGTCGATGCTGCTGCTGGCGCACGATACGCAGGGCAACGGGACTCGGATGACGGACACGCAGGTGCGCGATGAAGCGCTGACGCTGTTCCTCACGGCGCTGGACACGACGTCGCTGGCTCTGACCTGGACGTGGTTCCTGCTCTCCGAGCACCCCACAGTCGAGGTGGAGCTGCACGCCGAGATCGACCGGGCGCTTCGCGGCCGGGTCCCGACCATCGCCGATATCGAGCACCTGCCCTACACCCGCATGGTGTTCTCCGAGGCGATGCGGCTCTATCCGCCGATCTACGCGATCGCACGCCAGGCGATCGCCCCGTACGCGATTGGCCCCTACACGGTCCCGGCCGGCACCCTCGTGCTCCTCAGCCCGTACGTGATGCACCGGGATCCACGGTACTACCCCGATCCCGGGCGGTTCGACCCGCAGCGCTGGAGCGCGCAGGCCACGCCCCGGCCCCCGAAGTTCGCGTACTTCCCGTTCGGCGGCGGTCCGCGCGGCTGCATCGGCCAGTCCTATGCCATGCAGGAGGCGGTCCTCGTCCTCGCGACACTGGCCCGGCATTGGCGCATGCGGCTGGCCCCGGGGCATCCCGTCGCGTTCGAGCCCCTGATCAACCTCCGGCCCAAGCACGGCATGCGCATGGTGCTGGAGCGGCGCCGGTAGGCGGCCCATGATCCCACTGATCGCGTTCACCCTGCTCACGCCGCCACCCGACACCCTTCGGTTCGGGCCGGAGGACATCGATGCCCTGCCGGCGGCGATGACCCGCGTGGAGCAGCGCGGCGGACGTCTGATCGTGGAGCTTCCGGCCATCGAGGTGCCGGCCGAGGCGGCCATCCGCACGCCGGTGTATCGCGTGTCGGTGCCGTTCGCCGTTTCACTGTACGGTTTTGCCGTCGAAGTCGCAGACGAGGCCGGGGGAGCCCTGCCGCCGGATCGCCTCCATCACGTGGTCTTCACGGATCCGAACCGGCGCGAGCTTTTCCTTCCCCTGGCGCTGCCGATCTTCGCCGCGAGCAAGGAATCGCCCCGCCCGGTCTTTCCGAAGTATCGCGTTGGCGTGGTGCTTCCCGCGAGCACGCGCTACATCGTCGCGGCGATGTTTGCCAACCCGGAGAGCCGGCCGCGACCGATGGTGGTGCGGCTCGTCCTCTCGTTCGTGCGACCGGGACGTATCGTCCCCCTGGCGTGGGCGTACGCCTGGACCATGGATGTCACATATCCGCTCGGCGGAGCCGGCGGCCGGCATGACTTCGATTTGCCGCCCGGCCGCTCCTCTTACAGCTGGGAGGCCTCCCCGCAGATTCCCGGCACGATCGTCGCCATGGGTGGCCACGCCCACGACTATGCCACGGCCATTCAGTTCGAAGACGTCACGGCCGCCAAGACCATCTGGCGCCAGGTCCCCGTGCACGACACCGCGGGACACGTGCACGACATTCCGGGCACACGGTTCACTCGCTGGTATCGCCTCGGCGTCCACATCGAGCCGTCGCACACGTACCGGGTCTCCGTGGTCTACGACAATCCGACGGGGGTGCGCATTCCCTTCGGAGGCATGGGGTCGGTGGCAGGTCTGTTCGTTCCGGACCGGAGGCAAGCGTGGCCTCGTCTGGATCCGCGGGATCCGGTCTATCGCGCCCAGATCAACAACCTGTTGACCAACATGGCCGGCGCCGAAATGGTCGAGACGGCATCCCACCATCACTGATGCGTCGGCCGATCACTCCAGGCCCAGCAGCGCAGCACCCGAGGAGCGTCGGCCGTGGCCAGGGCCGCGACGTAGTGCTCCGCGGGCGGCGGCAGGGGCGCCACCCAGCGAGCGTCCGCGCCAGCGGCGCCGACGACGGTCACCCGCTCTCCCCCCGGGCCTGGATTTAGGCCCAGGGCGAACGCGTCCACGGGATGCGAAAGACCCAGGCCCACGGACTTCACGACGGCTTCCTTTCGCGTCCAGTAGCTGAAGAACGCCCCATCTACCTCGGCGCGGGGCAGGGCGCACAGCGTCGTGTGTTCGTCGGGAGCGAAGAACCGTTTCGCCACGTCGAGGGCGTCGGGGAACGGGCGCACGTGCTCAATGTCGACCCCGAGGTCGGCGTCGAGCTGCATCGCGAGGAGGCCGACCTCCCGGGAGCGCGACGCATTGAATCGCACGCGCTCGGCGCCGGGCCCGCCCTGCAACGCGGGCTTGCCGTGCACGCCATGTCGAAACCGCAGCTGGTGCGGCAGCTGGTCCAGGTAGGCGGCGAGGATCGTCCGCACGGACGCCCGGCCCACGACATAGCGCCGCCGATCCGCTGCGTGTCGGAACCGCGCGGCCCGAACCGCTTCCTCCGGCGAGAGCGACCGCTCAAGCTCGGAGAGCCGGGGCACCCATGGATCCAGAGCGAACGCGAAGACCTGGATCTCCCCGGCCGCCAGACGCGGGAGCGTCGGGGGACTGGCCCACAGGAGTGCCGCCGTCGTCCGCCCACTCATCGGCGAGCCGCTTGACCCCGCACGCACTTGGCCTCGTCGTGAATCGCACGGCCCGCCGTGTGAAGCGGCGGTATCTGCGCCGCGACCCATTCTGGCGCGGCTACGTGCCCGACGACCTGGTGAGGCTCACCGGCTGCCTCGCCGAGCTGGACGACGTGGTCGCCGAGTTCCACGACGCGGGCGTCGGCGCCGTGGCCACGCTCGGGGGCGATGGGAGCGCGCACCGTCTCGTGGACGCAGTGCTGCGCCGCTACCCGGAAGGCGACGCGCCCATGGTTCTTGTGCTCGCGGGCGGAACCATGAACGGCGTGGCGCGGGCGTTGGGCACGGGAGGCGCCCCGGAGGCCGTACTGCGTGCGGCCGTAGCCGACATCGCGGGGATGAGGCCCCGCGTGCACGCGCGGCACGTGTTGCGCGTCACCGACGCGCGCGGCGGACGAGCGCGCCACGGCTTCGGCTTCGCGACCGGCCTCGTGTACCGCGCGTACCAGTCCTACTATCGCCGTCCGGAGCCGGGCATCGTCGCCGCGGTGCGCGCGTCGCTGCTCCCGCTCACGGCGGCGCTCTTCGGTCGTTCGTTCTACGATGGGGTGCACCTCGAGGTCAGCGCCGAGGG
>Ga0137365_10000657_pt1 | contig 24268 bp, 19 predicted proteins | sample SagtaG_9_FD_104799 | JGI IMG/M metagenome (GOLD analysis project Ga0137365, IMG submission 104799) | Vadose zone soil microbial communities from Sagehorn Ranch, Mendocino, California, USA - Sage1_L_40_16 metaG | ecosystem: Environmental > Terrestrial > Soil > Vadose zone | place: USA...
GCGGCGGGCTCCCGAGCGGAGGTGGGGCGCGGTCAGCGGTTCCTCGGGTCGCCGTGACAGAGCTTGAACTTCTTACCCGACCCGCACGGGCACGGCTCGTTCCTGCCGACCTTCGCGTAATCGCCGTTGGTGCCCGATCCGGTGCTGCGGACAGCCGCGCCTGATCCGTCCTCGCTGGGCGCGCTGTACTGCAGCCTGCCAGGCCGCTTCGGCTGGGCAAGACCGCGCGGGACGAAGGCGGCCGGCACGGCAGGCTCGTCGGGCTCGGCAGCGGGCCTGTGCGGCTGCCTCGCCGCAGTGCGTCCTGGCCGCCCGGACCTCGGCTTGGCATCGGACGGCGAGCGCTGCGCCGACCTCGACGGCGGCCCGGTCTCACGGACGGCAGGCCCGGGCTGCTCGGTCACGCCGACCGAATCGGCGATTGCCTGGGCCGGTCCCTGGCCGGCGAGGAGCAGCCCGGGCTCGCCGGTCCACTGTCCGTCAGGACCGGTTTCCCCGGTGATCGGGCTCTGCTGGACCTCGACGGAGAGGTTGAACAGGTTCCTGACCGACTCCTCCTTGATGCCGTCCATCATCGCGCCGAACAGCTCATAGCCTTCGCGCTGGTACTCGACCAGCGGATCGCGCTGTGCCATCGCGCGCAGCGAGATGCCCTCGCGCAGGTAGTCCATCTCGTACAGGTGCTCGCGCCACTTGGTGTCAAGCACCGAGAGCACGACCCGGCGCTCAAGCTCGCGCATGACCTCGGCGCCGAGTTCCTCCTCGCGCCGGTCGTAGGCGGCCTGTGCGTCTGCCTGCATGCGCTCGGTGATGAGCGCGGCGTTTAGGTAGGAACGCTCGCCGCCCTCGTCCTCGATGAGCTCGTCAACGGTGAGCCTGGCCTGGTAGAGACTGCGGAACGCGCGCCAGAGCTGGTCAAGGTCCCATTCCTCGGCGAAGCCCTCCGAGGTGGCGTTCGCGACGTAGTCGGCGACGACCTCGTTGATCATGCCGCGCACCTGCTCATGCAGGTCCTCCCCGGCCAGCACGCGGTGCCGTTCCGCGTAGATGACCTGGCGCTGGCGGTTCATCACGTCGTCGTACTTGAGCAGGTCCTTGCGCATTTCGAAGTTGAAGTGCTCGACCTGGGTCTGCGCGGACCTGATCGACCGGCTGACGGTCTTGGACTCGATCGGCACGTCTGGCGCCGTCTTGGCCCACTCAAGGAACTGAGCTACCTTGTCCCCGTTGAACCTGCGCATCAGGTCGTCTTCGAAGGACAGGTAGAAGCGCGACTCACCGGGGTCGCCCTGCCGGCCCGATCGGCCGCGCAGCTGATTGTCGATCCGGCGGGACTCGTGCCGTTCAGTGCCGAGCACGTATAGCCCGCCGAGCCTGACGACCTCCTCGTGCTCCTCGGCCACCGCGCGCCTGGCCTTGTCCACGGCCTCAGGCCAGGCGGCCTCGAAGTCCTCTGGTGTCTCGGCCGGGGACAGCCCTCGCTGGTGCAGTTCCAGGTCGGCCAGGAACTCCGGGTTGCCGCCCAGCATGATGTCGGTGCCCCGGCCCGCCATGTTCGTCGCGACGGTTACGGCACCCTTGCGCCCGGCCTGCGCCACGATGGTCGCCTCACGCTCGTGGTACTTGGCGTTCAGGACCTCGTGCGGTATCCCCTGCCGCTTGAGCATCCTGGACACGACCTCGGACTTCTCCACGCTCACCGTGCCGACGAGCACGGGCTGCCCGGCCACGTGCCGTTCGGCGATGTCGGCGACCACGGCGTCGAACTTGGCCTGCTCGGTCTGGTAGACGACGTCCGGCTGATCGATCCTGATCATCGGCATGTTCGTCGGGATCGGGACCACGCCGAGCTTGTAGGTCTGATGGAACTCGTTTGCCTCGGTCATGGCCGTGCCGGTCATCCCGGCGAGTTTCTCGTACAGCCGGAAATAGTTCTGCAGCGTGATCGTGGCGAAGGTCTGGTTCTCGTCCATGATCTTGACGCCCTCTTTGGCCTCGATGGCCTGGTGCATGCCATCGCTGTACCTGCGGCCATGCAGGATACGGCCGGTGAAGTCGTCGACGATCAGCACCTCGCCGCTGGAGACCACATAATCCTTGTCCCGCTTGAACAGTTCCTTGGCCTTGATCGCGTTGTTCAGGAAGCCGACGAGATGGGTGTTGGCCGGGTCGTAGAGGTTGTCGATGCCTAGCCAGTCCTCCACCTTGGCGACGCCGGACTCCAGGATGCCGACGGTGCGCTTCTTCTCGTCGACCTCGTAGTCGCCCTCGCCGTCCGCACCGCGCCGCAGCCTGGGCACGATCTTGGCGAACTCGCTGTACCAGACGCTGTTCTGGTCGGCCGGGCCGCTGATGATGAGCGGGGTCCTCGCCTCATCGATCAGGATCGAGTCAACCTCGTCGACGATCGCGAGGTTGTGGCCGCGCTGAACGCATTCCTCAAGGCCCCAGGCCATGTTGTCCCTGAGGTAGTCGAACCCGAACTCGTTGTTCGTCCCGTAGGTGACATCGGCCGCGTACTGCCTGCGCCGCTCCTCAGGTTCCATGCTGGCCAGGATCACCCCGACGTCGAGGCCGAGAAAGCGATGGATCCTGCCCATCCACTCCGCGTCGCGCTTGGCCAGGTAGTCGTTGACGGTGACGACGTGAACGCCCTTGCCTGGCAGCGCGTTCAGGTAGGCGGCGAGCACGCCGGTGATGGTCTTGCCTTCACCGGTCTTCATCTCCGCGATGTTCCCCAGGTGCAACGCGGTGCCGCCCATCAGCTGGACGTCGAAGTGCCGCTGGCCGAGCGTCCGCTTGGCCGCCTCGCGCACCGCGGCGAATGACTCTGGCAGCAGGTCATCAAGCGACTCACCGTCGGCGTGCCGCTGCCTGAATTCGTCCGTAAGACCGCGGAGCTCGGCATCGGTGAGAGCTTCGTAGTCCTCTTCGATGGAGTTGACCTGCTCGGCGATCCGGTGCAGTTTCCGCAGGATCTTGCCCTCGCCAGCGCGCAGGACCTTGTCGATAATTGCTGGCACGTCTTGTCGCGCTCCTCGCGGATAGTCTGGCTGGCCGGCCCGCTGCCCGCGCCGCCTGAGGCGATGCGGCAGGCACCCGGCCGACCGACTCTTACTGCCTACTAAAGAGCCATGGTAGGCGAGACGGCGGGCTAATCCGAGCCGACGAGACAGTCCCGCCGTCCATCGGGCTGCGGGGGCGGGCGGCTACGATGATCTGCGCCACAGTAACCGGGGGCGATTGCCGGCTGGCCGATGGCTGTCGCCACAATGATAGGCACGTCGGCTACGCACAGGGGACGGAGCAGCGCGCATGGCGAACCAGGCAGAACAGGACACCATGGAGGGCTTGCTACCTGATGTCTTGGCGCTGAATGAGGCAAGCGGCGGCCCCCCGGCGCACCCGTCGTTCCACGGCCGGACGGTCTCGTGGGTAGCGGTCGCCACGATCATGTTCGGCTTCGTTGTCGGCAGCCTGGCGATGATCCTCGGGCACGGCGGCCCGCTCTGGTGGCTGTTCTGGACCGGGGTGGGCGTTACGGTCGCTGGCCTGCTGATCTCGTTGGCCACGAACACGTTCGAAGACTGGTACTAAACCGTCATCTTGGCAGCCGTGCGGCAGCAGCAGCCCGCGGCCGCGCGGCCGACCCGCCTGCCGCCGGCGGCCGTCGGCGGCCCGCGCTCGTTCGCTGACTGTCAGACCTACCGGTTAGGCTCCGCTCGTGGCCGACTCGAGCGCTCCCCCGCCACAAGTCAAGCTCACGCCCGATGACGTCCGGCTGATGACGCTCCAAGCGCAGGGCCTGATCGGCATTGCCGGACGGCAGGGCGGCGTGCCCGCCATGCTCCGCCGGCTCGGTGCCGTCCAGCTGGACACCATCAGCGTGCTCGCGCGCTCGCACGAGCTCGTCGCCTATGCCAGGCTCGGCGCCATTCCCAGATCCAGGATCGAGCGCGCCTACTGGCATCCACGCGAGGCAGGCGCCTTTGAGTACTGGTCGCACGCGGCGTGCGTGCTGCCGATCGAAGAGTGGCCGTACTACGAATTCCGACGCCGCGCCTTCCGGGCCAGGGGGCTGCGCTGGCACCAGAGCAGGGCTCAGGTATGCGCGGACGTACTGGCCAGGCTGCGCGCGGAGGGCCCGCTGACCGCCACCCAGCTGGGCGGGGCGAAGAACGGCGGCGCGTGGTGGGACTGGTCAGACACCAAGATCGCGGTCGAGTGGCTGCTCGACACCGGCGATGTCATCTGCACCCGGCGCACCGGCTGGCGCAGGCTCTACGACGTGCCCGAGCGCGCGCTGCCCGCCGAACTGCGTGACGCCGTCCCGGCCGACGCCGAGTGCCTGGTCCACCTGACCGCCGTCGCGGCTCGCGCGCTTGGCGTCGTCACCAGGTCGGATCTGACCGACTACCAGCGGATCAGCAATTTCGGCAACGGCCGGAACGTGGCCGGCCTCACGACAGACGACGCCGCGCTGGCCGCCGGCCTCGTTCCGGTCGCGGTGGACAAGGGGTCACGCGGCCACGTCCCTGCGTGGGCCGATCCGGCCGCTCTCGCCCAGCTCGCGGGGGCCGATGGCAAGCCGGCCAGCGCCGGTCGGTGCCGCGTCACGCTGCTCTCCCCCTTTGACTCGCTGATCTGGGACCGGAAGCGAACCCGGCGCATTTTCAGCTTCGAGCACACCCTTGAGGCATACCTGCCGCAGGCCAAGCGCGTGCACGGATACTTCACGATGCCCCTGCTCTGGCGCGGCCGGCTGGTCGGCCGGGTAGATCCGGCGCGTAGCGGGCGCACGCTGATCGCAAGGAAGCTGACGCTCGACACGCCTGCCGCCGCCGAGCCGATGGCACGCGCACTCGTCGAGGCAGCCACCTGGGTCGGATGCGACAACGTAGAGCTTGCCGAGGTGAATCCGGCTCGCCTCGGCCCGCGGCTCAGATCCGCCCTGACCGCCGGAGGCGCCTGATCCAGGGCCCGCCTGATCCAGGTCCCCGCCTGATCCAGGTCCCTGCCCGCCCCGCCGGTGGCGGCTCCCGCATCAGTCACTCTTCGCCGGAGAAGCGCTCCCAGGCTGACTGCCGGGTCATGCCGAGGGCGGCTCCGATCCTGGCCCAGGTGATCCCCCTCGCACGCGCGTGCCGCACCCAGCCGGTGAGCTGGCGCTGAACCTGCGCTTCCAGCGCGGCGATCTTGGGCAGGTGGTCGAGCAGCCCCTCATCGGTGAGCTCGTCCTCCCATCTGGCAACCGCCGTCATCACCGCCGGCTTGGCCGCGATGATGTCCGTGCACAGGGTGACGCAGCCATCGCAGATGTACACGCCAGGCCCGCCGACCATGGCGGCCACCTCGCCGGTAGGCTTGAGGCAGAACGAGCATGCCACATCGGCTCTGAGCTCATCGATGGTCGACATCCCGGTGCCTCCGCAGCGAATCCCTTGTCAGGTACTGCCTTACAACTCCTGTCAGGACTCACCTTACAACGTCAGGTCGAACCTGACAACCCCGGGCGACGAGGGACCGGCCCCAGCCAGCCCTGGCTCGACCGTCGCTCAGCTCAGGTCGATCAGCTTCTCCCGCACAGCGACCATGACGGCTTCCATCCTGGAATGGATCTGCAGTTTCTCCAGGATGTTCCTGACATGGTTCTTGACCGTGTTGTCGGAGATGAACAGTGCCTTCGCGATATCCCGGTTGTTCATGCCGCGGGCCACTAGCTTGAGCACCTGCATCTCGCGGTCGGTCAGCTTTGGCGCGGGCACTTGCTGCGGCCGCTCATCCTCGTCCCGCCTGGCCAGCGCGGCGAACTCGGACAGCAGCTTGCCCGCCATCGGCGGGCTGATCAGCGACTGCCCGCCGTGCACCGACCTGACCGCCTCGGCGACCTGGTCAAGCGGGATGTCCTTCAGCAGGTAACCGCTCGCCCCTGCCCGGATGGCCTCGAACAGGTCCTCTTCATCGTCGCTCATCGTCAAGATGACGATCTTGGCGCTCGGGGCGATCTCCTTGATCTGACGGCATGCCTCGATGCCGCTGCTGCGCGGCATCCGCACATCCATCAGCACGACGTCGGGCAGCGATTCCACTGCCTTCCGCACCGCCTCCGCGCCGTCGCCCGCCTCCCCGACTACCTCGATGTCCGGCTCGGTGACCAGCACTATCTCCAGGCCGCGGCGGAACAATGCATGATCATCGACGATCAGCGTGCGGATGGGCTCGGAATGCCTATCAGCCACTGGGGCCGGGCCGGCCGCCTCCGCGCTGGCTGCCATGACCGTCCATCTCCTCGCTCTCGCTTCTTCGGCCGTAGTGCGCGGCGCGTCAAGCCGCGCCGCGCACTACGGACCCGGCGATCACTGCTATCACACTCTTAACCGACCGTCAGCAAGCTGGCAAGCCACGCTTCCGGCCGGATACCGTCATCCGGGCCGCGAGGCCGTGATCGTCCGCGCGAGCGCGTCGGCCGCCGGGCGACCGTTGGCGGCCGGGTCGGGGCCCTTGCGGCCACCCTGCTCTTCTCCGGCGGCCGCGGCTGAACCGGGCTGGGGCTGGCCCGTGCCCGCCGCCTTCTCCCTCAGGCGGATCACGCCGTACTGGTATCCGCGTCGACGGTACACGACGCTCGGCAATCCGCAGTCGCTGTCGGTGAACAGGTAGAAATCATGACCTACCAGCTCCATCTCAAGCAGCGCCTGATCGATGGCCATGGGCCTGGCGTGATGGAATTTCTGCCTGACCACCAGCGGCCCGTCGCCTTCCATCGCGATCGGCACCACGTCGTCGGACGACGGAGCCCCCGCAGGCCGCCCTTCGACATCTGGCTCGTCCGCCGCCGGCCGCGCGGCCGGCACCAGGTCCCCAGCAGGTGCCGCGGATTCGCCCTCGGGTAGCCCGACGAGCCGGACCTGGCCATGGCCGTAGTGGTTCTTCCGGCGATCGTGCGCCCGCCGCAGGCGTGAATCCAGCTTCGCGAGCGCGAGGTCCAGCGCGGAGAAGCGGTCCTCAGCCGCCGCCTCCGCCCTGATCGCCGGCCCTCGGGACCTGACGGTCAGCTCGACTCGTTCCTTCTGGCTTGCCTGGCGGGGGTTGCGCTCGACGGATACCTCTACGTCAACCCTGATTGCCTTCTGGTCCAGCTTCTCCAGCCTGTTCAGCTTGGCGGTGGCGTGCTTGCGAAACCGCGCAGGCACGTCCGTCTGACGACCCTTGAAGATGATTTCCATGACACGAGGCCCCCTTCCATCTGGTGTGGAAGCAGCACCCGTCCGGCCGACCTGGTCTTCGACCCCACATCCGCCTGCTGAGGCGTTCGCAGCATGCTTGTGCCACTACTGGCCTTCTCCCGGATCGCCGGATATCGGACCCGGCGGGCGGGGCAGGACTCACTTCTAAGCCGCACCGTGATCGGTCGACGATAAGTCGCCTTACGTGGGCCGTTTCGCCTGCGGCTGGCATCGGCTAGCCGGTCGGCCCGCTCCGATAGCGAAGCGGACGTCCCAGCGCAACCACGGACCCGGACGGGTGCCATGACACCGACGCTAGTCCTGCCGGAGTCAGATGTCAGGTGCAGGGTCCCCCGACATTCGGGACCTTTGTCACGGGTGATATTCGGCAGGTCCATAACTGCCTGGCCGGCTTGCGGCCGCCCCCAGCCGGTACCGGGCACCATCGGCCGGCGTTGCCGTGTCAGCCTGGAACCACCGGGGAGCTGCCATCGGTGACAAGGTGCCACGACCCGTTCAGGCCGGACATCCGCCAGATCCGGCCCAGCGGCGCAGCGCGGCGGCCCGCCGAGCCAACCACCACGTCGGTTCCGCTGACGGTGACCGACGTTGCCCCGGCGGGCGTCACCCGCGGTGCCGAGACCCCGCCGTTCAGCGGCACCTCATACAACTGCGACGCACCGCCTCTGAGCTGGGCGAGCACCAGCAGGTGATCGGAGTCCCACCAGCTCAGCGCAACCGGGCGGCCGCGGATATCGGAGCCCACGATGGCCGTCGCTGTGCTCGGCGCCAGATAGTCGGTGCCCGCGTGCTGGCTGATCGCAGCGACCATCACCCTGGTCGCTGTCCTGGTGGTCACGATCATGGCGGCCCGGACGCCGTCAGGGGCGAGCCGCAGCGCGCTGAGGGTGCCTGGCGGCAGCAGCGCTGGCGGCGCGGATACCGGAAGGATCTGCCTGACCCCGCCGACGCTTGCGGGCGGCAGGATGAACGGGCCGTTGCTCGTCGTGACCCACAGATTGCCCCGCCCGTCCCAGCTCAGCGAGGTGCAATTGGCCGGCAGGGTCTGCGTCTGCACCAGGCTGCCGTGCACCAGCCTGGTGAGGTATACCGTCTTGCCGCGGCAGCCGGCCAGGACCTCGGCGGCCGCCGGGCCCGGCGAGATGGCGAGCGCGCTGAACGGCCCGCGGCCGAGGCCCGCGGGCAGGGTCACCGCGCCCGAGGCCGGCAGGCCCGGCTGGATGACCCGAATATCGGGCGCGGCACCGCTGACCGCGTGCTGGAAGTAGACCGGCATGCTCGGCATCGCCGGCACCCAGCCCTGATAGTCCTTGAATAGCTGCAGCGTCTGGCCGTGCGGCGGCCGCCAGTTTCTGTGGTTGAGCTGGATCACCACAGACCGGATCGCGGTCGGCGTCCCGTAGGACGAGCTCGTCAGGCTCCAGACCAGCTGGGCCGCCATCTGCCGCCACTGTGCCTGGCTCGCCTTTGCCGCGTTGCCGCCCAGGTCCACGGTGGCCTGGCTGCCGGTGACCTGGACCACGCCGAGCAGCTTGGTGCCCGGGGGGAAAGCGGTGGTGGCGGCGCCCGCCAGCCAGCCGGTCGGGGTGCCCGGCTGCTGCCGGTGCTGCCTGCGCTGCCAGAGCAGGCCGTTGACGAGCCCGGTGGCCGCGTCCTCGGCGCCGAGCTGCTGCGGTATGAACACCGGGTCGGGGACCAGCACGTTCGCCAGTGCGCTGGCCGCCACGAAGTACAGGTTGCGCGGCTCGTAGTCGCGCAGGAAGTCGGGCTTGGTGAGCATCAGGATCGTCGGCGAGGGGAGCTTGTCGATCCGCCAGCCCTGCGAGGTCAGGATCAGGCCGAACGAGAACGCCTTCGGGCCGGTGGACAGCAGGTACTGGCCGGCCTGGAACCGTCCGGCGGTGGACAACGTGGCCACACTCTGGCTTTCCAGGCTGACCACGGCCGTGCTGTTCGTCTCGCCGTTCAGATGCGGCGGAACCGGCGAGCCGTTGGTGATCAGCGGCGAGGCGTCCACGACGGTCGCCGCCCAGCCAGGCCGCCAGGTGCTGCGGTAGCCGGGTGCCAGGTACTCGCGGGCGACCGCCGGGTCGTTGGTGAACGCGGAGCTCGCGATCAGGAACCCGTGCACGATGTCTGTCGGCTGCCAGCCAGGGTTTGGTTCCACCGGGACGAATTGCACCACGCCCTGCTGGGCCGGCCCGGTGGCCCCTGGGAGCGTGCCCAGGTGCACCAGCCCGGCGGGCGGCAGCGTGGCGCAGGCACCGAGGGCGGTGACCACGCACAGCAGGCCGACCGCCGCGGCCGCCCGGCGGCAGCCGCGACCGCGCCCGGTCATGATCCGTCCCTGGCGGTCGTCATCGCGGCGGCCGCCGGCGCTGCCCTGGCCGCCGTGCCCGCGGGCTGCGCCTTGCCGTCAAGATCGGCCGGATCGGGCAGCAGCGGCAGCGGCGAGCCTGCCAGCACGGATCCGGCCAGCCTGGGCAGCGTCAGCCGGAAGACCGAGCCGCGGCCAGGCTCACCCCACGCCTCAAGCCAGCCGCCGTGCAGCCTGGCATCCTCCAGCGCGATCGCCAGGCCGAGGCCGGTACCGCCAGTGGTCCTGGCCCTGGCCGGATCGGCCCGCCAGAACCGGTCGAAGACCAGCTGATCCTCGCCTGGCGCCAGCCCGACCCCGTGGTCCCGCACCGTCACCGCCACCGCGTCCCGGTCGGCGGCGACGGTCACGACAGCCTCCCTGCCTTCACCGTGCTCCACGGCGTTCACCAGCAGGTTCCGCAGTATCCGCTCGACCCGCCGCCGGTCCACCTCGGCCATGCACGGCTCTGCGGGCAGCCGGAACTCGATCCTGGCACCGCGCCGCTCGGCCAGGTGCTGCGCGACATCGGCAGCCTGCCTGACCAGGTCGCAGGCATCAGCAAGCTCGGCGTCGAGCGTCGCCGCGTTGGCGTCGTACCTGCTGATCTCCAGCAGATCGGCCAGCAGTGACTCGAATCGGCCCAGCTGGCTCTGCAGCAGCTCGGCCGACCGCGCCGCCGAGGTCTCCAGCTGACTCCTGGTCTCGTACAGCAGGTCGGCCGCCATCCTGATCGTGGTCAGCGGGGTGCGCAGCTCGTGTGACACATCGGAGACGAACTGGCGCTGCACCTGGGACAAGCCCTCGAGCTCGCGCATCTTCTGCTGCAGGCCGGCCGCCATCTCGTTGAACGAGGTTGCCAGCGCGGCCACTTCGTCGGTGCCGCGGACGTCCAGCCGTTCGTCCAGGTTCCCCGTGGACAGCAGCTGCGCGCCTCGCGCCGCGGTCGCCACCGGGATCACCACCCATCGGGTCACGATCCAGGCGATGCCGGCCAGCAGGAACACCAGCGCGAACCCGACCAGCGCCAGCGTGCGCTGTACCAGCACCAGGGTCTGCTGCGGCTGCGTCAGCGGGAAGAAGTAGTACAGCTGGAAATAGCCGCCGAACGGAGCCGCGTACAGCAGGCCGGGCACTGGCGGGCCGCCGCGCTGCATGGGCAGGCTCACCGATTCAAGCACCGGGCTCATGCCGCGGTTGACGCTGATCTCGTGAACGAGCGACCGGGGCAGCGATGGCGGCCACAGGTTGATGCCGTAGCCGGAGCTGAAGACCTTCAGGCCGTCCTCAGGCGGCGGCAGGACGACGGCGATGCCGTATTCGGCGCTCGGGTTCACATCGCTGGCCTGCAGGCTGCTCACGATCGCGTACATCAGCTGGCGGGTATGACTGCTCGGCGGCAGGAAGATGCCGGGCTCGGCCTGGGCCCAGGACAGCCCGTCGCCGGCCTGCGTCTGGGCCGAGATCTCCGCGTTCAGCAGCAGGTTCTGCCTGATCTGCTGCATCAGGAAGAATCCAAGTACCGAAACCACCGCGGCGGACACGACCAGCGTCGTGCTCACCACCCGCAGCTGCAGCGAACTGCGCCAGCTGCGCCTGAACTGCTTCAGCAGCGCGACCAGCCTGGAGGCGACCTGCACCGCGGCGGCCGCCAGCGTGCGCGCCACCGGGGCGAGCCAGGCCGTGGCGCCGCGTGAGCCGCGGTACCTGACCTGGCCCCCGCCGGCCGGCTGCCCAAGGTTCGGTGACTGGCCGTTTTCGCTGCCGGCCGCCGAGACTGTCATGGCCTCACTCCGTACGACGAGCCGCCGGCCGGGCTCAACACCGCCGGCCAGCGTGCCGGGTACAGCCGGGACCGGCCCGCGGTGATCAGCCCGGCCCCGCCTTATAGCCCACCCCGCGGACGGTGACGACGATGTCAGGCCGCTCAGGGTCCCGTTCTATCTTCGCTCGCAGGCGCTGCACATGCACATTGACCAGGCGGGTGTCAGCGGCGTGCCGGTAGCCCCATACCTGCTCGAGCAGCACCTCCCTGGTGAACACCTGCCGCGGCTTGCGGGCGAGCGCGACGAGCAAGTCAAACTCCAGCGGCGTCAGGCTGATCGGCTGGCCGGCCCGCTTAACCGAGTGGCCGGCCACGTCGATGGTCACCTCGCCGATGCTGAGCATCTCCGGGGCCGGATCATCGGTCCTGCGCAGCCTGGCGCGAACCCGTGCGATCAGCACCTTGGCCTGGAAAGGCTTGACGATGTAATCGTCGGCGCCTGACTCGAGCCCGAGCACCACATCGACGGTGTCGCTCTTGGCGGTCAGCATGACGATCGGCACGCCGGACTCCGCCCGGATCTGGCGGCACACGTCGATGCCGTCCAGGCCGGGCAGCATCAGGTCAAGCAGGATGAGATCCGGCTTGGTCTCCCTGAATGCCTCGAGCGCCTTATCCCCGTCGGCCACGAATGTCGGCTCGAATCCCTCGCCGCGCAGGACGATTCCCAGCATCTCGGCGAGAGCGGCGTCATCATCGACGACCAGTACGCGACCTTTCATAGCCCCTATCGTTCCACGGACAAGGCGGCGCGGAAGCCGCACGGACTACGTCCCCGCACCCAGAGTTCGCAGATTACCCGCTGTAACTGGCTGGATGACGCCGCGCTCGGTGATGATGGCCGTCACCAGCCCTGGCGGTGTCACGTCGAACGCCGGGTTGAAGGCCGCGCTGCCGGCCGGCGCGATCGGCTGCCCGGCCACGTGGGTGACCTCATGCTCGGGGCGGTGCTCGACCACGATCGCCGACCCGTCGGCGGTGCCGAAGTCGATGGTCGAAACCGGAGCTACCACTACGAACGGGACATCATGGTACCTGGCGAGCACGGCGAGGGAGTACGTGCCCACCTTGTTCGCCACGCTGCCGTCGGCCGCGATCCGGTCCGCGCCGACCGCGACCAGGTCGACTTCGCCGGCGGCCATTAGCGAGGCAGCAGCCGAATCCGCGAGTACCTTGTGCGGCATATCGTAGCGGGTCGCCTCGTAGGCGGTCAGCCGCGCGCCCTGCAGCAGCGGCCTGGTCTCATCCACCCAGAGCATCGCCAGCCGCCCGGCCCGGTGCGCGGCCAGGGCCAGGCCGAACGCCGTTCCGGCCCCAGCCGTGACCAGCGAGCCTGTATTGCAGTGCGTCAGGATCCTGGCGTCTTCTGGCACCAGCGTGAGGCCGTGAGCGGCCATCTCGTCGCAGGCGCGGGCATCGTCGGCCGCGATCGACCTGGCCTCGGCGAGCGCGGCAGCTGGGGCGTCTCTGCGCGCCCGCGGGTCCGGGTCTGACGCGGCACTGGCGAAAGCGCTCAGCGCTCGCCTGGCCCCCCAGCTGAGGTTGACCGCGGTCGGCCTGGCCCCTTCGAGTGCGGCCGCGGCCGCTGGCACGTCTTCTCCTCGTGCCGCGGCCAGGGCGACGCCGTATGCTCCGGCGATGCCGAGGAGCGGCGCGCCGCGGACTACCAGCCGGCGGATCGCGTCGACCAGCGCGGGCACGTCCCGGCAGATCACCTCGTTCTCGATGGCCGGCAGCCTGGTCTGGTCCACCAGCCCGATGGCCGGTCCTGCTGGCGGGTCAAGCCAGCGCAGCGCCATGATGGTCATTCCTAGAGTGTGCGGGAGACGGCGGCCTCATACGACCCTGACGCATCACATCTCATGGTGCTTTGTGCGACTATGGGCGCAAGCCGCTGGTGCCGCCAGCGCCGCTTCGTCCACGCCACCTCAGCGCGCCGGACGATCAGGAGAAACAATGACCGACATACCGCCCTGGGACGACCAGGGCGAGCCTGGTCACGGCCAGCCGGGCTACGGCCAGCCGGGCTACGGCCAGCCGGGCTACGGCCAGCCGGGCTACGGCCAGCCGGGCTACGGCCAGCCGGGCTACGGCCAGCCGGGCTACGGGCAGTACAGCCAGGGCGGTTACGGGCAGTACGGCCAGGGGGGCGGCCGGGGCGCCGGAGCCCCCGCGCCAGGCGGCGTGCCGCTGCGGCCGCTCGGCGTTGGCGACATATTGAGCGGCGCCTTTACCGTCATCCGCCGCAATCCCGCGGCCACCCTCGGCCTCGCCGCGATCGTGCTGACCAGCTACGGGATCATCGCTACCACGCTCACCCTGATCACCAGGGCCGTGTTCAGCACGGTGAGCCTGCCCTCGCCAGGCCAGTCCCTGACCTCGTCCCAGGCCGCGCACCTGGGCATCAGGTTCGTCACCATCGCGCTGCCGCTGGTCTTCTTGACCTTCCTGCTGTCCTTCCTGGCCCAGAACATCATGACCGGCCTGCTCACCGCCGCTATCGGCCGGAGCGTGCTCGGCCGCACGATCACGCTGAACGAGGCCTGGCAGCTCGGCCGGGTGCCGACCATGCTCGCGGCGGCCGCGCTGCTCTTCGTGATCACGCTGGGCGCGATCATCGTGGTCGGAGGGGTGCTGGCTGCGATCATCGTGCTGCTCGTGCTGGCGCATCTGGCGCCGCTTGCAATCCTGATCGGCGTGCTTGGCGGAATCGCGGCGATCGTCGCCGGCATCTGGTTCCAGGTCAGGCTGAGCCTTACGGCACCAGCCGTGGTACTCGAGCAGCTCGGGCCCTGGGTCGCGATCACCAGGTCCTGGCAGCTGGTCAAGGGCAGCGTGCTGCGGATGTTCGGCATCTACCTGCTCACCGGGCTCATAGTCCTGGTGGCCGGCGCGATCCTGCGGATCCCATTCGCCATCATCAGCGCGATCGTCAACGCGGCCGGCCACGCGGGCACGTCAAGCCCGTTCGGGCTGGCCGGGCTCGCGGCGGGCGCGACGGTGGGCTCGCTGATCATCGGCGCCATCGGCAGCATCGTGGCCGGCTCGATCACCAGGCCGATCAGCGCCGGAGTGACCGTGCTGCTCTACATCGACCTGCGGATGCGCAGGGAGGGCCTGGACCTGGTGCTTCAGAACGCGGCGCAGAATCAGCAGCTCTCCGGCGATGAGCTAGCGGCCGTCTGGCATCCGTCGCAGGCGCCGTTCCCCGGCCCTGGCGGCCAGGCCGGCGGTGCTCCCGGCTCGCCGCCGGCTTCCTGACGGCCGCCGCTCATGCGCGCGCTCTGGCCGGCCGCGGCCGGCCTGGCAGCCTCCGGGAGCCCGATCGTCGTGCCAGCTCCTGGCGAGGGCTTGATCGGCCGGCAGGCGGCGCGGGAACTCGCCAGGCGCGAGCTGTCGAAATCGATCTACCAGCCGAGCGTCGCCGAGCGAATCGCCCGCTGGCTGGCGCGCCTGTACCACGATGCCAGCCTGGCGGTACCTGGCGGCTGGTGGTCAGCGGTCGCCCTGACGATCGCGCTGGTACTGGTGATCACCGCGGTGCTGTTCTGGGTCCGGCCGGCTCGCGCCCGCAAGTCAGCCAGCTCAGCGGTGCTTCCTGGCAAGGCGCGCGACGCGGCCGATTACCGGCGGGCCGCCCGCGAGCTCGCGGAGGCCGGCGACTACTCGGCGGCGATCGTCGAGCGGGTGCGCGCGATCGCCGCCGGGCTTTCCGAACGCGGCATCGTGCCGGCCAGGCCGGGCCGGACCGCGCACGAGCTCGGCGAGGAGGCGGCGGCCGAGCTGCCGGCCAGCGCTGCCGAGTTGCGCGCGGTCATGCGCCTGTTCGAGGACGTGCGATACGGCGACCGGCCCGGCACCCAGCCCGGCTACCTGCGGGTCAGCCACCTCGACGCCGAACTCCGCGCGGCGCGGCCGGCCCGCGCGGCGGCGCCCGCCCTGCTGCCCGGCGGATCGCGAGCAGGCCCATGACCAGCGTGCTCGCCGAGGCTGGGTCACGCGGGCCGGTGACCGCCTGGCGCAGGTGGCGCGGCTCGCTGCTGATCGCGGCGTTGGTGCTGCTCGGCGGCGTGGCCGTGGCGATGCTGAAGCCGGTGGCCGGGCCGGCCGGTTACCTTGACCCGGCCGGCACGGACCAGTTCGGCAGCCATGCGCTCGCCGACATCCTCGCCGCCCGCGGCCATCCGGTGGTCAGCAGTTACAGCGCGCCAGCGGCGCTTGCCGCTGCCCGGCAGGGAGACGCGACCGTGGTCATCACCAACCCCGACGCGCTGGCCGCGGCCGCGCTCACCAGGCTCGCGGCCGCGCCAGCGGACATCATGCTGGTCGGACCTGGCAGGCACGCACTGGCCGCGGTCGCACCGGCGATCCGGCTGGCCGCTGGCACGTCCGCCGTGGATGTCCTGCTGCCGCGCTGCCCGCTCGGCGCGGCCCGGCTGGCCGGCGATGCCGCCGTCGGCGGGATCAGCTACGACATCTCCCGTGCCCCGGCGGGAACGGTCGGCTGCTACCCGGTCGGCGGCCACCCGTCGCTGGTCCGGTACTCCATCGCCGGGAGGGCGGTCATCATCCTGGGCAGCGGCGCACCGCTGGCGAACGAATCCCTTGCCGGGCGCGGCAACGCCGCGCTGGCGATCAACCTGCTCAGCGGCAGGCACCGGGTCATCTGGCTGACCCCGCCGCCTGGCGCGGCGGGCAGCGCGCCAGCCGGCCGCCCGGCCTCCGTGTTCAGCCTCATCCCGGCCGGTGCTTACCTGGTCGCGCTCCAGCTGGGCGTCGCGGTCGTACTCGCTGCGCTGTGGCGGTCCCGCCGTCTCGGCGCGCTGGTGCCAGAACGGCTGCCTGTGGTGGTCCGCGCGTCCGAGACGGTGCAGGGACATGCCAGGCTGTACCAAGCACGCCGGGCCAGGGACCGGGCCGCCGCGGCGCTGCGCGATGCGCTGCTCGCGCGCGTGCTCCCGGCGCTCGGGCTGGTCCGTGACGCGCCGCAGGACGCGGTCACCGCGGCACTGGGCGGCCGCTCAGCGATCGCCGGGCAAGAGATCGCCCGCAGGCTCTACGGGCCGCCGCCCGCCAGCGACGCCGCACTCGTCGCGCTGGCTGCGGACCTTGACGAACTGGAAAGGCAGGTGCGCGGGTCGTGAACGCCGACCAACTGGCGCAGGCAGGCACCGAAGGGGCCGCTGTCACACCAGGCCCGCCAGGCGATACGGAACCCAGGGCGGCGCTCGCCGCCGTCAGGGACGAGGTCGCCAAGGCCGTCGTCGGCCAGCACTCCGCGGTAACCGGGCTGCTTATCGCCCTGCTGTGCGAGGGCCATGTGCTGCTTGAGGGCGTTCCCGGGGTCGCCAAGACGCTGCTGGTGCGCGCCCTTGCCAGCGCGTTGTCGCTGGATGGCAGGCGGCTGCAGTTCACTCCTGACCTGATGCCAGGCGATGTCACCGGATCGCTGATCTACGACGCCAGGACGGCGCAGTTCGAGTTCAGGGAGGGCCCGGTCTTCACCAACCTGCTGCTGGCAGATGAGATCAACAGGACGCCGCCCAAGACTCAGGCGGCGCTGCTCGAGGCGATGGAGGAGCGCCAGGTCTCGGTGGACGGCCGGCCGCGTCCGCTGCCCGCGCCTTTCCTGGTGGCAGCGACCCAGAATCCGGTGGAGTACGAGGGCACCTACCCGCTCCCCGAGGCTCAGCTGGACAGGTTCCTGCTCAAGCTGACCGTCCCGCTGCCCGAGCGCGCCGAGGAGGTGTCCATACTCGACCGGCATGCCGCTGGCTTCGACCCGCGCGATCTCGGTGCGGCCGGGATCCGCCGGGTGGCCGGGCCGACCGAACTCGCCCTCGCCAGGCAGGCGGCCCGGCGAGTTCACGTCACGGCCGAGGTCACCGGGTACATCGTGGACATCTGCCGGGCCAGCAGGCAGTCGCCGTCGCTTCAGCTCGGGGTGTCACCGCGCGGCGCCACCGCCTTGCTGGCGACCAGCCGTGCCTGGGCCTGGCTGTCCGGCAGGGACTACGTCACGCCGGACGATGTCAAGGCGCTGGCGGGCCCCACGTTCCGGCACCGGATACAGCTGCGACCCGAGGCGGAACTCGACGGGGCGACGCCGGACGGCATCTTGCAGGGCGTGCTGGCGTCGGTTCCGGTGCCTAGGTGAGACCCGGCAGCGGGCAGCCAAGCGCCGGGCTCGCCGCGCACCGCCTTGCCAAGGGCGATCGGTGGCCCTGACCGGCCGCGCCGCGCTGACCGCGCTGCTCGGCAGCCTGGCGGTGCTGGCCAGCAGAACCGGCGCGGCGGTGCTGATCGTGAACATGCTGATCGCGGCGGCGCTGGCCGCTGACCTGCTGCTGGCCGCCAGCGTCAGGCAGCTCACGATCCGCCGGTCGGGAGACGCCAGAATCCATCTCGGCCAGGCAGGCTCGACGCGGCTCGTCGTGTCCAATGGCGGCAGCAGGACGCTTCGCGGGCTGGTCAGGGATGCCTGGCAGCCCAGCGCATGCGCGCAGCCACCGCGGGCGCGTCTGACCGTTGTGCCGGGCGGATCGGTCAGCCTCAGCACCCGGCTGGCGCCGCAGCGCCGGGGCGATGTCGCCGCCGGCAGCGTCACCGTCCGCTCGATCGGCCCGCTGGGCCTGGCTGGCAGGCAGCGCAGCCTGGCGGCGCCGTGGACGGTCCGGGTGCTGCCGCCGTTCGGCAGCCGCAAGCACCTGCCGGAGAAGCTGGCCATGCTGCGCGAGCTTGACGGCCAGCACAGGTCACTGATCCGCGGCCAGGGCAGCGAGTTCGACTCGCTGCGTCCCTACGTGCTCGGTGATGACGTCCGCTCGATCGACTGGCGATCCTCAGCCAGGCGCGCGGACGTGCTGGTCCGTACCTGGCGGCCGGAACGGGACCGGCGGATCATCATCGTGCTTGACACGGGCCGGACCTCGGCCGGCCGGGTCAGCGGCGTGCCGAGGCTGGACGCGTCGATGGACGCCGCTCTGCTGCTCGCGGCGCTCGCTGTTCGGGCCGGCGACCGGGTCGACCTGCTCGCCGTCGACCGCCGGGTCCGCGCCAGGGTGGTCGGGGCCAGCCGGCTGGACGTGCTGGCCGCGTTCACCAGCGCGATGGCGGTGCTTGAGGCCGACCTGACCGAGTCCGATATCGGGCTGATGGCCAGCGCGGTGCTGGGGATCGCGCGGCAGCGCTGCCTGGTCGTGCTGCTTACGGACCTGAATCCGGCCGCGATCGAGCAGGGGCTGCTGCCCAGGGTTCAGCTGCTGTCCTCGCGGCATCAGCTGCTCGTCGCGGCGGTCGCCGATCCCCGGCTGGCCGAGATGGCCGCCGAGCGCGGCGACCTGACCGGCGTGTATGACGCGGCCGCGGCCGAGCGGGCGCGGGCCGGGCGAGCGCACGCCGGCGCGCTGCTGCGGCGGCACGCGGTGGAGATCGTGGACGCGCCGCCCGAGCGGCTGCCTCCCGCGCTGGCCGACGCCTATCTCCGGCTGAAGGCGGCGGGCCGGCTGTGACGCCGCTGGCGCTCAGCCGGAGACCGGCAGCACATCCGGTGCCTCAGCGATGTCACCTGACTCCCCTGCGGCGACGGCACGCCGGCCGAACACGAGCAGGTAGCCGAGGAACGCCGCCTCGGCCGCCGCGCCGATCCCGATCCGAGCCCAGGTACGCAGCGGTGACGGCGTAACGAACGCCTCGATCGCGCCGGAAACCGCCAGCACGACGATCAGGCCCAGCGCGATCGTCACCAGCACACGCCCGGCCTCGCCGATCGCCCGCGGCCTGGGCAGCGGCCCTGGGTCGATCACCGTCCAGCCCAGCCGCAGTCCCGCGCCAGCGGCGAGGAACACGGCGGTCAGCTCCAGCATGCCGTGCGGGAGTATCAGGCCCCAGAACTCCGCCGCGCGGCCGTGCGCGGTCATCAGGCCGCCGACGATCCCGCCGTTCACGGCGTTCTCGAACAGTGCGAAGATCACCGGCAGGCCGAGCAGGATGCCGGTGATCACCGCGGACGCCGCGACCAGGGCGTTGTTGGTCCACACCTTGGCCGCGAACGACTGGGCGGCGTACTGGCTGTAGTAGCCGCTGAACTGGTGCCTTACCAGGTTGGCCGCCTGCGACTTCGGCAGCAGGCTGGCCTGCACCGACGGCGATCTGGCGACCCACCAGCCGAGCAGGACGGCGACCAGGATCGAGCCGGCCGCGCAGCCCAGCCACCACCACCGGACCCGGTACGCCGCCGCAGGGAATGAGACGGCGGCGAACCTGCCGAGCGACCGCCAGGTCGACGAGTGCGCGCCGCTGATCGCGGCCCGCGCCCTGGCCAGCTGGCTGGACAGGCGAGCGGCCAGCGCCTGGTCCAGGCCGGTCGCCTGCAGCACCGACAGGTGCGTCATGACCCGCTGGTACAGCCCGACGAGCTCGTCGACCTCAGCGCCGGAGAGCCGGCGGCGGCCCCTGACGAGCGCATCCAGCCTTGACCACTCGGCACGGTGGGCGGCGACGAAGACGTCCAGATCCACATGGGGAGATTACCTGGCGACGGGCTGGATAGGCTGGGCCTGATCGTGACCGGACGGTGCGGGCGGACGGGAAGTTCAGCATGGCCGAGGTGGTGACCGGCGAGGCCGTCGTGCTCGACCTGGCCGTCGCCAGGTTCCCCAGCCGGATGCTGGCCCTGGCGCTCGACATGGCGATCCAGATCGCCGCGATCGTAACCGTGTTGCTTGCCGTCTCCTTCGGGCTGGGGCCGCAACTCGATCTCGCCGCCCTGAGCGCGGTCTCGAGCGTCTGCTATGCCGTGATCGTGATCGGCTATCCGACCATCTTCGAGACCGTCACCAGGGGCAGGACGCCGGGCAAGATGGCACTCGGACTGCGGGTCGTCAGTGACGACGGCAGCCCGGTGCGGTTCCGCCAGGCTCTGCTGCGGGCGCTCAGCCTGGCGTTCGTCGAGGTATGGGACCCGGTCGTGGCCCTCTTCGGGATGCCTGCCGGGCTGATCACGGCAATGGTCTCCGCCAGAGGGAAGCGCCTCGGCGATCTGATCGCCGGAACATTCGTCATCTCCGAACGGGTCCCCAGGCGGCCGGACCTGGCGGCTGGCATGGCCGCCGTGCCGCCGGCGCTGGCCGGCTGGGCGCAGGTACTTGAGCTGTCCAGGCTGTCCGATCAGACCGCCGCCGCCGCGAGCGGCTACCTGCGGCGCCTGGGCGAGCTGCGGCCCGCCGCCAGGGAGCAGCTCGGCTGGCAGCTGGCGACGTCGATGGCCGGCCAGGTCAGCCCGCCGCCGCCGGCCGGCACGCCGCCGCAGGACTACCTGCGCGCGGTGCTGGCTGTGCGCAGGCAACGCGAGCAAGCCAGGCTCGGCACGCCAGCGGCAGCCCGGCCCTGGTACGCCGGCCCAGTTGCTGGCATGCCGACACCCGGCTACCAGCCCGCCGCTCTGCCTGGCTACCCATCCGCTCAGCCCGAGCAGCAGGCGGCGGCCCCCGCGCTCCAGCCGGCCCAGCCGTCCGGGATGCTGCCGCCCTTGCCGCGGCAGGCCGGCCCTGATTCGTCCACCAGCCCGCGCGCGACGATGACCTATACGCAGCCGCAGCCCGCCGGGCCTGGTACGGCACCTTCCGGCGAACCGCAAGCCCCGCCCGAACCGCAAGCCCCGCCCGGATCGCCAGGCCCGCCCGGACCGGCAGGCCCGCCCGGACCGCAAGCCCCGCCCGGACCGCCAGGCCCGCCCGGGCCGCAAGCCCCGCCCGGATCGCAAGGCCCGCCCGAACCGGCAGCCGGCCAGCAGGTGACGACCTCCGAAAACTTCGGCTTCACCGCGCCCGCGTAGCCGGCCAGCAGGCCAGCCGGCTAGCCGGCCAGCAGGGCCGCTAATCCTGCCCGGCGATCAGGAACGGGCGGATCAGGTCGCCGGTCGCGGCGGCGGCGACCGCCAGCGCCTGCGCGACCGGAACGTCCTGCACCGCGTAGTGCTGCCGGCCCGCCGCGGTCGTCGCCGTCAGCGTGACCAGGCCCTGGCGGCGCTGGAACCAGCTCTGATGAATGCGCCAGCCGATGATCGCCTCGGTGCCGATGATGCTGCGCCGCCTGGCCAGACTGCCCACCCTGGTCACCAGCCAGCCGTCCGCCAGCCGGTGGCCAAGGCTGGCGTACCGGTCGGCGGCCAGCGCGGCGGCGAGCGGCAGCAGGCAGAGCGAGCCAATCCAGATCCACGCCGGGCCGCGGCCGAGCCAGTCAGCCAGCGCGATCCCCAGATCGGCCAGTGCCGTCCCGCCGAGCGCGCGCCGGTACCTGCGCCCGCGCGCGGCCGCGCCATGCCGGTTCAGGCCGCCCGAGCAGAGCGCAGCGGGAACGCCGAGTACCTCGGCGGCCACGTCCCTGGCCACGGCCCGCGGGGCCGGCGGCAGCAGGACGGACCCCTCGCGCTCCGCGCCGCGCCCTACGTGCAGCCCGGTGGTGATCGCGATGCAGCGGGCGCCGCGCGCGGCGCGCAGCAGCAACGGCTCACTGATCTCCACCCCGCGCAGGCGGCCGAGCGAGATCGTGGTCGCCCTGGTCGAAAGCAGGCCCCTGGTGACCGCCAGGGTGTCCGCCCCCTGCCGGGCGAGCCTGAAGTTCCAGAACACGGCGATGTACCCGGCCGTCGCCACCAGCACGTATCCGACCAGCGCGGTGATGGCCAGCGCCAGCACCCGCTGGGCCAGCGGCAGGGCGGCGAAGTCAGCGAAGATCACCCGGATCGGGCCGGTCGTCGCCAGGTCGACCTCAGTGGCGTTGCTGAACTGCCACACCGATCCGAACAGGACGCCGAGCACCACCAGCCCGGTCAAGGTCAGCGGGGCGAACTTCACCCAGCTGGCACGCAGCCTGGCGATCTCGATGCCCGCGGCCGGTCCCGGCGGCGGCGCCGCGCCGGGCTCTGCCGCCCGGTCCGGCAGCTGCCCGGAGCCAGCCACATCGGCCCGCGGCGCCGCCATGATGCCGGCGGCCGCGCCGGGCGTCGCCGACAGGCCGGCCAGCAGCAGATCACGCAGCGCCTCGGCGGCCAACCTGGTCAGCCCGTCGAGGCGGAAGCTCTCGCCAGGCCGGTAGTCATTGCGCCCGGTTCCGATGCTGACCCGGCAGACGCCGAGTACCCGGTGCAGCAGGTGCGCGGACACGTCCACGGTACGGATCCGGTCCCTGGCCACCGAAAGGATCTTCTGGTTCAGCAGGCCCCGCCGCACGTAGACCCGCTCATCGGTGATCCGGTACCTGGTGGTGGCCCAGTGCACGACGCCGGTCAGCACGGCGATCACCGAGGCGCCGATTCCCCAGATTAATCCCGATCCGGTGCGCGAGTGCAGGATCACCAGGCCGGCCAGCACCGGCAGCAGCCTGGCCAGGTCGGTCAGCGGCCGCACCACCAGGCTGCGCGGGCTCAGCCGCTGCCATCTGGCCGTCTCCCCGGTCGCACCGGGGGGAACGGCTGCGGAGGGCTGCCCGCCGCGCGCTATCTCGTCGGGAGGCGCCCCAGTCATGTGGCATCGCCAGGCGACTGGCCGGTGGCCACGGCCAGCCGGTCGAGCAGCAGGTCAGCGATCGCGGTGTCCAGCCCGTGAATGCGGACAGGGCCCGCCGCCGATGCGGTCGTCGCGGTCACGTTGGCCAGCCCGAACAGCCGCTCACCGAACGACCGGTGGCTGTCGATGGTCTGGATCCTGCTGATCGGGGCGATCCGCCAGTGCACAGAGAACCAACCGGACCTGGTGTACAGCGCCTCGCCGGTCACCTCCCAGCGGTGCACCCGGTACCGCCAGCGCGGCATGATCACCATGTGCGCCACGGCGAGCACTGTGGTCGCCGCGATTGCCGCCAGCCAGGTAACGGAGAACCCGGTGACCAGCGCCACGACGACCTCTGCAAGCAGGACGCAGGCGCCGCTGAGCACCGAGCGGGCGGTCCAGTAGCTGACCGCCCGCCTGCTGACCCTGTTTCCCGGCTCGCGGAGGCCGGGCAGCAGCGAGTCGGCTGTTATGCCCTCGGTTGTCATCCCTACAGCGTGCCATTAGCGAGGCGGTGCACGGGGACAATCGCCGCCCTCGCGAACCGAGCGGACAGCGGTCAGGCGCGCGCCAAGCCGCGTCCAGGCATCCGGCTAGCTGCCCGTGCTAGCTGCCCTGGCGCCACGAGTCCAGGTACTCCTGCTGGAGGCTGGTCAGCACGTCGATCCTGGTGCCGAGCGCGGCGAGGGCCAGCCTGGCCACCTGGGTGTCGATCGCGGCAGGCATCAGGTGCACCCCTGCGGCCAGCCCGTGGCCGCCGCTGAGCAGCCAGGCCAGCGCCAGCGCCTGAGCGGCGAAGGTCAGGTCCATCACCGCCGCCGGGTTGCCCTCGGCCGCGATCAGGTTAACCACCCTGCCATCGGCGAGCAGGATCAGCTGCGTGCCGCCGTCCAGCACGTACTCGTCGGCGAACGGGCGGACCCGCGGATGGACCCGTGCCGCCAGGTCGGCCAGGGCCCGCACGTCGATCTCGACGTCGAAGTGCCCGGCGTTGGCCAGGATCGCGCCGTCACGCATCAGCTCGAAATGCTCGCCGGTGATCACGTCGCGCGACCCGGTCGCGGTAATGAACACGTCCCCTGCCCGCGCCGCCTCCGCCATCGGAAGCACCCGGTAGCCGCGCATCAGCGCGTCGAGCGCACGAACCGGATCGATCTCGGTCACGATTACCGAAGCGCCCAGGCCGGCCGCCCGCTCAGCGATCGCCGTGCCGCACGAGCCGTAACCGGCCACTACCACGGTCTTCCCCGCCAGCAGCAGGTTGGTGGCCCGGATGATCCCGTCGAGCACC
>Ga0137365_10000663_pt1 | contig 24189 bp, 17 predicted proteins | sample SagtaG_9_FD_104799 | JGI IMG/M metagenome (GOLD analysis project Ga0137365, IMG submission 104799) | Vadose zone soil microbial communities from Sagehorn Ranch, Mendocino, California, USA - Sage1_L_40_16 metaG | ecosystem: Environmental > Terrestrial > Soil > Vadose zone | place: USA...
ACGAATGGGCAAGTCAAAGCCATCGGTGCGGTGCGGACAAATAGTCAAGCCAATGAGCGAATGTTGAAATTTTTATTAGAAGGTGGTTCGCTACAAAAACTGGCAATTCTGCATACAGGTGCTGAACCGCGCGCCAAAGAATTCCTAAATGAATTGATGGAGAGAGCTAGCCAATCTGTGCCGCGCGACATTTTCATGGTTAACGTGACTACGGTCATTGGCACGCATGTTGGTCCGAACGGGTTAGGATTTGCCGCGGTAAGAGCTGGATAAGTGTTGCGCATGAAGATGAAAAACGGTAAGATAAAGGCAGGAGCCAATCCATGACAACTAATATTCGCCCTATATTGAAAAAGCTAAAAAAGGGACTGATGCAAATTTATGGGGATCAAGTGGATAGTATTATGCTTTATGGCTCTCGCGCCCGCGGTGATGAGAGACCTGATTCTGATATAGATATTCTGGTTGTTTTGAAGGATGATTTCAATTACAGTGAAATGCTTCGTCTTAGCTCTGACTTGGCAGCATCTCTTTCGCTGGAAAATGATGTTGTAATTTCTCGGACGTTTGTTTCCAAAGAACAGTTCGAACATAGACAGACGCCTTTCCTGATGAATGTTCGTCGCGAAGCGGTACCAGTGTGAACTCTGAAGTCAAAGCACTATTGGAAAAAGCCAAGCGCAGCCAGAAAGCCGCGGCAAAATTATTCAAGGACGGCGATGTTGATTTTGCTGCCTCCCGTGCTTATTATTCTCTTTTCTATACAGCTGAGGCTCTTTTGCTATCGCTAGAGCTTTCTTTTTCGAGCCATTCGGCCGTCATTGCAAGCTTTGGAAAGGAATTTGCTAAAACTGGCTTGTTGAATCCAAAATTTCATCATTATCTAACAGAATCACAAGATAGAAGAAATATTGGGGACTATAGTATTCTTGCAGAAGTCACAAAGGAAGAAGTCCGCGAAATGCTGGCTTGGGCAAAAGAATTTATCAAAGCGGCGGAGAATTATCTCAAGCAGGCGTTTTAATCACAGTGGTTTACATGTCGAGCCGAATGGATTGGGATATGCGGCAGTGAGAAAGTAAATCCGTGCCCATTCGCGACGTCGTGCCCGAGCGGGGTCCGTTTCCTATCTATCCCCCATGATAAAATTACCTTATGCAGCCTTCATTAGAAAAGTTACGTAAATTCTTCCGTCTCGAACATGAGAACGGATATAGCGACAGTGCCATTATCGGCGGACTCGCCAAAATGCTCGATTATTGGGAAGGTGAAGCCCGTGCAGATCATATTCAGGAAGAAGTCATTCAAGCCGTTGTACAGAGACTTCGCTCTTATGAGGGACTCAGCCCGCAGTCCCGCGCCGATGCGTTGAAGGGATTGTGGAAGCGGATTGGGGAAACGTATCCAGAAGCACAGCAAAAGCCGCGTGGTGTTCCGAATCGACGACCTCCAATGGCAGAGAGTATCGAAGCGAATGTTGAACGGCAACAGCAAATGCCTCCGTCACCTCCGCCTCCAACTGAGTTTTCCCAACCTGAAACGCAAAAGCAAGAACGTTATCAACGTCCTGCGCCACCACCGCGTTCTGAAACCACGCCTGGCGCAAAGACTTCCGCTACACCTGCCGCGCTGGATGCAAAGCTGACCGTTCTTCAAGGTGTCGGTCCACGCCACGCGGAGACACTTGGCAAGCTGGGTATGCAAACGCTCGGCGATATGCTGTATTACTATCCACGCCGTTACGATGATTATTCCCAGCTCAAGCCCATCAAAGATTTGTTTTATGGCGAGCAGGTAACAGTGATCGGTACCATTCAAAGTGTGCAGACGCGGCCGATACGCGGTGGCAAAGCTTCGATCATTGAAACGATTATCAGCGATGGAACTGCCGGGTTGCGCTTGTCATTCTTCAACCAACCCTGGCTTGCCAATCGCTTCAAGCCGGGAGATGCAATTTCTGTTTCAGGCAAGGTGGATCAATATCTGGGTCGCCTAGTGATGAACAGCCCTGATTGGGAATCCATTGAAGTTGAAAACCTGAACACCAATCGTATTGTGCCCGTCTACTCATTGACGGAGCGCATCACACAGAAGTGGTTGCGCAACGTCATGAAACAGGTCGTTGAGTATTGGGCGCCCCGAGTTGTCGACGCGTTACCGGAGAGTACCCGTTCGTCTGCTCGCCTAATGACGTTATCAGAGGCGTTATTACAAGTTCACTTTCCTGATTCGCAGGAAAAACTCAAAGCCGCGCGTGAACGACTTGCCTTCGACGAAATCTTTTACTTGCAAATGGGAGTGCTTCGCCAAAAGATCGATTGGAAATCTGTGGAGGCAAAGCGCTTTCCGGTTTCAGACGAGTGGCTGGATGCACGTTTAAAGAGCCTTCCTTTCACCCTGACCTCTGCCCAGCAAAACGCGCTCAAAGATATTCGCGCGGACCTTGACTCTGGCAAACCCATGAATCGACTCTTGCAAGGCGATGTGGGATCAGGCAAAACCGTTGTTGCCGCGTTGGCGGCTGGAATCATTGCAAGTAATGGTTCACAATCTGCCATCATGGCACCCACGTCCATTCTTGCGGAACAACATTATCGCAACTTTATACGTTTGCTCACTGGCGAAAATGGAATCCTGCAAGAAGGTCAGATCCGTTTGCTGGTTGGTGACACACCTGAGGCTGAGAAGGAAGTGATTCGTATCGGCTTGGCAGATGGCTCCATCAAAATAGTCATCGGGACGCATGCGATCATCGAAGAGCCGGTTGCGTTTCAGGATTTACAGTTTGCCGTGATTGATGAACAGCATCGCTTCGGCGTGGAGCAACGCGCCGCTTTACGTACCAAAGGGACAAACCCACATCTGTTGGTCATGACTGCGACCCCGATTCCACGTTCATTAGCACTGACATTGTATGGTGATCTCGATTTATCGGTCATCGATGAAATGCCCGCCGGTCGAATCCCTGTTAGCACGTACGTGCTTAGGCCACAAGAGCGTGAACGTGCCTTCACACTATTACGCGGGCAAATTAAAGGCGGCAAACAGGCTTTCATTATTTATCCTTTGATCGAAGAGAGCGACAAGATTGAAGCGCGTGCCGCCGTGGACGATTACGAGACTCTTTCGAAGGAAGTTTTCCCGGATCTAAAATTGGGTTTGCTGCATGGACGTATGCGACCACAAGAAAAAGACGATACCATGCTCAAATTCCGCGATAAAAAATATAACATTCTTGTTTCGACAACCGTCATTGAAGTGGGCGTGGATGTACCGAATGCAACGGTGATGCTCATTGAAGGTGCGGATCGATTCGGTTTGGCGCAGCTACATCAATTGCGCGGACGTGTTGGACGCGGTTCGGATCAGTCCTATTGTTTGCTGATTCCTACACACGAAGATGCGACAGAGAATGAGCGTTTGCAAGCCATGTCTGAGTCAAACGATGGTTTTGTACTTGCAGAGCGCGATTTGCAACAACGCGGTCCTGGTGAATTTTTAGGAACGCGTCAATCAGGTTACTCAAGCGGATTACATATGGCAAGCATTACAGATGTAAAGTTGATTGAGAAGGCACGTGTACAGGCACAAAAGTTGTTCGAGCGCGATCCTTATTTGAATCAACCTGAACATGCCTTGCTGGCAGAAGCATTTGGAAGATTCTGGGGAGATGGAAAAGGGGATGTAAGTTAAATGGTCGGGTCGTTCAGTAGTTCAATAGTCGTTTCGTCGTTAGTCAATAGTCAAAGACGACTAGACGATATGAGGTTGTTCAATGACTATAAGACTAGAAGACAAAGGGTTAAAAAATAAAATGGTCACAGCATTGTTCCCAGGGACATTCGATCCCATTCATTACGGTCATATTGATATTGCCTCACGAGCTTCACGTCTCTTTGATGAAGTAGTGATGGCTGTTTATGACAAGCCATTGAAATCATTGATGTTCTCACCGGAAGAACGCATGGAACTCGTCAGGCAGGCATTCAACGGCAATTCGAAAATCAAAGTGACTGGCTATAGCGGCCTCACCGTAGAGTTTGCGCGCCAAATCAATGCCCAGGTGATTGTGCGTGGCTTGCGGGTGTTCTCTGATTTTGAGTTTGAATTCCGTATGGGATTGGCAAATCAGCGTCTCGCAAGTGATATTGAAACAGTCGCTTTTATCACCGCGGAGGAACATACTTTCCTTTCATCGAGCACGGTCAAAGAAATTGCTTCATTGGGAGGTGATGTGTCTAGTATGGTGCCGGCTCATGTAGATACGGCATTAAAAGCCAAAGTGATGAGTTTGGGCGATGGACATGCCCTTCCAAACGCGTTGCGTGATTAAAAATGCGATAGAATTAGAATCATCCGTTCCACGGAGGCTTTTATGGATATTCTGCAACTAATCGACCGGCTGGAAGAGTTGTTCAATGAGAGCAAAGCCATCCCACTGACGCGTAATGTGATGGTAGATGAAGACCGCATGTTGGATATCATTGATCAAATGCGCATCGCCATTCCCGAGGAAGTGAAGAAGGCGCAGCAGCTTCTCGGTCAGCGAGACCGCGTATTGGCGCAGGCGCAAGAAGAAGCCAATCGCACGCTCGAGATTGCCCGCCAAAAAGCTGATCAACTTGTGGGAAAAGACATGGTTATGCAAGATGCCCAACGTCGTGCAGATCAAATCCTTGCACAGGCGCGCTCGGAAGCTGAGGGCATTCGCGCGGATGCAGATGATTATGTGATTGACAGCCTCACACAGCTCCAGGCAGAGTTGGAACGGATTACTAATCAAGTAAATAATGGCATTCGGACGGTAAAGGATGAGCAGTCTAGGCAAGCGCCCACTTCATCGCCAGTCTCTCAACCGGTGGATAAATAAATAAACTTGTGGCAAATGATAATCACCCTGCCAGCTGGCAGGGTGATTATCATTTGAATAAACAACTCAGGGTGTTGCTGTTGGAGTATCGGATGGGAAAGGCGTTGGAGTCTCTGTAGGAGTGACAGGCGCAGGGGTATCTGTCGGGATCTCGGTTGGTGGGAAGGGCGTTGGGGTTTCGGTAGGTGGAGTCGGAGTAGGCAGGTTAAGAGTTAGAGTGACCCGGCGTTCTGCATAGTTTTCATCTCCATTGGAGAGGTAGAGTCGCAGCGTGACTTGATTTTCCTGAATTCCCTGTAAATCCCATGTGTAGATCAGCGAAGGATTTGGAAATGGGTTCGTTCCCTGTGCAAGAATATTCCATTCCGATGGATCCTGACCCACGCCATATTCAAGCCGCCAGCCTGTGAAGCCACCATTTTTGACATCAATGACGCCGTTGACCGGCAGTGTTGTATCAGTGACAACTGTGCTATCGTTGAGATTACTAAACTCTAGAACAGGATGCGGATCAGAGGCATTACATTCGCGGTCGGGTGCAAAGAATGGATCACGCGGCAGGTCGTGCGCTTCAAGCCAGTCACGCCCCGGACCTGTTCGCAACCATTTGCGCCCCCAATCATCATTGACGTTCATCGCAAGATCATCTTTGACAAAATCTTTGCAGGCATCGCCTGCAATCAAACCAGTCCATGTATCGATGTTGACGCGGCGCAAAAGATCCTGCCCCGGCGGCAAGGGGGGCTGGTCGCTCGCAAAAAACTCATTGCGTTGACCACCTCGGCACCATTGCGAAGGCTCCGTCCCTGAGATGGAGCAGATTACCTTTTCCGTGATGCCAGGCGGAATGGAGAAAGGTGTTGGCGCGCCATCGCTGACAATAGGCACCGCATATTGCATAAATGATGACCAGATTGGTGCAGCACCGGTTAAACCGGTGGTATTAACCATAGGCGTGTAATCAGCATTACCTACCCAAACGCCGGTCACAAGATCAGGAGTGTAACCAAGTGTCCAATTATCGCGGAAGTCGTTAGTGGTACCTGTCTTTGCGGCAACCTGGAATGGAAGGTTCAACAATGAGTTGCGACCGAACATCCATGAACGCGCCTCGTTATCAGAAAGAATAGATGAGATCAGGAACGCGTGCTCTGGGCGGATGACCTGCTCAGGTTGTGGAGGCTGATATTCGTAAACTGTGTTACCCTGAAAGTCAACGATCCGAAGAATCGCAACCGGTGGGATCTTTTTGCCGCCGTTCGCAAACACTGAATAAACAGAGGTCATTTCCAGTAAACTGACATCGCCTCCGCCCAGCGTCAGGGACAAGCCGTAATCTGGCCTTGTCAAACTTGTGATGCCTAGCCGTTCAGCCATCGCGACCATGCCGTCTTTTTGGGGTGTGCTCGGATCATCATAAACATGGACAAAATTCAAGGTTTTCACAGCAGGAATATTGAACGAGTTAGAAAGCGCTGTGCGAACCGTGACGGGTCCATGGAAATTCCCATCATAGTTGACCGGACGATAGGGCTCACGCGTGTCATTGGGATCGCCTGAAGGTGGGAACTCACTGGGGACATCCCAAATCAATGTAGCAGGTGTCCAGCCTTTTTCGAATGCGGCAACATAATTGATTGGCTTGATAGAGGAACCTGGCTGACGTGTAGGGCTATCTGCCATGTTGATCTGGCCCGAGATCGCTTCATTGTTGAAATCAGGTGATCCAACCATAGCGAGAATCTCGCCTGTGGAAGGCTTGATGGCAACTAGCGCGCCGTTGTGTGCGTTCTTATCAGCGAGTAAAGATACTTGTTCAGTGACCAACCTTTGGGCTTCGTCTTGAAGCGTTGGGTCAAGGGTAGTGTAAACAATGAAGCCAGAACGATAGATCGTCTGCGCGTCGTACGTCTTTTCTAATTCCGAACGGACGAAGTTAACCCAATGCGGATAACGAGCGTTCATACTTGGTGGATTGAACGTGCGGCTTTTTATATCATTCGCAGCGTCTGCCGCGGCGACCTCATCCACACAGATGGGCACAGCGCTGTTACTGACCTTGATACAACCATTTACCTGACTCAATCCATACATCAACACCAGAACTTGCTGCTGACGTGCTAAGGTCACATCACGATTGGTATAAATATCATAGACAGAAGGAGATTGCGGTAAGCCTGCCAGGAAGGATGCCTCGGCCAAATTTAGTTGATTGGCAGTCTTGCCGAAATATGTTTCTGAGGCAGCCTCGACGCCATAGGCAAGATTGCCGTAATAAATCTCGTTGAGATAGAGTTCGAGAATCTGATCCTTGGAATAGCGGCGCGTGATCTCAGCTGCAAGGATAATCTCGCGCGCTTTACGAGCGTAAGTCCGTTGGGCGCGCTCTTCAGGAGATAGCAATAATGCACGCGCAAGCTGCTGTGTAATGGTCGACGCGCCGCCACCTTGTCCATTGCTTCGATAGTTTTCCCAAAGCGCGCGAAGAATAGCTCCTACGTCAAATCCCGGATGCTGATAAAAGTCCTTGTCTTCAGTGGCAATTGTTGCTGCAACAAGCAATGGGGATATTTTGTCAAGCGTCACATAGGTTCGACGACCTGCACTGGGATCAAGGATCTCGTAAAGCGGATTCCCGTTACGATCCAAAATCCGTGTGGTTTCGAATTGGGAGGCGCGGTTTTGCAAATCCTCCACGTTCGGTAGCGTGCGAGCGATAGAATAATACTCATATAGCCCTATCGACCCGCCGATGATTAGTGCTACAACTATGCCGAATAGTACAACCAGCAATCCGCGCATAAGGCAGCCTCCCCAACCACTTCTCCAGCTAAATGTTATGGTCCGACCCGGTACAGGCTGCTGAATCGGTGGCTGCATTGGCGGTGCGAGACGCGTTTGTGCATTCCTCTGGCGGCTTGGCGGTTCATAGGCGACTGGTGAGACGCGCGTACCCTCGAGGTCAAGCTCATCGACCCGGCGCGGCAAAGGCATATTGTCTTTATCTAGAGGGATATGAGGCGGAGGAGTTGGTGTGCGGCGCGACGGATTTGCTTTTGTCGTAGCAGTTGCGTCCTCGGGTTCTTCTTTTGGTTCAGCCGGGAGGTCTGTGCGAGTCTCTGCTTCTGAATCAATAAGCCTTTTTAAAAATCGTTTATTCTCTTCTTCTTTTCTTTTTTCTTCACTAGTCATAAAATTTCACCAAATCTGCATCTAGACCCTAAAGGTCTCCTTTACGACTTGCATTGTGTTTCATGTACGGCGCTCTGCATATTGAAGGGCTCGTTTTATAGAAAAGACCTTTAGGGTCTCGAATACAGGTCTATTTAGGTTTACTCATGATCAACACGGTCCATAAACCGCGGTGACTTACTTCATCATTTTGATTCTTCACTTCCAACAGTATGGTTACAGAGCCTCCACCGATACGCGGTAAGGCTTTTGTTTCTTTGACTTCCAAATCAACATAAACGCTATCACCAATAAACACAGGTTTGACGAACTTCCATTCATTCACTTCACGGAACGCAATCACTGTGCCATCAAGAATACCAGTCTTCCATGCTAAGCCCGAAGCAATGGATAAGCCCAAAAGTCCGTGTGCGACCTGTCTTCCAAATACTGTTGTCTTGCTGAACTCAGGATCAGTATGGATGCGATTATTATCGCCTGTTAATTCGGCAAAGGTCATAATGTCGTTTTCAGTGATGCTTCGTTTCTCTGTAACGAATTTCTGGCCAACGCTGAATTCTTCAAAATAGAGTCCCATGATAGTCTCCTGGTCTTTCAAGCTCGGTGGTTGAGTAGAATGAATGCTTTTCTCATCCCACTCAACCATCTGAGTGTTTCAGAAACTAAATTATACCCTTTGACCTCTTGACAGTCTGCCTATACAATACACCTATGCGTGATTGGTCACTTGCTCCAGGCGACCCGCTTTGCCTCACCCTCGCGGCGGATGCACGTCTCTCTATTCCTGATTACCTCAACGATCATACCTGGGACCTCATCCTAGGTGGTGGAGAGCCTCCCGCGCTTTCGCTCCAAACCACTTATGGACTGCGTGCAAAAGCAATGCGCCTTTTCCTGCGTTTCAGCGAAAATGGGAAAAGTGTCAGCGACCCATCTACGTTTGCCTTACCGCCGACTGTTCGTCGTTTTTATCCGAATTTTCTCATCCTTGACTACTCTCCTCTAAAGAACATAGACGTTACAACTGAGTATTGGGTTCCACAATCTAACGCGGTCAGTGGACGTGTGAGTGTCAGCAATAAGACCAGCACCACGCGCAAGATCCGTCTGGAAGTGTGTACAGTACTCACGCCTATTAATGGGCAGGGAATGACAGGCACGCAAACGCAAATGGTGAACGTACTGGCTGGGCAAACAGGCGATCTCTTTCCTGTTCTTTTTTTGACTGGCGGTCCCGCGCCGGGCTCAGGTCCATATCCTTCGCTCTTTCTGGACCTCGACCTAGGTCCCGGTGCCGCGCGGACGCTCACCTTTGTGCAAGCCGCGACGAATGCATTGCAATCGTCGTTTGATCTTGCACGACAAACCTCGGCCCGGCCCTGGGAGGCGGAGCGTGCCCGGCTTGAATTGCTCAACTCCAGTCAAATGATTGATATTCGCACTGGTGATAAAGATTGGGATGCAGCATTTGCACTCAGTCAAAGCGCGGCATTCGGATTGTTCTTTGCACCAGATATTCACCTGCCTTGCCCATCTGTAGTCTCGGTGCGCGGACCCGATAACGGATATTCACCTAAAGGGGATGGCACGGATTATCCTGCCTCATGGAATGGGCAAACTCCGTTCGATGCCTATTATCTTTCCAGCGTGTTGCCTGCCTCTGAAGCCGCGCAAGACCTGCTGGAAAACTTCCTTGCTATTCAAAAAGAGGATGGCTCGATAGATGGAAAACCCGGGCTAGCAGGTCAACGCGGACGTTATCTCGCCGCGCCGATTCTTGCCAGCCTCGCGTGGAAACTTTATGAAAAGTCTGAAGACCAGAAATTTCTAAGTCAGGTTTTTTCGAAATTAAACAAGTTCTTCTGGTCATGGTTTTCTCCTGACTACGACGAAGACCGCGATGGCTTACCACAATGGAAGCACATCCTGCAAACTGGTTTTGAAGATAATCCCCTCTTCGACGCGTGGCATGAATGGTCGCTCGGAGTGAATATCACGCAGGTACACAGTCCCGCACTGGAAGCAATGTTGTATCACGAAGCGGCTTGCCTAATCAAAATGGGAGAGCAGCTTAATCAATATGATATGTTGCCGTTGCTTCATGAACAAGCCGCGAAATTACGTAAGTCTATTGAATCAACCTGGCAGCCGCGCACAGGGCTATATCACTATCGCGATCGTGCCACAGGCTTAAGTCTAGCGCGCAAAGTATTGGTCAAGCAGAAAGGCTCAGGTACGGTTTCATTGAAGTTGAAGTTTGAGCAGCCAATCCGCTTATTGATCGAGGTGCAGACTCAAAATCCTGCGGCGAAGCGGCCCGAAATCCGCATTCATCAGTTGGGGACAAAGCCTGCAGATGAGGTCATCAAAAGCGGTGATTATCAATGGCACAGCCGTGGTTCAGTCTACACCACGCAAAATGTGTATTCAAAAATTGCGAAGGTTTCGGTGCGCGGCTTAAGCGATGACGATATGGTTATTATCAGCACACTGGATTTCACGACTGAAGATCACACACTCTTCATGCCACTTTGGGCTGGAATCCCTGATGAGCAACATGCACAAATCATGATTGGACGCGCACTATTGGATGCAAGTCGCTTCCATCGCCCATTTGGTGTCCCTGCCTGCCCCGCCTCCTTTACAGGTCAACCTGAGGCTGAGTCCATTTCACAAGCTGTTCATCTTCCGTGGAATTTGTTCATTGGCGAGGCCTTGCTCAAATATGGATTTCGTTCCGATGCCGCACGTTTGGTCGCGCATATCATGACTGGCGTCATTCAAAACCTCACACAGAACCGCGCTTTCTACGCGCGTTACCATGCTGAAAAAGGGACAGGCTTGGGCGAGCGCAATGCACTTAATGGATTGGCTCCTGTTGATTTGTTTTTACGTACTTTGGGTGTGGAGATACTTTCCAGTACGCGCGTAAGACTGGAAGGCCCGAATCCCTTCCCATGGGATGTGACGATTAATTACAAAGGATTAAAAGTGATACGGGGACAAGCGAAGACCGAAGTGATCTTTGCAAATGGTAAGTCAATTACAGTGACTGATATAGAGCCAATCGTTGTTTCTTTGTAATTCAACAAAAGATCTTGCGAGGCCAATTTTCGCGATTTAATTTAAAACTTACAAGTTTATGGTATAAAAAATTATTAGATTCACGTTTGTTTATGGGGAGCATGGAAGGGGATGCTTGGATGAAGGCAAATTAATGTTGAGTGCATTGTCATGATTCGTGAAATTTTTGCAACTGATAGATGTCTCTAGCAGAGTGTTTGCTTGTACTCTTTATCGTTGAATTATCAATAGAAAGAAATGATTTATCGGATTTGAAGGTATGTAATTATTTCTGTAAATTTATGATGATACAACCCGATTTTTCTACGGTGTATTCACATCTTATAGCGCTTTATGGTCAATCCTCTGGCGAGAATGTCTTTGAGCGCCTCCAAGCCATCCTGGATCGTTATAGTGATCTTTCTGCACCTCAGAGAGAAGGAAGCGATCATGCTCTTTCGGAACATGATAGTGTTCTCATCACATATGCAGACCAGTTGAGCGAGTCAGATACTTTGCCTCTTCAAACATTGTCTCATTTTTGCGAGCAATATCTTTCCGGTCTCGTCAACAGCATACATCTATTACCGTTCTTCCCCTACTCTTCAGATGATGGATTCTCAGTAATTGATTATCGGGCCGTAAACCCTGCGTTCGGCAACTGGGATGAGGTTGCGCGTCTGGGTCGCGGTTTCCGTTTGATGTTCGATGCAGTCATTAACCATGTCTCTGTTCAACATGAATGGTTCCGGGCTTTCTTAAAGGATGATCCGCACTATCGGGATTACTTCATAGTCATCAATGGGAATCCCGATCTTTCTCAAGTTGTGCGACCACGCGCGCTGCCACTCTTAACAAAATTCGATACACCTTCGGGTCCCAAGAAAGTGTGGACGACTTTCAGTGCAGATCAGGTCGATCTCAATTTTCAAAACCCGAATGTGCTTTTGGAAATCGTTGATACACTTTTATTTTATGTCGCTCAGGGCGCTCAATTAATCCGTCTGGATGCAATCGCCTATCTCTGGAAGGAAATAGGGACCTCCTGTATTCATCTGCCCCAGACCCACCGTATTATTCGGCTGTTTCGCTCTGTGCTTGATATTATCGCGCCTCACGTGATACTCGTTACTGAGACAAATGTCCCTCATCGTGAAAATATTTCCTACTTTGGCAACGGCACCGATGAGGCGCAAATGGTTTATAACTTCGCTTTACCGCCGCTGACCCTGCACACTTTTTACACGGGCAACAGCCGTGTTCTCTCAAAATGGGCTGCAGACCTTAAATTGCCCTCTAGGCACACTACCTTTTTCAATTTTCTTGCCTCGCATGATGGGATTGGTATCAACCCGGCCCGTGGAATATTATCTTACTTTGAAATCAATGCGTTGATGGAGAGGTCGATCCAACACGGTAGTCTCGTGTCATATAAGGATGATCCGAGTGGCGCGCCCATCCCTTATGAACTCAATATTAATTATTTTGACGCGCTCTCAAACCCGCACGCGGAGGAATCCCTTAATATCCAGGTTGATCGTTTTATGACTGCCCAGGCGATTATGCTTGCGCTTGTAGGTGTTCCAGGAATCTATTTTCACAGCTTGTTTGGGTCACGCAGTTGGCGTAAAGGCGTTGAACTGACCGAGCGGAATCGCACCATTAATCGCCAAAAATTTGAGCTTGCCGCGTTCGAAAGCGAATTAGTGGATGAGGCATCTTTACGCCATCATGTCTTTCGCCGTTATGCTCAATTGCTTCGAGCGCGCAGTACTTCCTCGGCATTTCACCCTCACGGCCGACAGCAAGTGTTGGATTGCGGGGAAGCGATCTTCGCGTTGCTACGACTCTCACCAGATGGAAACAAACGTGTATTGTGCCTGCATAATGTTTCGGATCAGACTCAAGACGTGGTCATAAACTTGAAAGATATTTTTCGTTCAATTTCAGGCAAATTAACTAATCTAATTACTAATCGTCTAATGGAAGATTCTCTGAATAGTAAATTAACCTTACAACCATACCAATCATTGTGGTTGGAGATGAAGGAGTAATTATGGGTATCAATTTACCATATCTTGATCTTTTAGAGAACCGTATCAACTTCTATTGATACAGGGATATAGCTGAGCATAATTTTCAATTGGAAACATGTCATCAATTTCAGACTATGTTAAAACAACGCTTAAAAAACTGCTGGTAAGGAACATTGGTATCACTGTTTTTGAAAAGGAGTATATCCATGGCACAGTTCAAATTAAGAATCTCCTCATTTTCTATTTGCTGGTTGAGAGCATACGACTTTGGACTGGATAAGCAGGCTTTGGAGAATACCATCGCAAGCATAAAAAAATGTCCACTTGTGGATCAAGTGAGACGAGTCGCAATTTCTGATGAGGTTGACGAGGTGGACAATCGAATGTTCGATATCCGTTACCAAGAAAGGTCTGAATTAGTACGCGTCCATTTTTATCCGTGTAATTTAGTTAATCAACGCTTGGGAAATAATCGAACTCTTTCAGCAAGTCTGATAGTGGATCTTTTACTCGACATGGGTAGCGGATTCGGGGTTTTCAATATCACACTGCATCCATCGAACAGGAAAGATTCGGATACGTTCAGTATGGAAGAGATCGTGTTCCTGACACGCCAGTGGATACTTGTTGAGGATGAAAGAGGAAAACCAATCCGGCTAAAAATTCGCCTCCCCAAGAGTAATGAGGTCCTGTCACTATATATCCGTGAAGTTATGAACTTTTACTATCTCCAATTACACCGGACTCTTTGGGAGATAACCCAGCCTGAACGACATTCACCCCTCCAAGACCTAGATGATTTAGAAAATTGGATTGATGCAAGTCGCGAAAAAGATCCGAGAGGATGTGCCATTTTTCATAAACTTAAAGAAGGAGGATTCATTCGCACATTATTTCCAACGAGTTTCGGTCCGGTTTTGGATATTTGGAGAATGGATGGTATCACTCCAGAGCAATTTGACGCAGACCGATTCTTCAAGAAATATTCGGATGAAATTTCCTGGTTTCTTACTGACGGTCAACGCACCGCATTAGGCACAAGTCTCCAAAACCAAAGGCAAGCAAATATCCTAGCTCTATACATCTGGCCAAACCACGCTCTTTACATCAACCAAAGCCCAAAGGCCATTTCATATAATCGCGCCCAAATGCGGGTAAAACGATATGGCTGTTTAGATGTAGAGATTGTGAGGATCCTAGAAATATTGAATCTGCAAAGCGCATTAAACCATGCTTTCGATAATATCTTGGATCATCAATTGGAGGAAGTAAACCAGCTTGCTGCGAAGGAACAACAAGCGCTTGTCGAGATCACTGAACAACGCCGAAATATTTCTCGTTCGATGCGCAGTTTTGATTTCTATAACCTTTTTCATACTGCTTACTGGGAGTCTTTATATGCTCGATTGCTTGAGAATCCGCATCTAAGATTTCGCGAGGTAGCAAATTTAATCGAGATGAAAACCGCAAGATTAGATGAAGAAATCCAGCAAGCAATCATCGTCCAGGATCGTGCGAGGCAACAACAACAAAGGGGGCAAGAGTTAGATGTTTTGCGAGGGTTGCATCGCTTGAGCTTGTCCAACGATATTCAAAATAACGCGCTGATGACTATCAACTTCATAGTCTCTGCGACAGCGAGCTTTGCCTTTATGGAAGTTCTTGAACCATTGCTGACACAAAGGTATGCAACCGAAATTGCCTTTAGACAGGTCTACCCGCCCGCTTGGATTGTTCTAAACTTAGGAACATTCCTGATCTTAACATTTCTACTTTGGATATCGAGTTCTTATCTGATTCGAAGGAAAAGTCGATGTATCGAACTCGATGGGCAACTCAACATGCCTTATGACACTGAGCAATTGGAAAATTACTTGGCACGTCAAAAGCCCTTAGATTACTATTATTTAGATAAACATGACAGGACTGGATACTTGAGAATTCTTTTACAGCATGGAACACTAGCTTTAGAATTTGATCATCACAAGTTCACGCGATTTACACTGTTTCTTCAAGGCGAGAAAACTTACGATGCAGAGAAACTGAAGAAGAACTATTTGGATAGAGAAATACATAGGTTACAAGAAAAGCGAGTCATCTTGCCCTCTAATTAATAAAGTCTAATCTATCAGGGAATGCGATATTATATTCTTGCCCACTAGTTTGTTATAGATTGTAATGATAATGAGCACAAAAACTATTGATAATATGAACTCCACTTATTTACATCTTCTAAAAGATCGCATCAACTTGCGTGAGATTCCCTTTAGTGAGCGCGGCTCACGGCTGTTGATATTTCAATCTGACCAGCATCTCACCATCCGCTTGGCAGAACGTTGGTTTAAACGCGAAGGACAACTCGCTGCATATCGTCATCGCCCCCCTCTCATCGATCAATGGGTTTTTACCGATGGTGAAGAAAATCCTCTCAAACTTAAAGTAACAACCTATCCGCATCGTCTTGACTTTGAAAGCAGTATCGGAACTTTTTCTCTGGCATTCGTGGATATAGAGACATTGCTGATCACATTGCCACCCGCTCAATGTGGAATTAAATTCAACGCTAATCTAGATAAAGTTCAAACTGATCGCCGTGGAGGTGTGCTACGTTTGACAGGTGATATCCGGCGTAATGTTGCTTACACTACGAATGCACGCATCCTTCAACATATCACAAGTGCTTTTGGCACGGATAACCAAGCCATCCACTTGAATCTGGATGCATCCGATGGGGGAAAAGCATTGTTGTTGAATATTACACCTCGCCTTGGCTTCAATCGTTATATTCCTGATATTGCCAAAGTCATGGATGAGGCTGCTCGGCACTGGCATGAATGGTTCGCAAGCGCGCCACAGGTAGAGGCTGAATACCAGGCTCAATACTATTACGCGTGGTGGATCATGCGCGCGGGTCTGATCTCCACACGCTTCTATACGACACGCGAGGCCATGACGCCATCCATGATCCATTACGTAGGCGTCTGGCAATGGGATGCCTATTTCCATGCGCTCGCCTATCGCCATGTAGATAAACATTTGGCGCACGATCAGATCCGTATTGTTCTGGATCATCAGCGCGAAGATGGCATGATCCCTGATGCAGTGCATGATGAGGGTACAGTGACTCGCTTGGATTACCCTGTAGACGCGGATGTGACCAAACCGCCTCTGCTGGCCTGGGCTGCCTACAAACTCTATGAAATCGATGGCGACCGTGAGTTCCTCGATGAAATCTATGAACCAATTGTGCGCTGGAATAACTGGTGGTTCGAGCAGAATGATACGGATGGCAATGGCTTGTGCGAATATCAGCATCCATATTCTTCAGGTCTCGACGATAGTCCTTTATGGGATGATGGAATGCCGGTCGAAGCGCCTGATCTCAACACTTATCTTTATCTTCAACAGGAAGCTCTCGCAAAAATTGCCAGCGCGATCGGTAACAAAGATGATGCTCAGATGTGGAGGCAACGCGCAGAGTCCATGACTCAACGCATGATTGATTCTGCCTGGGATGCGGAGAGTGGCTTCTTTTGGGCAACCAGGAACAAGTCTCGCGTGAACGTTCGGACTCCTTTCAACTTGTTCCCGCTGATTACAGGTCAGATGCCCTCTGATATTTCAGATCGTCTCGTTGCTCATCTTACTGACGAACGCCAGTTTTGGTCGCGTTATCCTGTTCCTACAGTTGCAATGGACGACCCCAAATATAATCCTTACCAAATGTGGCGGGGTCCAACTTGGATAAATGTGAATTATCTCCTGATCGAGGGCTTGCAGCGTTCAGGCTACCCAGATCTTGCTCGTGAGTTGCGCCAGCGTACCTTAGATTTGATCTGCTGCCGCAATGACATTTATGAATACTATCATCCTATGAGTGGAGAAAATCCTCCGAATGCGGCTTCCATGTTTGGTTGGTCTTCGGCTGTGTTTATCGATCTGGCAATACAAGCTGCCCGAGAAAAATCGTAATGACAAGAGTTGCTCTTCTGCATTACTCCGCGCCTCCTGTCGTTGGGGGAGTTGAAAGCGTCATGGGGTATCACGCCCGCTTGATGACAGATGCCGGTCATCAAGTCCGGATTGTGGCGGGGCGAGGCGAGCAGACCGATCCGCGCATCCCTTTTATTCATCTTCCATTGGCTGACTCCCGCCATCCGGAGATTCTTGCAATCAAGGCCGAACTGGATGCGGGTCATATCCCATCTAAATTTGCCAAGCTCACCGATTCACTTACTGCGAACTTTAACGAAGTCTTAGACGATGTAGATGTTCTCCTTGCTCATAATGTTTGCTCGCTCAATAAGAATCTCGCGCTGACTGCCGCTGTACGGAATCTCGCAAACTATAGTCATCTGCGCATTATCTTATGGCATCATGATCTGGCATGGACAACACCGCGCTATCGTGCCGAACTACATGATGGCTATCCATGGGATCTGCTCAGGCAAGCTTGGGTTGATGTGAGGCAGGTCACAATTTCCGAAATGCGCCAGCACGAACTCGCCGAATTGTTTCAGATCGACGAAAATGATATTACAGTGATTCCTAATGGTGTGGATATCGCCAGGTTTCATAAATTTGAAGAGCAAACACTTAAATATGTGAAGCAATTGAATTTGCTTGATGCTTCTCCCTTACTTCTACTACCTGTGCGTATTACGCCAAGAAAAAACATCGAGTTTGCATTATACGTCTGTGAAAATTTGAAACCGCATTTTCCTGGTATAAAATTGGTGGTCACAGGTCCGCTGGGTCCTCATAACCCTGCTAACATAAAATATTTTGAGAGACTAATTGCATTACGCAAGGAGTTAGGGCTGGATAATATCGTATATTTTCTTGCTGAGTTAACTGCTGAGTATATCCCTGATGAAATCATCTCGGATTTTTATCATCTAGCTGATGTTTTATTCCTCCCCAGCCGTGAAGAGGGATTCGGCATTCCCATTTTGGAAGCCGGGCTCGCAGGGCTGCCAATTTACTGTTCGGATATCCCTCCATTGCGAAACCTGGGCGGGTCTTATGCAACTTATTTCTCACCGGATGCCGACCCCAAAGAGCTTTCCGACATAATTGCGAATCATCTTTCCTCGAACCCTGTATTTCGAATGCGCGTGGCTGTACGTAGACAATATACGTGGGAACATATTTATGAGCAAAATATTGCGCCTATTCTCAAGGAATGAATATCAGGAGGTATTATGAATTCTCCGCTAAGAAAAAGACTCTTCAAAAAAGTGCTTGTCCCGATTGTGCATGGTTGTGATCAGACCTCTTCAATTACTGCCGCCCGTGCGATTGCTGGTGAAGGTGATGTAGTGCTTATGGGGCTTGTCTATGTCCCGGAAAGTGCATCGCTCAGCGGGGCCGCAGTGCATGCCCAAGAAGTCCGTCAGACTTTGAAGAGGCTTTCAGATGAGAAACACATTCATCGTTGGACGGAAGTACATGCTACTCATCAACCCTGGGATGAGATACTAAAAGTTGTAGAAAAAGAAAAACCTGATCTTTTGATTTTAGAGTATCCCTGCCACTTTGAAACATTGAAAGCTACTCCCACAGAGGTGTTGTCTCATCCTCTATGTAACATTGCGATTGTTAACTCGCATATATCAGACGACTTGAAGAATGTCTTGATTCCAATTCGGGGTGGTCCTTACGCGGAATTAGCACTTCGCACTGTCTTATCAATGAGGCGTTTCAGTCAGCTGGATATCACTTCCCTTCATATGGTTCCTGCGGATGCTGCCCAAAAGCAGGACGCCGCTTTTCGGGGCATTGAGCGGGTATTGAGAAACTTGCCCGAAGTGAAGAAACAGAATGTTGTAACGGATAATCCAGCCGAAGTCATATTTGAGGCGGCGCGTCGGTTTGACTTAATTGTTGTGGGTGCAAGTACACGCCCAGCGGATGAAGTCACCACTATTGGACCTGTCGCCGAACGAATTATGAGAGAGAGTCAATGTGGTGTCATCGTTGTCAAGACGAAGTGGTCACTCCTGCCCAATCCTGCAAGTGAAGAAGCTGGCCAAACAGCTATCTCGGTATTGGTAGATAAGTGGTTTGCAGAAAACACCTTCCACGCAGATGAGTTCCAAGATTTGAATGATTTGCTCAGTCTGAAACGTGAACGCGGGCTTTCTATCAGCCTTGCACTCCCCGCGCTCAACGAAGAAGAGACGGTTGGGAATGTTATTCAAACGATCAAACAGTCATTGGTTTTAGATATACCGTTATTAGACGAAATTGTTCTGATTGATTCCAATTCTGAAGACCGCACAAGGGAAATTGCTCAGGGCTTGGATATACCTGTTTATATTCACCAGTCTGTTTTGCCAAAATACGGTTCGCGGCGCGGCAAGGGCGAAGCACTCTGGAAGAGCTTATATTGTACACAAGGAGATATTGTGATTTGGCTGGATACGGATATTGTTAATATTCATCCGCGCTTTGCATATGGTCTGATTGGGCCATTGCTCCTTCAACCTGATATCCAGTTTGTCAAAGGTTTTTACCGGCGTCCGCTGAAAGTGGGCGATAAGATACAAGCTGGCGGCGGGGGCAGGGTGACCGAATTGACTGCGCGCCCACTGCTAAACCTGTTCTATCCTGAGCTCTCAGGGGTTATCCAGCCTCTCTCAGGAGAATATGGCGGACGACGTACTGCACTCGAACAGTTTAGTTTTTTCTCCGGTTATGGTGTAGAGATTGGCCTGTTAATCGACATGTTTGATAAGTTCGGGTTGAACGCCATTGCTCAAGTGGATTTACAGGAGCGCATCCATCATAACCAGCCACTGGAAGCGTTGAGCAAAATGTCCTTTGCTATCATTCAGGCTGTGATTCGCAAACTAGAGTCTCGTTATGGGCAGAACATTTTGGAAAATGTCAATAAAACCATGAAATTGATTCGCTATGAACAAGAAAGTTTTATGCTGGACATTGAAGAGATCGCGGAACATGACCGTCCACCCATGATTGAGTTACCCGAATATCGTGAACGGTTTCGAATGTTATCCCAGAGTTGATGAATAGAGTAGCGATCATTCTATGTTAGACATTAATTGACTTCAGCAAATAAAATTAATTTATAGGCCGTTATCCTGGATGGCTTAGACCTTGCAAGGATAACAATTCAAAACACTGGTTTTAATCTTAATAACCAGTGTTTTGCTAAAATTTGTTACTCATTTATTGGTGAGAGATTCCTCAGAAGGATAAAAGAAAGTTCATTGATGACTGATATTGACATTGTAACTATTGAGAAAATAACAGTCCTTCTTTTGTTGATCGCCTCAGCGGTTGCTGTGTTGGCGCGACGATTGCGCATTCCATATACTGTTGGTTTGGTATTGATTGGTCTTGTATTGAGTCTCTTGAGTTCAACTGATATCAAGATATCGCCCCAAATTATTTTGGCATTACTTGTACCCCCATTGATTTTTGAAGCCGCGTTCCATCTCCGTTGGGATGACTTGCGCCGGGATTTTTGGCTGATCCTATTGCTTGCCATTCCTGGCGTGATCCTCACGACCTTTCTAGTTGGAGGAGTGATTGCGTGGGGAACTGGGTTGGCAATCCAGGTGGCGTTAGTATTGGGTGCAATCGTCTCGGCTACAGACCCCGTTGCAGTGATTGCTTTATTTCGCAGATTAGGTGTTCCTCGTAGGCTGCAGGTGCTACTTGAAGGGGAAAGTCTCTTTAACGATGGGACAGCCATCGTCATGTTCAACTTGATGATTTCGATTGCACTCGCTGGACGGTTTAATCTGGCTAGTAGTGTTCGCGATTTCCTCACTATATCGGGCGGCGGTGTTTTGATAGGCATCACACTCGGAGTGCTCGCTTCACAAGTGATAGGACGCATTCAAGATCCGCTTGTAGAAACCACATTAACTACAGTGCTTGCATTTGGTTCTTATCTCATAGCTGAATATTTTCATGTGAGTGGTGTGCTAGCCGTGGTTGCGGCAGGGATCACAAACGGAAACGCAGGCCCAAGTGGAATGTCCGCTACAACTCGGGTCGTTGTATTCAACTTTTGGGAATACGCGGCGTTTCTTGCGAACTCGTTCATCTTTCTATTGATTGGTCTCACTTTTGATCTTGATGTAATGATCGCAAATTGGCAAGCCATTATTTGGGCAATCCTTGCCGCGCTGGCTGCACGTGCTCTTAGTATCTATGGGTTTTCATTTTGGGGCCGTGAGATCCCCAGGAAATGGAAGCATATTTTATTTTGGGGCGGGTTGCGTGGCGCGATTACACTAGCACTTGCGCTCAGCCTTCCTGATGTGACTCCACTTGCTCAAGTACGCGGAAGTTTGCAGGCAATGGCGTTCGGGGTGGTGTTATTCACCTTGCTTGTTCAGGGGTCTTCAACTGATTGGCTAGTGGAGCGATTGAAACTTATTCAACGCTCACAATATCAGGAGGAATATGAACTTCGCCACGCGCGTTTTGTAGCAGGCCGTGCCGCGCATGATTATCTACGCCGCATGGCTCAACAAGGCTTGATCTCTGAACATACCTGGCAGAAACTTTCTCCAGTCCTTCAAAAGCAAAATGATGCGCTAGTGGATGCTATTCGGGAAGTGATGATCTCTGATCCGGCAGTGGAAGCAGAGGATCTTGAAACTGCGCGTCGTGAGGCATTACGCGCGCAAAGAAATGCACTCAGAGGACTCCTGCGCGATGGGATTATCTCGGAAACTAGTTATTCGCTTCTCGTTGATGAAGTTGATTCCGCTCTCTTGCGAGAAAATTTATCTTGGCCCGAGATACCAGAGGATGACTGAATTTGGGTTGAATCCGGTAAAGACTTCTGATAAGATGAAGCCGTAAAAGAGGCGCCTATGGATACTTCAATTCATCTCTTGTTGTTCGCGGTTGTGCAGGAGCAAGATCAAGACACGGCCACGCGCGCACTCGAACAATTGCGCCTGCCTGTTGTGTATCTAGCCAGCGCAGGTGGATTTCTGGGCCGCCGGAATACGACTTTGCTGATTGGCCTCCAAAAAGGACGCGAGGAAGATGCACTCAGAGCTTTAGAAGAATCATGTCGACAACGCATTGAATATCTTACCCTTCCATTGGAGGGTTCGCCTCTCCCTATGCCGACACCTGTTCCCGTTACCGTGGGTGGCGCGACCGTTTTCGCGTTACCCGTTGAGCACTTTGAAGAAATCTAACCCTGGCAGCAAGAACATTGAGGAGCACACCTCATGAAAATGATCATTATCATCGTCAAAAATAGTGACTCAGACGAAATCACACAGTCTCTTACGTCCGAAAAATACCGCGTCACGCGTATCGCCTCCACGGGAGGATTCCTCAGAAGCGGCGTGGTCACCCTTTTGCTTGGCGTGAGGGATGAGCGTGTGGAGTCCGCGCTCGCACTGATCCGCAAGAAGTTGACTCCTCTTCCGTCAGGTGAAAGACGAGCCACACTTTTTGTAGTCCCGGTGGAACGCTTCGAGCAGGTGTAACGCGCAACAAAACCATCCCCAAGATAGTCTATGGACAAATCGGCAGAGACACTGAGAAAATATTCTCTGTGTCTCTGTATTTTATATGTTGTAGCATGATGAGGTAAATATGAGCAAATACTTTCGATCTTTTATTGCTTTTCTAACTCTGGGGATCGTTATTCTGGCTTGTACGCTGCCTATTCCCTCTATTCCTCCTGCCTCACCCACGCAGAATAATGGAACTGCGACCCCGCCTTTCTCACCCGGTCAGGTTGGAACCGTCGTTGCCATGACATTAACGGCACTTGTGCCTGGAGGTGGTAATGCAACAACACCTGAAATTGGCAATACAACTACTCCAGTACCTGGTGGATCAGCAGGCTTGCTCCCCCACACTTTTTATTATCTTGGCACCGATAGCGCTGGACTCACGCAAGTCTTTCGACTTGAACGCGATGGAACTACACGGCGTCAAATCACTTCTGAGTCTGTCAATGTAAATGATTACGACGTCTCGTTGGTTGATGGAAGTGTTGCTTATGTGGCGAACAATCAACTGTTATTGATCAATGCCGATGGCTCAAACCGCCATATGCTAGTGGATGGTGGTCCCTTGGACCCGAACAATCCGTTTATTAGCAGCCTTAGCAACCCAGTCTTTTCACCTGATGGACAAACTTTGGCTTATGGGTATAAAGGTTTGCAGTTGTATACCTTTTCAACGGGACAGAGTGAACTCGTTATTGAAAACGAGATTGATGATTCTGGGGGAGGACTCTTCGTCCCGCGCGAACTTTATTCGCCCGAGCGTTACTCACCTGATGGAACAAAGTTACTTATCACACTTAGTTACTATGAGGGCTCATCCTCTGCAGTTTATTATCCTGCCACCAAAGCATTAGTGAGACTTGAGGGAGGGGAAGGTGCGCTCATCTGCTGCGATGACGTTGAATGGTCAGCCGATAGCTCAAGCTTTTATGCAGCCAGTGCCAGTTCTGGAATGTTTAGCTCAGGATTATGGAAAGTAGATGCCTCAACTGGTGAAGTCACTACACTGATCCCGGGTGGTACAGGCGGCGATAACTACAATGCAGCCAAGGAAGCTTACCTCGCGCCTGATAGCCAGCTATATTTCTTCTTTGGCATGGTTACCAGTCCTGAGGGAACGTTCAGTCGTTCGCCGTTGCAACTTGTTCGCTCTGCGCCCGATGGGGTAACGGGGCGTACTGTGCTCAATGGAGGAGATTTCCAACTGTTGAATGAAGCTTTATGGGCACCTGATGCAAGCCTTGTCGTTGTGGCGTTCGCACCAACCCAGGAGGTTTTTCAAGGCGGACAGGCAGAGGTGATTTATCTTGATGGTAGACCAAATGTTGTGTTAACGCCATTTGCACAGCAAATGAAATGGGGACCATAAATTTTCTGTAGCGGGCGGCCGCGGCCGTCCGCTACTTTTATTTTCCAAGCAGATATTCATCGAAGAACTTGATAACCCGTTTTGTATATCTTGTTTTGTAATACGCGTACATATTCAAATGGGGGACATCATCTTCCA
>Ga0137365_10000666_pt1 | contig 24147 bp, 20 predicted proteins | sample SagtaG_9_FD_104799 | JGI IMG/M metagenome (GOLD analysis project Ga0137365, IMG submission 104799) | Vadose zone soil microbial communities from Sagehorn Ranch, Mendocino, California, USA - Sage1_L_40_16 metaG | ecosystem: Environmental > Terrestrial > Soil > Vadose zone | place: USA...
AACCGATCGGCTGGACAGATCACGGGAAGATCCAGCACCATTGGGTGAACAGGCAACGCGAGCAGGCTCACGCATGGGAGGCGTCGTGGCGGTCGAGCGCCAGCTGGACGTTCGATTTACGCAGGACCGGGTTCCGGTCCTCGTCCTGCGCCGACTCACCTAGCCTCGCGCGCCAGCTCGACGAGAGAGCCGCCCCGGATACCGTCGGGGCGGCTCTCGGGTTTCCGCCCACACGACGATGAAGACAAGGAAGCGACGCAAGCAGCGAAAGGACGACATGGACATGGTGACGGCCTCCTCGACCTCAGCGGCACGGGCCGAACCGCCGCCACTGCTGACGGGTGGTGTGACCATCGGGGCGGGCACCTTCACCCTGGTCGCCCGCGCCGCGGCGAGCCGGGAGGGTGACGTGGCGGCAGACCTGGCTCCCGGGCAGCTCTTGGAGCTGGCACAGGTCGCGCGCGGCGCCAAGGCCGCGCTGCTTGACGTCGGCCGTGCCTGGGTACCCGCTGACTCCCCAGAGGACTCGCTCGACCTGGGCTTGCCGCTGGTCTGCGAGGTGGGCACGGCGGCGGAGGTGCCGACGGCGGCGCGCAGCGCCTCCCTGCTGCGCGTCCAGGTCCGGGAGGGCGTCGGGTCGGGATTGTCGGTGGGGGTGGCGCTGCTGCGGGCGCTCGGCCGGGCGGACCTTCCGGTGCTGCTCGACCTCGACCTGGAGTCTGACAGCGACGGCGGGGCGCCGGTGGAGGGCTGGCTGGAGGCAGTACAGCGCCTCGCCGGGACGGTCAGCGACGCGGTCGGCGGTCAGGTGGCGCTATGCCTGCCTGGCACCGGGCGGGCATTCGACCTGGCGGCGATCCCGTCGCTGCACGCCGCCAGCGGCTGGCCGCTGCTGATCGACGCCACCGGCGCCGATACCCGCAGGGCTGCGGCACTGGCCCGGGCGGCGGCAGCGGTCGGTGCCGACGGGGTGGTGGTCGCGACCAGGTCCGGCGCTCCGGCGGGTGGCCTGGCCGAGGCGGAGCTGGCGCGGCTGAGCGGCGAGCTGGACGCGGTCGCTGGCGCGCTTGGGCGGCGCATGGGCGGGCGGCGCATCCGCTATGTCGGCCGGGGCGCCGACGAGCGCCGGGACCAGGATCAGGAGTGGCGACCGTGACCGCGCTGGAGGAGTTGCGGGCGGCCATGGACGAGGTGGACCGCGAGCTGCAGCGACTGGCGGCACAACGCCGCGCGCTCTCCCAGCAGATTCAGGAGGTCCGGCTCCGCAACGGCGGCGACCGCCACGACCTGGACCGCGAGCGCCAGGTGGTCGCCTCCTACGTGGAGGCCCTCGGCCCCGACGCCGCCTCGCTGGCCGAGGCACTGCTGCGGCTGTGCCGCGGCCCGTTGACCTGATCCTGCTCCTGAACCTGAACCGCAACGCCATGGCGGCGGGCACGCCACCACGCCCGCCAGCGGGTGAACGCCCCTGGCCGGTTCAGCTCCCGGCTGAGCCGCTCCCGTTCCTGCGAGACCCGCAGGCGTTCCTCCAGTTGGGCGCTTCAGGTCGCGGTGAGGATCGGGCTTGGCGCGATGATCATGCCTCCACCATGGTATCCGCCTGGCCAAATGGCAAGGCTTGCCACTCGGCCCCCAAATGGACGAGAGCTTTGTGGCCGGTAGACGCTTCACAGCCCGCCCAACGGCGAAGGCTCCACGTCCAGTCACCCCAACTACCCTGGGGCGGTGTCGCTATGGCCGGCAAGTCCAAGTCCCCGCGCCAGCAACACCCGCGCCGCATTGACATCAGCATTCGCCACATGCCCACACTGCTTGCAGCGAAACCGTGCCTGGTCAACCCGGTTCTCCTTGTCGGTATGACCGCATTCGGCGCATTCGATGGACGAGTTCCGCGGGTCGACTTTGACCAGAACTCCGCCGTGGTCAGGGCACTTGTAGGCGAGCATCCGCCCAGCGGTGCCCCAGGCCATGCCGAGGATGGAGCGGGCCAGCCCGGCCTTGACCCTGACGTTGCGGCCGGGCTGATCGACGGTCCCGCGTGCGGAGCGGGTCATGTTGTGGATGCGCAGGTCTTCCACATCCGCATACCGGGGTGGCGCTGGCGGCGGGTACGTCGGCGAGCGGCATCCAACTCCAGCTTCCGCAATCGGCGCTGCTCGCCCCTGGTGAGCAGGTCGGGCATGTCGAGGTGCTGGCCATCGGACAGCGTCATGGTGTGAACCACGCCGCGATCCACCCCGACCGCCGGGCCTGGGTTTGGCGCCGCATCGCCTCTGGGCTCTTCGATGCGGAAGGAAATGTGCCAGCCAAGCGCATCTTTGACCAACCGAGCGCCCGTGATCCGGCCAGGGCAGCCGCGTGTGACACCGGGCAGTGGCCGGGTCCATCGAAACCGCACCCGGCCGACCATAATCACCGTGACCTCGCCCCAGCGGCGATTCAGCCGGACAACGCGAAGGTCAGCGGCTTGAGGGTTGTCAACGGCCAAACGGGCGCTGCGCCGCTTGAACTTCGGCGATCTTGCCAACCCCTGGAAAAGGCGGTCCCAGGCGCACAGGTAGCACATGAGGACCCGCTGGGTGGCCTTCGCAGGGAGCAGAACGAGCCACTCGTAGCCGGGGATGGGGTTGGTGCGGGCGTCGCGGAGTTGCCGGTCCATTTCCGAATAGGAAGGGCGTTTAGCGATGCTGCCGCCAGCACCCCGCCAGGTGTACCACTCGTGGAGCAGGTTCCACAGCGCCCTGGCGGTGTGGCCTTGCCGGTCGAGCGTTGCAGCCTGTTCGGGAGTCGGGTATATGCGCGCCGTGTGGGCACGGCGGCGCATCTTGTCATTCTTGGGAGGAGCCAGGAGCTTCGAACTCATGTTCGAATGCTAGCATGCTGCTCTTTCTGTTGTGCAGCACCGGTGACGCTCACGACGAAGGCTTTCGGCGATCCCGTGGAGGTGGGCGCATGCTCGGATGCCTCCATAGGGTGTCAGGCGCTAAAGAACGTGTCGGATCGCGTCGGCGAACAGTGTGGAGGAGCGTGCGTCATTGCTGGAGACGGCGACATCTTGCAGGCGGGCGAGGACCCTCCGTGTAAAGAGTAATTTCATCGTCCTCGGTGAGGGTGTTCCAGGCCCCCAGCAGCCGGCATTCCCTCGATTGCAGCGGCGAACGTGATCACGGGCTGACGGCTCCCACTGTCAGGATGTGGTCGAGGGTCAGGGCGCAGGGCGTTTGGCGACCAGGGTGAGGACGTCGTAGCGGGCGACCACCTCGCCGTCCTGGTTGCTGACCTCGGTGTCCCAGCGGACCTCGCCGTAGGGCTCGGCCTCGCGGGGGTTCTTCTCCTTGCAGGTGAAGGTGACGCGCAGGGTGTCGCCCGGGTAGACCGGCTTGGTGAAGCGGAGGTTCTCCAGGCCGTAGTTGGCCAGCACCGGGCCTTCGTCCGGGTCGACGAACAGGCCGGCGGCGAGCGCCACGATCAGGTAGCCGTGGGCGACGCGGCCGTCGAAGAATGGGTTGCGGGCCGCCGCCTCGTTGTCCATGTGCGCGTAGAAGCGGTCGCCAGTGGACGCGGCGAAGCGCTCGATGTCCTCCAGGGTGACGGTGCGGGTGCCGGTGCGGAGGGTCTCGCCGATGCGCAGATCCTCCAGGTGCTTGCGGAACGGATGCACGCCGGCGGGGTCCTGGAGGCGGGCCGCGCCCGGGATCCAGCGGCCGGTGACCGCGGTCAGGGTGGTCGGTGATCCCTGCAGGGCGGTGCGCTGCATGTAGTGGAGCACGCCGCGGATCCCGCCGAGCTCCTCCCCGCCGCCGGCGCGGCCCGGGCCGCCGTGGACCAGGTGCGGCAGAGGCGAGCCGTGGCCGGTCGACTCGGCCGCGGACTCCCGGTTGACCAGCAGCAGCCGGCCGTGGTGGGCAGCAGCCTCCAGCACCAGCTGGCGGACGAAGCTGTCGTCGAAGCTGAACACCGAGCCGACCAGGCTGCCCTCCCCCCGGGCGGCGAGCGCCGCGGCATGCCCGACCGACTGGTATGGCAGCACCGTGCTGACCGGGCCGAACGCCTCCACGGTGTGGACCTCGTCGCGGTCGGGGTCGCCACCCAACAGCAGGATCGGCGGCAGGAACGCGCCGCGCTCGGGGTCGGCGCCCTCCACCTCGAACGACCCCGGGTCCAGGGTCCCCTGCAGCAGCTCGGCCGCGCCGCTGAGGCGCTCAACCGCGCGGCGGACCTCGTCCCGCTGGCCGAGGCTGGCGAGCGCGCCCATGGTGACGCCCGACTCAGCGGGGTCGCCGACCCGGACCTTGCCGAGCGCCTCCCGCAGCGCCTCCACCACCGCACCCGCATACTCGCTCGGGACCAGGGCGCGGCGGATCGCGGTGCACTTCTGCCCCGCCTTGACGGTCATCTCGCGCACCACCTCCCGCACGTACAGGTCGAACTCGTCGCTGCCGGGCTTGGCGTCCGGGCCGAGCACCGAGCAGTTCAGCGAGTCGGCCTCGGCGTTGAAGCGGACCGAGTTGCGCAGCACCACGGGGTGGCCGCGGAGCTTCTGCGCGGTCGCGGCCGAGCCGGTGAAGCTGACCGCGTCCTGCCCGGTGAGGTGCTCCAACAGGTCCCCAACGCCGCCGCAGATGAGCTGCGCGGCGCCGTCGGGCAGCAGCCCCGACTCGACCATCCGCCGGAACACCAGCTCGGTCAGGTAGGCGGTCTGGCTGGCGGGCTTGACGATCACCGGCATCCCGGCAAGCAGCGCCGGGGCGAGCTTCTCCAGCATCCCCCACACCGGGAAGTTGAACGCGTCGATCAGCACCGCGACGCCGTGGAGGGGGACGTAGAGGTGCTGGCCGGCGAAGGTGCCCTTGCGGCTCAGCAGCTCCGGCGGGCCGTCCAGGCACACCGTGTCGTTGGGTAGCTCCCGCCGGCCCTTGCTGGAGTAGACGAACAGAGTGCTGATGCCGCCCTCGATATCGAGGGCGGAGTCGGCCGGGGTCGCCCCTGTCGCGGCCGACAGCGCGTGGAACTCCGCCTTCCGCTCCGGCCCAGAGAGGGACTGGGCCAGCGCCTTCAGCATCGCGGCGCGCTGGTGGAAGGTCAGCGCCCGCAACCCCGGCCCGCCCACCCGCCTGGCATAGTCAAGCATCCCGGCGACGTCCAGCCCGGCCGAGGAGATCCGCGCCACCTCCTCCCCAGTCACCGCATGCAGCAGCGGCGTTCCCTCGTCCCGCGCGGTGTACCAGTGCCCCTGCGCATAGCTGCTCAGCATCATTGCCGTGCCGCCTTTCGATCACCCGAGCGTCGCAATCACAGCATAGGTGCTGACTGCTGGGCGGTTCGAGGGTCGAGGTCGCGGTTGATCGTCAGGCGAGCAGATCCGCGCCGAAGTCGCCGTCGGGGTCACGCAGGACGGCGTGGATGTGGTTGGCGTGATCCTGGGTGTTGTCGTACTCGACCAGCAGGCGGGGGCCCTGGAGGCGGTAGTAGTGGCCGAGGCCGAGGGTGGTCTGGCCGGCCCAGGCGAAGTGGATCGCAGCGAACGCCGCCCCCTGATCGGTGAGGGACAGACGTTTGGCGTAGGCGGCGGCCACCTCGTCGGGAAGGCGGTCCACGTACTGGCGCAGCAGGGCTGCCAGCAGCTTCTGCTGCGCGGCGGTCATCGCCCCCGCCGCCAGGCCCTCCGGCTCGCCAAAGCCATGCACCATCGGGCGGTTGAACTGCAGGATGTCGCCGGGCGCAACCTCCGACAGCAGCGCGGCAGCCCGCTCCTCGACATCCAGCGTGGCGAGCAGCTCCCGGGCGAGATCCTCCTCTCCCGCCAGCGGCCGCAGCGCCCCGGGACCGACCAGCGCTGTGCGGGCGGGGTTCGCGCCGAAGAACAGCGGTGTGCAGGCGACGCGCTCCCCGACGATGGTGTAGCTCACCGACAGGTGATGCCCGCCGGCACGCCACCCCCAGGCCCCGTCAGCGCCGGCTGCGGACTCCGGCTCGCCGAACACGGTGAAGTAGTACAGCTGCGGGTCGCGGCCACGGTTGGGGACGGCCCGACCCACATAGTGGCGGCGCCACCCCTCGGAAGCGTCGAGCGGGTTTTCCAACCCCATAATGGTCGCCGCCGTGGTGTACCCAGGCCGGCTCAGGCCGCTGGCGAGCAGCCGGTGCGCCAGCCGCTGCTGCACCGGGTCCATTTCCGCCAACGGGAGGCCGCCCTGCTCGTTGGGGGTATAAAACCAGCGGGTGCGCTCCTCGGTGGCGGGGAAGCCGTAGTGTGCCTTGCGCCGCTGCGACGGGTCGAGGGAATCCAGCCACGCCGTGGCCTGCTCCGCCATCCGCTGCCGCACCGCCCGGTCCGCCATAGACGCAATGGTACAAGGCATCCACAAATCCGGACAGAAGGGGGCAGACGCTGAACCAGGACCGCTACGGGCCCGATCCCCGCCACTTCCACGACGAGGATGCCCGGCACGGGCAGCTGAACGACCCGCCGAGCCAGGCGCCGCGCGGACCGGTCGACGCGAGGGCCGTTCCCCGCTTCGCCGGGCCGGCCACGTTCGCGCGGCTCCCCCGCCACGACGAGGTCGAGCGCTGCGAGGTCGCCATCGTCGGCGTGCCGTTCGACAGCGGTGTCACTTACCGGCCCGGGGCACGCTTCGGCCCGGCGCACGTCCGTGCCGGCTCCCGGCTGCTGCGCCCGTACCATCCCGGCCTCGACGTCGAGCCATTCGGCGCCCAGCAGGTCGCCGATGCCGGCGACATCGCCTGCAATCCCTTCGACATCCAGGAGGCCATCGGCCAGATCCAGCGCGCCGCCGAGGGCCTGCTCGCCGACAGCGGCTGCCTCGTCGCCATCGGCGGCGACCACACCATCGCGCTGCCGCTGCTGCGCGCCACCCACCAGCTCTGGGGACCGGTCGCGCTGCTCCACTTCGACGCCCACCTCGACACCTGGGACACTTACTTCGGCGCCCCGTACACCCATGGCACCCCGTTTCGCCGCGCCAGCGAGGAAGGCCTGCTGCGCAAGGACCGCTCCGTCCACGTCGGCACCCGCGGTCCCCTGTACGCGCCCACCGACCTCAAGGAAGACGCCGACCTCGGCTTCCAGGTGATCGACGCGATGACCGTCGGCCGCGACGGCCCCGACGCCATCGCCGAGCGCATCCGCGCCCACGTCGGCGACGCGCCTCTGTACGTCTCGGTCGACGTCGACGTCCTCGACCCGGCCCACGCCCCCGGCACCGGCACCCCCGAAGCCGGCGGGCTCTCCAGCCGCGAACTCCTCGCCATCCTCCGCGGCCTCGCCACCGGCCCCCGCATCGTCGGAGTCGACCTGGTCGAGGTTTGTCCGGCCTACGATCACGCTGAGATCACCGGAATCGCGGCGGCGCATGTGATCTATGAGCTGCTGGCGGTGCTGGCGCTCACGCGGACGGGGTGACCCATGGGCCCTACAGCGGCAGGCCGGCTTCGAGGTGGGCGAGGCCGGCGTCGAGCACGGTGAAGTAGTCGGTGGTGGGGTTCTCGGTCCAGCTGAGCATGGTGGCGAGGGCGACGCCCATGAGCGCGCCGGAGAAGGTGCGGACTTCGAGGTCGTCGGGGTGGCGGCCGACCCGTTCGGCGACGAGATTGGCGACCACCTGGAGGGAGCTGGTGATTTCCTCCAGGATGCGGGCATGGAGTTCGGGGACGGTGAGGATCAGCTGGTGCCGTTGCTGCTCCTGGGTCCACTCGTCGGCGGAGAGGTGGGCGTAGACCTCGCGGATCGAGTTTCGCAGGGCGGGGATGGGGCGCAGGTCGGGTGGTTGGGCTTGGAATGCCGCGATCATGAGCGGGTCGAGGTCGTCGGCGAGCACCACGTCTTCCTTGGTTGGGAAGTAGCGGAAGAACGTGCTCGGCGAGACCTCCGCTGCGGCGGCGATCTGTTCCACGGTGGTGGCGTCGTAGCCCTGTTCTTGGAACAGGCGCAGGGCGTGCTGGCGGATCGCGGCCCTGGTTTTGGCTTTCTTTCGTTCGCGCAGCCCGAGCCCGAGGGCTCCGGGCCCGGGTTTCGCGGTCTCCGCAGTCGCCTCAGACACCGACTTCCTCCTCCGAGGTTGCGATTGCCGGCTCGCTTGGCGTGGTCTCCACTGTTGCGGCCCTCCGGGGCAGGAAGGTGATGGTGAGCACGATACCGAGCAGCGCGATGCCGCCGCACACCAGCAGCATGACATCCATGCCGTGGACGTAGGCGGCGCGCACCGAGTCCAGCAGCGCTGCCGAGCCGAGCTGGTGGGCGACCGCGACCCCGGCGGAGACGCTGTCCCGCACCGCGCTGGCGGCCTGCGCGGGCAGGCCCGCGAGGTCGAGCCGGGCGTGGTAGGCGGAGCTGAGCACAGTCCCGAGGACCGCGACGCCGATGGTGCCGCCGACTTGGCGGAGCGCCTGGATGACCCCGGAACCGACCCCGCTGCGCTCGGGCGAGAGGGCGCTGAGCGCGGCGTCCATGGCGGTGGGAAGGGTGAACCCGATGCCGAGGCCGATGATCGAGACCCAGGTGGCGGCGAAGCCGTAGCCGCTGTGGACGCCGCTGGCGGCTCCGGTGGCGAGCCCGGCGGCCAGCAGCACGAAGCCGATCGCGACGGTGATTTTGGCGCCGGCACGGCGGGCGAGCCGCTCGGCGACCTGGGAGCCGACCAGGAGCCCGCCGATGATCGGGAGCAGCCGCAGGCCGCTGCCCATGGCGGTGGTCCCGCCGACGGCCTGGAAGTACTGCGGGACGGCGAACAGCACGCCGAACAGTGCGAACGACACCAGGGTTGCCAGGACGGTTCCCCAGGTGAAGCTGGCCGAGCGGAACAGCGACAGGTCGACCAGCGGCTGGCCCTCCGGCCGTAAGGCGATGCCGCGCTGCGCGAGCACGAAGGCCACCAGCAGCAGTGCCCCGGCTGCCAGTGAGGCGGCCACGACGGGGTTGCCCCAGCCCTTTTGTCCTGCTTCGATGGCGCCGTAGGTCAGACCGACCAGGCCGGCGCTGGAGAGGAGCACGCCGATGAAGTCCACGCGGGGGCGCTCGCTGCTCCGGGACTCTGGCAGCAGCGCGGCCACCGCGAGCAGCCCGATGATGGTCACCGGCACGTTGATGAGGAAGACCGAACCCCACCAGTAGTTGTCGAGCAGCCAGCCGCCAAGGATCGGGCCGATCGGCCAGCTGACGGCGTTGGCAGCCACCCAGACCGCGATCGCCCTGGGTCGCTCCTGTGGCGAAAACAGCACCGTCAGGACCGACATCGACAGCGGCATCAAGAACGCCCCGCCAAGCCCGAGGACCGCCCGGGAGGCGATCAGCGCCCCAGCGGTGGTGGCGTAGGCGCAACTGAGGGAGGCCACTCCGAAGAGGGCGAGTGCGCCGAGCAGCAGCTTCTTGCGGCCGAAGCGGTCGCCGAGCAGCCCGGCCGGCAGCAGCATCGCGGCCAGGACCAGGCTGTAGGCGTCGACGAACCACTGCAGTTGGGCGTTGGAGGCATGCAGGTCGGTGGCCAGAGTTGGCAGGGCCAGGTTCAGGACAGTGAGGTCCAAGCCGACCGCCAGCAGGGCCAGGGCAAGCGCCCCGAGCGCCCACCAGCGACGCATCCCGAGCATATTCATGAGAGCTACAACCTTTCGAGAGAAACTCTGAAGTGATTGTAACTCTCAATAAGAAGCTGCTGTCAAGATGTCCCGGTCAGGCCTACCCTGCGGAGGTGACCGGGGCTTGTTCCTTGGCGAGGCGCTCGATCAGGTCGGCGGCTCGGACGGTGCCGGGGTTGGCTTGGAGGCGTTGTGATATCGCCCGCAGGCGGGTGGCCAGCGGCTGGTCGGCGAGCAGGTGCTCGATTGCGGCGGCCAGCTCGTGCTGCTCGAAGGTGTAGGTGGGCAGGCGCACCCCGAAGCCGGTCTCGTGGATGCGCTGGGCATTGTCGTACTGGTCCCAGAACAGGGGTAGCAGCACCATTGGCTTGCCGGACCAGAGGCACTCGGTGACGGTGTTGTTGCCGCCGTGGGTGATCACCAGGTCGACTTGGGACAGGACCGGCACCTGGGGCAGGAACTCCGCCCCGGTCATGTTGCCGGCGAGGCGCAGCAGTTCATGCTGCGGGCCCATCGACACGATCACCCGGTAGCGAGTGCGGCCGAGCACGTCGATGAGATGCTGCATGAGCTCCACGTCGGCGGCACCGAGGGAGCCGAGGCTCAGGTAGAGGAGCGGCCCGCTGTCCTGGTCCCCGGCCAGGGGGGCGGGGAGTTCCCACGGCTGGTCGGTAGCGCGCACGCACGCCTCCAGGTTGTGCCAGGTCGGCGCCAGCGCCTGCTGGCGGCGGTAGTCGACCTCGCTCGGGTACAGGTAGAGGTTCAGCCAGGGCGACTCGTGGATGAACTCGAGGTCTGGCAGGGGCGGGGCCCCGCGATCCTGGCAGAACTGATTGAAATCGGCCTGGATGGCGGCAAGCGTGCGGCGGTACTCGGCACGGAACGCCTCCCAACCGCTGTGACCGCTCACAGCCTCTGCCTCCGGGTAGCCGGAGAACGTCGGCGGGAGCGCAGGGTCCTTCAGCTCCAGCGGGTTGCAGGAGGTGATGCGGACCCAGGGGCGGCCACTGGCCGGCAGCGCCGGGAAGCAGACCACGTTGTCCTCGACGATCACGTCCGGTTCGACCTCGGCGATGATCACCCGCAGGCGTTCGTCCACGTAGCGGGCACCCTCGGCCAGCGCCTGGAAGGTCGGTGCGATGAACCCCTCCAGCTGCTCGATGGTGGGCCGGCGGAAGGTCGGGGCGGTGTCGCGGATGTAGTCCTTCCAGAACTGCCCGGGTGCCTCCTCGACCTCGGGCGGCGGTCCGAGTCGCATCAGCCGCTCCTCGAAGCCCTTGGCCTCCAGGGTGCCCGCAAACGACTCCTCCACGATGAACACGACCCGGTGCCCGCGCCGCCGCAGCACGTCGCCGATGCCGACACAGTTGTTGGTCGGGCCGAACGCACCCTCCGGGAAGAACACGACCGTCGCCAAAGCCACCTCCTGCTCCTGGGAACCACCGCCAGACCAAGCAGGTTAACGCAAGCAGGCAAGGCAATCGGACATTGACGCATTGACACGCCTCGTCGCCCGACGGAGCATCGTGGGCGCTAGGCGCATTCCTTCCTGATCCACCCGATTCTGTCCAGATCCGCCGCCCCGTCAGGAGGAGGCCGCATGCACCCTCCCCGCTTCGACTACGTCGCGCCTCGCGATCTCGGCGAGGCGCTCGACCGCCTCGCCGAACTGGGTGACGAGGCCAAGGTGCTGGCCGGAGGCCAGAGCCTGATCCCGCTGCTGAAGCTCCGCTTCGCCGCGCCCGCGCTGCTGGTCGACGTGAACCGGGTCCCAGGCCTGGACACGCTCGGCGAGCAGGACGGATGGCTGCGGGTCGGAGCGCTGGTGCGCCACCGCAGCGCCGAGCAGGCCGCGCTGCTGCGGGAGCGCTACCCCACCATGGCGGCGGCCGCGCCGCAGGTCTCCGACCCGCTGGTGCGCAACCTCGGCACGATCTGCGGGTCGCTGGCACACGCCGACCCGTCGGGCGACTGGGGCGCGGTGATGATCGCGCTCGGCGCGCAACTTGTGGCCAGCTCCCGTGACGGCGAGCGCAGCATCGCCGCGCGGGACTTCTTCGCCGGGCCGTTCGAGACCGCGCTGCGCCCCGACGAGCTGCTGGTCGAGGCGCAGGTCCCGGCGCCGGCAACGCGGCGCAGCGGCGGCGCCTACCTCAAGCTGGAGCGCAAGGTCGGCGACTTCGCCACCGCCGCCGTCGCGGTGCACCTGGCTTTCTCCAATGGCCACATCGGGACGGCGGGGATCGGGCTGACGGCGGTCGGGCCGACCAACCTGGCCGCCACCGAGGCCGAGGCGGTCCTGACTGACGCCGAACCGAGCGACGAACTGTTCCGGGAGGCAGCGGAGCTGGCCGCGCGGGCCGCGCAGCCAAGCGACGACCAGCGCGGCCCTGCCGCCTACAAGCGCAACGTCGTCCGCGTGTTCACCGAGCGCGGGCTGCGCGCGGCGGCGGCGATGGCCCAAGGTGCGGAGGTGCATGAGGCATGAAGGTCACCGTCACGGTGAACGACAGCGAGCACAGTGCCGAGGTCGAGCCGCGTCTGCTGCTAGTCCACTTCCTGCGCGAGACGCTGTCGCTGACCGGCACCCACATCGGCTGCGACACCAGCCACTGCGGTGCCTGCACGGTGCTGGTCGACGGGGTGCCGGTGAAGTCCTGCACCTACCTGGCGGTGCAGGCCGACGGCCGCAGTATCGAGACGGTCGAGGGGCTGCTGGACGGCGGGCAGCTCTCCCCCATCCAGGCCGCCTTCAAGCAGGAGCACGGCCTGCAGTGCGGCTTTTGCACCCCGGGGATGATGCTGGCCGCCAAGGCACTGCTCGCCACCAACCCCGACCCCAGCGACGAGGAGATCCGCTGGGCGCTCAGCGGCAACATCTGCCGCTGCACCGGGTACATGAACATCGTCCGCGCGGTCCAGGCCGCGGCCAAAGCCGCGGCCGAGTCCCAGCCGCAGGAGGTGCCGGCGTGAGCGAGACCGAGACCCCCACCCCGGCCCCGATCCGCGGCCTCGGCCACTCGGTCAGGCGCAAGGAGGACGACCGCTTCATCCGCGGCAAAGGCACCTACGTCGACGACGTGAAGCTCCCCGGCATGCTGCACATGGCGCTGCTGCGCTCGCCGCTGGCGCATGCCCGCATCACCAACCTCGACCCCTCCGGCGCACTGGCCACCCCCGGGGTGGTCGCCGTGATCACCGGCCGCGACCTGGACGCCCACGGCCTGGCCTGGATGCCGACGCTGTCGGCCGACACCCAGGCGGTGCTGGCGCTCGACAAGGTCCTGTTCCAGGGCCAGGAGGTCGCCGCCGTGGTGGCGGAGGACCCCTACGTCGCCGCCGACGCGCTGGAGCTGATCGACGTCGACTACGACCCGCTGCCGCCGGTCGTCGACCCCCAGCGGGCGCTGGACCCCGACGCGCCGCTGCTGCGCGAGGACAAGCCGGAGCAGACCTCCAACCACATCTTCCACTGGGAACGCGGCGACAAGCAGGCGACCGACCGCGCCTTCGCGCAGGCCGACCGGGTGGTCAGCGTGGACACCTTCTATCCCCGCTGCCACCCCTCGCCGCTGGAGACCTGCGGCTGCGTCGCCGACGTCAACCCCGCCACCGGCAAGGCGACCATCTGGATGACCTCGCAGGCGCCGCACGCGCACCGCACCCTGTTCGCGCTGGTCGCCGGCCTGCCGGAGCAGAACATCCGCATCATCTCGCCGGACCTTGGCGGCGGCTTCGGCAACAAGGTGCCGATCTACCCGGGTTACGTGGTCGCCACGGTCGCGTCGCTGCTGCTCGGCCGGCCGGTGAAGTGGGTCGAGGATCGCACCGGCAACCTGATCTCCACCGGCTTCGCCCGCGACTACCACATGAACGGCGAGATGGCGCTCGACGCGGACGGCAGGATCCTCGGGCTGCGCTCCAGGGTGATCGCCGACCATGGCGCCTTCAACGCCGCCGCGCAACCGAGCAAATTCCCCGCCGGGCTGTTCCACATCTTCACCGGCTCCTACGACGTGCCGGCCGCCTGGTGCGAGGTGGACGGCGTCTACACCAACAAGGCCCCCGGCGGGATCGCCTATCGCTGCTCGTTCCGGGTCACCGAGGCGAGTTTCCTGATTGAGCGGCTGGTGCAGAAGGCCGCCACCGAGCTGGGCGTCGACCCGGCCGACTTCCGGCGCAACAACTTCATCAAGCCGGAGCAGTTCCCCTACCACTCCCCGGTCGGCTGGGTCTACGACTCCGGCGACTACGGCCGCGCGCTGGACCTGGCGCTGGAGAAGCTCGGCTACCAGGAGCTGCGCCGCGAGCAGGCCGAGCGCCGCGCCCGTGGCGAGCTGATGGGGATCGGCATCGCCAGCTTCACTGAGGTGGTCGGCGCCGGCCACGGCGCCGAGTACGACATCGCCGGGCTGCGCATGTTCGACTCGGCGGAGCTGCGCGTGCACCCCACCGGCAAGGCGATCCTCAAGCTCGGCGTCAAGAGCCAGGGCCAGGGCCACGAGACCACCTTCGCGCAGATCGTCGCCGGGGAGCTCGGCATCCAGCCCGAGGACATCGCCGTGGTCGAGGGTGACACTGACAACACCCCCTATGGGCTTGGCACCTACGCCTCCCGCTCCACCCCCGTCGGCGGCGCGGCCACCGCCATGGTCGCCCGCAAGCTCCGCGACAAGGCCACCAAGATCGCCGCGCACCTGCTGGAGGTCGCCGAGGAGGACGTCGAGTACGCCGAGGGCCGCTTCTCGGTCCGTGGCGCGCCGGATCGTGCCAAGACCATCCAGGACGTCGCCTTCGCCGCCTACACCAACCTGCCCGAAGGCATGGAGGCGGGCCTTGAGGGGGTCACCTACTACGACCCGCCGAACATGACCTACCCGTTCGGCACCTACTGCGTGGTCGTGGACGTCGACCGGGGCACCGGCCAGTGGAAGGTCCGCAAGATGGTCGCGGTCGACGACTGTGGCGTGCGCATCAACCCGATGATCGTGGAGGGCCAGATCCACGGCGGCCTCACCGAGGGCTACGGCATCGCCGCGATGGAGCTGATCACCTTCGACGAGCAGGGCAACTGCATCGGCCAGAACTTCACCGACTACCTGCTGCCCACCAGCTGGGAGACGCCGCGGTTCGAGACCTATGAGACCGTCACGCCCTCGCCGCACCACCCGATCGGTGCCAAGGGCGTCGGCGAGTCCGCCACGGTCGGCTCCCCCGCCGCCTATGTCAACGCGGTGCTCGACGCGCTGGAGCCGCTCGGCATCACCAACATCGACATGCCGCTGACCAGCGACAAAGTCTGGGCGGCGATCCAGGACCAGGAGAGGGAGGCCGCGTCCTGACGTGACGGGGACAGGCGGGCGGGAGCCTGGGTCAAGGCCACACGTGGTGGCCACGGTCGTCCGGGTCGACCCGCCGGTGTCGGCGCGGGTCGGCGACAAGGCGGTGGTGACCGCCGACGGGCGGCTCAGCGGCTGGGTCGGCGGGGCCTGCTCGGAGCCGATCGTGGTCCGGGAGGCGCTCGCCGCCCTCGCCGAGGGCCGCCCGCGGCTGGTCCGCATCACTCCGGCGGCGCTGGAGGCGGCCGCGCTGCCTCCACCTGGCGTCGTCGACGCGGTGTCGACCTGCCCGTCCGGGGGTGGACTGGAGGTGTTCGTGGAACCGGTCGGAGTAGCGCCCCGGATGCTGATCGCCGGGTCAAGCCCGGTTGCCCGCACCCTCGCCGCGCTCGCCGAGGCGCTCGGCCACAAGGTCGTCCCCTTCGATGAGGCCGCCTTGGACGAGTTCGGCCCGCAGGCGGCCGGGCCCGACGACGCGGTGGTGGTCGCCACCATGGGCCACTACGACGAGGAGGCGCTCGCCGCCGCGCTGCAGACCTTGGCCGGCTACGTCGGGCTGGTCGCCAGCCGCCGCCGCGCCGCCGTCGTGTTCGCGGCGCTGCGGGACCGGGGCGTCGCCGCCGCCGACCTGGAGCGGGTGTCGAGCCCGGCTGGGCTGGACCTCGGCCCATCGACCCAGCAGGAGATCGCCGTCGCGATCCTCGCCGAGGCCGTCCGCGAGCGCCACCGCCGCGCCGCCGCCCCACCCACCCCGGTCGAGCAGGCCACCGACCCGGTCTGCGGCATGGCCGTGGCGGTCGCCGGCGCCCGCCACACCGCCGACCACGACGGCCAGCGCTACTGGTTCTGCAGCGAGCACTGCCGCAGCGCCTTCACCCGCGACCCTGCCCGCTACACCAACACCGACACCGCCGCCAGCGCCGGGTAGCCGGGCTCGTCAGGCTCAGGGTCTCAGGCGCCGCTGGGGATATCGGCGGCAGCCGCAGGCGCACGCTGATCGGCCAGGGCGGCGCCGGCGCTGGCCAGCGAGACCAGGGCGATCGCCGCGACCTCGCGGCCCAGCAGGTGTTCGCCGAGGACCACGAACCCGGCGAGCGCCCCGACCGCCGGCTCCAGGCTCATGAACACGCCGAAGACCCGGGCGGGCAGCCAGCGCAGCGCCTCGATCTCCAGCGAATACGGGATCGCGCTGGACAGCAGGCCCACCGCCACCCCAACCCCGAGGACCCGCCAGTCCAGCAGGGCGGCGCCGCCGTCGGCGAGGCCGACCGGCAGCAGCAGGATCGCGCCGACCACGGTGGCGAGCGCGAGGCCGTCCTGGCCGTGGAAGACCCGGCCGAGGCGTTTGCCGAGCAGGATGTAGCAGGCCCAGCAGGCCCCGGCGAAGGCGGCGAGGCCAAGCCCGGCCGGGTTCAGAGCACTGCCGTCGCCGCTGCGGGTGAGCAGCACGACCCCGGCGCCTGCCAGGACCACCCAGAGCGCGTCCAGCCAGCGGCGCGACCCGGCGATCGCGACCAGCAACGGTCCGGAGAACTCGACGGTGACCGCGATGCCCAGTGGAATCCGGTCGATCGCGGCGTAGAAGCTGTCGTTCATGACGGCGAGCACCGCCCCGAACACCACCACCAGCAGCAACTGCCGCCGGCCGAGGGCCCGCAGCCGCGGGCGGGTCAGCGCACACAGCACCAGCGCGGCGACGAGCAGGCGCAACAGCACGGTCCCGCCAGGCCCGACCCGGTCGAACAGCGTCTTGGCGATGGCCGCGCCGAGCTGCACCGAGGCGATCCCGCTGAGCACCAGCAGCGGCGGCGGCGCGGGCGGCCTGCCACGCCGCGTCACGGTGCCGCTCGCGCTCTTCACCAGCTCAGCCTAGCGGAACCCCCTGACAGCAAGAGGACAGCCAGAGAAAGGCCCCCGGCGGCGGTCCGGGGGCCTAGGGCGCGGGCTGATGCCCGCGGGTCATTCGGCGTCCCGCCGGGAGCCGTCGTTGCGGCCGTGCAGGTCGTCGGCAACGCGGCGGCCGAGTTCCGCGAGGTCGTTCTCGTAGCGGGCGTCATCGCGAGGGACGAAACAGCCCCGCACCGTGTCCCACTCCATTGGGGCCCTCCTCCACATCATTTGGGAGCGACTGCTGGGAGCGATTACCTGCCGCAGCCCAACCCATCCTGGTTTCCAGGATCAGGATGCAGGACGCCGCTAACGAGACGGTCACGTCGAAGGCTCGGAAATACACCGTTCATGCTGCGTGAGCCTGCGCGAACGCGGCACTGCTCCTGGTCGGGTTGCCTTCGCGCAGACGGGCGGGTTAGGGTAGGCCTCCCCCAGCAAGTGTTGTTGCCCGTCCCCCAACAAGCGCACATCCCCCAGAGCCTCCGAGCCCCCCAACCGCTCGCATCCTGGCTTTTTCCGCCGCGGATGACGGCCCAAGGAGGTCCGTTTTGCACGGCGTCCGACGACCTGCCTCCGGCATGCCCCCGCTCGTCAAACTGGTCAGCGGCCTGCTCGCCCTCACCACCGCGTTGGTGGTTGGGCTGGTCGGTGTCGGCGCGGCCACCCACCGTGTGGGCGCGGAGACCCCGGAGCAGCGGATCGCCCGGCTGCGCAGCGAGGCGGCCAAGGTGCAGGCCACCATCGACAAGATGGACAACCAGGTCGAGACGCTGGCGGAGCAGTTCGACGCCAACCAGGAGAAGCTCAGCGCCACCGTGACGCGCGAGCGGCAGACCCGCCAGCAGCTCAAGGTCGCCCAGCAGCGGCTGGCTGCGGCCGTGGCGACGCTCGGCGACCGGCTCCGTGCCGCCTACGAGGGTGGGCCGGCTGGCACGTTGGAGGCATTCCTGGAGGTCCGTAGCATCGACGACCTGGCCACGATGACGCGCTACCAGTCCGCGGCGGCCAGGGCCGACGCCGAGTTGATCGTCCAGGTCAACACGACCAGGCGCCACCTGACCGAGGTCGCCGGCACGCTCGCCGGCCAGCAGCGCGAGCAGCAGCACCTCCAGGCCCAGCTCGCCAGCCAGCGCAGCGCCATCGAGCACAAGCTGGCGCAGCAGCGCTCCTTCCTGGCGAAGGTGAACACCCAGGTCAAGCAGGCGGTCGCAGCAGAGCAGGCACGCCAGGAGGCGCTGCGCCGCGCGGCGCTCGCCCGCAAGCTCGCCGCCGAGCGCGCCGCGGCTGCGGCGGCGGCCAAGGCGATCGCCTTTGCCCGCGCCCAGCTCGGCGACCCGTACCTGTTCGGCGGGACCGGCCCGGACGCCTGGGACTGCTCCGGCCTGACCCAGGCGTCCTACGCCAGCGCGGGCGTGGCCCTGCCGCGCACCGCTGCCGAGCAGTGGTTCGCAGGCTCGCACCCGGGCAGCATGGCCGCCCTGGAGCCCGGTGACCTGGTCTTCTACGCCTTCAGCCTGAGCGACCCGGCCACCATCCACCACGTCGGCCTCTACATCGGCGACGGCCTCATGATCGAGGCGCCCCACACCGGCACGGTGGTCCGCATCGCCTCCATCAATCGCTCCGACTACTTCGGAGCGACCCGCCCGGCGTAGCGCACCGCTACTGTCGGGAGCACCTGAGCAGCCGGGTCGGGTAGCAGCTTCTTGCTCTGGCGCTGGCTCGGCCACATCGGTTTGATGAGGTACCAACCGACGATGTTGGCGGGAGGCGACCGTCCGTGACGGCGACCAAATTCCAGCTGCTGGGCCATGTCGAGGCCAGCATCGACGGCCACCTCGTCGACCTCGGCCATGCCCGCCAGCGCTGCGTGCTGGTGGCACTGCTGGTCAACGCCGGCGATGCGGTCCCGGTCGACCAATTGGTGGAGCGGGTATGGGCGGACCGGCTGCCGCAGCGGGCCCGCGGCACGCTCTGGGGCTACCTGTCCCGACTGCGGCAGGTCCTGGCCGCGGCGAGCGATGTCAGCCTGATGCGGGGGCCGGGGGGGTATGTGCTCACGGTGGACACGATGGCGGTGGACCTGCACCGCTTCCGGCGCCTCACCGCCCAGGCCCGCGCCGCCGCCGATGGCGAGGAGGCCGCGGCCCTGCTAGAGCAGGCGCTGCGGATGTGGCGGGGCGAGGCCTTCGCCACGCTGGACACGCCCTGGCTGAGCACCGTCCGCGAGATGCTGGACCGTGAGCGGCTGAGGGCCGAGCTGGACCGTAACGACCTGGCGCTCGCCCAGGGCCAGCATGCCGCTCTGCTGATCGTAATGCCGGCTGATGCCGCTGCGCACCCGCTGGATGAGCGACTAGCGGGGCAGCTCATGCTCACCCTGTACCGTTGTGGACAGCAGGCTGAGGCGTTGCGGCATTATGAGCAGGTGCGGCAGCGGCTGGCCGAGGAGCTGGGCGCCGATCCCAGCCCACCGCTGCAGCAATTGCACAAGCAGATCCTGACCGCCAGCCCGACGCTTGCCGTTATCCCGACGCTTGCCGTTATCAGGTCTCCGACGATCCGGCCGGTCCCGGGACCGGCGCGGTCGCCGGCGCCGCGCCAGCTACCGATGTCGCCTCAGTCGTTCACCGGCCGAGCCCGGGAACTGGCCGACCTCGACGCGGTCCTGGCCGCGGCCGGCGAGGAAGCCGGCGCGGTGGCCATCGCCGCGGTGTCGGGGAGCGCCGGGGTCGGCAAGACCGCGCTGGCGGTGTATTGGGCCCACCGGGTCTGCGAGCGCTTCGGCGACGGGCAGTTGTACGTCAACCTGTGCGGCTACGCGCCGACCCCGCTGCTGCGGCCGGTCGAGGCGCTCGCCGGGTTCCTCCACGCGCTGGGCGTGCCGGCCGAGCAGGTCCCCACGGAGCTGGAGGAGGCCGCCGGGCTGTACCGCACGCTGCTGGCCGACCGGCGCCTGCTCGTGGTGCTGGACGACGCGCGCAGCGTGGAGCAGGTGCGGCCGCTGCTGCCCGGCAGCCCCGGCTGCCTGGTGATGGTCACCAGCCGGGACCGTCTGGGCGGGCTGGTCGCCCATGAGGGTGCCCACCCCCTTACCCTGGACGTGCTCACCCCCGACGAAGCCCAGACCCTGCTCGCAAGCATCCTCCGCCGGCAGCGGGTTCTGTCAGAGCCGAGCGCCGCCGCCGAGCTGACGCGGCTGTGCGCGTACCTGCCGCTGGCGCTGCGGATCGCCGCCGCGAACCTGAGTTTTCATCCCCAGCGCTCGATCGCCGGGCTGGTCGCCGAGCTGGCCGGGGGGACCCAGCTCACCCCATAGCCGGCATCGTCGGTGACGAAGCGGCGGACGCGGCTGAACATGAACACCGTGCAGCAGACGCTCAGGAAGACGGCGCTGATCGTCATCTCGGCCCGTACGCCCAGGGCCTGTCCGAGGAAGCCCGCGAACAGCCCGCTCAGCGGGACCGTCCCGTTGCTGATCGACCGGTAGGCCGCGGTCGCCCGGCCGAACATATCCGAGGGGATCAGCATGGCGCGCACACTGAGCGAATGCACGTTGAACAACGCGATTCCCAGCCCGTGCAGCACTAGCCCCGCGGCGAGCAGCGAGATCATGGTCGGCTTGGCGCCCCCGGCGGCTGGGATGAGCCCCAGGGAAACCGAGCCCAGCGCCATCGACCACACCATCGCCTGGCCTGTCCCGAAGCGTTGCGCGGCGCGGCGGGCGACGACGGTGCCCAGAATCCCGCCCACGCTCCCGATCGACAGCAGGATCCCGATCGTGCTCGACGACAGTCGCAGGTTCCGCGCCCCGTACAGGAGGAACATCGTGAGGATGGCCTGCTCGAAGAGATTGAAGCAGGCCGACTGCACAACCATCGGCCGGAGGATGGGATGCCCCAGTATGACCGCCAAGCCCTTTCTGATCTCGAGCCAGAGCGAGGCTCGCTCGGAGCCGGGCTGGGGCGGCGGCTCGGTGTGCGTGATCCGGATGCACAGGATCCCGGCGATGAGATAGGTGGCCGCGTCGACGACGATCGCCATCGGCGCTGTGATCGTCTGGACCAGAACGCCGCCCAGGCCGGGACCGCCGACCTCCGCGATCGAGTACGTCGCCTCCAGCTTGGCGTTGGCCTCGACCAGTCTGCGCCGGCTGACGAGCTGCGGCAGGTAGGTGACGTAGGCGATATCGAACAAGGCGGTGAGCAGCCCCGCAGCGAAGACGATCAGCACCAGCAGCGGCATTGTCAGCAGGCCGAGCAGGTACAGCGCCGGCACCAGGCCCAGGAGCAATGCGCGCCCGAGGTTGGCGGCGATGAGCGCCGGGCGGCGCCGGCGGTTGTCCAGCCAGAGCCCGGCGAGCAGTGAGAAGAGCAGGATCGGGGCCCACTGGGCGGTGATGAGCAGGCCCACCGCCCTGGGGCCGGCGTGCAAGGCGATGATGGCCGTGAACGGCAGCGCCAGTTGCGTGATCTGGCCGCCGATCTGCGAGAGCGTCTCGCCGCCCCACAGCTTCGTGAAATCGGCGTTCCGCCAGAGCCCGTCCGGCACGGAGGTCATCCGCGCGCCGCCGTGCTCGACCACGGGAACAGCAGGATCTTTCCGCTCTGGAAGGCCGCCTGCGCCTCGAACGCCTCGGCGATGCGCTCCAGTGGCAGGCGATGCGTGATGAGCAGGTCGAGCTGCTCGGGGACCGAACCGATGACCTGGAGCAGGCGTCCCACGTCGTTGCGGTTGATATCGAGCGTGCCGAGCAGCGTGACGCCGCGCTGCACGAGGTCGTCGACGCTGATATCGATCCGGCCCGGCTCGGCCAGGAACGCCACGCCGCCGAGCCGTGCGACCGCGTCAATCGCGAGCCGCTGGTACTCCGGCTGACCAGAGCACTCGAGCACGTAATCGGCACCACGCCCGTCCGTCGCGGCGAGCACGTCGGTACGGGACAGGCCGGCCAGCAGCTCGCAACCCAGCCGCCGGGCCAGTTCGGCACGGTAGGGCGAGCGCGTGACACCGATCACCCGGGCTCCCCTGGCCCTGGCGTTCACGATGCCGCCGAGGCCGACGGGGCCGAGCCCGGTGATCAGGACCGTGCCGCCCGCCGTGACACCGAGCCGCTCCATCGCGCCGAACGTCGGCCCGAGACCACAGCACGCCATGCTGGCGTGGTCGTATGACATGCCGTCCGGGATCGGCTCCAGCAGCCAGTCCGGCTTGATCGCGTACTGGGCGAAGCCACACTCGCCGCTGTCGCTGCCGCACACCTTGCGAGGGTCCTCGGTCTGCGCACAGTGCGAGTAGTAGCCGCGGCGGCACAGCACGCAGCGCCCGCAGGGGAAGCCGCACAGGGCGACGACGCGGTCCCCTGGCCTGACCGACGCGCCGGCGGGCGCGGCCATCACCTCCCCGGCGATCTCGTGGCCAAGTGAGTCCGGCCGATTGCGCTCGAGGTACATCCCGCCGGTATAGGCGTGGTATTCGTTGCACATCGGGACAACGATCACTTTGACGAGCACGTAGTTGGCATCGATGCGGGGCATCGGCTTCTCGATCAGCCGGACGCTCCGGCGCCCGGTGATCTCGACGGTCTCCATCAGGGTCGCCCCGTCGGCGAGTTCAGGTATTTCCCCGACGACCCGGCGCGCCGGACGTCCAGGGTCACGCAGTGGAACGAGCCGCCAAAGCTATAGACGTGACGGAAGTCGACCGGTAGGCAGCGGAACCCCCACGAGGTCAGAACGTCGATCAACGGCTGCTCGTGGCGTTCGACGACCACCGTGTCCGGGCTCAGCGACAGGACGTTCATGCTCACCCACGGGGTGCAGAAGTACATCGGCCAGTCGGCCGGCAGTGTCGGCGGTGGGGCCGGGAGGATCTCCCAATCGTCGAACAGCTCGCTGGGAACGTAGCGGAGGGGGTTGACGAGCAACTTGCCCGGCGCCAGTGGCGCGATCGTCGCGTCGATGTGCATGGCGTGCGGATCGTTGGTTTGGATACAGGAGACGGTGAAGCCGTCGCCGAGGGAGCGGCGCAGCCAATCGATGCCGAACTGATTGGTCACATGGCTGCGCTGGCACACGATGTCCTCGCCGAACCGCATGAAGTCCGCCGCGTCGAAGACCGGCTCGAATTCAGTGACCGCCCAGTCACCGTCGAGCCCTTGCGGATTGCGGTCCGGCCGCCACAGCGCATCGGTGAGTTGCGGGCGCGGGCCGGGCAGCCAGCGCGCGCCGCGCCGGAAATACGACTGGATGAGATTCCGGAACGCGTTGACCTCGAAATACCTGCACCGCCATGACATCGGTGCCTCGACAATGGTATCTCCCACCACCATGAGCAGGTCTCTCGGCATCGCGCCGTACAGTCCGCCGAGGCTTTCCCAGTCCGGCGTCGCGAAGGGTTTCGAGTACACCATCTCGCTGGGACGCACCACCTTGACGCCTTCGGCCTCGAGGACCTCGATCAGGCCCTCGATCTCGGCCTCGGCCGCCTGGACCCCGGCCGGCGGCATGGGCGAGCCACCGTGCCGCTGGAACAGCTCCCAGGAGCCGTGTGGAAGGACTTCGGCCATCGACGCCTGCCACGTCGGGAAGACCGCGTTCGTCAAACGACCGACGACCACCTCTTCCAGCGGGTCCCATTCAGTGAAGGAATTGACCACGCTGTAGCTGTCACCGGTCTTGAGCGGAAACTCCGTCTGTGCTGGTCGCGTGATTGTCATGAGCCCTTCCTTGTATGGCTGGCCAGCCCTCCTGCGGTCTCGCCGCCGTCGATGACGAAGGACTGCCCCGTGACGAACGCCGCCGCCGGCGAGGCGAGATAGGCGACCAGAGCGGCGATCTCCGGCGGGTTGCCCAGACGACGCAGCGGCAGTGAAGCGGCGCACTCAGCAATCATGTCCTCGGTGTATTCGGCCTGTTGCATGGGGGTGAGCACGTAGCCGGGGCAGACCGCGTTGACCCGTACCTTCGGAGCGAGCTCCAGGGCCATGGTCCTGGTCAGCTCGATCACGCCCGCCTTGCTCACGTTGTAGCTCGCGTAGCTGGGCATGCCGACCATCCCGCTGACCGAGGCGGTGTTGACGATGACGCCGCCACCGCCCGACGCCATGCGCCGCGCCGCGTGCTGCGCCACCAGGAATGCTCCTGTCAGGTTGACGTCCAGCGTCCTGCGCCAGGCGCTGAGCGTCGTTTCGAGGAATGGCTGGCGGATGCTGACGCCCGCGTTGTTGCACAGCACGTCGAGGCCACCCCAGACGCTGTCCAGCGCCGCGAACGCGGCCTCCAGGGATTCCGCGTCGGCCACATCGGCGCGCAGCAGGAGCGCGGGG
>Ga0137365_10000668_pt1 | contig 24125 bp, 18 predicted proteins | sample SagtaG_9_FD_104799 | JGI IMG/M metagenome (GOLD analysis project Ga0137365, IMG submission 104799) | Vadose zone soil microbial communities from Sagehorn Ranch, Mendocino, California, USA - Sage1_L_40_16 metaG | ecosystem: Environmental > Terrestrial > Soil > Vadose zone | place: USA...
CGGCAGGTGCAACGCAGATATGGGCCAGGGTGGCTGATGGAATTGCTGCGCCTCTCTACCAGCGATCCACAGGCCCGTCGCGCCTTGCTGGCACGCCAACGCCTGCTACAGTTGCTTTCCAGTTGGGAAGGAAGATTTCGCGCCCTTGATGGCTTGCTCAGTGAATATGATAATGAGCAAGTGCTGATCTTTACCGAACATAACGCGGCGGTGTATAATATTGCCCGTCGCTACCTCATTCCGGCCATCACCCACGAAACTCATGCCGCCGAACGTAAGCACATTCTTGATTCATTCCAGGCTGGACGCTATCGTGCCATCGTTACATCCAAAGTGCTCAACGAGGGAGTCGATGTGCCAGAAGCCAAAGTAGCAATTGTCCTGGGTGGAGGCTCAAGCGTGCGCGAATATATACAGCGGTTGGGGCGTGTGCTGCGCAAAGTCGAGAATAAGCAGGCAGTCCTTTTTGAAGTAATCGCACGCAAGACGCTTGAAGAGGCCAAGGCCCAACGGCGGCACAAACAACAGGAGGACAGTTAGTGCTCACGGCTGATCTCGTCAAGCCCAGACTACGTATTCGCGGCTCAGAAATCTCTCTCGATATGCTCAATGAACATGACCCCTACTGGCAGCAAACTGCCACAGACCTGATCGCCTTATTTGGGCAACATCAAGATCAGTCGCAGGAAGCATGGCACAAAACCCTCGAAGCCTACGAGGGGGAGCGCTTGGACTATATAGTGGTACGCGGCCTAGCCAAGGTCCTATCCGATGCCGCCACTTTTACGCCCCTGACAACGCCCTTACCCCCGCTTCAATTGCGCGAACGGCTCTTTACGCATGGTCCCGTGTTCACAACACCCCAACTTTTTCACCCCCAGGCCCGCTCCGAAGTGGTACAAAGCGTGGCAGACGAGCTAGGCATCTGCATTGAGCAGCTAGAGGCAACCCTCTTTGCTGATCGACCTGCCACCTACACGCTGAGCGACGTGGGGCCTCAGTGGACACCCGCAGGCTTGCTCGCCCGCTATAACCTGGAATTAGCACGCGGCGTGCTCTACTGGGCCTCCTCTGTACAGATCGAGGTGCATAGCAACTATAAAGATCTCTGGAAATATCTCAAACTTTTTAAGCTGATGTTTTGGGCACGTCTCCAGGAGGACGGCTACCTGATCGATCTGGACGGCCCCATCTCTCCCTTCGTAAATGCCACAATGCGTTACGGGCGCCAGTTCGCAGCATTTCTGCCAGCCCTCCTCTTCTGTGAACGCTGGCGTATGGTCGCTGCCGTCCGTCCACCACAAACAGGCACCTTGGGAGCCTACCGGCTTGACTATACCTCGTCCTTACAGACACATTTTAAGCAGAGTGGCCTGTTTGATAGCCGCCTGGAAGCCGACTTTGCCCATGAGTTTGAGGAGAAGATGGGAGAGAAACGAGGCCATTGGCGACTCTCTCGTGAGAGCGAAGTCCTCCTCCTGGGCGATACGGTAATGATTCCAGACTTTCTGCTGGTTGATGACCAGGATGAGAATCGGAAAATTCTCATCGAGCTCGTCGGCTTTTGGCATCCCGATTACCTCCGGCGAAAAGTCGAAAAGGTGCGTGCCGCCAATTGTCAGCATCTGCTCCTGCTTGTCTACCAAGGACTGAACGTCACCGAAGAAGCATTTCAAGATGTAGCAAGCGAAGTAATCTTCTTTCAAAATAAACCCGTCCTCAAAGAGGTCATAGAGACCGTTGAAGCCATGGCCGACCGCCTCTACGGCCCACGTCAGAAACAAGAACGTCCACCCAAAAAGGAGAAAAAGCCCCGCGATCACACCCCTGCTAACGCTGAGCGCGTCCAGCTGTTTCTAGCAGAACATCCTCATGCCAAAACCCGTGAAGTTGCTGAAGCTTTAACCATCAGTCTGACAACGGCGAATAAATGGATACGGCGTGTGAGGGAAGAGAGCGAAGAGAAGGAAGCACAATAGTGCCAGAATGAGCAGGAAAGCATTGTTCTTTCCCTCGTTTTTGGATTTCTGCCTTTGCCATGTCTCTTTTCTGGGAGTGCATTCGTGCAGTTCGCATATCCCCTTATTCCCTTTTAGAGAACTTGTGCAGCAGAGATGATTGCAATCTCGCTTCTTTCATGGTAATCTCACCGAAAAGTCGTGTAGAGGTTAGAGGAGATGGCACAAAAGAAGAAACGGGTTGATATACCCCGAGCAATTGAAGCTCAAGTCCAATTTGCTTCTGATCGGACATGTTGTGTATGCCGTGTTAAAGGAAAGCCTTTTCAAATTCACCACATAGACGAAAATCCTGCCAACAATGATTTCAAAAATCTGGCGGTTCTTTGCTTAGAGTGCCATAACGAAACGCAGATACGAGGAGGCTTCGGAAGAAAGCTGAATGCTGAGCAGGTTATTCTCTACCGAGATGATTGGCTTATTCAAGTTGCGAAAGCACGAGCTGCACATGTTGATCGACTTCCTACAACAAATCCAGAAGATCGAGCAATAAATGTGGAGCTTGCCACCTCTTTAGCAGAAATTTACCGTGAACGCGAGGAGTACGAACTATTAGCACTCCACTACTTAGGCATAGGCAACGACGAACTGCGGGATAAGTATATAGACCTGGCTATTCAGCAAGGGATGGCTGATGATAGCCTCATCTTTTTCAGGAGCGTACAACAACGCTTAGACCTTATTCCAGAAGAGGTGAAGGAACGAGAAGTCAAGAGGCTCGAAGATCAAGGTCAATGGTTTAGTCTTGGCCGTCTCTACAGGGAGCTTGAAGAATATCAATTAGCAGCCCATGCTACATGCAAAGGAGTCGTTGAAGCAATCGAGGAAGGAAATGTTTTTACTGCTGCATTTCATCTTAAAGAAATGGTTTCAGCGGGAACGCTGGACTTTCTTTTTATCGACGAATTGTATCAGGCCGAAGAAGAGAACGATCTCTGGTTGCAGTACCGCTGTTTAGAAGAGTTAGAGTGGAACGAGGAAGCTAAGCAGTTTCTTTTAGCACACCGAAAAGAGATTGAAGAATTAGATGCACCCGAGTTTGATGAACCGCTTGCGCTTGCTCTCGAAGATAAGCAACGATATATAGAGCTACGGAAAGAGGAAGCTAGATCAATCAGTGCAATACCAGATCAAGCAGATAATGCTAGCTAACATGTCAAGCCTTCGATCTCTTCCCTTCCAAGAGGTGTACCGTCTTGCGGTGAAGCAGCAGCGCATTCTTGTTACCACAAATAGTAAGGACTTTCGGCACCTTGCAGGCACGATGCGTGATGCAGGCATTATCGGCGTGTCAGCCCATCTGTCTGCGAATCAGATTGACCTCAAACTCACGGCCTTCCTGATGAGAGCCACCCCCAAACCCCTTCAAGGAAATTTCACCTTGCTCTCTGGTGAGACAGAAGCATAGACATATTTCCATCTTGCCTCACAACTGACCTCAACATCGCCTTTTGTCTATGGTACGAACCTAGTCACAAAGTCCTCTAAGACTAAAATCTTAGAAATGTATGATATACTAATGTCAAATTCTGCCTTGCAAGAGATTGTTTACTGTGAAAACTTTTGAACCTTATGTTCAGAACCTCGAAAACTTAGCTTCAAAATTGCTAAGCTTAAATCTGCTTAATCATCAAGACCATCTAATGATTGAGAGTGCCTTAAATGGACAACCTTCAAAGGCATTGCGAAGTTTAGTTCCTGTAGCAGAATTGAGGCAATCTGGAGTCTTCTTTACTAACCGTAATCTGGCTGATCGGCTAGTGAGTTTAATTATTCCAGAAATTAAGCGAGGTATGGTTATCTACGATCCTGCTTGTGGGGCTGGTGATTTACTTCTAGCTTGCGCACGGCATTTACCTATTTCAGACGATTTAGGAACAACATTAAGCAATTGGAACTATAGGCTAAGAGGTGCTGATTTATATCAACCATTTATCCGAGCCACAAAAATCCGTTTACTCCTTCTTGCTATTGAACGAGGTTCTCGGTTACATGCCCCATCATTGGAACTAGAGCAACTATTCCCAGACATACAGGTATGTAATACCTTGTCCTCAGAAGAGGTGATTTTAGACAACATATGTGTTATCATTAACCCGCCCTATACTATGGTTGAAACCCCTAAGACATGTACATGGACATCAGGGTTAGTATCTCAGGCTGCCCTTTTTTTAGAAAAATATGTGAAAGACGCTTCACCTGGAACCCAGATTGTAGCTATTCTACCGGACGTACTCAGAACAGGCACCCGATATAGAAAATGGAGAGAACGTATTGAGCAATATGCTAAAATAGAAGAGGTTGAACTAGTTGGATGTTTTGACACGCTGACCGATGTCGATACGTTTATTTGCAATTTACGTGTCGGGAAAAACGCTTCGGAAAGAGGTATTGATTGGTGGACATCAAAGGAAAATATAGATAAAACCACCGAAAGAGTAGGTGATTACTTCGAGGTAAGAGTAGGACCAGTAGTTCCTCATCGGCATAAATTAGAAGGTCCGTTATACCCTTACATTCATGCGCATCGACTACCCAGTTGGCAAAGTGTAGAAGTGATATCAGAGTTCAGAAATTTTTCTGGTACAACTTTCGACCCGCCTTTCGTAGTTGTGAGAAGAACCTCTCGTCCTGGTGATAAATACCGAGCTATTGGCACAATTATTACAGGGAAAGGTCCAGTTGCAGTTGAAAATCACCTTATAGTATTGAAACCAAGTTCCAACTCATTAGAAGATTGTTTCCAGCTTATGGAAGTTCTACGTCGTCCTCAAACCAATAACTGGTTAAATGAACGCATCTGTTGCCGTCACTTAACAGTAACAGCGATGCGGCATCTACCATGGTGGAAAGAAAATGTATTTTAAGTTTGCGACAGGCATATTAACCAGGCTTGGAGAGGAACTTATTTCCAACCCGGAACATGGCTTAGTTGAATTAGTTAAGAATGGATATGATGCTGATGCCCTTGAATGCAGAGTAGAGCTTAAGAGAACGAACACCCTTGGAGGAACGATTATCATCTCAGATGACGGAACTGGCATGGACTTAAAAGCCATTGATGATGGTTGGTTCCTCATAGGTGGATCACCAAAAACATCGCAAGAAGTAACACGGCTTGGCCGACAGCCAGCGGGAAATAAAGGTCTGGGAAGAATTGCAGCACTGAGACTAGGGAGCAGAGTAACGCTCATTACAAGGCCATTAAACGAACCTGGAGTAGAGTATACACTTACAATCAATTGGGAAGACTTTGAAAAAGTTAACGTAGTTGAGGCAATCAATTTTACCCCACAAAAAGGCGAAACCGATAAAAAACACGGAACGGAAATAATCATTGACGACTTGCGAGTCAAGCTTGATAGGCCAGAAATTCAAAATTTAGCCAGAGAACTTATTCTCCTTGCAGATCCATTTGGTGATCAAGTAGGTTTCCATCCAAAGCTTATTGCTCCCGAATTCGCTGACCTGGAGCGGCAAGTGCTTAACGCATACTTCGATGATGTAGAATACCATCTACAAGCTCAATTAGATGAAAAGGGACTAGCTGAAGCGTGGGTACTAGACTGGAAAGGAAGAGTACTTTTTCACGCAGGACACCAGAAACTCTCAGGCTCGGACAAACCATATAAAACAGCTAAAGCAAAGTTCAGCCTTTGGGTTTTTCTCCTGAATTCCCAATCCTTTTCAAGTAGGAAAGCATCTCTCAATGACGTTCGGAATTGGATATCTGTCGTTGGAGGGGTTCGACTTTATCATAGAGGATTGCGCGTAAGACCGTATGGAGATCCAAGCCACGATTGGCTGAATATGAATCTGTCACGTGCGAGAGATCCCGAAGAGCGACCTTCTACAAACACTTCGGTAGGCGTAGTTTTGGTGAATGATACGGAAGATATGTTGCTTCAAAAGACTGATAGAATAGGTTTCGTAGAAACTGAAGCTTTTTTTGAGCTAAAACGCTTTGCAATCGACGCATTGGAGTGGATGCACAGAGAGCGTATGCGCGTAAGGGAAGAAAAACAAAAGAAAGAACGAGAAGAGGCACCCAAGAAAACTGCCGCAGCAAAAGCAAGCATAGAACAGATCGTTGAAGCTACCATTCCAGAAGAAATTCGCCCGAAAGTGCAAAAAGCATTACACACCTATGAACAAGCAAAAGAACGTGAATCACGGATATTACGTGAAGACCTGCAATTATATCGAGGAATGGCAACTGTCGGAATTACCGCTGCCGTATTCGCGCATGAAGCAGGCAAACCTGTCTCACGTATTATAAGAGCAGCTAAGATTATTGAGAAAAAGGGACAAGATCTGCTTGGGGAGGATTACATCAAGTCACTGGAGCGCCCAATTGTGGGCTTGCGTCATGCAGCCGAAACAATTAAGGGCTACGCACTGTTGCCGTTACATATTTTAAGCAAAAACAAACGACGCTCAGGAGTTGTCGATGTACATATGGTTATTGACGAGTTGGTTGGGGTGTTCAACCCATTTTTTGATGAAGCCAAAATACAGATTGTATGCGAGAAAACTGACCGCAGACCCCATATCCAAGGAAGCATTTCTTTGCTCGAGGTGATATTAACTAATTTTCTGACGAACTCCATAAATGCTTTAACTAAAGTTGATGGTGCTCCGATTGAGGACCGTAAAATTATCATCAGAACTGAAATCACCAATACGGAGTTTTTTCGCGAAACATTAATTCTTAGGGTACTTGATAATGGTTTAGGCATTGTCAACATTAATCCCAAGGATATTTGGATACCTGGGAGAACAACACAAACAGACGGAACCGGTTTCGGATTAACGATTGTCAAAGACTCTGTTGCCGACTTAGGCGGAAATGTACGAGTTATCCCTCATGGAGAGCTAGGAGGTGCTGAGTTTATTATAGAGCTACCGATTATTGAAGGGAGTTAATATGACGTTGTGGTCACTTACTTATGATTATCAAATTCGAAAAATCGCAATAGTCGATGACGATAGAAGAGAGGCCGAAGTGGCCGAATTAGAAGCAGAAGATGCAGGATTTGAGCCATTTATTGTAGAAGGAGGCCCTTTTCGAAAGATAGAAGACCTAACTAATCTTATTTCATCGAATGCTCAGGCGGCAATTTGCGACCATCGCTTAGGACATTCTGGATTTGCTAATTTCTCTGGAGCCAAACTGGTTGCTCGCTTATATGATTTACACATTCCGGCCATACTGATATCACAGTACGCCGAGATGGATAATGGCATATCAATACGAGCTTGTAGAGACAAAATACCCGTTCTTTTAAACCGAGACGAGACAGATGCTATTAGTATTGCTCGCGGAATCGAATATTGCGTAAATGAGTTACGTGGTCAAATAGCAAATGCTAGGAAGCCTCATCGTACTTTGCTCAGAATTGTGGATATCGGACAGGAAGCCGGTGAAAAGGTAATAGATGTGATCATCCCAAGTTGGAACCCTCATAGAGCCGTCCGCTTACCTGTGTCTTTACTGCCCAAATCTATTAGTAAATCGCATTTGAAAAGGGGAGAGCGCTTATTTGTTAAGACAAATATTGGAGCGGAAAAAGCAAGCGAGCTTTATTTTAAGGATTTTGAAGTAGCAACGGAGCTGGATAGTGATGACGAACTTGCCTGAACTTATTATCTTAGATGTTGGCCATGGAGGTTGTGCGGTTTTACGAGATACAAATCATACTATCATCATTGATTGCGCACCGGGATCTACATTAATAGAACTCTTAGAGAAGTTGAACGTTCATGAAATATCTAATATTCTTATTTCTCATGCAGACTCCGATCACATTGCAGGGATTATAACTCTGCTCTCTAATTTGGAGATGAGAATACACAATATATATCTGAATCCAGACTCAGTGAAAGATACGCAGATATGGACAGATTTACGCTTTGCTTTAAGAGACGCACGGAAACGCAATAGAATAAAAATACATATAGGATTGACAACGGAACAAACAGGACAGTTAGATACCGAGCGGGTAAAAATAGAAATCCTGGCCCCATCTCCAGAACTAGCGATGAGTGGGGTAGGAGGAAAAGATTTGCGAAGAAAACCACTGAACTCTAATTCAATGTCTGTAGTCATTAGCCTAATTCACGAGAGTCATAGAATAGCTATCTTACCAGGTGATATAGACGAGATAGGATTAAGCAACCTTACAGACGATTATGAAGAATTACATGCTGATTTACTTATATTCCCACACCATGGAGGAAAGCCTAGTCATGCAGATAGTGAACAGTTTGCCCGGTCATTGTGTTCGTTAGTAAAGCCTAAAGTGGTACTTTTCTCGTTTGACCGAAATAGGTTTAATAACCCAAGAGAAGATATCATAAAGGGTATAAAAACTGCAATTCCAATGGCATATATAGTCTGCACTCAATTATCAAAAAGTTGTGCCGCTCAGCTACCCAACTCAGAGCTTGCTCATCTCTCTGAATTACCCTCCAAAAGCCGTAAAAGCAATTGCAGTTGTGGAGGAACTCTGCTTATTAAAATTAACGGTAACCATACATTTAATACGTCACTGTTCACGCATCATCATCAATTCGTTAAACGTGAAGTGCCCACACCTATGTGTTTAAAGATTTTTTTTGAGAACAAGATATCTTGAAGCAAGTATTTAGAGGGTGTACGAAAAGGCCAGAGAAGCCAGTTTCCATTGTTCAGTTTCTATTGGCTTCTGGAGCCATTTGCGCTACAAGCGAAAGCCAATTTGGACAAAAACACCTACCGTTTGCTTCTGGAAAGGCTTGTCAGGCCAAAGCATCTCATCCATGCAATTGGCTCTAGAAGGCTTTTCGTATACTCGCTAATCAATCATATGACTTTTGTTTCTGACAGACCATCCCCACGCCAAAGCTCGCGAAGTTGCCCAAGCCCTAACCACCGCAAATAAATGGATACAGCGTGTGAGGGAAAAGAGCGAACAGAAGGAACAGGGGGAAGCACAATAACACTAGAACAAGCAGAAAAGCAGTGCTTCTTCCCTCGTTTTTGTAGCAACTCTATCTTTGCCCTTTTTAAAGGGAAGCAGTACTAACCCGATGTGCAAGTTCTTATGAGGTAACCAGCCAATGGCATGAGATTTGAGAAGAGAAATGGGGCATATGACACTCATCTCAAGAAGTTGCCTCGGTGTATACTGCTGGTAGTTCTCATGGTCAGATTTAGAAGAGCCAGGAACGAAGCGAGAAAGGGAAAAGTGATGGCGAGTTATCAAAAAGGCCTGTGGTCTCATCATGGCCCATCTGGGCTGGCAACTCTCCTGTTCATCGTCGCAATCATGGGAGTTTTGTCGGCCTGCGGGTCTCGTGCGACACGTCCTTCTGGCGCACCCTCGACACCAGTCCAGACGATCCACACCGTCTACTTCACAGGACAGCCCACAGGACAGTCTGGCTCGGTAGATGCCCTCCGCAGTGAGAATGGGAGTCTTCGCTGGCACAAGCAACTTGACAAGCAATGGAGCGGTACGGTCTCACTTCTGGTGTTTGGCGATGTCGTGTATGTCGGGAGAGCGAACGAGATCTGTTCTCCTCTTTGCAAAACCATAGGCTCGGTTGATGCATTGAAGGTGGGTGATGGGACCGTCCTGTGGCACTCCAACATTGATGTACATAATGACACTTCTCAGTCGGTACAAGTGAAGGCGATAGTCAATGGGGTGGTGTATGTTGAAGTGGATGGTGGATTCCCGAGCCATTCTGCTGGAGATATATACGCACTGCGGGTCAGCAATGGTTCCCTGCTCTGGCACTACACGGTGAAAGGAGCTTGCTGCCGTAGTCTCGTCGTGACCAATACTGCTATCTACGTGGGTCAATTAGATAACGTCGATGCGCTCAAGACGAGTGACGGAACCGTGCTCTGGCACCGCCCGATTGACAGCCCCAGCGTCTTAGTGGGGATAGCAGCGGTCGATGGGGTAGTCTATGTCGGCACAGCACTCGTTGACTATAGCGGCCCCCCAAAAGGCGCAGTGGATGCCTTACGAGCCAGCGATGGGACCCTCATCTGGCATAGCCAAACAAACATCGCGTCAAGCGTCCTCACCGTGGCTGACGGCATCGTGTTTGTCGGAGCCTTTTTGGGTGTCACCCTTGATGCTCTGCGGGTGAGCGATGGTTCTCTGCTCTGGCAATACCAAAGCGATCTTTCGCCCTGGAAGGCGACAGTTCTGGATGGAGTCGCTTACCTGACTTCCATAAACGTTGGCTATAAGGATACTGGTAGCAGAGTCGATGCCCTGCGAGTCAGCGACGGATCTCACCTCTGGCACTATCACACTGATCCGGGGTCCTTACAAGTGGCTGTGGGTGATGGGATGGTCTATGTCGGCACGCTCCACGGCATCGTTGCCCTGGATGCACACCGTGGAAACAAACGCTGGTTTCACGCTGCTGACAATGAGGTTTTCGCTCTGGCAGTAGGGCCGTAGTTGGTTTGTGTTGCCAGCACTCTGCATGAGTGACATTTTCCTGCTGTTTCATGATGCAACAACATCACATTTCCATCTTGAAACCGGAGAACATCTTCGTCTTAAAAGTGCAAAGATAGAGAAGGCTTTTTCCCTCGTTTTTATATCAAAAAGCCAAAGCGATTATGTACCGGAAGGTTAACATGTACCGGCAATAAAGCATATCCGAATATTTCCAGAGATGAGCCCCTTGATATTAATCACACGGTTTGCAGCATCGTATGCCCAGTTACTGCTGGCCAATGGTTGTCCATTGACTGTCACCGTGGTAGGTTGTTTTGTAGCATAGATTTTCGCTCTGGACGAGGCTGCTATTGGATCATTTTGAAACTGAAGATAAGTTGAATTATCTGAACTGGCTGACAGAACTTCTCCATCCGTGCCGGTTATGTACATATTCCCGATACGTGAGGGTGTACTGGTCATGCCTAGAGTAATCGTTGTGTTATTTGCTCTCAGAGTTTCACCAGAGATGAAATGGCCTGGATAATTATTACCATTCACCTTAATGGAGGAGATATAGACATTGGTAGGTGAGTTATTGTTAGCTTGAATTGTTATATCTTTCACGCCATGAATGACCGCCGTAGTTACGGCGGGGCTCGTAATCACATATTGCGTTCCCGGCGCTTGTATAGGATATAACCCTAACATGGTAAAAACTAATACACTGGAATTATCCGTATAGTAAACATCCGATCCTGAGTAATAGCCTTCCCACATATTAAGGGAATTGAATTCCTGATTCCACCGGTTACGTGTAATATCCTCGGCAGTAGAGGGACTGTTGCTGTAAATCGGTAAAATCTGGTATTGCGGTTCATAGTCATTATAATCTTTATTCGGTGTTAAAAGCGCGTTGATCTTTGCAGTCATATTGGCATCCCCGTAAAGATCAGCCAGGCCAAGAGGATCATGGATTACATCAAATGCATACCTGTTTTCATTTCCTTCAAAAAAACCTGTATTCCTTGCGCCCCAGGAGCCATCAGCATTTTTCCCTTGGAATACCCCGTTGGCTGCATTCCAATTGTTTTTATAGCTCTGGCCGAGGCCTATCCACTGGTTATACGTTGCGCTATCACCTAGTGCATTTGCCAAAAGAGCCAATCCTTGCACATCAGTAGACCATTCCAGTGCCCGTGACATATAATTACTGACACCGCTATCAGCCGGTATATAACCTTTGGTTAAATAACCGGATTTGGACATAATATTATTAGGATTCCCAAAGCTATCCGCTATATCTTTTTCAGCTTTATTATAATCCACTCCTGTCACTCCCATAAGTTTAGCGCGAAGGAACATCCCGCCAAAGAAGCCCCACTGCTGATCGTTCCAACATCCGGGACAATATGGATCCCAATTACCCAACATAACTTTATTAAGGTCGTATTGCGCCAGATAGGTATTTAATATATCTTTCATAAGGGCAGGATCAATAAGTGCCAACAGATAATAAACAACTCGTCCTTGGTCAAAGGCGCAGCGGAAATAACCGCCTCCGATATATTCCCAACCGGGACTTGACCCTATATCTATAACAGGACTACCATATTGAGCTGCGTATTGAGCATAAGGAGAACCATCCGTAGCATCCATAATATTGGCATAAACAGCATATAATCCGGTATACAGCTTTTGTTTGGTAAGTTGATCCGCATTTTGCACCTCAATCTTGTCCAGTTTAGTATTCCATGAGTCTTTTAATCTCTGTGATGCTGCAGAAAAATCAAAATCCGAAAATTCAGTCTTAAAATACTGCTGCGCTTGCGCAAAACTGGTATGAGACAGAGCTACTGCCACAGTAACATCTCTTGTAGCAGGGCCAAATTTCATATAACCAAATTTGCCATCGCTTGTCCCTGTACCCGGTATATTGAATTTGATGTAATGATAGATAGTATAATTATCGCTTTTTAGAGCAACTTGTAAAGTCTGATTGTCTACAACAGTGACCATTCCTGACCAGTTCGGACCGCCATGAGTAGCGCCCAAGGTTATTCCTACTGCTCCGAATGAAGAAACACCATTGAAATGGTATTTATATATAGAGATATTAGGGGTAACAGTCATTGCCACCGTTGATCCTTTGGCAGGCGAATTGGTGTTGTATGTAATATCGGTTTCCGCAGGAGTTCCTGTAATTGTAGCTCTCCAATCGCTATTATCTTTACTCACTGTCTGATCTACCATCGGGTATATTCTAACGCCACGTGTAACACTGTCTACTATCTCTCCCGTATCACGCGACCATAAACCTATGCGTCCCAAAGGATATCGCATAAACACTTGACGGTCGCTATTATTTGGCGTCCCGGGGCCCTGAACCATATTTACATACGGGGTATAATCTTTTAGAGGCGTTGCCGCTCTCTGTCTTATTTCCTGCCATTGGTTGACGATCACCAAGATGGAAACCAAAGACAAAGCAGTAACAACCAAAAAAAATAGCTTTAGTTTTGTTTTGCCCAGAATATTCTTCTTATTCTGCTTCTCTCTCACGCTTATCTTTTCCCTTTCCTAATAATTAGGATAAACCAAGAAACAATAACTCGTCAACTCGGTTATTTTTGACGGGTGTGCGTGCGATTTTTGCAAAGAGGTCGCTGGTGTTCCTGAATGAAGGGCGACCACGAGGGTCGCCCAAGAAGCCATTCCACGCTTCACTTGCAAAAATCGCACGCGCACCCCAAGGATTTATGCAGATTGCTGAGTGTCAAAACCAGTGCTATACTCAAAAGAGTAAAAGAACTGGTATTTTATGAGTATTGACTCTTTATTAGTCTAAGAGGGCCGCTTCTAGGACCTTTCCCAACGTGGCAGCGGGTGGGTCCTGACCGGTGTAAAGCTTGAATTGGCCCATGGCCTGGCGCAGCAGCATGCGCCAACCTGGGATGGCAGTCCATCCCCGGCGTTCCGCCTCGGCGATGAGCTGTGTCCGTCGATACCGGAAAGCGACATCAAGCAGTGCCTTGCCATGCGTGTGCGCATCCAGGTTCGTGGGCCAGGACGAGGAATCGGCCACTGGGGTCGTGTTAACAACGAGTTCGGCATCGAATTGGCCTTGTTGCTCCAGTGTGTCTGCCCCATCCAGCCCGAGATCGTTGACGAGCTTCTCACGCTCATCGGCAGAGCGAGCACTGACGAACACAGTCATGCCCCGTTGCTTGAGAGCATACGCGATTGCTCGTGCGACTCCGCCTGCTCCAATAATGACCGCGCTGTGTAGTCCTCCGCTTCCAGCCTCATCGATGGCCCCCAACGCCCCAACCCAGTCCGTATTGTACCCGTAAAGTCGCCCATTTTCCTGCACCACCGTGTTACACGCGCCAATGGCCTGTACATCTTGACTGACCTCGTCAAGGAAAGGGATGACTGTCTCCTTATGGGGCATTGAAACGCCCAGTCCCCTAATAGCCAGAGTGCGCACGCACTGCAAGACTGGTTCGATGTCCGTCGCGCCGATTGCAAAATAGCGATAGTCCAGACCTAAGGCTTCGTAGCCGGCCGTATGAAGCTTGACACCCAGGGGACTGGGATTAGCTGCTACGGAGCAGCAGAGTACGGGGATTGTTCTATTCATGTACCAGACCTCTTTCTCTGGCCTTCATCTCCGCGCTTCTTGAGAGGCCAGTTCAAGCAAACGGTCACGTGTCCGCATGGAATTGCTCACGTGTCATCATGACCGTCTTCCCTCGGCTTCGCGACAATCAGCGCATATTTCTCTCTCAGGAGCAAGTATACCAGAGATAGTTGAAAAATGCGACCGTTTTGACGCATTTCCGACAAAACGTGCTCAAACTATACCCAGGTAAAGGGATTTACCAGCAGTGTCAAAAGAGCGGAAGAGCCAAACCTAGGCTGAATTTGTATGCACACTGATCCTCGCTTGCTTGCTATGAGCCAGGAATTGTATCAAACCACAGCTGGAGCAGGTGAATTTCTAACGGAATCCTATTCTGGGGGAAGAGAAGCTCATATTTTTACTCATTGGGGGTAAAAGTAGCTAAGCCAATCTGGTGAGATTGAACTATAGCATCTGTACTTTATAGCAACTAAACAGAGTAGCAACATTAAGAACTGTTGTTACTTCTCTCGGAGAACGTCCTGAAAAGGAAGAAGCTCATATTTTAATGATGCTCTTTTGCCAGCCGTCTTAGCTGCAACCTTCTCTTTAAAAAGAGCGTATATATAGTAGTAAGGAAGGAAACCCACGAACCCCCAATTACTACTGTATAAAAGATGATTTCAAGCAATAGACTCATTGTTTTGCCTCCTTAAAGCCTCGCTTCTTGCCTCTGCTAACATTTTGCAACTTCCTCCTGCAAGGAGGGTCGCTAAAAACATTGCCATCGATATATTTGCAAGAATTATAGTTCCCTTTGGGTCACTCTTAGCTAATACGTATGTACCGGCTGAAAGGAAGAGAATTATGCAGCACATACCAAAAGCAAATAAGTTCATACAACCCTGAGTTTTGCCACTAACAAATATATGACCCATTGCCTCGGCAGTTACAGCAGCACAGATAAGAGCAAGTTCTCCGTGAGAAACTAGTGCGTATAAGGTATCTAATTTTAGTCCACTACCTAGGTCTGTGTATTTTGTTGAAATTTCTCTAAAAGCATCTAACACTATTGGCAATAGAGCAACGAACACAGTAAATAGTAACCATTGTCCAAACTTTACACCTATGCGTACTTCCTCTTGTTGCGTTAGCGGGATTGTGCCATTCTGAATACCCTCTTCAGGCACTTCCCGGTTTGCGCCAAATTGAGTGCGTGTGCGGGCCCTGTTAAAAGGGACTGACCACCGCCATAATTTCCTATCAGACGAGCTAGTAACAAGGGGAGTGCCTGTTTCGTCTCTATGCTCAGCTCCTATTGGAGGAGTGATAGGAGGTGGTTGGAAGTCACCTTTATTTTCAGTGTCCAAGGATGCCTTTTGCGCATTATCTTTACTGTTATTTTGTAATTGGGCTTCGCTCACCGTTCCACTCCATAAAGTATTTCATTAGAACTATTCGTCCTAACTACGTATTATACTATGTCCATAGGATATTTCAAGTGTGCGTGTCAAGTTTGATCGAACAGTTCCTCCCAGTGACGGATGAGCACTACCAGTTCATCCGTGAGAGATATAGAAAGGTGCAAGCACAATGCCCTCTCCACTGAAATTGCGTTCTCCTCATCTATCTGAAGGACGAGCCTCGTAATAACTGATGTACGGGAGGCGATGAAGAAAGGCCTTGAGATAGGAAGGATCGCCAGGACGAAGAGTTACCACACCAAAATAGCACATATTCTCTTCGGGATAGGGATCATATTCCTCGTCTGCATGTTGAGGATCGAAGTTGATTTGATGCTCGCTGATGATGATATCACGCTGCATGAGTGCCTGCAATCTCGCGACAGCTTCTGGGTCACCTTCGCTCTGCACAACTCCCTCAGGACTGATTCGCGCTGCCAGTCGGCCCGTCTTCAGGTTATAGATAGCGTAGCTTTTTGCCTCACCGCTCATCGCTCTCACCTTTCAGCAATATCCATTTGGTCGATAATCTGGCCTCTCCAAAGAAATATGCATCATGTCTCGCTTTTCAGCACATGGCACATTATTTTCCGTATAAGGATCTATTCGGGTGATATCGTAGCACAGAAGAGCGTAAGAACGCAAAGCCAGCATCCTCTAATGTGAGAAGGTACTGCTCAGCCTCTGACGAAGTGTGCTCTGAACCAGATTTGCGGGCAGGCTGGGTGTTTGTAGGTTGTCTAAATCCGCTAATGTTAGATGCTATCAAATATATTGACAGCATCTAAATAAGAGCGTAAAGTAGACCTACGAGAAAGGATGGGCGCTTATGGCACAGGTAAATGATGTTCCTCTTCAAGAGGTGATGGAACTCTTCTTCCTCTGTGGGTACGAGATGCAACGGACTGCTGCAACGGAGTGGGAGAGCCTTGAGTTGACGGCGGCTCAATTGAAAGTACTCTTCACCCTCGCGTTTGAGAACCAGGCCACGATCGGCATGGTTGCTCACACCCTGCGTATCAGTCCACCGACAGCCAGTCACCTGGTGGATCGGCTTGTGCAGGCCGGACTGGTCGAGCGCGTCGAGTCCACAAGAGATCGTCGCTCCACCCTGGCTAGTCTCACTGAAAAGGGTGAAATGATGGTGAGCCGCTTGCGGCAAGGTCGCCTGGATCGCCTGCGGGGCTGGCTTACCCAACTTGGCACGCAGGATATCGCAGCGCTAGAGCAGGGCCTGCATGCACTCCTGCGCGTCATGCGATCAACCTCCGCTCAGGCGAGCGAAGATGAGCGAGAGGAGGGAGTGCGATGAGCGAACAGGCCCTATCGAGCGGCGGAGCGGGGACCGGAGTCACTACCAGCACCCCGCTGTTCGTCCTCCCGCTGACCATCCTTGGGCGTGATGATCTTCCGGTGGCAGGTGGCAAGGGCGCTAACCTGGGCGAACTGGTCCGCGCAGGCTTCCCAGTTCCCAATGGCTTCGTTGTAACCACGGCGGCTTATGACCGCTTCGTGGCGGAGAGCCACCTGGGTGAAATAATTACGCAGGCGCTTGGGGAGCAGCAGGGTGGCAGTGCCGCCATCCGGGGCGCATTTGAGCACGCGGCCATCCCGACAGAGATTGCACAGGCGATCATGGAGGCATACCAGCAGCTCGGACAAGGCCCGGTTGCCGTGCGCTCGAGCGCGACGGCAGAGGATCTGCCAGGGGCGGCATTTGCTGGCCAGCAGGACACCTTCCTCAATATCGTTGGCAGAGAGGGGCTGTTGGATGCTGTGCGGCGCTGCTGGGCATCGCTCTGGACCGACCGTGCTATTGCTTACCGCGAACGCCAACGAATGGATCAGCAGACGGTGAAGCTGGCGGTTGTGGTTCAGCGCATGGTGGTAGCGGAGGTCGCAGGTGTGCTGTTTACCGCTAACCCGGTGACGGGCACGAGGAACGAGATCGTCATCGACGCCAACCCTGGACTTGGTGAGGCGGTCGTCTCTGGCCTGGTTACGCCTGATCACTTTCTCTTACGGAAACGACGGTGGGGGTGGAGCATCGTGGAGCGTCATCCAGGGCAGCGTGAGGTGGTGGTGCAGCCCCGTGCAGGGGGTGGAACGGAGCACATCTCGCCAGAAACGACGGTCGCGCCTGGGTCGGTGCTGCCAGACCGGGCACTGCGTTGGCTTGCGCGCCTGGGCGCGGCGGTCGAGCGCCACTTCGGTGGCCCGCAGGATATTGAGTGGGCCTGGGCCGACGGGAGACCCTCCTTGCTCCAGGCACGGCCAATTACCGCCTTGCCAGAGCCTTCCCTTCGCCCAAACAAGCAGCAGCAGAGGTTGGCTCGCATGATTGTGGAGTTGTTTCCAATTCGTCCGTACCCGCTGGATGTGACTACCTGGAGTAGTGTGTTGTTTGGCGGCGCTATGGGGCTCTTCGCGCTCATCGGGGTCGCACGTCCATCCCTCGAGCAAATATGCATTGAAGAAGACGGTGTAGTCGTCCGATTGGACCTGCCGACCTTTCGACCGACTTCGAGGATGCTGCTGGCTCCTATGCGGTTCCTGCGCCTGGCCTGGCGCTACGACCCCGTCCGTTGGCAGAGCGACCCGCTCCTGGCCGAGACGCAAACGCACGCTCGCGCTCTGGAGGCGCGTAACTTGCGGGAGCTTCCCTGGGAGGGACTGCTTGCCACGGTGCGTGAGGCGATGGTGATCCCGGTGCATCTCGCCAGGGAACTCCGGCTCCGTTACTATCCACGAGCGTTGCTCGCCCTCGGGCTGCTTCGCATCATGCTCGCCATTGTGAGGCGTGGAGACCGCTTCGGAACGCTCCTATCGAGTGTCCAGACCAGGACGATTGAGGCGAACCGTGCGCTCGAGGAACTGGCGGCGCGGGTCCGATCCGATGCCACTCTCGCTTCCGTCTTCGCGAACCACGAGGCTGGTGAGCTGTGGGCACAGCTTCAGGCACAACCAACAGGTCGAGCCTTCCTGGCCGAGCTGCAAGCCTACCTGGATCACTACGGCCACCGCGAGGCGGCGGCCCTTCTGGTTTCTCAACCGACGTGGAAGGATGCGCCGGAGGTGATGCTCGGCATCCTCAAGGGGCTTGCTCTGACTGAGCCTCGGTCCCAAACTGGGCAGCCGGGATGGGAAGCTGCGAGGGACGAGATAGTGGCGCACTCCCTTCTGCGGCTTCCGCCTGTGCGGTCCGTGCTCCTCGCGATTCTCGCGATGGCACGCAGCTTCCTGCAGATCCGTGAGGATAGCCATTTTTATGGCACATTGCTCCTGCCTGTCATCCGGCGGACGCTTCTTGAGCTCGGGCGGCGCCTCGAAAGTTGCGGCGTGCTCGATGCTCCTGAGGATGTCTTCCACCTAAAGTGGGATGAGCTCGAGCAGGTTGACGGGATGTGGCCGCCATCTCCACAACTGGCTGACCAGTTGCGAACGCTTATGGCGAGGCGCAAGGAACGGCGCGCTGCACTCGCAGATACACCACTGATCGATCCTCGCCTCTTCCAGCGAATCGAGGCGAGAGGGGATGTACTGCTGGCCGGGACGCCGGGCAGCCCAGGCGTGGCAGAGGGATCCGTGCGTGTCATCCACGACAGTTCGGAGTTTGGAAAGCTCCATGCAGGCGAGGTGTTGGTTGCTCCGTTCACGAACCCGGCCTGGACTCCGCTCTTCCAGCAGGCTGCCGCGGTTGTGGTGGATAGCGGCAGCGCGGCGTCACACGCAGCCATCGTCGCACGCGAGTATGGCATTCCGGCGGTGATGGGAACCATCGATGGTACACACCGCCTGGTTGATGGGGAGCGAGTACGCGTCGATGGCAACCGGGGTCTGGTCTTCAAAGTGGCGGAGAGTTCAACGAAGCATGGTGGGTGAGAACAGAGACGACTCCTAATGGAAGCGAGGGCATCTCAGGCATGCAAACTCTTACGTGTGTATGCCATGATAGCGTCAGCGGCGCGTTGATATCCGCCCGCCTCGTGGATCTCGCGCTGCATCTCGTGCAGGTTCCTGCGAACAGCGGGTTCGTGCGCAACCTGTGCGACCGCGGCACGCAAACTCTCGGATGTCAGTGCCTCCATATCCAGCGTGAGACCCAGCCCAAGCTCCTGCACGCGCCTGGCTGTCATCCCTTGCTCCACCATTTGCGGGATGACCACCAGCGGCACGCCAAAGGTCAGGCTTTCCATCGTACTATTCATGCCGCCGTGGCTCACAAAAACGTCTGTCTGCCCGAGAACTTGCAGTTGCGGGACATGCGGCGCGAGGATGAAGTTCGCTGGCGGTTCCTTGAGGGCCGCAAGGTCGACCCGTGTACCAAGCGCAAGTACGACCTGCCACTCAGTCTGACCAAAGGCATCGAAGCACAGGTTATAGAACTCGGGCTGATTGTTGAAGGCGGTTCCGAGCGAAATGTAGAGTTGGGGACGCTTCCCCAGGCGTTCCAGGGGAAAATCGCCGCTGTAATAACGCTGCGTTTGCAAAGAGGGTCCGACGAACACAAAGCGCTCATCAAAGGTATCACCGGCTGGCTGGAAAGCGCGAGGGAGAAAGACGATGTTCAGATCTTTGGCATCTTTTCTGAGCGTCCGCAGGTCAACAGGTTCCAGGTTGTAGGTTTTATACAGGCTGGTCAGATCCTCGTTCAGCGAGGCCATACTTTGTAGGAACCGTTGCGGATCAGGCATAAATTGATTGAGCCCAAATTGAAATTGATGTCGATCAGAGTACTCATTCGATACGTAAGACGAGCAAAGTGCCACTGTGGGCAGATGAAGAATCTGGCTCAACAAAGCAGCTGGCAGAAACATGGTATCATAGAGAATACAATCAATTTGTGCTTCTCGTATCTCCTCCAGGAAAAGCGGCAACATTCTGTTACTGGCCTGTATCAGAGTTTTCATCATCCTGCCGAATAGAAAACTCATATCTGCCTTCTTTCCGGGAGTATTGGCCTGCGAATCCCAGAACATCTCTTTGCTATAGGAACGAAAGGTCGCGCCGGTTGCCTCGACTGCCGGGCGGAATTCGTCGGTCAGGTAGTAAATGACCTGCTCACCGCGTGCAACCAACTCCTGGGTCAGAGCTAGCGTCGGATTGACGTGGCCATGACCAGGAGTGCTAAACATTGCATACTTTGCCATGAAAAGTTCTCCGTCTTTTTTTATCCTAAGCCGGTCACACACCCGCTTCGTATCGTATAAGTCGGTGTCCTCTCTTTGTAGGAGCCGCATCAACTCAGCCGATCACTTCCTGTTCTCGTTATTATCCGCTCGTTTCGCCAACCGATCCCAGATAACAGGGACGATCACGGAGATGGCGGTAAAGGCACCGACGGCGGCGTATGCCCATAGGAGGGGTTTCAGGAATGGGGGTCGTTTGTTCATGTTGTTGCTTCTCCTGGTGTTATACTTCTTATGCTTTGAATCAGATACGAACGAGAGAATAAAGGGTTGTGGGGATGCAATAATCACGCTCCTGCAGATTTTTCATCATGTATAGACACAACGAAATGGCATTGCAATGGTTGTCCCCGGTTGCAATGCTCCTGCACTGGGACACCTACCAGCTCTGTGAGCAAAGTTTCTGCCAGAGAGCAGACCTGCGGATGTCCTGGTACAGCGGCAGCGAGGGGACAGCTATAACCATTGATAATGTAGGTGCCATTGCGTTGTTCAAGTTCTGCCAGGCCTCCCAGTTCGTTGAGAACATCGACGGCAAGCTCAAGCCGCTTACGCAGATCACCAGTTGGAGTACTCCATTTCGAGGCGATGCGACGCCCCACTGCACGCATGATTGCATCTATTTGTTCGACCGGCATTTGCTCGCTCAAAACATCTAAGAGTTCGTGCAGCACCGTGTCATAAGATTTAGGAAAAAGTTGCTCAGCCTCCGGTGTCAGATCATACACATAGGAGGGCTTGCCACTACCACGCCGTACACCATGCTGTTGCACAACCCCATCCCGCTCAAGCGTAGCAAGGTGGGCACGTACGGCATTATCGGTCAAGTCGAGGGCCTGAGCCAGTTCTTCCACGGTGCGACTAGCACGCCGCAGCAGGGTAATGATTTGACCACGAGTACTGTTCGCAAGACGCTTATTCCAGTTCAATAGTGACATACTACTCCTCCCTCTGGCTACCAGTATACCCGAAGAGTATCAATTTGTCAACTAAGTCAAATAAATCATTGACTTATTGGAATAAATATGGTATAGAAATATCATACAGTTACTGGTTATGCGAAAGGAGCATCTATCATGTGCGAAACCTGTGGTTGTCAAGGAACCGTTTCTGCTATGTCCACTACGGATTCTGTATCCGCTCCTGCTGACACGCCTCCTTTAGTGGAGCGAGTCAGCGATGCATTGCAAAACGGCATTAAGGTTGTGATTGGCTCAAATCGCAAGCCACCACGACGTTTGAAAAGTTTGCTGAATGGGATAGTGTTTGGTCATCCTTTGCATCCGGCTATTACTGATGTACCCATCGGGGCGTGGCTGCTGACTGCCATTTTTGACATCATCTGGTTGATCTCCCCTGTCGCCAACTTGTGGGCGGCACGGGGAGCACTCGTCGCAGTTATTGTGGGCCTGTTAGGGGCTGTAGGAGCGGCTGTAACCGGACTGGCTGATTGGAGCGATACTTATGGCTCTGAACGCAAAGTAGGTCTCTACCACGCTTTGTTTAATGTGACAGCAACCGTTGTATACGTCATCTCGCTGGTGCTACGCCTGCAAGCCAACTCGAATGAAAGTATTGTTGGAGCTATTCTGGGCTTTATTGGACTGGCATCTGTCTCCTTTGCTGCTTATCTGGGTGGTGAGATGGTTTTCACGAAGGGTACAGGTGTTAACCACACAGCCTGGGAAGCTGGCAGTGATACTTATGAAGCTGTCATGCCGTTAGAGGGCGTTGAGGAAAATAAGCTTTATCGGGTGACGGCTGCCGGTGTGCCTGTGGTATTGCTCCGCCAAGGGTTGCAATTCTACGCCATCTCGGCCACATGCCCTCATGCTGGTGGACCCTTGGACGAGGGTATGCTGGAGGGTGACGTAGTAGAGTGTCCGTGGCATGGTTCGCGTTTCTGTATGCGCAGTGGAAAAGTACTGACTGGTCCAGCAACCGTCAATGCACCTCGCTATGATATACGGGTGCGTAATGGGCAGGTTGAGATCAAGCGTGTTGGCGAACATTAGTGTTCTCAGCGAAGGGTTTATAGAGATAACTATAAGGGAGCAGTAGATTGTTAGATCGAGAGAGAGACACCCCGAGCATTCATAGAGCGTTAGAACTGCGTCGCCGTTCTGTTTCACATGAACAAATGCGTCGATTTGAAGGCTATATGGCGGAGATTTTTGAGGCATTTGGTTTAAATCTAGACCGCGCAGGGACGTATCAAACTCCGCAGCGTTTCGTGCAAGCCTTGTTCGATGCCACCGAGGGCTATGATGGCGATGTCAAGTTGCTCAAAGTCTTTGATGCTGAATGCCGAGACGAGGAGACCTGCCGCTTAAGCCAGGTCATCGAGGGACCAATTCCCTTTTTTGCGCTGTGCGAACATCATGCGCTGCCATTTCATGGACGCGCCTATGTTGGCTATGTGGCAGATGAGCAGATTATCGGTATTTCCAAGCTTACTCGCCTGGTGCGGCTGTTCGCGAAGCGTTTTACCGTACAGGAACGGCTGGCGCAACAGGTTGCCCATGCCTTAGAGGCCATTGTCCAACCACATGGAGTAGCCGTTTATATTGAGGCCCAGCATATGTGTGTAGAGATGCGCGGTGTGCGGGAGAATGGCCCGTTGACCCGTACCACTGTCTGGCGAGGAGACTACGCCGAGAATTCAACATTGCGAGTAGAGTTCTTGTTGGCGTGCGGGACGGATATGTAAAGATATGTGTATGTGTGAACATAACAAAAGTGCTTGCGTTGCCAACAACGCAAGCACTTTTGTTGACTGCCTATGTTTATGAATTTTAACCAATATCATTAAATCATAACTGTATCTCAACCAAATCATAACTGCTTTGAACTTCTCATATTTCCATTTTTCATAGATACTTGATGAGGTTCTCTTATGCTTTGAATTTCCTCATGGATGGCTTTATTGTTATTTTTCTCAAGTAGATTTCACTGATGGATTGGAGAAATACTATGCCCCGCTCTCTTATACGCATTCTTCTCATCTTTATGGTTTGCCTTGCGCTTCTCACAACTGTGAGCATTACCAAGACTATCACATCTACTCATGCTGCGGGCGCGACCGGCAGCCTGTCGGTGTTCGTTGGCTATGCCGAACTTAAGGGAAACAACAAGCCAAACCCAGCAGCGTTTCCCCTTCCCTGGTCGGGTGCGCCCAACACTAACTTCCTTGGCGGACCCGTTACCGGTCAAACTGCATGCGGCACAAACCCCTTCTGCTACGACGCGGGCGCGATCCGGCTCGACAATAGTGGCTTGATCGATGTCATAATCAACAGCGTCTCGGTCGACGTCCATTCCTCGGTCCCGGGTGGTAAGGTGTACAACCTCTGGGGCTCGTTCACAGTTCCAGCTGGCAAAAG
>Ga0137365_10000673_pt1 | contig 24059 bp, 25 predicted proteins | sample SagtaG_9_FD_104799 | JGI IMG/M metagenome (GOLD analysis project Ga0137365, IMG submission 104799) | Vadose zone soil microbial communities from Sagehorn Ranch, Mendocino, California, USA - Sage1_L_40_16 metaG | ecosystem: Environmental > Terrestrial > Soil > Vadose zone | place: USA...
CAGCGCGCATGCGTGCGCCGCGGTCCGCAGGCTCAGGCATCTGGAGTATTTCCACGACCACGTCAGGATCGAGGCAATGCTTTTCGACGGCTGCCTGCCTGCGCAGCAGGGGGTCATCCGGCCGTGCGGCGGCGGGCTTGGAAACGGGCTCGCGCTCAAGCACGCCGACGCGGAACGCTACCGCGTGGCCTAACGGCACGCGATCTCGGCCGCGCGCCAGGCGCGCTACCTGAATGTGCCGCAAACAGCCCCACCCGCGACCGCGATGGACGCCTCCAAGCGGGCGAATACGGCATCGCCCGTGTTGGCCGCCTGGCTGCGGGTATGCGCTGCGGGTCGCGTTCTCACCCCAGAGAGGAGGGCGACCAGGCCTTGCGCACGAGCGTGAAAGGCCTCTGGCTGGCACCTGATGACCTCTAACTCGGCACGCTGGTCCACACGCCGCACTGTGCTCATCGCCGGCGCCGCGAACATCTTCGTCGCCGTGATCAAGCTGGTGGCCGGGATCATAACCGGCTCAAGCGCCATGCTCGCCGAAGCCGCCCACTCCACAGCGGACACACTCAACCAGGTGTTCCTTTGGACGTCCGTGCGCCAGGGCGAGCGCCCGGCCGATTCCAGCCATCCCTTCGGTTATGGTCAGGACCGGTATTTCTGGTCGCTGCTTGCGGCGTTCGGCATTTTCGCCGCGGGCGCCGGGTTCTCGGTCTTCGAGGGATTGCTCGCTTTCCACCGCGGCGGCGGCCACAGCCCGCTCGTCGGTTACATCGTGCTCGGCGTCGCTTTCATCGCGGAGGGCACGTCGTTTGTGCGCGCCTACACACAGGTCCGAGCGGAAGCTCGGCGCGGCAAGAGGGAATTCATCGATCACATACAGCGCACCGCAGACACCACGGTCAAGGCCGCATTGTTCGAGGACACCGCGGCTGTGATCGGGCTCGTCCTCGCGGCGCTCGGTCTTATGCTGCGCCAGCTCACCGGATCTCCTGTGTGGGACGGGGCGGCCTCGATCGCGATCGGCGGGCTGCTCATCGCCGTAGCCTTCAAGCTCGGCCGCGACAGCAGGGAGCTCCTCATTGGCCGGGCAGCCGATCCGAGGCAGCTGAAGGTAATCCGAGCCGAAATACAAGGCACCCCTGGCGTTGACTCGCTTTTGGAGCTGCTCACGATGCACCTGGGGCCTGACCATCTTATTGTCGGCGCACGCGTCGCCCTTGATGACGAAATCAGCGCCGACCGGGCAGAGAACCTAGCCGACGACATCGACCGGCGGCTAACCGAACGCCTTCCGCTGACTCCGCACGTTTTCGTCGATCCGACCCAAACAGCCGACGGCTCGAGGTGAGTCCGCCGTACCCGGTCGGGCGCGCGCGGGGTGTGACGCCTCTGCGGCAGCCGTTAAGGAAAATGATTCCGAACGGCTGCCGCGGCGCGCGTCCGGCCCAGCGCGGTGCGGCCAACCCGGGCCGACGCTTCATGGAGCCCGCCCGATCCGGCCAGCGGCCCCGACGCTGCGGCGGCGCCTTCGCGCGGCTACGAATGAGCCATGCCGGGGCCCGGGGGCTCGGCCATGTCTTGCGTCCCGATGACGGCAAGGAGCTTGAGCTTGTCGGCGGCGTCGCTGCCGGGTGCGGCGGTGTAGGCGACGACGCGCAGGTCGCTGCCGTGGACGGTGAGCACGTCGCAGTCCAGGGTGAGCGGCCCGACGTCTGGGTGGTGGACTGTCTTGCGGTCCGTTTCATGCGTGCCGACGGCGCGGGCGTCCCACAGCTGCGCGAAGCGGGTGCTGGCTGCCCGCAGGTCGGCCACGAGCCGCCGCAGGCTCGGGTCTTTGGGATAGCACGCTGTCATCGATCTGAGGTCTGCGACCGCGGATGACTCGAAGGCGGCTTCCTGCTCTCGAGTGTGGCTGACTCGGCCGGGCTGGCCGGTGAAGTGGCGCCACAGGACGTTGCGGTCGCGTCCGCGCAGCGCGGATGGGTCCCCCATCAGGGCGGCCCACAACGGGTTCCACGCGACGAGTGTCCATGCGGCGTCATAGACGCTGACCGCGGTGCCGTCGAGTTGGTCAAGCAGCCGCTGCAGGCCAGGAGTGAGGCTGGACCTGATGTGCCCGGCGGCAGGTGGCGGCTGCCCAGCGAGTGTGAACAGATGTCGGCGTTCTGCCTCGGACAGCCGAAGCGCCCGCGCCAGGGCGGCGAGGACCTGCGCCGACGGGCTAGCGGCCCGGCCCTGCTCAAGCCGGGTGATGTAGTCGGCCGACACGCCGGCGAGCAGCGCCAGTTCTTCGCGCCGCAGGCCCGCCGCCCGACGTCGCCCGCCCGCCGGAAGGCCCACCGAGGCCGGCGCGATGCGGTCGCGCCAGCCGCGCAACGCGAGGCCGAGCTCGCTGACATTGCCCACTCGTCCAGTATGCGCGCGGCACGCGCGCACGGCGGCTGTGCTGACTGGTACCGCTGATCCCAGGAAGAGCAGGCCACTGCCGCCCTCCGGCGCCGCCTGTGAGGCTGGATCTCATGACCACAACCTTGATCACCGGAGCGAACAAGGGCCTCGGATTCGAGACCGCGCGCCGCCTGATAGCCGCGGGACACACCGTCTACCTCGGAGCGCGTGACGAACAGCGCGGCAAGCGGGCGGCCACCGAACTCGGCGCCCGGCCCGTGCTTATCGACGTCACCAGCGACGACTCCGTCCGCGCCGCCGCGGCGCTCGTCGCCGAGCAGGTGGACTGCCTCGACGTCCTGGTGAACAACGCCGGCATCGCCGGGGGGATGAGACCCCCCGGCGAGGTCACCGCCGCCGACGTGCAGACCGTGTACGACACCAACGTTTTCGGCGTCGTCCGCGTCACGCACGCGTTCCTGCCGCTCCTTCAGGCAAGCAGCGCCCCCATCGTCGTCAACGTGAGCAGCGGCATGGGCTCGCTCGCCGTCACGACCGACCCTAGGCGGTTGGAGTCGACCTTGATTGGCCTGGCCTATCCCTCGTCCAAGACCGCGCTGAACATGCTCACGTCGCAGTACGCAAAGGCGTTGCCGGCAATCAAGATAAACGCGGTCGACCCCGGTTACACCGCCACCGACCTCAACGGGCACCGCGGCACCCAGACCGTCGAGCAGGGCGCTGAGATCATCGTGCGCATGGCCACCATCGGGGCAGACGGCCCCACCGGCGGTTACTTCGACGCCACCGGCCCCGTTCCGTGGTAGCGCTGTCCCCTGGCGCTCTGCCCTGGATCGTGGCACGCCGAGGCCGACCGGGCACTCCCCCCGGCTGTTGATCGCTTATCCGGCAGACTGGTGGACAGCGACGCCGGACATGGGACACCCCAGCATGCTGGACGCTCGCGACGGCATCCTCACCGCTGATCAGGACCTCTACCACGGTAAGGACCAGGGGCTCAGGCTCGGTGACAGTGGCGCTTTCCCCAACCCTGGACACCGCCACAACGCTGGTCAGCGCGGTCCGGCTCGGTGCCTTCACCGGCATCGGCCTGCCGCGTTTTGGCGCGATCAAGGACTACACGATCGAGGTGTCCGACGACGGCACGAACTGGACCACCGTCGCCGCCGCGACGGTGGCGAGTGTCCCGCCACGCCCGGTGGCACCCGAACTGAACCACCAAACAATCACGCTGCAAAACCCGCTGCACGCGAATTTCGTCCGGCTCAACGTCAACCACTCGCAGGGTCCGGTGACCGAGCTGAGCGCCGGCGATCTCCAGGTCTTCGCCGGGACGCCGTAGCGCGACAGGAGGTAGCGACCATCTGGGGACTGGGCTGGCGCTCACGCCGGGCGCCAGCCCAGCGCCCAGCCGAGCGGCTGCTCTAAGCTGCGCCGTGCGCGTTGAAGGTGCACCAGTTGACGTAACTGCCGGGATCGGCCGTGTCCTGCGACGCCCGGGCCTCATACAGCGCGTGAGCAAGGGTCGTGCCGCGGGCCAGCCGCCTGTGTACGGCGGTCATGAGGTCAACTGCCTCCACATCGGGGACGACGGCGGTGCTGGCGAGAATTCCGGCTGTGCCGCGGGCCAGCAGCGCGCTGACGAAGCCGAGAACCTCGTCGCCCGCGTAGCTGACCTGAGAGCCTGACTCACAGGCGGCGAGGATCAGCCGGTGCGGCGCAAGGCCCCGCGCGTAGAGTTCCTGCAACGTCAGCGGCCCATCGCTGAGCAGCAGGGAAGAGAACATCGGGTTGTCCGCGCGCAGCGTTCCGTGACAGGCGAGGTGGGCGAGATCGGCGCCGGCCAGGGCATCGGCGACCACGTCGGCGGCGCTGGCAGGCGGCGTGAACAGTGCCGCAGACGGGTGGATGCTCGCCAGGGACTCCACCTCGGCGACGGCCCCGGGCAGATCGGGGCCTGCGACAAGGACGACGGTTCCATTGGCCCCTCCTGCGTGCATCCGGTCCTGAGCGGCGAGCGCGGAGCGGGCCCAGAACGTGGCCGAGGGCGCCAGGCAAACCGGCCCGCCGTGCATTGCCGACCAGGGGACGCCTTGCAGGTCAGGCACGGGAACGATGACGAGCTCAAGGTCGGAGCGCACCCCTAGCGGATGCAGTAGAAGCTCGCTGAGCCTGCGGATACGCAGATCCGCGCTCGCGCGGGCGGCTGCGTGCACGGCATGAGGACGGGGCCGGGTCAGGCGGCGCAGCGCGAAAAGGAAGGCGCGAAGCTGCTCTCGGACACCTGCCACCGGCCCCAAGGCAGAGATCCTGCTGCCGCGGGCGTCGAGCACTACTGCCACCAGATCCTTGCCGAGCAGCCCATACTCGATAAGGGCTCGCCCACCCAGCCGGTCACGCAGCCTGCCAGCGGTCACGGCAACGGCCGAGGTTCCAGCGACCGACGCGGCCCGCCAGGTGGTCTGCCGGATCCGGTTCTCGATGGCCGCCTGCTCGATGACGGCCCGCTCGGACCGGGAGTTCGCCTGGGTGGCCTGTGGCGTACCCTCGTCCCGCAACTCGGTGTGGACGGCGCGCAGAGCCGCCAGGTCTTTGCGGATCTCGTCGAAGGCTGGCGGTTCGACAGCGAGCAAGGCGGCGGCTCGGCTTCGCTCCATCCAGTTCAGCGCCCGCCCGGGCGAGCCATCCCTGATGACGACGTCCAGGCCGATGAGACCCAGCTCTGCGCCGTGACCGGAGGCGAGTGCCCGAAGTTCCACGGATGGCAGGACACCGCGATGCCGTGCGAGGTCGGCCAGGCCGCGCCGGCAATGCGCCAGCGCCTCGCGGTCACTGTGACGCAGCCGGGCAGCGAGCGCGGCGGCGAGCCGGCCGCGGAGCCTGACCAGGACGGGCGTGCCGCGGGCCAGGGAGCCAGCCCTGGTCAGCGCGGCGATGGCCTGGCGGCGCCGGCCGAGGGAGTCAGCCAGCCGACCGGTCACGAGGAAGCCCTGGACCGCCGGGGAGATGGAGCCCAGGGCAGCCAGGCGCCTCGCCGCCGCGCGGGCCTCGGACAGGTCGCCTAGGGTGGCGGCACCCGAATTCAGCCGGGCCTCGACCGTGACAAGAACGCTGCGGGCGCGCCACGCCCCGCGGGTTTGCTCACGGAACGCCGCCGCGGCAGCTGTCGAGGCCGCGATCGCCTCGGCGGCGTCGCCGCCGAGCATCGCAAGCTGCGCGACACGAAGCTGGGCCTCGGCGGCCATCAGCGGAACGCCCGCGGCGAAGAACGCTTCCATGCCACGGCGGGCGGCCGTGGCAGCCTCGGGCAGCAGCCGAAGCTCCATCAGAGCGTCCGCGTACTCATGGTAGTGATCGCCGAGCGGGAGGTTGGCTGCCCTGAGCGCCTGCGCTGCCTCGTCGAACAGGCCCATGCCCTCCGCGAATCGCCCGGACTGCACGGTCACCCACGCTCGGCATTCGGCTGTCTCGGCCGCCACAGCCGGCCCAACCTCAGCTGCGTCCAACAGCGCCTGGCCCAGCCGGCGCAGGGCCTGCCCGTAACGGCCCTGCTCGGATTCGATCAGCGCCAGGTTGCTCGCGCTTTTCACCTTTTGCGACGCACCCGCCGCCGGGTCGGAAAGCAAGCGCTGGTAGATGACCGCGGCGTCGGCGAGCCGCCCGGTGTTCTGCAGCAGGACGGCTCGCTGGAAATCCAGTTCGAGGGTCCGAGCGCCGGTGACGAGCGCCGCGGCGGCTCGCAGGTCGCGGCGTGCCGCCGCCATCCGGCCAAGTTCCTGGCTGACGGCGGCGTGGCTCATCAACAGGTCCGCGAGCGTGTCGTTGAGATGGTGCCGGCGCGCGATGCGGCAGGCCTCGTCGAGCAACCGGATGGCCAAGCGATCGTGCAGCCGGAGCCGTTCTGCCCATGCCACCGCCCGCAGCGCCAAGGCCAGGGCCTCGGGCTTGCGCGCCCTCCTGGCTTCCGCGACCAGGGCCTCGGCTGCGGGGCGGAACCGGTCCGGGTCGGCCGCCACGCCGTCGTATGCCTGCCGCGCGCGTATCACCAGCTCGTCTGGCGGCTCTATCAATATCAAGAGAATTTCCGGCGCTGCTGTGCGGGCCCGACGGGCATGTGGTACCGAGTTGCGATGGCCATGTGAGAAGGATCGGTGAATTCGATGGCTTTTGACCAACACAATAGGGGCGATCCGTTCCACAAGGTCCGCCCGGGCGGACCCGCCGATAGCCCGCCTGACTACGTGCGGGCGGCCGTGCGGCGCCAGGTCATCGAGCTGACTCAGCGGCCCTACAAGCCGGCGGTACGGCACACGCTGCTCAGGTCTTTGCAGAGGAGGCGGCAGCGGTGGCCGAGCGTCCTTGACGCGTCACTCGAGCGGCTGCCGTTTGGGTTCACGGACCACACCGTCACCCAGTTCGACTTCCTCCCGGTCAACGTGGGCGCCGACACTCTGTTGGTCCGCGGCGAACTCCTGATCACCAAACAGTCCTATGACGGCCAGTACGCACCGGTCGCGGGGAACCGCTGTGCCAAGAGCTACCTCGACGCACTTGGCGTGGAGGCCCACGAGGTGGACGCTCCCGAGCTGCGCGACAGGGTGCTGCGGCTGACCCACGACGATATGGGGCCGCGGGAGCTGGCCGACGTGGCAAAGGTTCTCCGTACTCAGGGGTTTTCCGCGTCGCTCACCTACGTCACGCCGACCGCGGGGGTGCAAAAGTCCCCGCCTGCGCCCGCGCCTCCGTCTCCGCCGAGCGGCTCTGCTCCGCGCATGGCCGCGTTTTCTGCGCCGGTGTCCGGGGGTAAGCCGGCAAAGGTGGCGATCATCGACACCGGCATCACCGCTGAGGTCCGCACGGACGGCCTGCTCGCCAACGTCCCGCGTGCGCGCCGCTACATCGACCCTCTCGACGTCTTCCCATACCGAGGCTTACGAAAAGGGGACGGCTATCTCGACTTCGACGCCGGGCACGGCACGTTCGTCGCCGGGCTCGTGGAGCAGGTCGCGCCGGAGGCGGACATCACCGTCTACCGTGCCATCGACAGCGACGGCATCGCCAGCGAGGTGCGGGTGGCACGCGAGATGATCCGGGCCGTCAAAGACGGTGCCCAGATCATCAACCTCTCCCTCGGTTGCCAAACGCAGGACGACGCGCCGCCCGTCGCGATGCAGGCGGCGCTGGACTTCATCGGGGAACACGAGCGCGAGCACCGCACGGAGGTGCTCATCGTCGCCGCGGCAGGCAACAATGGAAACACGGCACCCTTCTGGCCCGCCGCGTTTCGCGGGGTCGTGTCCGTCGCCGGCCTGGCGCCCGACATGTTGCCGGCGCAATGGTCCAGTCGCGGCTTCTGGGTGACGTTTTCGACAATCGGGGAGGGCTTGCGTTCGACGTTCGTCCAGGGCAAGGCGTCGCCGCTGGTGCATCCGGAACCGCAAAGCTTCGACACGGACGCCTTCGCGTACTGGAGCGGCACATCATTCACCGCGCCGCAGATCACGGGCGCCCTCGCCTGGCTGTACCAGCACGAGGGGCTTTCGCTGCGAGAGGCGCTGCGCACACTGCGGGCGGCGGGCCGGCCCATACCAGGCTTCGGTCAGGCGCTGAAGGTTCTCACGGGCACATAAGCCGTGCCGTATCACCCGTCGGTGTATCACCGCCGCCCTGTCCTGCTCTGCGTACTTAGGCGAGAATCGAGCAAACGCGTCGTTTTCTGGCAGCCATGCCGGTCTCTCGCCGCGCCGCATCCGCCGATTGGTAGGAGGATGGTGCACATGGCGGAGGCATCCGACGTCAGCCGGTTAGTTTGGGCGAGCGCGAGCGGCGATCAAGCTGCCTGGAATGAGCTGGTGCGCCGGTACTCGCCACTCGTGATGGCCATCACCCGTACCTACCAACTCGATACCGTGGACGCGCAGGACGTGAGCCAAACCGTCTGGCTGCGGCTCGTTGAGCACTTGGCATACCTGCGCAACCCTGAGGCGCTGCCAGGCTGGCTCGCGCAGACCACCAGGCGCGAATGCTGGCACCAGATCCAGCGCCGACATCGGGTGATGCCTGTCGATCCGCACACCGACGACGCTATGCAGCGGGGCGAAATCGTCGACCCCGACGCAGGGGTCCTTCGAGCCGAGCTCGGCCAGGCTCTGCGCGACGGCATGCGCGAGCTGCCGATGCGAGATCAGCAGCTTCTGCGGCTTCGAGCCGGCGACCCACCGAAGTCCTATCAGGAGATCAGCGAGCTGCTGGGGATGAAGATCGGGAGCATCGGCCCGAGTCTTCGGCGCAGCCTGGACAGGCTGCGGGAATCCAACGCAATGCGCGCATACCTGGCCGCGACTCCAAGCGGCGATGAACGCGACGGGGCCACAGGAGGTGACCGGCGTGAGCTCGCTGAGGTGGAGTGACGACGAACTGTTGCGTGAGCTGCGCGCCGCGCTGCAGGAGCCGCCCGTGGACGAGAGCGTCATCCGCGCGGCGGAGGCTGCGTTCACCTGGCGAACGGTGGATGCCGACCTTGAGTTCCTTGCCCTCGTCGCGGATTCCGGGCTGACCGCTGTCGCAATGGTGCGCGGCAGCGGTCCCGGGGGGCCGCGCACGCTGGCGTTCCACGGCGAGCGGCTGAGCGTGGAGATAGAGATAGATGAGAATGGCATCGTGGGTCAGCTCACCCCTCCGAAGCCCGGCCAGGTCACCCTGGTGACCGCCAGCGGCCCTCAAGCGACGACACAGGCGGACGATGTCGGCTGCTTCGCATTCCCGCCGCCTGGCTCGGGCCCGCTGCGACTGGACTGCAGGCTCGGCGCCGACCGCTTCATCACCGAGTGGATAACCGTGTAACTGCTGTTCGGTGGCGGAATCGTCTCCGCTTCCCTTGGATATTTATCCTTAACGGCTTCCGCGGCGCGGACCAAACCGGCCGTGCGGACAATCCCAGCGCTATCCCATAGGCCGCCGGGGGGGTTCCGGGGGTCGCCCCCGGGCCAACACAGCGGCTTCCGCGGCGCGGACCAAACCGGGCGTGCGGACCCCGCCCCAGCGGAATCGCCTGGCCGCTTGGCGGGTGGCCGTCGTGATATCCGGCTATCGCACGGACCACAGCTTGATCGTGTCAGCCGCGGCGGCGAGTACCTTGCCGTCGTGGCTGAAAGCCACAGCCAGCACGGCGTAGTGGCCGGTGGTCAGGCTGGTGATCACTTTCCTGGTGATCACATCCCACAACCGGATCGTCCCGTCGCTGCCATTGCTCGAATCGCTCCCGCCGCCGACGACGATGAGCCCGTCAGGGCTAAACGCGACCGACCAGACCGCGCCGGTTCGCCCGCCCCGCATGGCGGCGACTTCGCCGAGCGCGGCATCCCACAGCCGGAGCGCGGCGACATCCCACAGCCGGATCGTGGTGTTCACGTCTCCGTTGCAGCTCGCGAGGGTCTTCCCAGTTGGGCTGAAAGCCAGCGAGGGGACAAAGCCCGCGGCCTTTGTTGTGACGGTGTTGCGCCTGCTGGCGACATCCCACAGCCGGATGGTTGAATCCCTGGCATCCCGCCGCTTGCAAGGGTTTTCCCATCGCGGCTGAACGCGACCGAGTAGACCCCCCCGGTGTGGCCGGACAAGGCGGCGGTGTTGCGTCGTGTCGCGACATCCCACAGCCGGACAAGGGAGTCGCCGCCGGCGCTGGCGAGGGTCTTACCGTCCGGGCTGAACACGACTGTGTTGAAACCGCCACTGCCCGCCCCGAGGCTGCCGAGGCGCCTGAGAACAGGAGTTCGGCCAGGCCGCAACGAAGCTTGTGCTTTCGACCCAGACGTCCGTGGGAAAGCAGCGCCCGATTGCCCGGCCAGGTAGCTCGCGGCGGTCGCCGTGGAAAACAGGAGCAGGCGGCGCCGGGGCAGAGCGGGCCGGCCCGCAGGCAAGCTCTCTATTTCGCCCAGCGCGGGACCGGCGACCAAGCCCGCAGGCGGCGTGGTCCCGTCCAGCAGCCGAATCCACGCCGTTGCGGTAAGTTCCTTGACAGAAACCCGCACCTCGCGGTAAGCGCGCGCGTCCGGGGCGTGCCTGATGACTTCGTCGAACATCCATTGCGATGCGATCACGGCGAGCACGCCCGATGAGCGCGCGAGCGCCCGTTTCAGAACGGGAGCATCAACCAGCCGGGCCGCGTCAATGAGCGCACTGCCGATCAGCCCATGCTCGTCGCGATGAATCTCGCCGGCGTGCAACGCGAGCCGCAGTCGGATCTGTGCTTGCCTGCTGTGCGCCTGATTGTGCCGGTGCAACGCCGCCGCGAGTTCGCGTGGCACATCGGTCACAAGCCGGATCTTTGGCACCTTTGGCGGTACAAGGATCAGCACGCCGTCGCCACGGTCCTCATACTCGCAGTCGTCCCAGCACTCTTGCGATCTGGTGAACGCCTGATTCAGCGCTTGGTAAATGCCAGCGCGTACCGCGCCCTGATCGTGATGGGTCCGTTCGCGGTTTCCGAAGCCCTCGACGTCCACAATGATGATCGCCGAATGCATTGCGGGCGAGAGCGTGCCCATTCATTCTTCCTTCCCCCGCCTGCGGCGTGCCTCACGGCCTCATCACGAGATATAGGGCACCTTCACCAGCCGCTGCGGCGGCTTTGTACTCCACAGTGTCGCGCCGGCCCTCGAAATACCGGCCGGCAACGACAGTCTGGAGTACAAAGCCGCGGTGGTCTCGTGTGGCCACTGGGTGTATAGTCATTCGATGAGTATCGTCCCCGTGAGACTGGAGTGGCGATGGCGTTACGTGAGGTCCTTTGCAGCCTGCTGCTCGGCGGGCCGGCGCACGGCTACCAGCTCCAGGCGACGCTTGAGGCCGAGCTTGGCCCGCTCTGGGTCACCCGGGCGAGCCAGGTGTATCTGACGCTCGGGCGCATGCAACGCGACGGCCTGGTGGTCAGCCGCCGTGTGCGCCAGGCGGCTCGTCCCGATCGCCAGCTTCTGCGGCTGACCGAGCGCGGCCGCGCCGTGGCGACCGACTGGCTGTTCGCACCTGGCCCGGCCGAGGAGATCGTCGTGCGGCTCGCGCTCGCGCGGCTGGTGCTGCCCGATCGGTTCGCCGAGCTGGCCACGCTGATCCTCGAGGAGCGCACCCGGGCGCTGCGGGCGCTGCGGGCGCTCCGTGACGAGGCCGAGGGCGGCTTCCAGCGGGAGGCGGCCGAGGGCGAGCTCCACCGCGTCTACGGCGAGCTGCGCTGGCTCGCTGGTGTTCGCGACCGCAGCGAACAGCTCATCGCGATGCCCCGCGGGACCAGACCGAGGAGCAGCGGAGGTGGCAAGGTTGCCGGACTCGACTGACCGGCGCCTGGCGCCGCGGGCACGTGTGGCCATGGCACCCGGCCGACCAGGGCACCGGGCTGGCGACGACGAGCCGACACCCGCCCTGCGCCTCGAGGCCGTCTCACGGAGCTTTGCGAGCGGCGCCGCCGAGGTGCGGGCCGTCCGTGCGGTGACCATGGCGGTGCCTGCCGGGACCGCCATCGCGGTCACCGGCCCGTCAGGGTCCGGCAAGAGCACCCTGCTCAACCTGATCGCCGGTCTGGACCGGCCGACATGCGGCGAGGTCACCGTGCTCGGACAGGCGCTGTCGGCGCTCCGCGAGCATGAGCTGACCGCCTTCCGAGCCCGTCACGTCGGCTTTGTGTTCCAGGACCCGCACCTGCTGCCCGGCCTGACCGCGCTGGAGAACGTCGTGGTGGCGCGGCTGCCGTGGCGGTCTCGCCGCGATCTGGAACGCGAGGCGCGTGCACTCCTCGACGCCGTCGGCCTTGCCGAGCGGGTCGACCACCCGCCAGCGCGCCTTTCCGGCGGGGAGCGCCAGCGCGTCGGGATGGCGCGGGCGCTGCTCGGTAGCCCCGCACTGCTGCTGGCCGACGAGCCAACCGGCGACCTGGATGCCGCAACGACCGAGGCGCTGCTCGAGCTGCTCGGTCGGCTCCGCGCCGAGCTGGCGCTCACCTTGGTCATCGCCACGCACGACCCGGTCGTCGCGGCGGTTGCCGACCGCGTCGTGCGCCTGGTGGATGGACAGGTGCAGCCCGATTGTGCCAGCGCCGCCAACTCAGGCGCTGGCATGATCACGCCGCCCGACCTGCCCACCCGCACGTTGGAGTGAGGCCATGCTCTGGCTTGCGGTCCGCCAGATCTCCAGTCGGCGCACCGCCACCGCGCTCGCCGGGCTCGGGCTGCTGACGGCCACGCTCGGCTTCATCACCCTGGTGGGCACGTCGCAGACGACCAGGGCGGTTCTGCGCGGCGGGATCGCTCGAACCTGGAACACCCCCTACGACCTGCTCGTGCGGCCGGCTGGCTCGGTCACCCCGCTGGAGGCACGGCAGGGCCTGGTGCGGCCGAACTACGTCAGCGGGCTTGCCGGAGGTGGCATCACCCGGCACCAGCTCCAGGCGATCCGGCACATCTCCGGCGTGGCCATCGCCGCGCCGGTGGCGATCGCCGGAGCGGTGAACTGGACGACCGGCGGCTTCGGCGTCCTCCTCGACAGAAAACCCACTCACGGGCCGCTCGCCGTGTACAGGCTGGTGATCGACTCGACGGCAGATGCCGGGCTGTCACGTGCGACGGTCGAGCGCCACTACATCGTGGTGGCCGCCGAGGGCACGGTGCGCTACGTGGAGGGAACGCGCGACGCCACGCTGAGCCTGCGCGGACACACCATCGACTGCCGCTACCCGGTGAGCTGTTTCGCCCCGGTTGAGTGCGACCATGGGCAGTGCGGCCCGCCGACCGACCCGCCGAACCACGGCGTAGAGATACTGCAACCGATCGTCATCGCCGGCGTCGACCCGGCCGCCGAGACCGCCATGCTGGGCCTCGACCGCTGTGTGACGCGCGGCCGCGCACTGCTAGCCAGCGACCACCTGGCCGGCGCCGCCAACCGCGACCCGCCGGGGACGCGCATCCCCGTGCTGGTGAGCACACGCTCGTTCGTGGACGAGACATTCACCGGCCATCTCACCCGTGCGGCGGACCCGGCGCCGCTGCTGCGCGGCGCGCCGCCGCAGACGCTCGCCTCCTGGCGGCAGGTACGAGAGATCAGGAGCAGCGCTGACGCGATGTACCGCGCCTACCTGCCCAAGGTCGGCGACGAGGTCGACGAGTGGCCGATCTGGTCGATCGGCGACGTCAGCTACCGTGAGCGGCCGGGCGGCCTGCATCTCGAGGCCGTCACCCGGCCCGCCGACCCGTCCATCTACGAGCGGCGCAACACGAGCTCAGCGATCCCGCTGAGGGTGACAACGCCGCCCGCCGCGCGCGACCGGTGGTTCCGCACGGTCACACAGCACGGCTACGACCAGGCCGAGGGCAACCGCTACTGGGCGGTCGTCGGCACCTACGACCCCGACTGCCTGCCCGGGTTCGATCCGCTCGCCGGCGGCGGCCTTGAGACCTACGCCGCCCCGACGGTGCGCCTCGCTGACGGTCGTGACCTGCGGCCAAGCCGCTCGCTCGCTGGTTATATCAACCCGCCGCCGCTGCTCTTGACGACCCTGGAGGGCGCCGCCTGGCTTTCGGACCCACATCGGTTCGATGGACGCCCAGGCGCCGCGTTCATCAGCGTGATCCGGGTGAAGCTGACAGGTCTGGGCGAGCCAGGCCCGCTCGCCGAAGCCAGGATCGGCCGGGTAGCCGCCGACATCCGCGACGCGACCGGCCTGCAGGTCGACGTCGTTAAAGGTGCGTCACCCCGCCAGGTCCTTGTCGATCTGCCGGCTGGGCGGTTCGGCCGACCCGCGCTGACCGTGCGAGAGCCGTGGTCGGTCAAGGGCGCCGCCCTCCGGTTCACCCAGGCGGTCACCGCACAGAACCTTGCCCTCTTCACCCTCGCCCTGGTCGGGGCGACCATCCTGGTCGGCGAGACCGCATACACAGCGGTGCGCCGTCGCCGCGCCGAGTTCGGCGTGCTGCGCGCGCTCGGCTGGCCCGCGCGGCGGGTGGCAGCGCTGGTCGAACTGGAGATGCTGCTGCTCGGCCTCGCCGTCGGCGTGGCGGCGCTCGTGCTCGGCCTGCCGTTGGCCGCCGTGGCTGGAGTGCGGCTGCTCGTCTGGACCATCGTCGCCGCGGTCCCGCTGTCGGTGGCCGTCGCGGCGGTCGCCGCGCTGCCGCCCGCGCTGGCCGCCGCGCGCGGCACCACCCTGGGTGTGCTGACGGTCGGCAACCGCCAGCGGGTTCGACGCAGTCGCCCGCCGCGCTTCTCGTTCACCCTCGGTTTGCGTGACCTGGTCGGGCTCTGGCGCACGGAGGCGCTGCTCGGGGCGATCGCCATCACACTCGGCGCAGGGATGCTCGGCGCGGTCGTGCTGGTCGCAGCCGGCTTTCGTGGTCAGCTCGACACAACGGTGCTCGGCGTGTACCTCGGCGAGCGTGTGCGCCCCTTTCATGTTGCCGTCGCCGCGCTCACCCTGGCGATTGGGGCGCTGGCCGCCGGGCAGATCGTCACTCTCGGCTACCTCGAGCGACAGGCCCAGCTCGCGGCGCTGCAGGCGCTTGGCTGGCCGCGGGCGCACGTGCTGCGCATAATCGCGGCCCAAGGCCTCGTCCTCGGCGCGCTCGGCGGGCTCACAGGCACCCTCGCGGTCTGGGCCGTCGGCGCCGCCACCGGCGCCTCGCCGGGCGCCACCGCCCTCGGCGCGGTTGCCGGCCTGCTGGGCGCGCTCATGGCCGCTGCGCTCGCCGTGCTCGGCCCACTGCTACAGGCCTTTCATTCCCGCCCTGCCGACCTGCTCCGCGGCGAATGACCTGTGCCGGGCATTTGGCCTTTGGCCAAATGCCCGGCACAGGTCAACGCTTTCGGCGCTGTCGAGCGACGGATTGGTACGCATCCCGCAGGCTCGTTATTAGCGCTTGCCCGCCATGAAGGGAAGCGACCTGCGCGGCCCGTTCTCCTAAGGCCGCGCGCAGTTGCGGATTGCCGAGCCTGCGCAGCAGCTCGACATATTCTTCCGTGCTCGTACCACTCAGATATGCCTCATCGAGCCATTCTCGATAACAGCCAAGGTTGCCGAGCACCAGTGGCAGTCCAGCCGTAGCCGCTTCCAAGGTAGCCAGGCCGAATGACTCCTGACGTGACGGCAGGAAGAACACGTCAGCCGCCACATAATATTGAAAAGCGTCCATCCTCGGCATCATGCCAAGAAAACTGACATTGTTCGGCGCTTTTGAACAAATGCGACGTAATTTTTCTCGTTCGGCGGATAATAGTCCGAACTGCATCCCGCCTACCCAGATGAAACGCAGCCACGGCAGAGCGGCCGCGCAGGCAAGGAACTCGGCGACTCCTTTTCTAGGCTGAAGCTGGCCGACGGCAAGAACAACCAGCTGGTCGCGCCAGCCGAAGGCATCCCTCAGCTCATCGCGCCGACTCGACAGAACCCGGATCGGCTGATCATCTATAGCGTTGTATGAGACCGTAATCGGCCGCGTCACCTTGAGCGCCGCGAGTTCGGCGGCAGTGGCTTCGGAAACCGCGAGTATCGAGTCGGCGCGGTTATAGACGAACCTCATATACCGGCCAACCAGACCGAGCAGGAGCTGGGCGTAACGGATGCTGCCAAGGAAGGAAGCGGGCGTGATATGGGCAGTGATCAGCTTATGGCCTGGATGTACAAGCATTCGGGCGAGCGCGACCGGCCCGATTGTGTGGATGTGGAGGATCACCGACCGGCCAAGCGAGCGCGGCCCAGACACCAGCTCGACGTCAGGCATTTTGGAAATCGCTTGTATGGACTCCTCATAGACGCTATGAACGCCATGTCCGCGCACCGTAAAAGTTGACTCTGAAAACAGCCGGACACGTCTGGTCGGCCAACTGCCCCCCGTTTGGCTGGCGTATGAGGAACGCACCTGCGTAGCATACCGCGGCCGACTACAGCGAGCTACGGAGGCCATTAAGGGTTGGCCGCAAGCTCGCGCAGCCGTTAGGGAAAATTGGCCGGATCAGCCGGCCCGCAAGGGGTCCGCGCGGGTTGACGGTTTCGGGGTCGGCGTTACATGGCCGTGACCTACTCCACATGGCCGTCCACAGGTTGTGGGCCCGCCCGGGCCGGCGCGCGAAGGGCAGGAAAATGTCTATACCTTGGATCGTGATCTTGCGGCGTGCCGGTGCTGTATGTGGGACGACTGGCTCGATACCTGCGTGGTCGGGTCGGTGACCTTGGTCGTCGGCGTCGAGCAGCCCGGACCAGTTTGCCGTAATACCGTAATGCCGTAGATACTGCAGTGCTGCACACCAAGAGCCGGTGAGGCACCCTGTCACTCGTGGCCGATGGTGACAGCGCGGGTACCCCCCGACAGGCATGTCTTGGCCGTCTACCGTAATGCCGCAGGCGCTGCAATACTGCCTGGATGACGGGTCTCAGCCTCGCCCTGGCCAACCTCAAGCCGGGCACGGGCAAGACCACATCGGCGGTCTGGCTCGCACACGTGTTCGCGCAGGCCGGGAACGCTGTGCTCCTGGTCGACGCGGACCCTTCGGGCAGCGCACTGGAATGGTCGGACCTCGCGGCCATGTACCCGGGGCTCCCGCCGCAGGCGGCATTCCCGTTCCGGGTCGTGGCCCTGCCGTCGCGCGAGCTGCACCGCCGGGTACCTGAGATCGCCCAGACGGATGATGTGGTGATTATCGACGCGCCGCAACTAGAGGATCACGCGGGCATTGCCCGGTCGGCGATGCGGTACGTCGACGAGATCCTGATCCCGTGCGCGCCAAGCCCGATTGAGATCAACCGAACCACGCCAGTGCGGGACGAGATCACCGAGGTCGACGCGGTCCGCGACAAACCCGCCCGTTCCGCCGTGCTGCTGAACCGCTGCGTTGCGCGTGCGAACTCGACAGCCGACGCCCGAGAGGCGCTGGAAGGCCTCGGTTATGACGTCCTCGGGACCGCCGTGCCGCGGCTTGAGGTTTACGCGCAGAGCTTCGGCATGCCGATTCCAGGCACCGGCCGCGACCTGTGGCGCCACGTGGCCCACGACCTCATAGAAAGATGCGCCAATGTCTGCGCGGTGCGGTCATGACCACGCAGCGAGAGCAGCGGAAAGCGCAGATGGCGGCCGCCGCGGCGAGGCGTGCGGAACCTGATGCGCGCCCGGCAGGTAGCACCGCGATCCGGTCGAAGCCGGTCAGGATCACCCTCGACCTGAGCCCGGAGCTCTACCGGCGGCTCACCCAGCTCGCGGACTCGGCCGCAATCGCGCTCGATGTGCCGCGCGTGGCCCTGGCGGACGCGGTGCGGGCGATGATCCGGGTCACCACAGAGAGCCCGGGCGAGGTCCTCGAGCGACTTCGCCGCGATCGGGAGCGGTAACTGCCGCCATCGCGGAAAGGTCTGCGGTTCCGCGCGAACCGACCACCGCGCGAGTGGGATCGACATAGCGGCACAATTCGGCCTTTGCAGTATTTAATTGCAGCTATCGCGGGTTCCCGAGTCGCGGCGAATTCATCAGGTTTGGTAATTATGGATCTCTATTGAGCAGCCATTCGTGACGAATTCGCGGCCGGCAGAGTCCTTGGCCGTGGCCATACTGCGGTGCAATACTGCTGCCGGGCGGACGTTTTCAAGGGGGAACGGCGTCTGGGGCCGGCCCGCGTCGGGCGGCATAATTCCACGGTTGCCTGACCACTCTTGAATCTCCGCCGAGGTCAAATCGCTGCTATTTACCTCGGAAACAACCGTGCAGTCTAGAAAGCACCTACTTGGCGCGCTCGCAGCCGTGCTCCTGACTGACGCAGGCGGATAGCGAGTCCAGTTTGACCGCCCGTGCGCTCCTTTTCGGCGACGGAACCGGCGATGCGGGCGCGCTGCGGGTGGCGCCATCGTGGCACGATCTCGAAGCCAGCCTCGGCGAGCAGCCCGGTGAGCTGTCCGGCATTGCACGAGAAACGGTCAGCGGCGAGCTCGCGACCACCACGGCCGACATCACTGATATCGACCTCGGCGACATGCTGATCTACGGATGGAGTACACATCGGCGGCTCGTCGACGCCGCCAAGCTGACACTGCAGGCACCTGGCAGGAAGGAGGTCGTCCGTCTCGGCTCACACCGGATCACCTCGGCGCACCATCCTGCCATCGACCTTGTCGTCGACGGTGTCCGGATGCACACCTTCCGTTTCGAGCTGACCGTGACCTTCGATATCGACGTCGCTGTCGCGGTCATACAGCAGGGGCAAGCTGGTTGCGATGAGGTCAGGCGATCTGTCCGTCACCGGCACGCTCGAGGCGCAAATGCCCGCAGGAAACGCTGAGCTCGCGCACGGGCAGCGCCAGATCAGCTCGCACCTGGTCATCCGCCTGGGGCAGGGAGTACCGCTCGTCGATCTGGCGAAGAGTCAAGAGCCTCACGCCGTGGCCACTTGACGCGCTCCTGCAGGCGCGCTCCCGCCGTCCCGCCGCCGATACCTGGATAGCCGCAAATAGCGGCCTTCTCGTAGCCCTCAGACTGATGACGCGGCCGAAAGTGACTGGCACGCTAGTGGTCTGCCGCCGCGTGCGTGTGAGGCGAGAACGGGGACTGCGACAGAAGGCGAGGCCGGACGGCCATGATCGACGAGACACCCGTGAGCTCGGCAGCCGTGATCGAGACGGATGCCCTGACCAAGCGTTACCCGGGCGGGGTGATGGGTCTGGACGGCCTGACGGTGGCTGTCACCCCGGGCATCACAGGACTTGCCGGCGCCAACGGCGCCGGCAAGTCGACGCTCATCAAACTCCTCCTCGGCCTTCTGCCGCCGACGAAAGGGCGGGCGAGCGTGCTGGGCCGCGACAGCGTACGGGATGGTGAGCAGATCAGAACTTTGACCGGTTACATGCCCGAGCACGATTGCTTGCCGCCGGATGTCGCGGCCACCGAATTCGTCACCCACCTCGGCAGGATGTCCGGCCTGCCTCCCACCGCCGCGAAGGAACGCGCCGCGGAATCGTTGCGCCACGTGGGCCTGTACGAGGAGCGGTACCGGCAGATCGGCACCTATTCCACCGGGATGAAGCAGCGGGTGAAGCTGGCCCAGGCGCTGGTCGGCGATCCCCGGCTGCTGTTGCTCGACGAACCGACCATCGGGCTCGATCCGGCAGGGCGCGGCTCGATGCTTGAGCTGATCAGCCGGATCGGCGCAGAGTTCGGCATCTCCATCGTCGTCGCCTCGCACCTGCTCGGGGAGATCGAGCGGATCTGCGACCACCTGGTAGTGATCGACGAGGGCAGGCTGCTGCGCGCCGACACGATCACCAGTTTCACCCAGGTCAGCCAGGTCCTCGTGATCGAGGTAGATGAAGGCACCGACCAGTTGCGGGCAGAGCTCGACCGGCGGGGCCTGCGGCCGCGCCCGTACCAACGGGCGCTTCTCGTCCAGTTGTCCGGCGACGGCACCTACGACTCAGTCCGTGACGCGATCGCCGATCTCGGCCTTCCACTGAACCGCCTGGAGCAGCGGCGGCACCGGGTCGAAGAACTCTTCCGTGCGGACGAGAGACCATCCTTCGAGATGACGGGAGCGTCCGATGTCGGCTGACAGCGCTGACCCAGCGGGCGCCACCCGGACCAGAGGGCCAACAGGGGTCATTCACGACCTCGGCTACCGCCGGTACGAGGGGGAACGGCTTGGCCGGTTCCACATAGCCCGCGCCCTGTGCTGGCACAGCCTGCGCTCGGCGTTCGGCATCGGCCGGGGTGCCAAGGCCAAGATCGTGCCAGTGATAGCGCTGGTCATAATGTGCCTGCCGGCGATCGTGAACGCGATCGCGGTGGCACGGAGCCCGGATCACGTGCGCGCCATTCCATACGACACCTACGTTTTCCATTTGCGGGTTATCGTCATGGTGATCTTTGTGGCGGCTCAGGCGCCCGAACTCGTCTCCCGTGACATCCGCAGCCATGTCCTGCCGCTCTACTTCTCCCGGCCGCTGCGCCGGCTGGACTATCCGGCGGCCAAGTACGCCGCCTTCACCGCCGCCTGCCTGGCGCTGATCGAGATCCCGCTGCTCCTTCTGTACCTTGGCACGATCGCGTCCGCATCGGGAGGCGCGGCCATCTGGAGCGAGACAAGGGCGCTCATCGCCGGCCTTCTGGTCGGGCTGATGTGGGCGGTGCTGCTCGCAGTGATCGGGCTCGCCCTCGCCTCCTCCAGCGGGCGGCGCGCGTACGCCACCGGCGCGATCGCGATCTTCTACTTCCTCACCTGGGCGCTCGCCGGAATCATGCTCTCGGTCGCAACCCCCCATGGCCCATTCACCGCAGGCCCCGGTGTGCCCACGACCGGAGCGCGCCTGTCCGGCCTCATCAGCCCGTTCACTGTTCTCGATGGCGTAAGGCAATGGCTCGGCGGCACCTCGACGGGCCCGATCCCGGCCCCCGGCGGTTACGGACCCGCCTACGGGCTCATGTTCCTCGCGCTCCTCGTGCTCAGTCTCGGCTTCCTGGCCGCTCGGTACAGGAAGGTAGGCGTCGCATGAGCACGATCGAGCTTCGCAGCGTCTCCCGTTGGTATGGAAACGTCGTCGCGGTCAACGACATCACGATGACGATCGGACCTGGCGTCACCGGCTTGCTCGGCCCGAACGGCGCGGGCAAGTCCACGCTCCTGCACCTTGTCGCCGGATTCCTCGAACCCTCGCGCGGGCACCTGACGGTCGGCGGCGTCGCGAGCTGGCGCAACCCCGGCATCTACCGCACGGTCGGCCTGGTGCCGGAACGCGAGTCGGTTTACGCCTTTCTGACCGGCCAGTCCTTCGTCCGCGCCACGGCGCTCCTTCACCGGCTGCCAGACCCCGATGCCGCCACGCGCCGTGCGATCGGGATCGTGGAGATGGCAGGTGCTCAGGATCGGCGGATCTCCACCTATTCAAAGGGCATGAGGCAGCGGATCAAGGTGGCGGCCGCGCTTGTCCACGACCCCGAGGTTCTGTTGCTCGATGAGCCCTTCAACGGGATGGATCCGCGGCAACGCCTGCAGATGCTTGATCTGCTCGCCCGGCTCGGCGCGGAAGGGCGCACCATCCTGCTCAGCTCTCACATTCTCGAAGAGGTCGAGCATCTTTCCGGCACCATTCAGGTGATCGTCGCGGGTCGACTGGCCGCGTCCGGCGATTTCCGTGCCATCAGGCGGCTCATGACCAGCCGACCGCACGTGTTCCTTGTCCGCACGTCCGATGACCGTCTGCTCGGGGCCACACTGATCGGACGCCCAGCCGTGACCGGCGTGCAGCTGACAAGCAACGGTCTGCAGGTGAGGGCATCCGACCACGGCGCGTTCGCCAGGGAACTGGCGACGCTCACCCGGGAACGGGGAATCCACCTGCGCGAACTGCTGCCCGAAGACGAGTCGCTCGAAAGCGTCTTCGCCTATCTCGTCGAGTCCTGACGGAAAGGACGACCTGCGCATGTTTGGTGCGTTCAACGGCGTCGTCGCGTCGATCACGCTGCGCGCGACGATTGGCCGCAAGCGGGCGTTTCTCTTGGCGATACCGCCGCTGATCCTGATACTGGTCACCCTGGCGCTGAAGCTCGCGCATCCATCGTTGACGTCCTGGCCAAGCAAAGTCCTTGGCGATTTTGGGTTCTCTGTGGTGCTACCGCTCACCGCCCTCATCATCGGAACCAGCGTCCTGGGCGCGGAGATCGATGACGGAAGCGTCATCCATCTGCTTGCCACTCCGGTGCGGCGGTCTTCGGTCATCATCAGCAAATTCGCGGTCGCCGCCGTGGCGACGATGGTCTTCGTTGCCGTGCCCGAACTGCTCGCTGGGCTGATCGCAACCGGTGGCATGAGCAAGCTGGCGGTTGGCCTGTTCGCCGGCGCCCTCGCCGGATCGGTCATCTACAACGCGCTGTTCGTCATGATCTCCGTTCTCACGACGCGAGCGGTGGCGGTAGGACTGATCTACGTGCTGGCCTGGGAAGGATTGCTCGGCAACTTCGCAAGCGGGGTGCGGCAGCTGTCGGTCGGTCAGTACTCGCTCGGCATCGCCAACGCGATCGCGCGCAACCCGGACCTGAATGCCCGCTTGTCGCTGGCGACGGCCGTGGTGATGGGCTCGATCGTCACAGCCGCGACGCTCGCCCTGGCCACCAGGCGGCTGTCATCCTTCTCAATCAAGGGAGAGGCCGCCTGAGCCCAGGATGACCCCCGCCCAATGCGCCGGCGACAGGCAGGATGCCGAGGACCTCGTCCAGCAGGCCCTTTTCGGTCGGCCGTCCGCTGGTCCGCGGCTCGGCAGCATCCCGGCGCTCGCGTTCTTCTGGGCTACCGGTGGGTCGCATGCGGCGTTTCACGTGGGTTGTGGCTGCTGGACACCAGTGCCGCGGGCAACAACCTGATGTCGGGTCGGGCTTTGTACGCTGCAGTGTTGCGCCGGCCCCCGAAATGCCGGCCAGTAGCGACATTCTGGAGTACAAAGCCGAGACCGCCAGGGTTCTCGGTGGTAGCCAGGGAGTCGGCATGTGCCCGGGCAGTTCCGTAGCGCAGACTTGATCGTCAGCGCGGGCCGCACCCGAACATTTCCCAGAACCGTTAGGCACGCCGTCAGCGGGGTAACGGCCGTTCTTCCAGTGGTTGGGAGGGCGACACATGGGCGAGACAGGCCGCAGCACCGAGCCGAGGGCCGATGAGCGGGTCACTGAGCTGGTGAAGCGGGCAACTGAACAGGCTTCCCTGCTCGTGCGGGACGAGGTGCGCTTGGCCGCGGCTGAACTGGCGGGGAAGGGCAAACGAGCGGGCATCGGGATCGGCTCGCTCGGCGGCGCGGGCTTGCTCGCGTTGTATGGCGTCGCTGCCCTGCTGGCCGCCGCGGTGCTCGCGCTCACGCTGGTACTTCCGGCCTGGGCTGCGGCACTGATCGTCGGCGCCGCGGTCCTTGCCGTGGCGGGCACTGCCGCGCTGGTCGGCAAGCAGCAGATCGCGCGAGCCAACCCGCCGCTGCCTCAAGAGGCCAAGGCGAGCGTGAAGGCGGACATCGCCGAGATCAAGGAGAGGGCTAAGCGATGACGGCTGACAAGAGCACCCCTTCCGGGCAGAGAGAAGGCACAACGGCGGAAAGCGGCCAGGTTGCACAAGGGCAGCAGGAGCTGCGGGATCATGTCGCTGATACCCGGCAGGAGCTTGGCGACACGGTCGCGGCATTGGCGGCCAAGGTCGATGTGAAGGCTCGCGCCCGGGAGTGGGCCGAGCAGATGAGGGCCGACATGGGTGCACGGGCTAGCCGCGCAGGAAAGCAGGCGTCGCGGCAGGCGGGGCGTATCCAGCACGATGCGCGGGAACTAACCGGCAGGGTAGGCAGGACCGTGGCCGACGAAGCAGCCGCGAGGTGGCGGGCCGGCGCCGCGCTGACCGCCACCGTCGCTGTGATGGCGGCGGCCTGGCAGGCGGGACGGCGGCTGCGCAGCCGCAAGACGCGGAGGAGGCGGCGACCGTGAGAAAGTCAAGCCGAAACAGGGGCCCGCGCACAGCCGGGGCGGCCGATCTGCCCGACACCCCGGCCAACCCACCCCACGCCCCGGCCAACGCGCCCCACACCCCGGCCAACGCGCCCGACACCCCGGCGAGGCTGCCTGGCACCCCCGCCAGCCAGGCCGACACCCCGGCCAAGCTGCCGGCCAAAGCATGGTGGGGCG
>Ga0137365_10000682_pt1 | contig 23949 bp, 18 predicted proteins | sample SagtaG_9_FD_104799 | JGI IMG/M metagenome (GOLD analysis project Ga0137365, IMG submission 104799) | Vadose zone soil microbial communities from Sagehorn Ranch, Mendocino, California, USA - Sage1_L_40_16 metaG | ecosystem: Environmental > Terrestrial > Soil > Vadose zone | place: USA...
TGCCCGATTTAACGGGCTCACTTACCTTAGCGCAGTGACGGCGCGCGGCGGGGTACCCGGCAACGGGCTTGGCTGGGCGCACGCAGCCCGTCGAGGATGATCTGCAGGTTGCGTTCCCACTGCAGGTCGCCCGCCTGCAAGCCGACAGTGCCGGGACCGGTCGCGGCGGCGGCCAGCGGGAAGGGCACATCTTGCCAGGCCACGCCAGGGCGCATGACTCCAGCTTGCTGCGCGCGCTCAACCAGCAGCCGGATCCGCGCCCGCACGTCGGCCAGGGATTTATCCAGGGCCGGACCACAGGCGCCGCCGAGTGCCTCGCCGATGCCGCAACTCTCCGCCCGCAGCCGCACGAAGGCGGCGGCGAAGCCACAGAACCCGTGCCAGGGCACCCGCCAGACCCTCCCGTAACGCTCAACGCCCGGTGCTCAACGCAGTGCACAAAACGCCGTGGACTAGTGTGTTGCTCCGTGAGCGCCCCGACCGTCCCTACGACCCCGGACATCCCGGACATCGCGGGCGACGCGGGGAATGTCGGCTCGTGGCGCGCGAAACCGGCCGCGCAGCAGCCGGAGTGGCCCGACCACGGCAAGCTCCGCGCGGTAGTGGCCGAACTCGCCGAGCTTCCGCCGCTGGTCTTCGCCGGTGAATGCGACCAGTTGAAGGAGCGGCTCGCCGCGGTCGCGCGCGGGGAAGCGTTCGTCCTGCAAGGCGGCGACTGCGCGGAGACCTTCGCCGGCGCCACCGCGGACAACGTCAGGGCCAAGCTCAAGACGCTGCTGCAGATCGCCGTCGTGCTGACGTACGCGGCAAGCGTCCCCGTCGTGAAGATCGGCCGGATCGCGGGCCAGTTCGCCAAACCCCGCTCGGGTACCACCGAAACGCGCGCGGGCGTGACGCTGCCCGCCTACCGAGGCGACGCGGTCAACGGCCTCGAATTCACCCAAGAAGCCCGGCGGCCAGATCCGCGCCGGCTCCTCGACGCCTACCACTACTCCGCGGCGACGCTGAACCTCTGCCGCGCCTTCACCACGGGCGGCTACGCCGACCTGCGGCAGGTGCACGCGTGGAACCAGGACTTCGTGCGGGAGAGCCCGGCTGGGCAACGATATGAGGAACTTGCCGCCGAGATCGATCGCGCGATGTCGTTCATGCACGCCTGCGGCGCCGACCCCGACGAGTTGCGCGCGGTCGAGTTCTACTCCAGCCACGAGGCACTGATCCTCGAGTACGAACAGGCGCTCACCAGGACCGACTCGCGCACCGGGCGGCCCTACGACGTGTCGGCGCACATGCCGTGGATCGGCGAGCGAACCCGCGCGCTCGACGGCGCGCACGTCGAATTCGCCAGCCGCATCCGCAACCCGATCGGCGTCAAGATCGGCCCCTCGACGGCTCCGGACGATCTTGCGGCCCTGATCCGCAAACTCGACCCGGAGCGTGAACCCGGCCGCATGACGCTGGTCACGCGCATGGGCGCCGCGCGCGTCAGGGACGTCCTGCCGCCGCTCGTGGAGGTGGTCGCGGCCAGCGCCGCGCCCGTCGTCTGGGTATGTGATCCGATGCACGGCAACACGTTCGAGGCGCCGAGCGGGCACAAGACGCGGCGGTTCGACGACGTACTCGACGAGGTCACAGGCTTCTTCGAGGTGCACAGGACGCTCGGCACGCACCCGGGCGGGATCCACATCGAGTTCACCGGCGACAACGTCACCGAGTGCATCGGCGGCAGCCACCAGATCGCCGCGGAGCACCTGCACCAGCGCTACGAGACCGCGTGTGACCCTCGCCTCAACCGGAGCCAGTCGCTGGATCTCGCCTTCACCGTGGCCCGCATCTACCGCGCGATGCCCTGAGGCCGGCCGGGTACGGCCGGGGCCGTCACCTCGATCGGGCGGCAGACGACCCCGCATACTGAACGGCCGCGCGGTGTGTCACACCCGCGCGGCTGGCACCCGTCCCGGGGCGAGCGCCACACCACGTTTCCGCGGAAACGCCGCCGCTGCCCGAACCGGCGCCGCGTCGCGTTTGCGAAGAAACGCCGCCGCGTGAGGCTAGGGCGTTGGGGCGGAAGGATCACCGGGCACGGGCGTCCGCGGCGCGCCGGTCACCGGCCAGCCCGACGCGGTCCACTCGAGCGGCCGAACCTGCACCCATGGGTCACCGTTATGGAAGGCGTCGTAGTAGTGGTACACGAGAAATGCCTGGGAGCCGTCGCTGAAGATGGACTCCGAGCCCGGCCCGATCATCGGGCCGTCGCTGCCCTGCAGTTCCATGCCACCGTCGTTCATCATCGAGGTCCCGCCGGGGTCGACGTATGGGCCGGTGATGGTCGGTGAGCGGCCGACGATGATGGTGTACGTGCTGCCGATGCCTCGGCAGCAGAAACCGGCCGACGCGAACAGATAGTAGTAACCCCCGTGACTCGTGATCCCCGCGCCCTCGAGTGCGTCGGGTGCCGGCCGCTGCGCGAGGGAGTAGATTGCCGGCGCGGCACTGGCGGGTTTCCCCGTCGCCGGGTCCAGCTGCACCATCTTGATCCCGCTCCAGAACGACCCGAAGGCCAGCCACTTCGTCCCCGACGGGCCCTGCACAAGCGACGGGTCGATGGCATTGAAGTCGTCCGCGCTGGTGGAGCGCAGCACGAGGCCGTCGTCGGTCCATTTGTACTGCGGGCTGCGCGGGTCGAGCGTCGGGGTGGTGGCGAGGGCGATCACCGAGTTGTTGGAACCGAAGCTGGATCCGGCGTAGTACAGGTGCCACCGACCACCGAAATATGAGATGTCAGGTGCCCACAGGTTCGGTATCGGCCCGAGCGCGGCGGTAATCCAGGCCGGAATGCTGGCGAAGACCGTCCCGGCGTACCGCCAGTCGCGCACGTCACTGGATGTGCGGATCTGGATGTTGCCGCCGCCGATCTTCCCGGCCGGGTCGCCCGTGGAGAACAGGTAGTAGGCCCCGGCCTGCCTGGCCATGCTCGGGTCGTGCACGAACACGTAATCAGGCGTCGTGGCTGACTGCGCCAGGCCGGAGGCGCCGCCGAGCGCCAGCAGTGCGGCCACGACAGCGAGCAGGGAAAGCGCGGCGCTCCTTATCGCTGTCCCAGCGGAGCCTCGCGGTGTCACCGATCCAGCGGAGCCGCGCATCCAGACCTCCCGGGGTCGTGCCCCCCGTCGGTGTGCGGAACAGGCGGCGACCCGAGTGAGTTGAGCGAGCGTTCGCCTTGTCCAGGAAGCTAACGACGCAATCCGGGCGTGTCAAGGGCCAGGAGGGGCGGCAACGCGTACCGCCGGGCGCGGCGACGTAGCGCTTCATGCCGCGTTACCTGCGAAGTTTCTGCTGTGTTACCTGCGAAGTTGGTCAGGTCGCGGCCCGAATGCGTAACAACGCCTTGACGCCCCCAGTCCCGCCGATCTAATCTGAGCGAACGTTCGCTCAGATTCCGCCCTGGTGGTGCGATGGCGCGAAAAAAGTACCCATCGATCAAGGAAGTCGCGGCCCGCGCCGGGGTCAGCTTCCAGACCGCGAGCAAGGTCCTCAACGGCGGCGACATACGGGTGGCCGCAGCCACGGCAGCGCGCATCAACGCCGCGGCGGCCGAGCTTGGCTACTCCCCCAACACGATCGCCCGGAGCCTCGCCCAGCGGGCGACAGGAACGCTCGGGCTGGTCGCCGCGGATGTGACAGACTTCGCCATCTCGCAATTCTCGGTGGCGGCCGAGCAAGAAGCCCGCCGCCGCGGGCACGCCGTCCTTGTCGGGCACCTCGCGCAGGGCGGCGAAGACGGCGCAGACGTCGTCAGGATGCTGATCGAGCGGCGCGTGGACGGTGGGATCGCCGCGGCGCCGCAGCTTGAGAACGATCCAGAGGTCGCGGAACTTCTCCGGACCCACGTTCCCGCGGTGAGCCTGCACCACGTGCCGGGCGGCGGGGTGCCGATCGTGGGCTCCAACCACCGTGACACGGGCCGTCTCGCGACCGAGCATCTCATCTCGCTTGGCCACCAGACCATCGGCACGATCACCGGGCCATTTCGCCGCCGCGTGGTGCGCAGCCGGCTGCACGGGTACGAGGAGGCACTGCGCCAGGCGGGACTCGAGCCACGCGAAGACCTCGTCGTCGAAGCGGACTGGACGCCGGGCCGCGCCGCCGAAGCCGCCCGCCTCCTGCTGCGCGACGAGCCCCTGGTCACAGCGATCTTCGTGCACAACGATGCCATGGCGATCGGCGTGCTGAGCGCCCTGGCCGGCGCGGGACTGCGGGTACCCGCCGATGTCGCGGTCGTGAGCTGCGACGATATGCCGTTCGCCGAGTACCTCATCCCCCCGCTCACTACCGTCCACGTGCCGCTGGCCGAGACCGGCGAGCGAGCGGTCGACCTCCTGTTGCGGAGGATCGCGGGCGAGCCCGTGGCCAAGGAACCGCTGCGCCTCCCGGTGGAACTGGTCGTTCGCGGCTCGTGCGGCGGCACGCCCACGGGGCCAGGCCCGGCCCGGCCGGCGCTCGAACCGGCAGGACAGGAGGAGCAATGACCCGTATCGCGGTGGATCCGGGACGCACCATCGGACGCCTGGACCGTAAGGTCTTCGGCGGGTTCGTTGAACACCTTGGCCGCTGTATCTACGGGGGAATCTACGACGAAGGCTCGTCGCTCAGCGATTCTGACGGCTTCCGCAAGGACGTTCTCGGCCTGCTGCGTGAACTGCGGATGGGCGTCCTGCGGTGGCCGGGCGGGAACTTCGTCAGCAACTACCACTGGGTCGACGGCATCGGGCCCAAACAAGCCCGTCCCCGCCGGCCAGAGCTCGCCTGGGGCAGTGAGGAGCCCAACCGCTTCGGGACCGACGAGTTCCTGCGCTACTGCGCCGAACTCGGCACCGAGCCGTACATCTGCCTCAACATGGGCACCGGTTCGCTTGACGAGGCACTCGCGTGGGTGGAGTACTGCAACTCGGCGGGGCGCACCCAGTGGGCGCAGCGGCGCCGCGAGAACGGCCGCGACCAACCGTACGGCGTCCGCTACTGGGGCCTCGGTAACGAGATGTACGGGGACTGGCAGGTCGGTGCGGTGTCCGCCGAGGAGTACGTGCGGACGGCGACCCGGTGGGCCCGCGCGATCCGCATGATCGACCCGAACGCCAAGCTCGTGAGCTGCGGGATGAACGGGTGGAACGACTGGGACCGCGTCGTGGTCGACGGCATGGCCTCGCTTGTCGACTACCACTCGATACACATCTACACAGGTTCGGACGACTACTGGACCAACGTGCTGCAGCCACACCAGGCCGAACGCGCGATCGCGTGCGCGCGCGGACTCATCGGCCGGGCCGCCTACGTTCAGAAGATCAAGCGGCCCCCGCGCATCGCCTACGACGAGTGGAACGTCTGGTTCCGTACCGATGACGGCAAGCTCGAGGAGCGCTACACGTTCGGCGACGCCCTCGCGGTCGGCACCTACCTGAACATTTTCGTCAGGAACTGCGACTGGGTCCGCATGGCCAACCTCGCGCAGATGGTGAACGCCATCGCGCCGATCGTCACCACGCCGGACGCGGCCGTCGTCCAGCCCATCTACTACCCCGTCCTCCTGCACGCACAGGCCGCCCTTGACGTCGCGGTCGACCACCACGTCGACGGGCGCGTGGCCGAGCCAGACGGACTGCCTGGCCCTGACCACAAGAGCCGCTGGCCGCACCGGGTCGGCGACCTCGGGCCATTCACCATCGTCGACGCCGGGGCGACAGCCGACGCGCTGCGGCATCGCGTGGCGGTGACCCTGGTGAACCGGAGCCCCGACGAGCCCGAGACCGTCGAGGTGCTCCTGCGCGACTTCGCCTTCGACGGCGCCGTGACGATACGGACGGTGACCGCGGAGCGAGGGCCGCAGGACCGCAAGCTGCCCGATGTCGAGGGGGCGTGCCTCGAAGAAGGATCGGAAATCCCGAAGGGCTCCACGGTCGTGGTTTCGCTGCCGCCGCAGTCCTTCACGGCCATCGAAGCGACGGTCACGAGCCAGTAGAACAAGGAGCAAACGGCCATGATGTCTTGGAACCCCCCCACAATCCATGGACCGATCGCCGGCCGGACGGTCGCCGCCGCCACCGCAGTACTTACCGCATCGCTGCTGGCCGGCTGCGGCGGGTCGAGCACATCGTCGGCTCCCCCCGGCGGGAGCACCAGCACCCCGAGCGTGTCCGTCGTCGCCGGCGGGTCATACCAGCCCGGCGCCACGAAGATCACCTTCTGGGCCTGGGTGCCCGGGATCGGGCGTGCGGTTACCGCGTTCAACGCCAGCCACCCGAAGATCTGCGTCACGCTCGAAAGCCCGGGCGCCGGCGAGCAGGAGTACACGCCACTCAGCAACGCGCTGAAGGCCGGCAGCGGCGCGCCCGACGTCGCCGAGGTCGAGTTCGACGAACTGCCCTCGTTCGAGGTGCAGAAATACGTCGTGGACCTGTCGAAGTACGGCGCCAACAGCTACAAGAACCTGTTCGTGCCCTGGGCGTGGAGCCAGGTCAGCCGGGGCTCCGCGGTCTATGCGATGCCAAGCGACTTCGGGCCCATGGCCTTCTACTACGACGCGCCGCTGCTGGCCAAGTACCACATGAAGCCCCCGGCCACCTGGGCCGAGTTCGCCGCCGACGCGGCCACGTATCGCAAGACCAATCCCTCCAGGTATCTGCTCAACTTCTCCCCGGACGACCTTCAGAAGCTGATGAACCTGATGGGGCAGGCGGACGCCTGGCCGTTCAACTACACGGGCGGCAGTTCGGTGACGATCAACTGGACCGGCCCCGCACAGATGAAGTTCGCCGCTTACTGGCAGAACCTGATCAACCAGCACGTCGTCAGCACGATCACGACCGCGAACGCCAACCCGGTGCCGAACACGAACCTCGACAAGGGCGTCACCGCCGCCGATATCTACTCGGCCTGGGCGCCCTCGTACTTCGCGCCGAACGCCAAAGCCACCCTGGGCAAGTGGCGGGCCGCCCCTCTGCCGCAGTGGAATGCGGGCGCCAACGTGAACGCCGACTGGGGCGGCTCCACATACCCGGTCTTCACCCAGAGCAAGCACCCCGCCGAGGCGGCTCAGTTCGCCGAATGGCTGTGCGCCACGGATGCGTCGTGGAACGTCGTCAAGACACCGCCGTCGTCGCTGTTCCCGACCTATGCGCCGCTGCTGAACTCCGCGTCGTTCAAGAACCTCACCTACCCGGTGTCGGGATCGTCGTACCCGAACCAGGTGTTCTCCGCGGCGGCGAACAACATTCCCCTGACGCCGTGGCCGCCGTTCATGACACAGGCGATCAACCAGGCACTGACCACCTTCGGCGGCGTCTTCCGCGGTAAGGAGACCATGCAGCAGGCGTTCCGGAACTTCCAGAACCAGGAGGTCAGCTACGCGAAGGCCCAGGGCTTCACGGTGACCACGTCCTGAGCACTGCCCCGGCACACAAGCGAAAGGAACTCCTCCCGTGAGTGACACCGCGGTGCGGGCACCACGGCAACGGCCTCCTCGACAGGCTGCCGCGCGGGCCCACCTCCGCCATTCGGGGTGGGCCCGCCGGCGCGACCGCCGCGGCGCCGGGTTTGTCGTGCCCTTCCTTGCCGCGTTCGTGCTCTTTCTCATCGTGCCGCTCGGGTACGCGATCTACTCAAGCGGCTACACCACCCGCATCATCGGCGGGACCACCTTCACCGGCCTGTCCAACTACACGCAGACCCTCACCTCCGGCCTGTTCTGGAACGGCGTCATCCGCGTGGTGATCTTCGGTGCCATCCAGATCACGATCATGCTGGCCATCGCGTTCTTCTTCGCGAGCATCTTCGACCTCGGGGTGGTGAAGCTCGGCAGGACCTTCCGTGCCATCTTCTTCATCCCGTTCGGCGTGCCGATCGTCGTGGCCGCGCTGATGTGGGGATTCCTGCTGGAGCCCCAGTATGGCCCGATGACCCGTCTCGCCAACGCGGCCGGGTTCAGCAACGTCAACTTCTTCTCGCCCGGCCTCATGCTCCCGACGATCATCTTGATCGTTATCTGGGAGTGGACCGGTTACAACATGGTGATCCTTTACACCGCGCTCAAGTCGGTCCCCCGCGACCTGATCGAGGCGGCCATCCTGGACGGCGCGCCGCTGTGGAAGATCATCCTCAAGGTGAAACTGCCGATGGTCCGGCCAGCGGTCGTGATGCTCGTCTTCCTCAACGTGATCGGCGCGTCGCAGCTGTTCGTAGAGCCGCTGATCCTGAACAACTACCAATCCGGGGTGATCACGAACTACTACACGCCGACCTACTTCATCTTCAGGACCGCCATCGACAACGGGCAGTACAACCTCGCCGCCGCGATGGCCGTGATCCTCGGGCTCGTCGTGGTCCTCATCTCGGTCGCCGCCCTGATCTTCCGCCGCCGGAGAGGGGAGTTCAGATGACCACCACCCTGGTCCGGAAGCAACAAACGAGCCCTCTGCCGGAACGGCAGGAGACGAGGCGCGAGCGCCGCAGGCGTGAGCGGCTCGAAGAGCAGGCCGCCATGATCCCGGTCAAGCTCTACGGGCTCCGGCGCGGCACGGTGACGCTGCTCACGGTGCTGGCCGGCCTCTTCGCGGTCTTCACGTTGATCCCGATCGCGTGGATCGTGATCAACTCGACGAAGACGCAGGCCAACATCTTCCAGTCGTTCGGGTTCTGGTTCGCCCGCCCGTTCGTGTTCTTCCACACCTTCTCGATGCTGTTCCAGAACGTCGACGGCGACGGGACCTATATCCAGTGGTTCGGCAACACCGTTCTTTACGCTGTGCTCGGCGGAGGAGGCGCCACGGTCCTTTCGGTGCTAGCCGGTTACGGGTTCGCCCGGTACCGCTTCCGCGGGTCAAACGCCCTCTTCTACCTCGTCATGGCGGCGCTGATGGTGCCGATCACCGCGATCACGCTCCCCCTCTACCTCGTGTACGCGAAGGTGCACCTGATCAACTCGATCTGGGGGATGATCCTGCCCAGCCTGGTGAGCCCGGTCGGCATGTACCTGATGCGCACCTACGTCCTGGTGTCGGTGCCGAGGGAACTCATCGACGCGGCGCGGCTCGACGGCGCCGGCGAGGTGCGGATCTTCCTGCGCGTCGTGCTCCCGCTCATCGTCCCCGGCGTGATGACGGTGCTGCTGATCAGCATCGTCGCGGTGTGGAACAACTACTTCCTGCCTCTGATCATCTTCACCCAGAACCACCTCTTCCCGCTGACGGTGGGCATGGGGCTGTGGAGCACGCACGCCACGACCAGCGGCGACAACAACCTCTACCCGCTCATCGTAATGGGCGGACTGGTCACCATCATTCCGCTGATCGCACTGTTCCTGGTCCTGCAGCGGTACTGGCGCGGCGGGCTACTGCTCGGCAGCATGGCCGACTGAAAACCACAGATACCGATCGGCTACGCGGTAGTCCTCGCCCCCGCAGTGCCACTGCCCCATTCGGTGTGCACAGATACCCAATCGACATCACCGATCCATACGCGGGCTTCAGCTGCCACGCCAGGATGGTGCCACCTGAAATACCGGGCCAGACCGCGGCAGCCGTTAAGTCTGATCAGTGGTTTGCCTGGCCAGGCGGTGCGGGCTCTAGACCGGCCGGTACTCGATATCGGCGAGCTCGCAGAAGACCTCCCAGTCCGCTGCGTGGTGGCCGAGGTTCATCACCATGTGATGGGTGCCGCCCGCGCGCAGCCACTGGTTCATGCAGGCACGCACGCCGGCCTGCGGGCGGAACTGGCCGTAGGGCATCTCGAGGGCGGGCAGCCGCGGCGAGTCGAGCACCTCCCCCTCGGCCACCACCATGCGGAACCGCTCGCCGCCGAGAGAGACCAGCGACGCGATGGTCGCGGCGCCGGGCTGGATGCGGAACAGGAACGTCGGGGGATCGTCCAGCTTGCCGATGCCGAGGGACCGCTTGATCAGGCGCACCGGCTCGTCGTCGCGCGCGACTTGCCAATTTCCCTCGCCCATGTGGCTCATGAGGATCGAGTCGGACGGGAAATCCATCGCGTACATCTCGGTGAAGTGCCCCTTGCCGAGCAGGATGTGCCCGGCGTAGACCATGGTCGCGGCGAGCGCGTCGCCCTCCGCGCCGTAGCCGTAGCCCTGCGCCATCAGCGACGACGCGGCGGCGAGCGGAAGCCGGGAAAACCGCCCGTCCTCGCCGATCGCGTCGAAGTGGGTGGAGTAGGCGAGGTATCCGCGGTCGGTGAGGATCCGTTCGATGGCGACTTGCATGCGTGCGTGATCTTCGCGCTCCTCCGCCGGCAGGCGCGGATCGATCTCGAACCGCTCGTTCTCCCAGGCGATGAGGTTGCCGATCTCGGCGTCGCTGATGTCCTGCATCGACCGCCACAGATCACCAGGGGCGATGAAGCTGATCTCGGGGCCGAGCGCGCGAAGCAGGGCGTTCTCGTCCACCCTGATGTCGCCCATGTCGTTCATCGCGTAGCCGAACACGGCAACTTTGAGCGAGCGCCACGCGGTGACGGCCGCCGCCGCCCGCGCCCAGCGGTCCACGTCCCGCTTGAACCGCTCGCTCTGCCATTCGTCGGTCAGGACGTGGAACGGCCGGTCGGCCCTGACCATCGCGTTCGCGGTGTCCTGCGCGCCGTGGATCCCCTGGTTGTAGGTCATATCAGCCATGTCCCACGCCGGGGTGACGGCGGGCTCCGGCTGGATGTTGGCCAGGCACACCGGCAGGCGGTTCTCGTTGAACAGGCGGGCCACCCGCATGGCAGGCCCGTAGGTCAGCATGATCACCAGTACGCCGTCGAGGTCGGCGTTCTCGAAGTCGCGCATGACCCGCTCGGCGTCGCCACGGCTCTTCACCGGAGGTCCGACGACGAAGTCCGCGACGCCAGCCAGCCGATCGGCCACATCGTGGGCATAACGCGCCTGCCGGTCGGTGATGCCAGGGATCATCTCGTCGTAGAGCGCCTGCATGATCCCCAGCACGCCGATCCGCGGCTGTCGCCCGCTTGCCTGCGGCTCAGTCATTTGCCGTGTCCCTTCTGCCCATACACGTTCTGGTACCGCGCGTGCAAGGCGTCGATATCAGGCTGGCTGAGCGCAGGCACCTCGCCCAGGGCCCGCGCCAGGTGGACGGTCCGGGCCGCGTCCTCGCACATGGCGGCGGCCTTCACCGCGGCCCGCGGGTTTGGCCCAATCGTGAACACGCCATGGCCTCGCATGAGCACGGCCGGGGAACGGTGACCCGTCAGGGTCGCGACGATCGCCTTGCCGATCTCATCGCCGCCGATGCGGGCGAACGGGCCGAGCGGGATCTCGCCACCGAACTCGTCCGCCATCGCCGTGAGGACACAGGGAATCGCCTCGCCGCGCGCCGCCCACGCGGTGGCGTACGGGCTGTGCGTGTGGACCACTCCGCCGACCTCCGGCATCTCCCGGTACACGTAGGCGTGCGCGCCTGTGTCGCTGGACGGAGCGTAGTCCCCCTCGATCGCCCGGCCGTCCAGCGTGACGACGACCATCGACTCCGGCGTGAGATCGTCGTAGGAGACGCCGCTCGGCTTGATGACCATCAGCTCGGATCCGGGCACACGGGCGGAGATGTTGCCGCTGGTCCAGACCACGAGCCCCGCGCGAGGCAGCTCGGCGTGCAGGTCACAAACCGTCCGGCGCACCTCGTCGACGACATGGGCGGGCGGGTAGGACACCGGGGCAGCCTCCTTAGCGCGGGACCTGGGCCGCCCGAGCGCCCGACCCAGTATTGCCTCAGCGGTATGGCCTCAGCGCAGGTTAGCGTTCACATCTTCGCAGCGGCGGTCGTGCTACTGGCGCGGAGAGATAGTCTGCAATTTCCAGATGTTGCTATTGTTAGCGCTAACGTTCTTTGGACGTCAAGTGGCCCGCTGGAGATCCGTCCCGTGTCAGCCGTATGCCAGCAAAACGCAGGCGCGAGTTGATGCGCCCGCCGCCCCACGTGAACCCAGCGCCCGTACTGGCGGCCCGGGCACCGTCGATGAGCGACGTCGCTGCGCTGGCCGGTGTGTCCCATCAGACGGTGTCACGTGTGCTCGCCGAGCATCCCAACGTCCGGCCGCGTACACGGGCGCGCGTGCTCGCGGCCATCGACGAACTCGGTTACCGGCCGAACATCGCGGCCCGGGCGCTGGCCACCGGCCGCTCGCGGACCTTGGGCGTCGTCAGCATGAACAGCACGCTGTACGGGCCGGCCTCAACCCTGTACAGCATCGAGGAGGCGGCCAAGCTTGCCGGCTACTTCGTCACCGTCGCCAGCGTCCGCTCGCTGGACCGGATATCCCTCCTTGAGGCCACCGGCCGGCTCCTCGGCCAGGCCGTGGATGGGTTAGTGGTTATCGCACCGCTCGCCTCGGCCGCGAACGCGCTGCGTGATCTGCCCAAGGACACGCCGATCGTCGCGGTCGACGGCGATCCGGCGGCACACGACGCGGTGGTGCGCGTCGACCAGGTCACCGGGGCCAAGGTCGCGACGGAACATCTGCTGGCAGCCGGCCACAGGACCGTGTGGCATGTCGCGGGACCGGCGGACTGGCTTGACGCGCAGGGCCGGATCACCGGCTGGCAGGCGGCGCTCGAGCGGGCCGGTGCCGAGGTGCCGCCGCTGCTCAACGGCGACTGGAGCGCCCGTTCTGGTTACCAGGCCGGGCGGGTCCTGGCCCGGATGCCCGAGGTCACCGCGGTCTTCGCCGGCAACGATCAGATGGCACTCGGGGTGCTCAGAGCGCTCGCCGAGCGCGAGCGCCGCGTTCCCGCCGATGTCAGCATCGTCGGGTTCGACGACATCCCCGAAGCGGCCTTCTACACGCCGCCGCTGACCACGGTGCGCCAGGACTTCGACGAGGTTGGCCGGCGCAGCCTGCACCTGCTCATCGAGCAGATCACTTCCGGCATCGCCGGCACCGACCACACCATCGGCGGTACGGAGCTGATCGTCGGGACCGAGCTGATCGTCCGCCAGAGCACGGGCCCGCCGCGCACTTGACCGGGCCATCCACTGCCTACAGACCATGATCGTGGAGACTTTTCAGGGATAATCCCTGAAAAGTCTCCACGATCATGAAATTAGAGGCCCGCGGCCTCGGTCAGCCCCGTCTCACGGCACGCTGGCGCTTGGCTCGGCCGGCCGGGCGGCGCCGGTGGACTCGCGGATCACGAGGCGGCAGGGAAGCTGTTCCAGCCCGCGCGACGGATCTCCGCCGATGTCGGCCAGCAGCCTGCGCGCCGCTAGCTGGCCGAGCTCCTTGAGGCACATGTCGACCGTGGTCAGCGGCGGGCGGCTCGTTTGCGCGAACACGTCCCAGTTGTCGTACCCGACCAGGGCGATGTCGTCGGGCACGCGGCGGCCGGACTCCCGCAGCGCGTCGGCCACGCCCCGGGCGATCTGGTCGCTGCCGCAGAAGATCGCGTCGGTCCGCGGTCCGTTGCGCAGCACGGTGTGTGCCGCCTGGCGGCCCCACTCCTCGGTCCACTCGCCGTACAGAACCTGGCCGGTGGCGAGCTGCCGGCCCGCATCGGCAAGCACGTTCCGTGCTCCGGACGCCCGCAGGCGCGCGGAAAGGAACCGCTCGGGGCCGGTCACATGGGCGATCCGGTTACGCCCACTGGTGACGAGGTGGCGCATGGCAAGCTCGCCGCCGTGTTCGTCGTCGGGTATCAGGGAAAGCTCGTCCGGGTTGCCCGACTGCGTCATCACATAAACCACGGGGACGGGCAGGCGGGCGTCCCCTGAGGTGATCGGCGGCCGTGGATCCGTGCGCCGCCCGGTGACGATGATGCCGTCGACCTTGCGCGACAGCAGGGTCCGCACATAGTGCTGCTCCCGTATCGGGTCTCCCCTGCCGTCGCACAGCAGCACAGACATCTGGCCTTCACCCAGCGCATCCTCCGCACCGAGCATGACGGGGATGGTGAACCGCCCGAAGCTGTCCGTCGTGATCAGCCCGACGGTGTAGGTGCGGCCGGAAAGCAGGGCGCGGGCCAGCGGGCTCGGGCGGAAGCCGAGCTGCGCGGCGGCGGCAAGCACACGTTCACGTGTCTCGTCGCGCAGCTGGCCGCGCCCGTTGAGCGCCTTGGACACCGTGCCGATCGACACCCCCGCCAAGGCGGCGACATCCGCGATCGTCACCGTACGGGTTTCCGCCATACGAAAGCCCTTTCCCAACTTCTTGCCCGAGCCAGCGACGAGCCAATCGTCACCGGCTTCCCCGCTACATCAGGATACTCGCTCATAACCGGATCACGGGGTTGACGGCCTGATCCCAGGTTCCTAGTGTAGGCGGCAAAGGATTTCCTACCTCCAGGGAAGAGCGCAAGCGGCGTCGGTTGACGCGAGGCGCGCGCCGAGCGCGAGGCATGCGCCGAGCGCGAAGCTGCCGGGCGGTCAGGCAACTCGCCCCGCGCGAGGCCCGCCGCCCGGCGGCTCCGCACCGCCGCAACTTCACGACCCGTGCTCGGGCCGACCGTGTCCTCCAGGATCTGCGGCCAGAGAAAGCGCCGCCTGACTAACCTGCCGGGCCAGTGACACTCGCGCGGCAGCCGTTAAGGACCTTGATGCAAAACGGCTGCCGCGGTGTGACGCTCATCATCTCCGGGCTGCGCCCGAAGCCTGCCTGTCCTCGCTCACCGGAATCCAGACGCGCATCTCGGTGTCGCCGCGGTTGGCGCGGGCGTAGTAGGGGACCGCGGTCAGTTCGCGCGCCGCCAGCTGCCCGTCGCTCGGGCGTGGCGCCCCGTGGCGGTATGGCCAGGCGTGCACACGCCCGGCCCCGACCTGGCCGGGCACCGACAGCGCGGTGACACGTTCGCCAGCCACGTCCATACCAGGCCGCTCGGCCGGCTCAGCTCCGCGGGGCAGCCAGATGTCAGCAAGCCCGTCGGCCCCCGGTACGTCCACGCCCTCCACGCAGTACACGAGCGGGCCGCGCTCGAACGCGGCGCAGGAGCGGACCGCGTCGATGCGCGGATCAGGATGAATCGTGCGAATGTGCAGCGGGAACTCGACGTCGAGCTCGTCACCGGCAGCCCAGGCCCGCCGGACGCGCAGGTAGTGGTCATCGCCGGGCCCGGAGGTGAGCCGCCGGCCGTTGAGCGCCGCGCCGACGGTCGCGGCCCAGGCCGGTACCCGGACGGCGAGCTCCGCGTGGCCGCCTGGCGCCCCAAGCACACGCAACCGCAGGACTCCTTCATACGGGTAGCCGGTTGTCATCTCCAGTTCCAGCCGGCCGGTCCCCGGCACGTCGGCACCGAGCCGCCCGCCGACGAACTGATGAATCTGGACGCCCGCGCCGGTGCAGGTCGCGACGTAATGGCCAAGGCTCGCGAGCAGCCGCATGATGTTCGGCGGGCAGCACGCACACTGGTACCACGGCCGCCGCCCGACCGGGGTTCGGGCCTGCAGCGCGTTGACATAGAAGAAGGTCGCCCCGTCCAGGCCAAGGCCGGACAGGAAACCGTTGTAGAGGGTTCTCTCGATGAGATCCGCGAACCGCGCCTCGCCGGTGACGAGCAGCATCCGCCAGTTCCACATGATTGACGCGATCGCCGCGCAGGTTTCGCAGTACGCGCGGTCGGGAGGCAGCTCGAACGGGTCGCCGAACGCCTCGTCCTTATGGCGTGAGCCCACGCCGCCGGTGAGGTAGATCTTGCCCGACACCATGTCGTCCCACTGCGCGAGCGCCGCGCGCAGCAGGCCAGGCCGCCCGGTCTCCGTGTAGACGTCCGTCGCGCCCGCGAGCAGGTAGAGCGCGCGGACGGCGTGCCCCCGGATCGCATCCGCCTGCTCGAAGGGAACGTCGTCCTGGAAATAGGCCGGCCCGAACGAGTGCCAGTTCAGCGTGGCGCGGCCGCGGCGCGCGATCAGGTCCGCCGCGGTGGTGATCAGCTCAGGCCTGCCGGTCGCTCTGGCGAACTCGGCGAGAGCTGATTCGATCTCGGGATGACCGGGCACGTACCCGGCCAGCGAGCCAGGAAGCTGCTGCGCGATCAGGTCAGCGTAACGCCCGGCTATGTCGGCAAGCGCGCTGTGGTTCCCCGCGGTGCGCACATCCGCGACGGCAGCCTGCAGCAGGTGGCCGGCGCAGTAGAGTTCGTGGCCCATCGCCGGGTTCGCGAAACGCCGGCCATGCTCGACGACCTCGACGTAGGAGTTCAGGTAACCATCGGGCTGCTGCGCCTGCCGGAGCAGCTCCACGGTGTCCGCGAAGAACCGCTCGCTCGCCTCGTCCCTGCCGCGGGCGCGCTCCCACGCGATCGCCTCAAGCATCTTGTAGACGTCCGAGTCGCGGAAGAGGGGCATCGAGTAGTCCGCGGCGGAGCCGGCCGAGATGCCTGCGGCCAGCCGCAGGTTGTGGAGGCTGCCAGTCTCCTCGAGCATGCGTATCCCGTGCGGGATCGTCGTGTGGCGGTTCAGGACCTGATAGTGACCCCAGAACCCGCCATCGATCCGCACCCCGCCGGGGCCGGCCGGACGGAGTGCCAGGCGTTCGAAAGTGGCCGGCGCCACTGGCCCGGCGCCGGCGTATCCGGTGCGGGCCGATGTCTGCGTCACCGTTCCCTCTCTTCCTCGATCACCATGTGGCGCGCCCGATCCGCATCCCACGACTGCGGTCGTAACAAGCCCGCCTGTCTCGGTCGGCTCGACTCACGGAGAACCAGGCTGACGGGCAGTTTCTGCAAGCCCGAGGCGGGACGGCCGTCGATGGCCGCCAGCAGCCGGTCCCCGGCCACCTGGCCAAGCTCCCTCAGGTTCATGTCCACCGTCGTGAGCGGCGGCCGGCAGGCTGCGGCGAAGATCTCCCAGTTGTCGAAGCCGACAAGCGCGACATCCTCGGGCACGTGCCTGCCCGCGTCGCGCATGGCGTCCGCCACCCCCCGGGCAATCTGGTCGTTACCGCAGAAGACCGCGTCCAGTTCGGGAGCGGATCGCAGCAGCACATCCGTCGCCTGGTGGCCCCACTCCTCGCTCCACTCGCCGAACAAAGTGGTCCCGCCAGCCAGTTGCAGCCCGGCAGCGGCCAGCACCTTCTCGGCGCCCTCCGCGCGCAGCCGTGCCGCCGCGAACCGCGAGGGCCCGGTCACGTGACCAACGTTGACCCGTCCCGTGCTGAGCAGATGGCGCACCGCCAGAGCGCCGCCCTCTTCGTCGTCGGGGACGAGCGAAGGATCGTCAGGATTCGTCGAAACGGCCATGGCATACACCACAGGGACGGGCAGGCCGCGCCCGATCGGCTCCCGTGGGTCCTGCCGGCGCCCGGTGACAATGATTCCGTCCACGCGCCTCTCGAGCAGCGTGCGGAGATAGTGCTGCTCCCGGATCCGGTCATCGCGGCTTTCGCAGAGGAGGACCGAGATGCGCCCCGGGCCGAGGCTGTCCTCGGCACCTTGCATAACGGGGATGCTGAAGCGGCCGAAGCTGTCAGTGGTGATCAGGCCCACGGTGAAGCTGCGGCCTGCGAGCAAGCCGCGGGCTAGCGCGTTCGGCTGGTATCCGAGTCTTTCCGCGGCCTGTTGGACTCGCTCGACGGTTGCCGCGCGGACGCCGCGGCGGCCGTTCAGTGCTTTTGACGCTGTGCCGGGCGAGACGCCAGCCGCACGGGCCACATCTGTGATGGTCACCGGGCCTCGGCTGATGGGACTCGCGGTCGCCTCCCTCCGGAGGACGGTCTCGTGGGTCGCGCTGGCTGCTGCTCCCCCGCGGACCGAGTGTTGACGCTCTCGTGACCCCCGAGTATAGGCGGGCCGGGCAAGAAAAGGTATGCGTATTTTTTCTGTACCCATCATCGTCAGGCCCCTGGACGACGGCAGTCTGCGGAGAAATCGCAGTAAATCTTGACCTTCGCTTCTCCTCGGGCCTAGCCTGGGCGGTCAGAAAACCTTTTCGTAGACACATCACGCTTGGATGCTGCTCGCATGGGTTTCTTCACGCAGGGTGACGGGGCTCTGGAGTGGCGCGGCGGGCACGAAACCGTGCGTGTCGAGCCATGGGGCCAGAGCAGCCTCCGGGTGCGTGGGACGCTCTGGCCACGGATCCGCGACGATCTGCCCGGGGCGCTCGCGGTTCCAGGGACGCTGCCAGCCCACGGAACGTCCCCGCCCCATGGATCGTCCCCGCCCCATGGATCGTCCCCAGCCCCTCGGGCACGTCAGGCTCAGGCCGCCGACGTTGACGTTTCTGCGGACCTGGCGCGTATCACCAACGGGGCCGTGACGGCGGAGATCTCCCCGGCGGGCCGGCTGCGCTTCCTTCGCTCATCCGATGGTGGCGAGCTGCTGGCCGAGGCGGCGCCTCATTTCACTGGCCCGCCGACGCGGCGGTACCTGTCGGCCGGCGGAGGGACGCACCACTTCGAGTTGCTCTTCAACGCCCGCGAGGAGGAGCGCTTCTACGGGCTTGGCCAGCATCAGCACGGGAAGCTGAATCAAAAGGGTGCCGTCATCGACCTGGTGCAGCGCAACACCGAGGTCTCCATCCCCTTCCTCGTCTCGAACCTCGGCTACGGCTTCCTCTGGAACCATCCGGGAATCGGCCGCGTTGAGCTTGGCACCAGCGCCACGAGGTGGGTGTCGGAGGCGACGCGCCAGTGGGATTACTGGATAACAGCGGCGGACGAACCTGCCGGCCTTCTCCGCCAGTATGGCGACGTGGTCGGGCGAGCCCCGCAGATGCCCTCGTGGGCATCGGGATTCTGGCAGTGCAAGCTTCGTTACAAGACCCAGGATGAGGTCCTGAACGTGGCGCGGGAGTACAGGCGGCGGGGCCTGCCACTGTCGGTGATCGTCATCGACTACTTCCACTGGACGCGTCAGGGGGACTGGCGCTTCGATCCGCGGGAGTGGCCGGATCCGGCGGCCATGGTGGCGGAGCTCGACGACCTCGGCGTGAAGCTGATGGTTTCGATCTGGCCCACGGTCAACCCCTCCAGCGAGAACTACGCGGAGATGGCCGATGAGGGTCTTCTCGTGGCCAGCGAGCGCGGCATCCCCGTGCACCTGCCCATCTGGGACAAGGGAGCGGCGGGCCGGTCGCCCGAAAGCTTCTACGATCCGACGAACCCGCGGGCCCGCGCCTATATCTGGGGCAAGGCCAGGGAGGGGTACTACAAGCACGGTGTGCGGGCGTGGTGGCTGGACGCGTGCGAGCCAGAGTTGCGGCCCGAGCACCCCGACAACCTGCGCTACGCCCTCGGCCCCGGCCTCGAGGTCGGCAACATCTACCCGCTGCTCCACGCCCAGGCATTTTTCGACGGGATGCGGCAAGAGGGAGAGGAAGAAATTCTCTCCCTGTGCCGGTCCGCGTGGGCGGGCAGCCAGCGGTACGGCGCGGCGGTCTGGTCCGGAGACATCGACTCCACATTCACCGACCTCCGGCGGCAGATTCCGGCCGGCCTCAATATCGGGTTGTCAGGCATTCCGTGGTGGACCACCGACATCGGCGGGTTCAAGGGCGGCGATATCACCACGCCGTACTTCCGCGAACTCATCGTCCGGTGGTTCCAGTTCGGGGTCTTCTCGCCCATCTGCCGGCTCCACGGCATCCGCCAGCCGGGCGACATGGTGGGGTCCGAGCAGACAGGCGCGCCGAACGAGGTCTGGTCGTTCGGCGAGCCCGTGTACGACATCCTCCGGCGGCTGCTGTTCCTCAGGGAGCGGCTCCGCCCCTACGTCATGGAGCAGATGAGGGTCGCGCACGAGTCCGGCCTGCCCCCCATGCGCCCGCTGTTCCTGGACTTCCCCGCCGACCCGGAGGCGTGGACGGTCGAGGACCAGTTCCTTCTCGGCGGCGACGTGCTCGTCGCACCGGTGACCGAGGAGGGCGCGCGCCGCCGCGAGGTGTATCTCCCGGCCGGGGCAACCTGGCAGGATGCCTGGACGGGAGCCGAAATCGGCGGCGGCGACCGGATCACCGCGCTCGCCCCGCTGGACACGATCCCGGTATACCTCAGGAAAGGCGGCGGCGTGGAGCCCTTCGCAGCGGGTATCCAGCCCTCCGCTGGCCCCGGGCAATCCGGCGGCGAGCCCTTCGGAGTCGGCACTGCGCGAGGTGACGGCGGGTGACGGGGACCGCTGCCCGGAGCGGCCTGACCCTCGCCGGCCGGTCCGCGGGAGCGGGCCCGGGGCCCGCGCTGGTGGCCCGGACCCCGCGGCTCGCGCGCTACGCGCGGGCGGCCTTCCTCATCCCGGCGCTTGCGTACGTGCTGTTCGCGTTCGTCATCCCGGTCGTCTACAACCTGATCCTGAGCTTCGAGCAGACGTCCCCGGCGACGATCACGAGCCTGTTCGCGCCGTTCGCCGGGCTGGGCAACTACAAGGCCACCCTGTCGCAGGCCACCACGCAGAGCACGCTGATCCGGACCCTGGTGTTCACCGCGGGCTCGCTGTTTTTCCAGTTCCTGTTCGGATTCGCGCTGGCGCTGCTGTTCAACCTCCGCTTCCCGCTGCGCAGGTTCGCCAGGTCGCTGGTCATCGTCCCGTGGTTGCTGCCCCTGTTCATCGTCGGCACCATGTTCAGGTACCTGTTCCAGCTCGAGGGCGGCGCGGTCAACCAGATCCTCCTGGACCTGCACCTGATCAGTCACCCGGCCGGCTTCCTGCTGTCACCTAACGCCGCCTTCGTGTCGCTGCTCATCACCAACATCTGGCTCGGCATCCCGTTCTTCACCCTGCTGCTCTACAGCGCGCTTCAGGATGTGCCGGTCGAGCTGAAGGAGGCGGCGATGCTGGACGGCGCCAACGCCTGGCAGCGGCTGACCCGGGTCACGCTGCCGATCATCCGGCCGGTCATCGAGGTCGTCTTCGTCCTCGGCTTCGTGTTCACGGTGAAGGTGTTCGAGATCGTCATCGCACTGACCCAGGGCGGGCCCGCGAACTCCACCCAGCTGCTCGCGACGTGGGCGTACAACCTTACGTTCCAGCAGTTCGAGTACGGCTACGGGGCCGCCGTCAACATGGTGCTGCTGGTCCTCGCTCTGCTGGCCGCACCGCTGTACACCTGGCTGAACCGGGCGTCGCTGCGGCGGGAGGGATAGCGTGACCAGGCAGCGTAAATCCACCGCCGCGCTGGCGGCGTTCGGCGCCCTCGTCGCGCTGGTGGTGTTGTTGTTCCCGCTGTATGCGGTCATCGCCGCGTCGTTCGAGACCACCGGCCAGCTCGTCGGCTCGCATTACTATTTCTTCCCGCCGACCCCATCGCTGGTGAACTACCGAACGGTTATCGCGGCGCAGTCCGGCCATATCGGCAGCACGCTGATTATCGGCGCCGGCACCATGATCCTGACCCTCGTTGTTGCCGTTCCCGCGGCGCATGCGCTGGCCCGCTACCGCTTCCGGGTTACCGTCGCGATCGTCGGGGCGCTGCTGGTGGCGCAGGTCCTCCCACAGATCGTCATCGCGAACTCGTTGTTCCTCGTGTACCACAAGCTGCACCTGCTCAACACCTACCCGGGCCTGATCCTGGCCGACGCCAGTTACGCCATTCCGTTCGGCATCCTCGTGATGCGCGCGTTCATGCTGGCCCTGCCCGTGGACGTGCTGCAGGCGGCGCGGGTGGACGGGGCGAACGAGTGGCAGGCGTTCACCCGCGTCGTGCTGCCAATGAGCCGGTCCGCGGTGATCACGGTCGCGGTTTTCGCATTCGTCATGGGCTGGGGCGATTTCATTTTCGCGCTCACGCTGCTGTCCGGGAGCACTTTCACACCCATCACGATAAGCATGTTCAATTACATCGGAGAGTTCTCGCAGAATCTCGGAGCGGCGATGGCACTGTCTGTCTTCGCCATCCTTCCGGCGGCGATGATGCTCATCGCCGCCCAACGTTATATCGCGGCCGGGCTAACCGTCGGATCGGTAAAGGGATAGGCCAGCCGGAATAGTCAAGGTATCGCCGGCCGCAGGCCGGGAACAGGAGGAAGGCATGTATCTGGGATGGAAATCTGGCCACGGGGGGAGGGGAAAGCGCTGGCAGGTCGTGGCTGCAGGGGTGGCCGCGATCGCGCTGGCCGCCGCGGGCTGCGGATCCTCGGGCAGCAGCAGCAGCAGCGGGAAGACCACCATTTCCGAGCTCGACTACTTCACCTCGGTCGGCGGTAATGCCGCCCTGAACTGGTACAACCAGCAGTTCGAGAAAGCGCACCCGGGCGTGACCGTGAAGCGGCAGGCGGTGCCGTTCGCGAACCTGATGCCGAAGGTCCTGCAGGAGGCCAGCGCCGGGGACCTGGCGAACATCGTGATCATCGATAACCCGGATGTGCCCGCGGTGGCGGCCACCGGACAGCTCCGCCCGCTCAACGGCCTGCCCGGGTTCACCACCAGCGGCTACACCAACGGTGCGATCAGCGAGTGCACGTACCAGGGCAAGCAGTACTGCTATCCGCTGGGCGCGAACTCGGTGGGCCTGTTCTACAACAAGCAGATGTTCGCGGCCGCTCACCTGACGCCGCCGAGGACCTGGGCGCAGCTGCAAGCCGACGCGAAGGCCCTCACGACCCCGCAGCACTTCGGCGCCGCCTTCGACGCCACCGCCGACGAGCAGTCCACCTGGCAACTCGAGCCGTTCGCGTGGAGCAGCGGTGGCAGCCTCACCAACGTGACCACAGCCGCGTGGGTGAATGCGCTCCAGCTCTGGGTCAACATGGTCAAGGACGGCTCGGCGTCCAAGGGAGTGCTCAACTGGGGGCAGGACCCGGACCTGACCCAGCAGTTCACCTCGAAAAAGGCGGCGATGATCGTGGATGGCCCGTGGATCTTCCCCGCGCTGAACCAGGTCGGCATGAAGTACAACGTCGACTACGGGATCGTGCCGATCCCGACGCAGACGGCCGCGCAGACCGCGATCCTGCCGCTGGGCGGCGAGACCCTCGACCTCGGCAACTCCGGCACCGACCAGCAGAAGCAGCTGGCCTGGGACTGGGTGAAGGGGATGCAGCTGGCGCCGGCGATGAAGCACGTCACGTCGCTGAACTACTACCTGCCGACGAAGCCGGTGGTGACCGCGCAGGTGCTCACCCAGGGCCCGCAGTACACGGTGTTCGCCACGGAGTCGCGGAGCGCCCGGCCGCGGACGATCGAGTACGGCGCCAACTACCCGAAGGTGTCCCAGGCGATCTGGACGGCGATCCAGAGCGCGATCTCCGGCACCGCGACACCCGCCGCGGCGCTGCAGCAGGCGCAGTCCACGATCTCCGGCATCCCGAAGGTGAGCGGCTGACCTGCCCGTTCGCTCACGCCCCGGCCGGGGTGGCCCCGGCCGGGGCGTGAGCCTCATTCGCGGCACGTGGCCCGGGCCGGTGGACCTCGGCCGGGGCGCGGTTTCATCCCGGAACTCCGCCCGGCCGCAAACCCCGCCCGAGCGGCGCCGTCGGCAGCCGGTTATCCACAGGACGGATTTCTATCCACAGAATGCCGTTCACCCCTTTCATACGCCTTGACAAATTGGCAAGATCGTCAGTGGGGCAACGCCCCCAAGGGTGGGTGGGTTCTGTAAGGGAACTTCCTTCGTCCGCGCTCACGAACTTCGCCGCCGCCTGGCACATCGGCCGCCGTTTCGCGCCGAACGGCGGCGTCAGATGGGTGTGTGGTCCGCTTCTTGGCAAGCGGCGCTGCGGCAGCCGTTAAGCATGATGGATTATCGGCGCTTTCCATGATCCCGGAGAGTTCTCAGTGATTATCCCTGATAAGTTTCCGGGATCATGGAAATAGTGGCTCAGGACGGCTGGGAACGCGCCGCGATCATGAACCTATTGCTGGCCCGGGAGCTGTGCCTGGAACGAAGCCAGTGTGATCTGGTCGATGTTCGGGGCCGTGTCGGAACGGAGCGGCTGCCCGATATCGCTGCCCGAGTAGATGATCCCTATGGTCTTGCCGTCGTAGTTGTACTGCTGGTTGGCGATGAACCTGATCGTGTTGGTGCCCTGGTGCAA
>Ga0137365_10000683_pt1 | contig 23945 bp, 22 predicted proteins | sample SagtaG_9_FD_104799 | JGI IMG/M metagenome (GOLD analysis project Ga0137365, IMG submission 104799) | Vadose zone soil microbial communities from Sagehorn Ranch, Mendocino, California, USA - Sage1_L_40_16 metaG | ecosystem: Environmental > Terrestrial > Soil > Vadose zone | place: USA...
GCCTCAACTGCTTGGCGGCCCTGTGTCCATGCCGAAGGATACAGGCGCATAGACTCCTTGATTACCCAATCAAGATACGTCAAGTCTGAAAGGTCGTCTACCTTCGGCTCACGACCGGCAAGTACTGTCTGAAGCTCGATCAGCATTTTCTTGAGAACCATTGGGTGTTCCGAGAGCAGGTAGAACGTCCAGGTAAGTGTGTTTGTGGTGGTCTCATGACCGGCAGCAAGAAGTGATACCAGTTCGTCGCGCACCTGTTGCTTGGTCAATGCGTTCGCATCATCCTTATCCTGGGTCTGAAGCAGTATCGAAAGGATATCGCCAACATCTCTTTTATCGGCAAGTCGTTGCTCAATAAGGCTGTAGATGTAGGTATCTCCCCTGCGCATGGCAGCCATACGTTTTCCGTATGGCGTAATCGGCAAATCGAGCTGCATATTCAACAGCCCTTCCAGTAATCCAATGGGTTGCGCAAGCACAGCATCGATGATCTGACCCACCTCAGTGTCCTGCTTAGCCAAATCAATATCAACGAGGATTTTCATAATCATACGCAGGATCAAGGCTTGCATATCATATGCAATATCAATCTCCGCTGCTGCTTGCCAGCGCTCCACTGTCTCTCGTGTGTATTGCACAATCATATCAGAATAGTTTTCCACACGACGCTTAGAGAAAGCCGGTTGCAGGAGACGGCGATGCCACCGATGAAAATCACCATCGGTCGTCAGCAGTCCATCACCGACTAGATCATGCAGTCCCTGAGTAACCTTGTTGGTGAAGTTACGCGCTAAAAGTGATAAGACGAGCAGGTTGCCGAAAACGAGTCCCCCGGCAACCTCGCGACTGCTGAAGTTGCGCGGGTTTTCTGTTAAGACATAACGAATATGCTCCGGTCGAAAGAGCAGTACGACGGGCGTCTTTCCAATGTAGACGGTAGCCATACGACCATATGTCTGCTCAAGTTCCAGTAAAAAGCGAAGTTGGTTGCGCCTAAACTGTAAGACATTCCCAAGGAAAGGAAGGCCTCCAGGGCCAGGTGGAAGGGAATGTTTGTTCTTCATAACGAAATCTCTCTCGGTTTGCGTACCGGAACATTTAGTCCCTGAGCTGCCTTAATGGCTGTGATATAGCGTGATTAGTCGTCCTATAGAGCCACTCGAAAAGGAACGCAATAATACACACATCGTAGGGTAATTTTTGCGTTCGCCCCGCAAATCGTCTCTACATCAACCGATCTCGACCCGGTCTTTCTCTGCTAAGGCCAATCCCAGCCGTGGCTTCGTTGTTACGTACAACCCTTCGCATGCTCCTTCTGGAGACAACGAGGACCGTAAAAACACCTTGTTATAGATGTTGTATAGCTGCTTCCCTCGATCAGTAGTTTCTATTGGCTTGGGATCTGCTATTCCTGCTACATCAAGTTCACGATGTGGATTCTCAACATCCCTCAGGTCCTCCATACCCGATACCACATAGAGGAATGCCTCCATCATAGCGCCGCTGTCGTCGTAGTCATGATTGGTAAGCTGCTGTGCCTGCCAAAAATACGTCTCTTTGCCGTTGTACTGTTGGTACAAGCCTGATACGATTACCATGAGACGCAGGTAGGTAAGGCGGTAGCTCTTTTCAAAAAAAGCCAGAGCCTGCTGCTCCGTAACTTCCCCGCGCAAAATGCTTGCAATGCTCGCGGCGCACAGCATAGCGCTGTGCGTGGCGAGGTGTACTCCCGTTGAAAGGAGCGGGTCTATGAAGCAGGCAGCATCTCCTACCAGGAAGTAGCCTGGCCCCGTTAAACTGCTGGCCATATAAGAGTAATCTTGCTCAGTTTTCAGGTTCGAGACAAGTTTGGCCGGCTTGACGAGATCGGCTATCAATTGGCACTCGTTGATGGCATTCAGGTAGATTTGCTCTAGAGAATTAAGTTCCTGCCTTTTTTCTTTGAAAGTCGTCTTATGAAGCACTAAACCCACGCTCATGGTACCATTGTGCAGTGGAATGCCCCAGATCCAGCCGTCTGGAACAGCGCCGTTGGCGATAGCGCCTTCAGGAGCGAAGGACATCCTACCCGCACCCGTCCAATATCCCCAAATAGCAACGTTCTGAAATGCATTGTGGTAATGCCGGTTCTTCAGGTAATGCATAGCCATAATCCCTGCTCGCCCCGAAGCATCGACCAGGTAGTCGAAGGATATCTCCCCGGTCTCGCTGCCTCCAACTACTTGCGACCAGGTGGCGCTCCGCGGCCTGTCTCCATCAAAAGAGAGGCTGCGAATCTCCGTCCCTTCGAAAACCTTCACCCCCTGGCTCTTCGCATGCTCTAGAAGCAAGTGGTCAAATTCGGAGCGGACCACCTGGAAGCTATATGGATGGCGCAGGCTCGCGAAATTCAACACCCACGAATCCCTTCCCCACGAAAAATACCCACCGCCTTTCCACTGAAAGCCATACGATTCGATCTTCTCTCGAGCGCCCACCATGTCAAGGATCTCTAAGCATGAGGGCAAGAGCGACTCGCCAATGTGATAGCGTGGGAAAACATCGCGCTCCACCAGCGTTACTTCAAAACCCTCACGGGTTAGCAAGGTAGCGGCGGTAGAGCCAGCTGGACCTCCACCAACCACAAGAACCTGTGTGGACCTCTTCATGTTGTCTCCTTAACCTCTAGCGTAAAATACCCTATGGACCTTTGGCTAGCTAAAATGCTAAAGACCAGAGGCTGCAATTTTAGTGATGGATATTTCGGCCGGCGTTACATCGCCTTTGAACGAAGCATTTACTGATGCACTGACGCAGAAAGATTTGGTCTTTAATCTCTTTCATAAGAGGTCAGGCTCAGATTTCTCGTCATGGAGGACTTACGGGCAAGATTTCCCAATACTACTAGAACTTCATTACTTACTCAAGTATAGGAAACAAGCGCTCAGCTGTCAAGTAACCTACGATCTACTGGAAGGAATTCACGCGTTCCAAGAAAAACGCACGCCGGCATTTACCGGGAAATAGCCCACACTGTTGCTGGTACATGGCCGAGCGTTGAACACTACACAACAGCTTGCAAAATAGCGCAATTTGGCCTACTATCTACACAGGATAGCCAATGCCTTCTACAGGCCTGGGTCATCCTGTCACGGTTACCTATTGGAGCCGCACTGGTACTCTGCCAACGCATGATAACGTCTGTCTACGGGAAGAGGAACCACGGTGAGATCGGCACAGTTCTGTTGTTCATCGTTCATGTTCGACTGTTCTCGCTATCGCCATCGCTGGTACCTGTTGTACTTCGTAGTGCTTACCTGTAGTTACCCGGCTCTCATTGTCATTCAGGAGGTTGTATGGCAACTGTCTCAGAAAGGGGACCCGTGACTGTACGGAGTATGCTCCCTATCCTTGGTGCCAGTACCATTGGTACAGCCATCGAATGGTATGATTTCTTCTTGTACGGCTTTCTTGCCGCAACGGTCTTCCCGAGTGTCTTCTTCCCAACGCTCGATCCGGTCACTGGTACCATCGCGGCATTCACGACCAACTTTGTGGGTTTTCTTGCACGTCCCATCGGTGGCGCCTTTTTTGGCTGGTTTGGAGATCGCGTTGGGCGGAAATCGACGCTAATCGCGACCCTCCTGCTTATGGGAATCGCTACAGCATTGATGGGTCTGCTGCCAGGATATGCCCGGATTGGTATCGCTGCCCCTATCCTGCTCTCCATCTTGCGCTTCCTGCAGGGCGCAGGGGTAGGTGGTGAATGGGGTGGCTCCGTCCTCCTATCTATGGAGTATGGCGATAATCGGCGGCGTGGCTTCTGGGCCAGTTGGCCGCAGACGGGTGTGCCCGTCGGTTTGGCCCTTTCCGCTCTGGCAGTGATAGTTTTTCGAGCGCTCTTCCCAGGTGCTGCTTTCGATAGTATCGGGTGGCGTATTCCCCTCTTGTTGAGTCTCGTGTTGCTTCTCGTTGGTCTCTACATCCGTTTGCGCATCCTGGAGACTCCTTCCTTTACGAGAGTGAAACAGGAGGGAAGACTCTCCCGTGATCCTTTGCTGGATGTGATCCGCCACAATTGGCGCGAGATTGTTCTGTCTGCCCTGTTGCGTTCGGCTGAACAGGCTCCTTTCTATCTCTTCACGACCTTTCTCCTTGCCTATGGTGTGAAGGTTTTGGGGTTGAACCTTAACTTACTGTACATCGGCCTCATCGTTACAGCCCTCGTCAGTCTGGTGACAATGCCAACTTTCGGTGCCGTCTCTGACCGCGTGGGACGCAAGCGGTGGTATATGATTGGTAGTGTGTTGATGGCAGCCTTTGCTTTCCCGTACTTTCTCCTTCTGCAAACGAAGATCCCTTTGGTCGTCATCCTCACGATAGTGCTCTCCGTGAGCATCTTGCATGACTGGTTGTATGGGCCACAGGCAGCTCTGATCTCAGAGCGTTTCGGTACCAGGCTACGCTATAGTGGTGCATCGCTCGGCTATCAACTCGCGTCCATCACCGCAGGTGGGCCTGCCCCCATCATTGCGACGTACCTGCTGGCAAACTCCAAAGCTTTCCTTGGTGCTGGCGCGCCGTCCTACACCTTGATCGCTCTCTACATCATTTTCATGGCGGTGGTTTCGTTCGTCTCCACTGCTCTCCTGCGAGAGTATGCAGGCAAGGCTGCCGCTGAAGATGTGCTGGAGCCAGCAGTTGCTTCGTCTGGCAAATAAGGAGGCGGAGTAGAGTTGTAGTTTCCTAAAGAGGTAACCAGGGAGATGTACTCTCATCATGAGAGTGCATCTCTGCTTTTTGCTTACTTGACTTGGAGTTGTAGTACCTTCATATCAAAACCTGTTGCTGCCTCATCGAAATGTAGGGGCGAGGCTTGCCCTCGCCCGGGGCCGCTACGGCCCACACACCCACTGTTCAAACGGATTTGATATCAATCGGATCAATTCATCAGAGCAACGTATTGCCCTATAGGTCTTGAATTGCCCGTTGCTCACTATGGCCATCAGCCGATTTGGCAAGTATTCTATTGATCAGGTCATCTTTCTTGATTGAAGATGAGAAGAACACATTCAGCTCTTTGGCAAGTATTTTCAATTCCGCTACTTTCCTCTTCGCGAGCCCTGCTCGCGTATGGGATGCTGTGGGCATGGCTACTTGTTCTACTTTGGGGGGTTCCAGGAACTCGTTGCTTGGAACTTGCTGAACGAGTTGTTTGCATTCCACATCGGGCATGCGCCTCAGTAACAAGACCACGTTGGCTAGCAGGTCTGCCAGTTCATGTGTTTTCATTTGCTCAAGTTGGTCGATTGTCATACGTGTTCTCATTACTTCCTCCTGAATTTACTCCGAGAGACTCATTGCTTGGATTTTTTGTGAACGAAGATGGTGAATCCGGCTAATAAATTCTCCTGCTAGGCTCTGAAATTGGCGCTGCAATTCGATTGCATGATTCTTGGGTGGATTCAAAGCACTGATTGGGGTGCGATCATCAGCGGATTATCCATACGCTGCGTACAGCTCGCGCAAGTGAAGTCCCTGGACAACGATTGGTGGAGTTGCCGCCAGAAGGAATGTAACCAGGATGACTACCTGGCAGAGTAACAGACCGGTCGTTGCGTGGTTACATTCGTGCTCAATATTCACCCGGACATACTCTCCAAATCAGCAGCGCCCAATCGAGATGTGTTTGCGATTGTAAGGCGGGATCCAGCAAGAGAGATCACTGCGCCTTGCTGGTAATAGTCGCGCCCACGCTGGAATGATTCTTGCGAGGCGTGCTGCTACCACCCCATCCATCTTCGCTGAGCTAGTCGCCGAACTTTTACATAGGCCTGGCGGGCTTCTTTTGACCTTCCAAGATGCTTCAGCACTTCTGCTTTGTTCAACCAGGCATGCTCTAAGTTTGGGTTGAGAGCAAGAATCCGTTCATAGACTTCCAAGGCATCCTTATAACACTTGAGTTTACGGAGGGCATGGGCTTTCACGCTGTACGCTTCTGCGCTGGTAGGAGCTAGCTGAATGGCACGCTCAGCAGCACCCAGGGCTTCTGCATACCGCTTCAGCTTCACGAGGACAGAGCCCTTATTGGCATGGTAGGAAGCATGGGTGGGAACGCAGAGAATTGCTCGTTCAAAGGCATCAAGGGCCTCTTTATCATAACCGGAAGCAAGGAGGACCAATCCGATACCATTGTAGGCTTCGGCATTCGTGGGATCAAGTTCAAGAGCATGCTCAAAGGCGGTCAGCGCCTCTTGATAGCGGTTGAGGCCAGAGAGGGCGAGACCCTTGCCGGTGTAGGCTTCGGCATCGGTGGAATGCAGGTGGATACGAAATTCGAAGGTAACTCTCGCCTTGGAGAAAGCGTCAAAGGCTTCCTCGTTGCGCCTGAGCTTCAAGAGCGCAAAGCCCTTGCTATTGTATACAGCAGCGGCGTTCGGGTCAAGGAGCAGCACATTCCCATACGCTTCAAGGGCTTCCTCATACCGTTTCACCTGGTAGTGCGCATCGCCCTCAGCAAGCCATTCCTCTTTGGTCTTCCGCAAGAGGTAAGGAAGAGCGCCATACGAGTCGAAAGAGTCACTTGCGTTGGCCACAGGATTGTCCCCTGACTAGCCGATAGTCATCATGCTTCCTTCTGTGATACAAACGAAGGATATCTATATTGTACCTCAGTTTCTGCTGGGAGTCGACACTCGGAGAAGCGGAAGGATGTCTTGCTCGAATTAAGAAATGGGGGCGTGCTGAAATGTAGTGACACCTCTTGCGGGTGCCAGGCTCCCACGCAAAAAATGCATCGCACCCTGGGAAATTTAGCATCTTGAATTTCGATTATCGATAATCTATACTAGAACAAAGAATTATGAAGATCACACGCGGGTATAAAACCGAACTGGACTTAAACAACAAGCAGAGAACGGCATGCTTACAGCATGCGGGCGCGGCTCGGTTTGCATACAATTGGGCATTGGCAAAAAAGCAGGAAGCATATAAAGCAGGTCAAAAAGTGCCTTCAGCTATTGATCTCCATAGAGAATTAAATAAACTCAAGAAAACTGAACTGTCTTGGATGTATGGTGTGTCTAAGTGCGCTCCACAAGAGGCATTACGAAACCTTGATACAGCGTATGACAATTTTTTCAGAAAAGTGAAGCTCAAAAAGGCTGGCAAGCACAAAGGTAAGTCTGGTTTTCCCAAGTTCAAGAGCAGAAATAAGGCGATTGGCTCATTCCGCTTCACTACAGGCAGTATGAAAGTTTTTTCAGACGCTATTCAACTGCCCCGATTAGGCAAGCTCAGACTCAAGGAACGCGACTACTTACCAGTCAATGCTCATATTCTCTCTGCGACTGTCTCAGAACAAGCAGGCAGATGGTTTGTGAGTGTGCAAGTCGAAGAAGAACGGCAAGAACCAGTCAATACAGCTACAACTGCTATCGGCGTTGATCTTGGCATAACCACGCTTGCGACCTGTTCAGATAAAGTTGAGTTTGCTAATCCGCGTCCACTCAAGCACAAACTCAAGAAGCTCAAGAGGCTACAGCGTGCTCACTCCCGTAAACAAAAAGGCTCAAAAAACAGAGAGAAATCACGCAAAAAATTAGCAGTTCTTCATGCCCGTATTGCCAATAGCAGGAAAGACGCAATTCACAAGTTCACCACCCATGTGTGTAAAAGCCACGCGCACATCGGCATAGAGGACTTGCATGTCGCGGGCATGCTGAAAAATCACCATCTCGCACAAGCCATAGCAGATAGCGGCTTTGGTGAAATCAGACGACAACTCACCTATAAAGCTCGCTGGTATGGAACTCAGCTTGTTGTGATTGACAGGTTCTACCCAAGTTCTAAAACCTGTTCAGTGTGCGGATACGTTTTAGACAAACTTGATCTAAAAGTGAGAGTGTGGACGTGTCCCAACTGTGGGACGCTGCATTATCGGGATGATAATGCATCAAAAAGTATACTGGCGGTTAGTTTGACCGACAGTCTAAACGCCTGTGGAGCGGCAAGCTCTGGCTCATTGGTAACAGTGAGTGAAACTAGCCGTGTTGAAGCAGGAACAAAACAGCATGTAGGCTTGTCCTAAATGTCTAAGTTTTTGAGAACGGAGGAAGTCTTATGGGCACAAATGATAACGAGATCCTCGGTACTTTCTATGGAGATGTAGAGTTTCCCATCCGATGGGATGAAGGCGAACGGGAACTCTTCTGGATCTACGACGACCTGCATATTCCGAACCCTGTCTCTCCGATGTTCTTTGATATTGGTGGCTGGTGGCTTACCTGTGACCACATGTTCCGCCGTTTCGGTACACCCTTTGCCTCTGACTGGATCGCAAAGAATATCAATGGCTATGTGTACACTGCCGCCGTCCCCGCTGATTCCTCGCTGCATGTCGAGGCAACCGAGTACCAGAGCCGCTACGTCCCACGTGTTCCACGCGATCCATCTTATCCCGAACGCATCGGTGCCTACATGGTTTCGGTGCTGCCACACTACGCTCAGAACTTCCTGGATTGGTGGCGAGAGCGGCTCCGGCCCGAAATGGAGCGCAACTTCGCCTACCTGGATAATTACGATACGGAGCAGGCAAGCCTCATCGAGCTGGCCGTCTTGCTTGAAGATGCCATCGACATCCACGACCGGCATTGGAAGATCCACTGGATGCTCAATTTCGCCCAGTTCTCTTCTACCCTCAATCTGAATGCCATGATCCAGCAAGTAAAAGGTGAGGTCGATCCCAATCTCATGGGGCGGTTACAAAGCTCTGTGGAGGATCGCAACTGGGATTCGATTGAGGAACTGTGGAACACCAAAGAAGAGGTCAAGGCGGATGCCGAACTTGCCCAGGCATTCAAAGCTGAAACTGCTGGTGATGTCCTACGCATCTTGCGAACCTCGGAACGAGGACGTCGCCTGATCTCTGAGCGCATCGAACCCTATCAGCAAGCTTTCGGGTACAAGGCCATCTGGTCGCACGAATTCGCCTTCCCCACATGGAAAGAGAACCCTACTCCGATTATCGAGATGGTACGCGGCTATCTCGAAACAGATTATGATTACCCGAAGACAATCAACGCTGTCAAGGAAGACCTTGACAAGGCCATTCGTGAATTGATGGACCATGTCCCACAGGGAGAGGGACGAGAGAAACTACAAACAGCGCTTGATTTGTCACTGCGTATGAATCCACTCACTCCCGATCATCACTTTTACATTGACCAGGGAACCAATGCACGCTTACGCATCCTCTTGATTGCCATTGGCAAGAAGCTCGTTCAGGCGGGACTGCTCGATGATTCAGAGGATGTGATGTACCTGCGTTACAACGAGTTGCGCCTGTTGATGACCAATCCTGCGTCGATCGATGCACGATCACTTGTTTCTCAGCGGCGCGATGTGCGCGAGCAAGCTTACCACATTCGCCCGCGAGAATGGGTTGGAACGGCTACGAAGACAGCCCTTGCATTCCCCTACAATGCGCTTTGGGGCTTTCCGGAGAAGTTTTATAAAGAACCTCCCAAGAAAACTGGAGAGGTCAAGGGACTGGCAGCTTCTCCCGGTGTGATCGAAGGATCAGCACGCAATGTGTCCTCACTTGAACAGTTCGATCAGGTCCACGAGGGAGAAATTCTTGTCTGTAGGATGACCAATCCCGCTTGGGTTGTGCTGTTTACAAAGATCGTAGGTCTGGTTACTGACGCTGGTGGTGTAACCTCACATCCGGCGGTCGTCTCACGCGAGTTTGGCATACCTGCTGTCGTCGGTACATCGAACGCCACAGAACGTATCAAGACAGGTGATCGCATCCGCGTGAATGGTTCCACTGGGGTTGTGGAGGTCCTGGCGTGAACGTAAGCCGCATGAGTTTACGAACACAAATCAAGGAGATTCTGCTCGCCCGTATTCTTAAGGGTGAGTATCAAGCGGGGGATCGGCTTGTCGAAATGCAAATTGCACAAGAGTTTGGCATCAGCCAGGCTCCCGTGCGAGAGTCCTTGCGTGAATTGGAAGCCCTGGGCTTCGTGGAGTCGGAGCCATATCGTGGAACACGAGTCAGGGCGGTGACGAAAGCTGAACTGACCGAAATTTATCCGGTGCGTGCTGCTCTTGAAGAGGTGGCTGCACGCGTGGCTGCACAACGCCTCGCAGGTGAGGTCGAGGCGCTTGCAGACGAACTCGCAGCTATGCACCAGGCCGCAGAGAAGGGTGACTTATACGAGCAGGTGCAGCACGACGTCGAATTCCACCGCCTGATCGTCGAAGCTTCTGGCAATCGAGTCTTGCAAGATGTATGGAGATCGCTCCGTATTGAAGCACGTACCCTCATCAGTGCCCTCAAGGCTGATATAGGTGGGCACGAAATTGCCGAGATGCATCGGCCTGTGCTTGAGGCGCTTGCCGAAGGGAATGCTGAGAAGGCCGGGGTACTGTTACGCAAACATGTCGAGTACTTTGGTGAATTGATCTTGAAAGGAGAACCACTATGACGCGCCTCGTCGATTTGTCCATGCCGGTGCATCGCGACATGATTACCTTTCCGCAAATACCACCGCCCACGTTACTGATGTACGAGAGCTGGACTGAGTTCGCCGAGCGCATTGGTGCCGCCGCCCATGGGGCAAAATGGCTCACTGCATCCTATCTCGTCATCCAAAGCGATCATGTTGGAACACATTGTGATGCTGTAAAACATATTCGGGGACCTGAAGCTCCAGGACCAGAAGGTATTCCGCTCGAATACTGCTACTCCGATGGGGTTGTACTCGACTTCCGGCACAAGCCATCTGGTTCGCGGATCAGTGTCCCCGACGTCGACGAGGCACTCGAGAAGATTGGTTATACGCTTAAGGAGAGGGATATCGTACTCATTCAAACGGGTGCATCGGCGTACAACACTGAGAAACGCTATCTGACCGACCACTGCGGGATGACTGCTGAGGCAACACGTTACCTGATCTCGAAAGGGGTTCGCATGATGGGGACCGATGCCGTCACCTTTGATCCGCCCGTCTGGGCGATGTTCGAGCAGAAGCATTTTTGGGAGGCCCACCTTGTTATGATGGATGAGGATTACTGGCATATCGAAAATTTAATGAACCTGGATAAGCTTCCGCCGCATGGCTTCAAGCTGTCTGTGTTCCCCATCAAATGGATCGGCACGACTGCTGCGCCTGTGCGAGCTGTGGCAATCCTCGAGGAGTAGCACAATGATACTCTGGTTCACAGACGAAGCCTGCAGGGATGTTCGCCTTGCAGGTGGCAAAGGAGCAAGTCTGGCAGCGATGACTGCTGAAGGGCTGCCCGTACCGCCTGGTTTCGTCATCCCAGCCTATATGCTTGAGCAATCAGTTGATGCTGAACAACTACGTGAACTGGTGTTGGTTCACGATTATAGTGGGGCTCAAGTGCTGGTACGGCAGACCGAACCTCCGCGTGAGGCCATCATTGGCTGCTACGAGCGACTGGGCGGTGGCAAGGTTGCAGTGCGCTCTTCTGCCTGTGCAGAGGATTCCGAGACGGCAAGCTATGCGGGCCAGCAAGAAACATACCTGAATGTCTCCGGTGATGACGAGGTGTGTGCCCGCGTTGTCGATTGCTGGGCCTCATTCTTTAGCGAACGTGCCCTCTTTTACCGCTTCCGCAAAGGCTCGCTCATGGATCTGGGTATAGCAGTTGTTGTGCAGAAGATGCTTGATCCTGTCAAATCCGGCGTCATCTTCACTGTCGATCCTGTTAACCGCCGCCGAGACCGTATGATTATAGAGGCGGTTTTCGGACTTGGCGAGCAAGTAGTCTCAGGCACAGTCACTCCTGATCATTATGTCGTCGATCATAGCGGAAACATAAAACGTGAGCATATCATCAATAGACGTGTGCTTGAACCAGAAGAGATGCGCCAGCTTGTAGCGCTTGGCTCAAAGCTGGCAACACACTTTGGCGCTCCACAGGACATCGAATGGGCAATCGCAGAAGGAAAAATCTACCTGTTGCAGTCTCGACCAGTGACGACATTGTGATCAGTAGTGCATAATCAAGAGACCCTTTCGGGAAGGGGAGACGTCCTCTGATACTCTCCCCTGATTAGGCACGAGCTCACTCAGTGATACAACCGATACAAGTGATACAAATGATACAAACCTCAGTGGAAGTACACTAGGAGGAGTGCTCCATGGCAAGGAACGGTCCAGAATGGTTAGCACCAACAACTCTCGAAGAAGCATTGGAACTTCGCGCTAGGTATGGTGACGAAGCAACCGTTGTTGCTGGTGGTACCTTCATCGGCATCCTGATGAGCCAGAAAATTATGATCCCCGGTGTACTCCTGGTCCTTCGCAATGTTCGCGAACTGGTTTTCATTACTGGAAACCAGTTCGACCGCACAACCACAGGAGGGTCACCTCTACGGATTGGTGCCATGACAACACACAGGGCGGTGGAACGCTCCGCCGTCATCCGCCAGCATTGGCCCATTCTTGCATACACCTTCTCGCTCGTTGCCAGTCCTCGCGTTCGTAATCAAGCTACGGTAGGCGGTGTGCTTGCTGACGCCGATTACGCATCTGATCCGCCCGCGCTGCTACATGCTCTCGACGCCAGAGCAATTGCACGCAGTGTGGATGGCGAGCGAGAGATACCAGTAGAGGAGCTTATCACTGGCTACTACGAAACTTCTCTGCGTCCAAACGAGCTGTTGGTCGAAGTGCGTATCCCACCCGGCGTGGAGCGGGCCGTTTACCGTAAGTTCCGCTCACGTTCAAGTGAGGATCGTCCCTGTGTCGCTGTTGCGGCTGCACAGACTAATGGGAAACTTCGCGTAGTGGTTGGCGCAGTAGCTGAGCGACCTCAGTATTTCCCCGATATCTGTTCCCTCGCTTATGGCCACCAGCTCAGCCGTGAATTAGCGACTGAGATCGGTCATCGCTACGCAGAGTCTATCCATCCCATATCTGACGCGCGTGGTTCTGCAGAGTACCGTCGTCGCGTGATTGCCGTGGAAGTTCGGCGTGCTCTGGAGGACTTGCTCTCAGGCAGCTTGAGCGGAGCTAGCCGCGAGAGCAGCATTGGCGGTCTGCATATAGAGGGGGAGGATTGACCATGAGTGATCCACGAGTGACCGGAGCTATCCGTTACGCACAGGATGTGGAATTCGAGGGAATGCTCCATGCGCGTGTACTCCGCTCTCCCTATCCGCATGCGCGTGTTCTGCACGTGGATACTTCAGCTGTACCAGATCATATTGTCGCGCTCACCCCAGAAGATGTGCGGGGGCTTGGCAGCTATGGCTGCCAGATTAAGGATCAGAGCGTTCTTGCTGTAGATCGCGTTCGTTTCGCCGGTGACCCGGTTGTAGCCGTTGCCGCACCGACACGGCTTGAAGCAGAGGAGGCGCTCAGCCTGATCGATGTAGAGTATGAAACGCTTCCCAGCGTATACGACGCAGTGGAGGCGGCTTCTGAGGGTGCGCCACTTGTCCACGAGCATCATCCGATCTCCGACAACGATGCAGCATATTTTGGTATGCGTCCACAGCAAGGTACCAATATTTGTCACCGTTTTCGCATCTGGCACGGCAATATACAGGAGGGCTTTGACAAAGCAGAGGTGATCGTCGAGGAGATGTACCGCACAGCAGGCGCACAGCATGCCCACATGGAACCTCATGCCTCTGTCGCGCTTTGGAGGGGAGATCGGCTCGAAATCTGGACTGGCACACAGACCCCCTTCAACCTGCGCATGGATCTTGCTGGTATCTTCGGAATACCGGAAGATCGCATTCGCATCATTTGTCCGCCGATGGGTGGAGCGTTCGGCGCCAAGACGTTTGTGCGCTACGAGGCAATTGTCGCGTGCCTCGCCCGTAAGGCAGGCTGTCCAGTCAAGATCGTGCTGGATCGAAACGAGGAGTGGCTTACACTCAATCGTCACCCTGCGATTCTCCGTATCAGACTTGGCGCTCGCGCCGACGGCATCCTTGTTGCAAAACAAGTCGAGTGCTGGGTGGATACGGGAGCCTATGCCGACTGTGGACCAGGTGTGGCACAGAAGATGGGATATGCTGCCGTTGGGCCATATCGTATCCCGCATGTATGGGTTGATTCCCATTGTATATATACGAACCTGCCGCCCAATGGCGCATTTCGCGGTTATGGAGCAATGCAGGCGGTCTGGGCTTCAGAACGTACCATGGACCTCTTAGCACAGCAGCTTAACGTGGATCCACTAGAACTCAGGCTCAAAAATGTCCTCCTTGATGGTGACCGCTTCTGTACCGGTGAAGTGATGCACGATGTACACTTTATCGAGTGTCTCACGGCAGTTGCGGATAAAATCGGTTGGGCAGACCATCAAGCCGGAAAGGGGCTGTGTGTACTCATGAAAGGCATGCAGACACCCAGCCGCGCCTCCATTGTCGTTGTAGCTAACGATGATGGTACATACGATGTTCACTGCGCCACTGCTGAGATGGGGCAAGGTGCATGGCGCTCTATGCGCTTGATGGCAGCGGAACTCCTCAATGTCGAACCAAACCGCGTACATTTCCCTATACCAGACACGGATATTGTCCCCTACGATACACGCACTACTTCAAGCCGCTCGACCTACATGATGGGGCGCGCTCTGGTAGAGGCGGTGCGCGACCTCAAGAAGAGGGGCGAAATTGGCTATGGTGAGTGCGTGAACAAAGGGGGGCTTGATCCAGATACAGGTCAAGGTATTGCCTCAACGCACTGGCACCAGGGTGCTGCTGCCGTGAAGGTACAGGTCGATGAGGAGACGGGAAAGTTCCAGATCGGCAAGCTGCACACCTCGATTTATGCCGGTCGCGTCGTCAACCGTCCAGGGGCCGAACTGCAAAATGAGGGGTCAATGATTATGGGTATTGGTACTGCCCTGTTCGAAGGCATTACCTTCGCAGATGGGCAGGTGACAAACGCGAACCTGTCTGACTATAACATCCCTGCTGCAGGTGACATACCTGATATCACCCATGACCTTCTCGAACGAGAAGGAGCTGAAATCCACGGCCTGGGGGAGACGGCGCTTCCCCCTGTGCCAGCAGCAATTGGGAACGCACTCTACTCACTAGGGATACATGTCACAGAGCTTCCAATGTCGGCGGAGGCAGTTCTGAACGCGATTGACCACAAGCAAACGCAGCATGCTGCGCATGACGGTACAGCATCGAACCCGCATAAAAGATGAAAGGGGATCGCCGATGAACATTCACTACAAGGTCAATGGAGCGCGTGTTGAGGTTGAAGTGGACCCGGATGAAATGCTGCTTGAGGTGTTGCGTCGTGACCTTGATTTAAGAAGTGTCAGGACAACATGCGGCGTTGGAGTATGTGGAGCCTGTACCGCCCTTATCGATGGTGAGCCGGTTTCGACATGTATCTATCTGGCACCCCTCGCAGACGGCTGCGAGATCACCACCGTCGAGGGATTGGGGAGCGATCACCCGGTACAGCGGGCATTTGAAGAGGAACATGCTTTCCAATGTGGTTACTGCACGCCAGGGATGATCTTGACTGTCAAGACGCTGCTAGAGGAGAATCCACATCCCTCGGACGAGGAGATCAAGGTGGCACTGGGTGGAAACCTGTGCCGTTGTGGGTGCTATGTAAAGATCATCAATGCTGTAAAGAGGGCAGCCGCAGCATATTCCGGCGATCCATCGCTCGTTCGATAGACGTGAAAGGGCGGCTGCAAGGGATGTCCGTAAATAGGAGGAAGAAGACGTATGAAGCTAGTCACTTACGATGCAGGGAGTGGTCCTCGTGTAGGTGCTCTTGAAAACGGAAACGTTGTAGACCTGGGTTTTGATGATGACATGATTGCCTTCATCGAGGCTGGTGCTCCGGTGGGTAAAAAGGCCCTTGTCGGACATGCGCGTTTGCTTGCACCGCTGCGCCCGCGCTCACTGCGGGACTTTCTCTCGTTCGAGGGACACCTGCACAATGCGCTGAGCCGCCTGGGACGTCCCATACCCTCAGAGTGGTTTGATGTGCCAGCCTACTATAAGGGCATGCCGAATACCGTTATTGGTCCGGAGGAAGAGATTCCCTGGCCCTCGTACACCAGCAAACTCGATTATGAACTTGAGCTTGCCGCCATCATCGGTCGACGAGGCAAGAACATAGCGAAAGAAGACGCTCTCAGCTACGTTTTCGGCTACACTATCTGGAACGATATGTCGGCACGAGATGTGCAAGCGCGCGAGTTGCCCATCGGCATGGGACCCGCCAAGGCAAAGGACTGGGATGGTTCCAATGTGCTTGGGCCATGCATTGTCACCGCTGACGAGATACATCCTGGCAATCTGCGCATGACAGTGCGCATCAACGGTGAGGTACGGGGTGAGGACAATTCGGCACATATGCATCACACCTTCGCAGACATGATTCACTATGCATCACAAGCCCAGACACTTTATCCTGCAGAGGTTTTCGGCTCTGGCACTGCCGCTGGAGGTTCTGGCATAGAGCTCGATCGCTGGCTACAAGAGGGTGACCTCATAGAGATGGAAATCGAAGGCATCGGCATATTACGTAACCGTGTCGGAAAGAGAGGAGTATAACAATGGCGTATGTAGTTGCTGCAATTTGGAGAGCAAAAGAAGGCCAGGCAGACACCATCTTACGGGTAATTGAGAAGATTACCCCTTTGTCGCGCCAGGAGCCTGGATGCCTGTTCTACCAGGCGCATCGTTCACCGACGGATCCGCATCTCTTTTTCCTGTATGAACAGTATGTAGACGCAGCGGGGTACGAAGCCCACATGGCAACGCCACACTTCGAGCAATATGTCAGAGGAGAGGCAATTCCCAACCTGGAGAGCCGCGAACGAGCTTTTTATGAGACGCTGAATGTGTAGGGGCTGATTATGCAGATGAACAAAATAATCCAGGCGTCTGTAGGGGCCGATTGATCGCGCCCACCGCCGATTTATCGGCCCTTGGTGGATGTTCCGATATCTGATTAAAAAGTTAAAAAGCATTATCACGCCCGTGTTGAACCTGGTCAACAGAAGAAGAGGTGAACAATCATGCCAAGAATTGTGGATCTCAGCCCATCGGTGTTCCAGGGATTTAAAGGGCCACCCTCAACCAATATCGGCGTACAGTTTGAGGTGCATACGAAACGGGCAGGCTCGGCCTACTGGCAATCGGGACAAGTGTCCATGAGCCTGCATACAGGGTGCCATGTTGAATCGTCTCTGCATTGTTTTGAGCAGGGCGAGTCCATCGATCAGGTCGGTCTTGAACGAGTGATTGGGACTGCTGTCATTCTGGACCTTACTCCCATTACAGAGAGAGCGTTGATCGATGTCACAAACCTGGAAAGGGCGCAGGAGCGGCTTGCGGCTCGTCATGAAACTATAAAGGCGGGAGATATTCTCCTGCTTCGCACTGACTGGGCACAACGAGCTATTGGCACACCTAACTACTTCCCGCAATCACCAGGTCTAACGGAAGCCGCGGCTCGTTGGCTTGTGGAGAAGCAACCGAAGTGCATCGGCTGCGACTTCTTCGAGGAACCGGCAGCCAGGGAACCAGGATGGACCGCCGACCAGTTCGTTGTTCACCGTGCAATACTCGGTGCGAACATTCCGCTGGTAGAAGGAATCGTCAACCTGGCTCAATTGCCGCCGCGCTGCCAGTTTTTTGCGCCATTCTACCATTTCGCAGGCATTGATAGTGCTTCAGCCCGCGCTTTTGCACTGGTCGAGGAATGAGGAACTATGAGAACAGGCGCTCCACTAAGGGTTCACTGGGTGCGACACGCTAAAGTAACCTCACATCGGGGTGACATGCCTGTTACCGACGAGGGGCGACAACAAGTCGAGGATGTTGGGCGGCAACTCAGCAGGAAATATACCCCTGGTGAAGTGATCTCTGTATTACATGCCCCTACGCTTCGTACCCGTGAGACCGCTCTCATACTGTATAGCAGCATGGTGGAGGTATTTGACTACCCAGAGCAACCGGAAGTCTACCTGTCACCCCCTGTGGAGCACTGGGCGATACGAAACCCGGATATCTATGTCGCTGGAGTTCGCATAGAACTGGTAAGCACTGCTGAAGCGCTGGCAGAACAACTTCAGTCATCCAGTCTCGGCCCACAGGAGCTAGCGCAACTGCCTTTTCTGCGAGGCTTTTGGGGGGATCCCGACCGTATCGGCTACTGGGTCAACCACCCTAATCCACCAGGGGAGGACGCAGACACGGTAGCGCGGCGGTTGCTGACGTTTGCGCTAAGCCTGCTGGATTTACCGCGAATACAGCCACGACGCTATATTTGTGTGACACACTCACCGACGATGCGAGCCTTCCTGCGCCGCTATCTGCTGGGGTATGATCCTGGTGAGCCAGCGTACCTCGAATCAGTAGATCTGGGCTTTGATGATGGCTCTTGCACTGTCCAGTACCGGGGAGAGCAAAAAAGACTGGTGTTGTAGCACTATCCATTGGAATCGGACCCCTCTTCAGGTAGATAAGGAGGTCTTGAACATTGAGTGAATTCATTACCGTTACCTTGAACGGTTTGACTCTGGGCGGGCTTTACTTTTTAGTTGCCTCGGGCTTTACCCTGGTATTTGGCCTGATGCGTGTCGTCAATCTTGCTCATGGTTCACTCTACCTTTTAGGGGGATATATTGGCTGGTCAATCGGTAATGCTACAGGGAACTGGGTGCTGGCAGTGATTCTTGCCCCGCTTGGCGTTGCCGTGGTGGGTGTTATTTTGCAGCAGGCATTGCTACGTCGTATCCAGGGGCAGGACTTACGCGAGGCTCTGGTGACTATTGGCGTCTCGATCGTTGTAGCCGACCTGCTCCTTGCCCAATATGGTGGCCAGAACTACGAATATACGTTGCCCGATATTATCAATGGTCCTGTCAATCTTGGTATAGCAAATCTCACTTACCCGGCTTATCGCGTGTTCATCCTGGGCATAGCACTGGTAATTGGAATAGGGCTATGGTTCCTGCTCAGGCGTACGCGCCTGGGCATGATTATTCGGGCAGGAATCGATGACCGGGACATGGTCTCGGCAATGGGGATCAATGTACAGATGGTATTTGCCATCGTCTTTGGGCTGGGTGCCCTGCTAGCCGGACTGGCAGGTGTAATCGGTGGTTCAAATCTCTCCGTGCGACCTGGGGATGATGGCCTCTACCTTCTCTACTCGCTTATCGTTGTAATCATCGGTGGTATGGGCAGTGTTGGTGGAGCAGCCCTTGGCGCCCTGCTGGTGGGGCTTGTGTCACAGTACGGATTGGCTTATATACCTACCTACTCGATCCTCATCACGTTCGCCCTGATGATAGTGGTGCTGGCAGTGCGTCCTCAAGGGCTGCTGGGGAGGCGTGTATGACGATCCTACGTGTAGCCCGCATCGCCTGTTTGATTGCAATTGTCCTGTTTCTGCTGACGTTTCCCTTATTTGCCTCGCAATTCCTGGTAGTGCAGATCGGCATCCAGTCGTTATTCCTGGGAATTGTTGCTCTCAGCCTGATTTTCCTGGCTGGCTATGGTGGCATGGTATCGCTTGCCCAGATGACCTTGTACGGAGCTTCGGGTTATCTTCTGGCTATTCTCACTGTCACATACAACCTGCCCTGGTTTGTTGGAGTCATTGCAGGCTTGCTCTTCTCAACGCTGCTTGCAGCCATCTTTGCACTGATTTCAGTTCGCTCACAGGGCATTTATTTCATTATGATTACCCTGGCGGAGGCCATGCTGGTCTTCTACTATGCGGATCAGGATCGCATCTTCACTAATGGTCATACCGGCATCAATGGCGTCCAGGCACCAACAGTGGGGTCGCTCGTCTTGACCGATCCCACTACGTTCTACTATATGACGCTCCTCATCGCGGCGCTGGTCTACCTGGGCTTACGTTACCTGGTACGTTCGCCCTTTGGTCTTGCCCTCCAGGGCATTCGCGATAATGCGCAGCGTATGCAATCTCTTGGTTTCTACGTCTATGCCCACCGAGTTGCAGCCTTCACACTCGCGGGCTTGATTGCAGGCATCGCCGGGATCCTGGGCACCTGGTACGATGGTGCAATTTCACCAGGCTCTATTGACCTTACCCGCACGATTAACATCCTGGTAATTGCTGTGCTCGGCGGCCTCTCCTACTTCGAAGGCGCTTTTATCGGGGCCACATTCTTTGTTGTGGTGACCACCTATGCCAGTTCCTTTACCGACCGCTTCAACACTCTCATTGGCCTGGCCCTTTTGGCTGTTGCGCTCTTCTTCCCCGATGGACTTGTTGGTTTATCAAGGAAGACAGTGCAGCTTATCACACGAACCACTGTCTGGCGCGGGAGGGTCCCAATTCCCCTCTCTTCTCATAAGCCAGTACCTGCTCCTGGTAATTCCAGGACTGTAGCCTCAGACAGCGTGGCTGAGGACGAACAGTTTATGATAGTCTCGGTCAAACCCGAAGAGGAGGAGAAACAACCATGAAATCGAGAATACGTATTGTAGTGCGGAGACGATGGCTCCACAAGCTTATGCTCCTTATAGGGCTGCTTGCCCTCTTGACAGCCTGTGGCGGAACATCCACTCCTTCAGGAGGCGGACTCAGCAGCGGAACCCCCGCCAGTTCCTCGAACGAAATACGCATAGGTGCGCTCGCTACCCTGGCCGGGCCGTTTGCAGTGGACGGTCAGGATGCTCTACGCGGTGTAAAACTAGCGATTGCTGAATTCGGCGGAAAGATCGGCAACAAGTCGATAACGTTGGTGACGGAGAGTTCTGACGCTACACCTGCTGTGGCCCGAAACGCGGCCCGTAAGCTCGTCCAACAGGACAATGTTGATCTAATGATCGGGCCACTTTCAGGTGATGAAGGACTGGCGGTGCGCGATTATGCCAAGACTCAGCCAGGCAAGGTATTTTTAAATGGCTCCTCGGCGGCACAGGACACCACACTGCGCAACCCGGCCCCAAACTTTTATCGCTTTGCCACCGATGGTGTGCAGTGGATGGCCGGGCTGGGCACCTATGTGTACAATGCCCAAGGGTACAAGCGTGTTGCCATCTTAGCGGAGGACTACTCGTTTCCTTATAGCCAGGTCGCGGGTTTCATGCTTGAATTCTGCAAGGCTGGCGGGCACGTTGTAAAGAAGTTCTGGGTTCCCATAGGCACCACCGATTACAGTTCTGTCGTCTCAGCCATACCGACCAATATTGATGCGATTTATGTTGCTCTCGGGGGGTCTGGTAGTATTAACTTTCTGAAGCAGTATGTGCAGTTTGGAGGGAAGGCCAAGCTCATCGGCGGAACGGTCACCGTTGATCAGACAGTGCTCAGTACGAAAGGTCCACTCTATCAGCGCGTCCTGGGTGTGGCATCTGCTAGTCCAATCGCTGACAACAATCCCGACTCGGCCTGGCAGCAATTCGTGCATGCCTACAAGGCAATGTTCCCTGATGGCTTCCCGTCTCCATCGCTCTTTGCTTACACCTACTATGTGAACGCGAAGGCGGCGTTGCTAGCGCTGAAACAAGTCAATGGCGACCTTTCAAACGGCGAGGCCAGGCTCAAGGAGGTGCTCAACACCTTGCAGTTCGATACACCCACTGGTCCGGTCAAGTTAGACCACAACCGCCAGGCAATTGCGAATAACTTCGTGACGGTGGTAAATAAGCAGCCGAATGGAACTCTGTTCAACAAGCTCGTTCAGGTCGTCCCGAACGTCAACCAGACGCTTGGTGTTCCTGAGGACCAGTTTCTCCAGCTAGGAGAGTTTAATCGCGATAATCCGAGTTGCCCATGACAAATAAGCATGTAGATGCATCCCTTGCGGAAGCTCCGCTATCGGCCCCAGCTCTCAGCTTACAGAGTGTCAACCGGCACTTCGGTGGAGTCCAGGCTGTACGCGATGTCACCCTTGACATCGCGTATGGCGAGCGCCGCGTGGTTCTCGGACCAAACGGTGCGGGAAAATCCACCCTCTTCAATCTTATTGCAGGTGAAATCAGACCGAGTTCAGGTAAGGTACTGCTGTTAGGCAAGGACGTAACTCATCTTAGCCCACATTACCGCGCTAGGCATGGTTTGACTCGTACCTACCAGACTGCGCACCTGTTCACGGGCTTGAGCGTCCTTGATAACCTCTATCTTGCTGTACGTGGCATTGTGTCGAGACGGATGAGTATGCTCCGTCCCGGCCACAACGATCCGCACGTTGCCAAAGCCAAACGGCTGGCAACACGTGTGGGACTGGAAGCGGTGCTGGATAGGAAGGTGGGCATCCTTTCCCATGGCGAGCAGCGCCAGTTGGCAGTGGGCATGGCACTTGCCGGAGACCCACGCTTGATCATGCTTGATGAGCCAGCTGCCGGATTATCACAGGGGGAACGAGTGCGACTGACCGAGTTGCTGCTGGCTCTTGATCCTGCTATTACCCTCCTGCTCATCGAACACGACATGGATGTGGCTTTACAGATTGCACAACTTGTTACCGTTATGCACAACGGGCGGGTTATTGTGAACGGGACGCCTGATGAAATACGCACCAGCCGCATGGTCCATGAATTGTACCTGGGGGAGCGCCATGCCTAGCAATTTGCTCGAGGTAAAAGACCTCAACGTTTACTACGATCAGGCCCACATTCTGCAGGGTGTCGATTTGGCGGTGGGGACAGAGCCAGTAGCCGTTATTGGTCGCAATGGTATGGGCAAGACAACGCTCTGCCAGGCGCTCATGGGGCTGGTTCCGGTAGCAAAAGGCGACATCTCTTTCGATAGAACGAAACTCATTGGTCGCAAACCATATCAGATTGCATCTCTGGGCATTGGCTATGTACCACAGGGACGCCGCATCTTCCCCTCCCTCTCAGTCCATGAACACATGCTATTGGCGGCGAGAGGACGTAATGGAGAGTCAAAGCAGCGTTGGACCATAGAGCGTGTTTATGAGTTATTTCCGCCTTTAGCGGAACGGCGCAAGATCGGCACAGGAGCACTCTCCGGCGGCGAACAGCAAATGCTAGCCATTGGGCGAGCGCTCTTGACAAACCCTCGCTTACTTATCATGGATGAACCATCGGAGGGTCTTGCTCCAGTCATCGTCGATCATCTATTGGAGGCGCTCAAACGGCTCTCTGCTGAAGGCATCGGTATGCTGGTGGTCGAACAAAAGCTGAGCGTCGCAACTGCACTCGCCGACCATATGCTGATTATGGTTAAAGGACGCATCGCTTTGGAGACCACCGCATCTGCCCTGCTTGCCGATGAAGATGCACAGCGCCGCTATCTCGGTGTAACCTGAAGCTGAGTAGTTCTGAATGATCGGCACTTATCCGTCCTGCCAACGACCCTGGCGCGTCTAGCTTCGCTCAGGCAGGACGAAAGGAGAAGGAGAACTATGGCAACAGTTGTATTACTCGGAACCCTTGACACCAAGGGGGTAGAATATGAGTATCTGCGCGAGTGGCTGCAGGCTTCGGGCTGTGAGGTGATCCTCATTGACGCAGGCATCAAGGGTACACCCTTGACACAGCCCGATGTGACGCGAGAAGAGGTCGCAAAAGCGGTCAGAGCGGATGTGGTGCAGTTAGCAGCAGCAGATGATCGCGGTGTTGCCGTTGAAACGATGGCGCGAGGTGCTGCCTCTATCGTTTTGGATTTATTCACCCAGGAACGGTTGCATGGGATATTAGGCCTGGGTGGGTCAGGTGGCTCTTCTCTAGTGACACAGGCGATGCGTGCATTGCCAGTCGGCGTACCCAAGCTAATGGTATCCACTGTCGCCTCTGGTGATACCCGTCCCTATGTAGGCTCGGTAGACGTGACGATGATGTATTCGGTTGTTGACATAGCAGGCATCAACCGTATCTCTGAACGTATTTTGACCAACGCCGCTGCTGCAATAGCGGGTATGGCGCAGGCATACGCAGGTTTCCAACCATCTCCTGCTGTCAAGCCTCTGGTGGGCGCAAC
>Ga0137365_10000686_pt1 | contig 23933 bp, 27 predicted proteins | sample SagtaG_9_FD_104799 | JGI IMG/M metagenome (GOLD analysis project Ga0137365, IMG submission 104799) | Vadose zone soil microbial communities from Sagehorn Ranch, Mendocino, California, USA - Sage1_L_40_16 metaG | ecosystem: Environmental > Terrestrial > Soil > Vadose zone | place: USA...
CATCCGGGGCCGCAACGCCGACTGGCCGAAGATCGAGGGCGGGCATATCCAACCCGGTCGCTCGTTCTCGCACGTGGAAGACGCCGCCAACAGCCACGTCGCGGTCGTGAACACCAAGCTCGCCGAGAATCTGTTCGGGCAGCGCGACCCGATGGCGCGGCGCATCAAGATCAGCGGCGTGCCGTACGACGTGATCGGCGTGTACGACCCGCCGCCCCACCTGTTCGGCGGGGACGAGCAACCGCAGGCCATGATCCCGCACGGCACCTTCACCAAGGACCTGCAGTACTGGCGGGGTTGGATGGACATGTTCGTCGTTCCCCAGGACTCGGTCTCCCTCGAGCGCGCCATGGACGACGTCACCATGGCCCTGCGGACGATGCGCGGGCTCCGGCCGGGGCAGCGGAACAACTTCGATGCGGTCACGCAGGAAGTCTACGTGAAGGCCATCAACAGCTTCACGCTGGTGGCGCGGGTCCTGATGATCGCGCTCTCGATGGTGGGCCTGATGGTCGGGGGCATCGGGGTCGTCGCGATCATGATGATTTCGGTGACGGAGCGCACGCGGGAGATCGGCGTGCGCAAGGCGCTCGGCGCCACGCGGCGCGAGATCCTGTGGCAGTTCCTGGTGGAGGCGGCGACGCTCACGCTGGTGGGCGGCACCGTCGGCATGGTCGTGGGCTGGCTCATTTCGCTGGTGCTCGCCGGCGCCACACCGGTTCCCGCCTACGTGCCGCTCGGCTCCGTCGTCCTCGCCCTGGGCGCCGCCGCGGTGACCGGGCTGCTGTTCGGCATCTATCCCGCGAGCAAGGCCGCACGACTCGATCCGGTCGAGGCGCTGAGGTACGAATAGATGGCCTTCTGGGAGGCCGTCCGTCTCGCGCTGCAGACCATCCGGGCGCAGAAGCTCAAGAGCGCCTTCTCGATCATCGGCGTGTTCATCGGCGTGATGTTCCTCATCGCCGTCGTGTCCGTCGTGCAGGGGATGAATCGCTACATGACCGACAAGTTCGCCGGCACGATCCTCGGCGTGAACACCTTCCGTCTGCGGCAGTTCCCCGACGTGCAGCTCGGCAACGTGACCGACTCGACGTGGCGGGTGTGGCGCCGCCGGCCGCGGGTGAGCTACGACGATGCACAGGCCGTGATGCGCGGGGTGACGATCGCGGTGTCCGCCGCGTGGGAGTCGAGCACGCGGGCCGCGCTCACGGCGGGCCGCCGGCAGGCCAAGGACGTGGAGGTCACGGCGGCGACGGAGCTGTACTTCGAGATTCGCTCCCTCGGACTGGAGCGGGGCCGCGCCTTCACCGCGCAGGAAGTCCAGGCCGGCGTGCCGGTCCTCGTGCTCGGCCACGAGCTGGCGGAGAAGCTATTCGAGAGCCAGGATCCGATCGGCCGCGAGGTGAGAATCTTCGACCTGCCGTATCGGGTCATCGGCGTCGTCGAGAAGCAGGGCAATCTGTTCGGGCTGTCGCTCGACAAATTCGCGGTGGCGCCCGCGACCGCTCCCCTCAAACGCTACGTCAACCAGCCGCGCGTGGTCGACGCCCTGGCGATGAAGGCCCATTCCCAGCCCGAGATGCGCGAGGCGATGGCGCAGGCCGAGGCGGTCATGCGCAGCCGGCGCCACCTGCGACCGCGCGAGCCGGACGATTTCGCGCTGGAAACCGCGGACGAGGTGCTGGATTTCTGGGGCAAGATCAGCCGCGTGCTGTTCGTCGCCCTCCCGGGTCTCGTGGCCGTGTCGCTCGTGGTGGGCGGGATCGTCATCATGAACATCATGCTGATGGCGGTGGCCGAACGGACCCGGGAGATCGGCATCCGCAAGTCGCTCGGTGCCCGACGGCGCGACATCCTGCGGCAATTTTTGGTCGAAGCCACGACGCTCGCCATCGTGGGCGCGGCGGGCGGCGTGGCCGTCGGGATCGGGCTCGCCGGCGCCGTCGCCGCCGCCACACCCCTGCCCGCCGCCGTCGCGCCCTGGTCGATCCTCGTCGGCGTCGTGCTCGGCGCGGGCGTTGGGATCATCGCCGGGGTGTACCCGGCGAGCCGCGCCGCGCGGCTCGACCCGATCGCCGCCCTGCGGCACGAGACATGACCGGTCTGTTCGAAGGCGTCGGCATCGCGCTCGACTCGCTGCGCGGCAACAAGGGGCGTGCGGCACTCACCATCCTCGGCGTCGCCATCGGCGTGATGGTCGTGATGGTGATCGCCGCGATGATCAGCGGGATCAACCGGAGCGTCTCGAACATCTTCGAGTCGATCGCCCCGCGCACCTTCCTCGTGTGGCGCTACTTCCAGGCGGGGGTCAACGTCTCGGACGGCTCCGACGCATCGAACCCGTGGCGCCGCAACCCGGTGATCAGCGAGATCGAGGCCGACCGGATCGCCCTGCTGCCCTCCGTGCGCTACGTGACCCGGCGCGACGAGAGCTCCGCGACCGTCGAGTACGGCGACTTGCGCCTCGAGTCGGTGAACGTGTCTGGGCTGTCCGCGCAGTGGGTGGAGGTGAACGGCGGTGACGTCCATCCGGGACGGACGTTCACGCGACTGGAAGATCTGGCGAACGACGCCGTCGCGGTCATCAACCGGAAACTGGAGGACCAGCTGTTCCGCGGGCGCGACCCGATCGGCCAGACCATCCACGTCGCCGGTGCGCCGTTCAAGGTGATCGGCGTCTACACGCCGCCGCCCAACCTCTTCAGCGGTGCGACCCCACCGTTCGTCGGGATCCCGCACGGCGCGTTCGTCAAACACGTGCCGTACCTGAAGGGATGGATGCGGCTCGCGGTGGCGCCCGCGCCGGGCTACACCCAGCAGCAGGGCATGGACGAAGTGGTCGCGACCCTGCGCTCGCTTCGCGGCCTCAAACCGGGGCAGGACAACACCTTCTCGATCGTGACGCAGGACAAGCTGCTCGATTCCTGGAACCAGGTGTCCGGGATGTTCTTCCTCGTGATGCTCGTGCTCTCGTCTATCGGGCTGATCGTGGGAGGCGTCGGCGTCGTGGCGATCATGATGATCTCGGTGACCGAGCGCACCCGGGAGATCGGCGTCCGCAAAGCGCTCGGAGCGACGCGGCACGCGATCCTGTGGCAGTTCCTGGTCGAGGCGTCGACCCTGACCCTCGTCGGCGGCGCGGTGGGGATGCTCGGGGGCGGCGTGCTCGCGTTCGCCGTCTCCCGCCTCACGCCGATCCCAGCCCACGTCCCGCTGTGGTCGATTGTCGCCGCGCTGATCGCGTCGGCCCTCACCGGCGTCGGATTCGGACTGTATCCGGCGAACAAGGCGGCGAGATTGGATCCGGTGGAAGCGCTCAGATACGAATGATTGCGGATTGCGGATTGTGGATTGCGGATTGAGCTGACCCCCTCCAATCCGCAATCCGAAATCGCAAATCCGCAATTAGCTTTCCCCATGCCCCTCTTCGAAGCCATTCTCCAAGCCCTCCAGACCGCCTGGAGCCACAAGCTCCGTTCGTTCTTCACGCTGCTCGGAATCATCGTGTCGGTCGGGTTCCTCGTGGCGGTCGTCGCCGTGATTCAGGGTATGAACGCGTATGTGCGCGAGCGCATCGCGGGCGCGATCGTCGGGGTCAACGCCTTTCAGATCCGCCGGGACCCGATTCAGGTGGGATTCGTCGACGACGAAGAATGGAAGAAGATCCAGCGCCGGCCGATCATCGCGCCCGAGGACGTCTCCTACGTGGAACGCGCCTTGCCCGACGCGCAGGCGATCTCCCTGCAATCCGGGTGGCCGACGCCGATGGCGGACGTGCAGTGGCGCAACCGCACGGTGGGCGACGTCCTCGTCTTCGGCGTCACGCCACCGTTCGTCGTCGTGCAGGACTACGCTTTCGCGGCCGGGGGGCCGTTCACCGACGTGGACCAGCGGCAGCGCAGGCTCGTCGCGGTGCTCGGCTTCGACGTGGCGGAGAAGCTGTTCGGCGCTCCGGAGCTCGCCGTCGGCAGCGCCATTCGGGTCCGCGGCGCGCAGGTCACCATCAAGGGCGTCGTCGCGAAGAAGGGCACGGTCCTCGGGCAGTCCTGGGACGGGTTCGTCATGCTCCCGCTCACCACCTTCGAGGCCCTGTACGGACGGCGCCAGACCACCGTGATCTCGGTCAAGATGCCCGCGGCCGCGAGCGTGGCGGACGGCATGCTTCGCGCCGAGGAGGCAATGCGCATCGCGCACCGGCTCCGACCGGGGCAAGACGACGACTTTACCGTCGATACCGGCGAGGGGCTGATCGCGTTTTGGGGCCGGCTCACCCGCGTCATTTTCACCGTCGTGCCAGCCGTGGTGGCGATCGGGATCGTGGTGGGCGGCATTGTGATCATGAACATCATGCTGATGAGCGTCACCGAGCGCACCCGCGAGATCGGGATCCTCAAGTCGCTCGGCGCCTCTCGGCGCGACATTCGGCGCCAGTTCCTCGCCGAGTCGGCCATCCTCTCCCTCCTCGGGGGCGTCGCAGGCCTGCTCGCCGGCAGCGCGCTCGCCGCGCTGGTCGAGATCGCTTCACCCCTTCCCGCCCGAGTGACGGGGTGGTCCGTGGCCGTGGCGCTGGGCCTCGGCGTCAGCGTGGGCATCGTGTTCGGCGTCTACCCCGCACACCGGGCCGCGCGCCTCGACCCGATCGAAGCGCTGCGCGCCGAGTAGCATGGCCCTCCACTCTATTCGCGAAGGGTGGCTGATCGCGGTCGACCAGCTCCGGGTCAACAAGCTGCGCTCCGGGCTCACCATCCTCGGGGTGGTCATCGGGATCGCCACGGTCATGGCCATGGCGTCGATCGTGGCAGGGTTCCGGGAGCAGATCGTCAACACCCTCGAGGTCGTCGGGCCCACAACGTTCCGGGTCTTGCGGTTCTTCTCGTCCACCCCGCTCAACCCGGACGCGCTGCCGCGCGAAGTGCGGATCCGGCCTGCCCTGACGCCCCAGGAAGCCGAGGCGATCGCCCGGCTCCCCGAGATCCACTACGCGGCGATCTGGACGCAGGTGTTCCATCGCTTCGAGTACGCCGGCAACCGCACACAGGTGCTCGGGGTGTTCGGCGCCGATGATCGGTACATGGAAATCCTGGGCGGCGGCCTGCTCACGGGCCGGGTCTTTACGACGGCGGAGCTGCGAAGCGGGACGCCCGTGGCGGTCATCGAGCAGCGCACCGCGGACCGGCTGTTTGGAGCCCACGAGCCGACCGGGGAGGTCGTGCGTATCGGTGGCCGCCCGTTCCGTGTGATCGGAGTGTGGCAGCGACCCACCAACATTTTCGAGGTGCCCGGAGCACCGGAGATCGCGGGCATCGTGCCGTTCGAGGCGGCCCACGCGCGCTTCACGATCGACCGGGTGAACGGTCTCATCATCCTGGTCAAGCCTCGGCCCGAGGTCAGCGTCGCGCGGGCGATGGACGCCGCCACGCTACAGCTGCGACGCGTACGCGGGCTGCGAGTCGGCGAGCCCAACACCTTCGACCTGCTGACGTCGGACCAGGTCCTCGGGATATTCGACAGCCTCACGTTCGCGTTCTTTTTCGTGATGCTCGTGCTCTCGAGCATCGCGCTCCTCGTGGGGGGGATCGGAGTGATGGCGATCATGATGGTGTCGGTGACGAGCCGGACGCGCGAAATCGGACTGCGGAAGGCCATGGGCGCCACGCGGCGCGACGTCCTATGGCAGTTCCTCGTGGAGGCGGCGACGCTGACCTTGATGGGCGGCATCCTCGGCATCATCGTGGGGATCGGCACCGGGGAGTTCCTCAAGCGCTTGCTCGACTTCAGCACCACCGTGCCGGTGTGGAGCGCGGCAATCGCGACGATCGTGTCGATCACGGTCGGGCTCGTCTTCGGGATCGCCCCGGCGGCGCGGGCGGCGAGGCTGGATCCGGTGGAGGCGTTGCGGTACGAATAGTCGGGAAACGGGAAAGGGGAAACGGGAAACGTGACCCTTTGGTGACACCGTTTCCCGTTTCTCGTGTCCCGTTTCCCGACAAGAGGATACTCTTTTTTGACGCAAACTGTGGATCTTCTCGCGATCGCCGCCCACCGCGATGATGCGGAACTCACCTGCGGTGGCACGCTCGCCAAGGCCGTGCGGGCCGGCCATCGCGTCGGGATCCTCGACTTGACCCAAGGCGAGACCGGCACGCGCGGCGACGCCGCCACGCGCGCCGCCGAGGCCGAGCGCGCGGCCGGGGTGCTCGGCGTGCACGTGCGGCTCAATGCCGGGCTCCCCGACGCCCACCTCCAGAACGACGAGCCATCCCGCGCCACGGTCATCGAGCTGATCCGGGCGACCCGGCCCCGGGTCGTGATGCTCCCGTTCCCGGTGGGCCGGCACCCCGACCACCGCATCGCCTCCGAGCTGGGGCGCGACGCGTGCTACCTGGCCGGGCTCGCCAAGTATGGGGGCGCGGGGGCGAGCGCCGCGCACCGGCCGTTCAAGGTCCTCTACGCGCTCGCGTACCGCGAAGACCCGGTGAAGCCGTCGTTCGTCGTGGACATCTCCGATACCTTCGACACCAAGATGGCGGCGATCCGCTGCTACGCCTCGCAGTTCGACGGCGCCAGGGCGGCGGGGGAGATCCACCCCACGGGGCAGGATCTCTACGAGCTGATCCGGATCCAGTCGGCACACTATGGCTCGCTGATCCGCTCCGCCTACGGCGAGCCGTTCTTCTGCCACGAAACGCTCGCCGTTGACGACGTGCTGCAGCTTGGCGTGCAGTCCCTCTAGCTCCTAGATTTCCTCCCATGCCCAAGCGCCTGGTCTACCTCGACAACGCGGCCACCACGCCGGTACGCCCGGAGGTGCTCGAGGCGATGCTCCCCTATTTGGGACCGGACGCCTTCGGAAACCCATCCTCACCCCACCGCTTCGGGCGGGCGGCGCGGGCCGGTGTGGAGGAGGCGAAGCGCAGCATCGCCGCGGCGCTCGGTGTCGACCCGGGCCAGGTGATCTTCACCTCCGGCGGCACCGAGGCGGACAACCTGGCGGTGATCGGATGCGCCCTGGCGGCGCGCGAGCGCGGCGGCCCGTTCCGCGTCGCGGTGTCGGCCATCGAGCACAAGGCGGTCCTGGCAGCGGCGCATGCGGTGGGTCGTCTCGGGGGCGAGGAGATCATCCTCCCGGTGAACGGCGAGGGCGAGGTGTCGGAGGACGCGCTGGGCGAGGCGCTCGCGCGCGGCGTGGCGGTGGTGAGCGTCATGTGGGTGAACAACGAGATCGGCGTGGTGCAGCCGGTGGCCCGATTCGCGGCGCGATGTCGCGAGGCCGGCATCCCGTTCCACGTGGACGGCGTGCAGGCCTTCGGCAAGATCCCCGTGTCGCTGCGCGACGTCGCCTGCACCCTCTTCACCGTCTCCGGTCACAAGATCGGCGCGCCCAAGGGCATCGGGGCCCTGGTCGTGCGGGATCGCCACGCCGTCGAAGCGATCATTCACGGGGGCGGCCAGCAGTTCGGGATCCGTCCGGGCACGGAGAATGTGCCGGGGATCGTGGGGCTCGGGGCGGCGGTGGAGCTCGCGATGCGCGAGCAGGCGGCGTTCGCCGACCGCGTGGCGGCGCTGCGTGACGAGCTCGAGCGCCGGCTGCTCGCCGTCGTGCCCGACGCGGTGATCAACGCGGCTCACGGTCGGCGGGCCCCCCACGTCACCAGCGTGTCGATCCCCGGTACGGACAGCGAGGCGCTCCTGATGCACCTCGATCTCGCGGGGATCGCTTGCTCCTCGGGTTCCGCGTGCTCGACCGGCGCGGTCGAGCCGTCGCACGTGCTCACGGCGATGGGCGTGCCGCGGGAGCTGGGCGTGGCGGCGCTGCGGTTCTCGTTCGGCAAGGACAACACGCTGGAAGACGTGGAGGCGGTCATCGGCGCGCTCCCCAAGATTGTCGACAAGGTCAGGGCACTGGCCGCGGTCTTGCACCGGTGACCCGAAACTATTGCGGATTGGGGATTGCGGATTGCGGATTCGACGGTCGCGCTTCCAATCCGCAATCCGAAATCCACAATCCGCAATTGGCGGGCGGGCGCTAGGTGGCGGAGCGCGTTCTAGTCGCGATGTCCGGCGGAGTTGATTCGTCGGTGGCCGCAGCCTTGCTGGTGGAGGCGGGGTACGATGTCGTCGCCGCCACCATGAAGCTGTTCTGCTACGGCGATGCGGTGCCCGACCGTCCGTGCTGCTCACTCGATTCGATCAGCGACGCTCGACTCGTGGCGCACAAGCTCGGCATCCCGCACTACGTGCTGAATTTCGAGGATCGCTTCGGCCACGACGTGATCGCGAACTTCGTCGCCGAGTACTCGAGCGGCCGCACGCCGATCCCCTGCGTGCGCTGCAACTCGTTCACCAAGTTCCGCGATTTTCTGTACCACGCCGACGCCCTCGACTGCACCTACGTCGCCACCGGCCATTACGCGATCGCGCGTGACGGTGCGTTGTTCCGCGGGCGCGATCCCCGGAAAGATCAGTCGTACTTCCTCTGGGGCATCGACCGCGCCGTGGTGGCGCGGATGCTCACTCCGGTGGGAGGGCTTACCAAGCGCGAGACGAGAGACGTGGCCCGCCGGCTCGGCCTCGTCACCGCCGACAAGGCGGAGTCGGTGGAGATCTGCTTCGTTCCGGACGACGATTATGTGAGCGTGCTCGAGCGCCATCTCCCCGCCGACGCGCCGGCCTTGAGCCCGGGGCCCCTGGTCACCGCCGGCGGTGCGGTGGTGGGGGAGCACGCCGGCTTCGCGCGCTATACCGTCGGGCAGCGCCGCGGCCTCCCCGGCGGGTTCCGCGAGCCGATGTACGTAGTGGCGATCCGCCCCGGGACGCGTGAGGTCGTGATCGGCTCCGGGAATGAGCTGTTCGGCCATGCGGTGACGCTCGCCGAGGTGAACTGGCTCGCCGAGCCGCTGGTGCCGGGGGATGCCGTCCTGGTGCAGTGCCGCTACCGCGCCCCGGCCGTGCCCGGCCGGGTGCGGGAGTACACAGGCGGGACGATCGCCCTCGATCTCGCCCAGCCGGTGCGGGCGATCACCCCCGGGCAGTCGGGCGCCCTGTACGACGCGGACGGCCGCCTGCTCGGCGGCGGTGTCATCGCCTAAGTCGCGTCGCCCCAAGTCCCTCCCCCTCCACGGGCCGCACGAAACGGGACCGTGCGCCCCGTCACGGTCCGATTGGCGCACTCGGGGGTACGTTGCAATTTGGTCGAGGCCTCGAGCGCCCGGCCCCCCGCCCGCCCCCCAACGCCCTCACTCCGGAGGAGCATAATGCCAGCACATCACCGCCACACCCGGTGGGGCCTCGCGATCGCCGCCGTCCTCGTCGTCGCGGCTTGCAAGGAGACCACCGGCCCGCAGGCTCACTTGTCCGACCCGGCAGGCTTGAGCAGCGATCTGCAGACCGTGTCGGGCGTCCTGCTGTCGCCGACGTTCCAGAGCTTCAGCAAGGTGAGCGACACGACCACGGGCTCGCCGGTGGCCGCGCCGAGCCGCATCGGCGCACTGCTGCGCGCCGCCCCGATCACGCCGCCCCGCACATCGAGCACGCTGGACGTGAACGCCGCGGCGCGCCTCCTGGCGCTGCGCCGTAGCGCGGCGGTGTTCTCCGGCGCTATCAGTGCGAGCGTCGTCCCGGCGCCGCTGCTGGGTAAGACGTTCGTGTGGGACGTCACGACCCATGCGTACGTGGAGGACCCGAGCGCCACACCCGCCGCAGACCCGAACGGGGTCCGGATGATTCTGTATGCCGTCGACCCGAACACCGGTGACATCGGCGAGAATCCGCTGACTTCCGTCGGCTTCGTGGATCTGGTGGACGAGAGCACCACCGCACCAGCGGTCGACAAGCTCCATGTGATCGTCAAGGATGGCACGCCGGCGACCCCCGGCCCCATCACGTACGCGGACTACACGGTCACCGGCCAGGTCACCGGGAACCCGGCGACGGCGTTCACGGCGACGGCCGTCGGCTTCGTGAGCGACGGCACGCACACCCTGACGTTCAGCGCGACGTTTGCGGCGACGCAGCTCGACACCGATAATCCCGACGGCCAGATCGATATCACGTGGGACCTGGACAATCCGGCCCTTCACGTCGAGCTGCACGAGACGCTGGTGCTCTCGGACCCGACTCACGGCGCCCTCACGATCACCGAGTTCAGCATCACCCACGGCTCCGAAACGGTGTCGATACATGGCACCATCACCTTCGTGCGGGCACCGGACCCGGAGTCGGTGACGATCAACCTGGTGTTCAACGTGAACGACGTACCCTGGGCCCGTTTCAGCGGTACCGACAACGGGATCAGCGTACTCCACAACGACGGCAGCCAGCTCTCGGCGGCTGAGGGACAGGCCTTCCTGGATCTGTTCGCGCTACCCGGAGCCATCGAGTTCGTGACCCTGAGTCTGTTCGGCCCGTGCCAGAGTCTGATGGGCGCCTAAAACCGCCCGACGGCAACGCGAGCCCCCGCCGGACCCTGGTCCGGCGGGGGTTTTCGTCGTATTAAGGGGAATGCCACTACATCACCGTCACACCCGGTGGGGCCTCGCGGTCGCCGCCGTGCTCGGCGTCGCGGCTTGTAAGGATAGCCTGAGCCCGCAGGCTCATCTGTCCGACCCCGCCGGTTTGCGCAGCGATCTGCAGGCCGTGTCCGGCGTGCTGCTGTCGCCGACGTTCCAGAGCTTCAGCAAGGTGAGCGAGCCGTCGACGGGTTCGCCGGTGGCCGCGCCGAGCCGGATCGGCGCCCTGCTGCGCGCCGCCCCGATCATGCCGCCCCGCACATCGAGCACGCTGGACGTGAACGCCGCGGCGCGCCTCCTGGCGCTGCGCCGCAGCGCGGCACCGTTCTCCGGTGCTATCAGTGCCAGCGTCGTCCCGGCGCCGCTCCTGGGGAAGACGTTCGTGTGGGACGTCACGACCCATGCGTACCTGGAGGACCCGAGCGCCACGCCGGCGGCGTCCGGCGACCGGGTCCGCATCATCCTGTATGCCGTCGACCCAACCACCGGTCACATCACCGAGACGCCGCTCACCACCACGGGCTTCGTCGATCTGGTGGACGAGAGTACGACGTCCCCTACGGTCGACAAGCTTCACGTGATCGTCAAGGATGGCACACCGGCGAGCCCCGGTCCCATCACGTACGCGGGCTACACGGTCAGCGGCCAGGTCACCGGCAACCCCGCGACGGCGTTCACGGCGACGGCCGCCGGGTTCGTGAGCGACGGCACGCACACCCTGACGTTCAGCGCGACGTTTGCGGCGACGCAGCTCGACACCGATAATCCCGACGGCCAGATCGATATCACGTGGGACCTGGACAATCCCGCCATTCACGTCGAGTTGCACGAGACGAAGGTGTTGTCGGATCCGAGTCATAGCGCCATCACGATCACCAGATTCAGCGTCACCCATGGCGCCGAAACGGAGTCCATGCACGGCACCGTCGCCATCACCCACCTCTCGCCGATCTCGGAAACGGTGACGATTGATCTCGCGATCAACGTGAACGAGGTGCCCTGGGCCCGTATCAGCGGTACCGACGACGGGATCCAGGTCCGCCAAGCCGACGGCAGCGCGCTCTCGGGCGCGGAGTACCAGGCGTTCCTGGACCTGTTCGGGCTACCCGCGGTAATCGAGTTCGCGATCCTGAGCCTGTTCGGCCCGTGCCAGAGTCTGATGGGCGCTTAAACGGCGGGAGCTTGAAGATGCTCTACCGCATCCTCGCCGACTGCGTCGTCCTGGTGCACGCGGCGTTCGTCGCGTTCGTCGTGCTGGGCGGGTTCCTCGCGTGGCGCTGGCGTGCGGTCGCGCTGGTGCACGTCCCGTGCGCGGTGTGGGGGATCGCCATCGAGTACGGCGGCTGGATCTGTCCGCTCACCCCGCTCGAGAACGCGCTGCGCGCCCGCGCCGGGCTCGAAGGATATGGCGGCGGATTCGTCGAGCACTATGTGATGCCGACGCTCTACCCGGCGAACCTCGCTCGACCGACGCAGGCGGTGCTGGGCACGCTCGTACTGGTCTTGAACGTCATCGCCTACGGCGTGCTGTTACGACGGAAATGACCCCCCGCACCTCGGAGGCCCCATGCGCACCCGGTCGCTGACTATCGCCCTCGCACTCTGCGTCGGGTGTTCCGGCGGCAAGCCGGCCAAATCCGCCGCCGCCGGCGATTCGCTCACCGAGCGCCAGCGGGATTCGATTCTCGCGCGGTCGCGGATCCCCGGCGCGAGCGGCGTGGGGAGCGCGATGCGGGCGGCGGATTCTGCGAGCGCCCGGATTCGAGCCACCGACAGCGTCTCCCCGTGAGGCCTCACCCCCTGACCCCCTCTCCACACCGTCGAGAGGGGGAACGATGCATCAGGCCGCCATCCCCCCTCTCCGCTCTGCGGAGAGGGGGACAGGGGGTGAGGACCCTGCTCGCCACGCTCGCCGCGTGCGGGCCGGCGAACCCGTGCGGCTCCTCGGAGATGCACCTGCGCACACGCTTCTCGCAAGCTTACGTCGGCCACTGGGTGGTAGCGCGCGGGGATACGGTCACGCTGCCCGAGATGGGCGATCGCTTCAAGCTCACCGACGTGATACTCGATACGGCGCGGGTCGCGGTCGGCCGGACGTGTCACTTCAAGGGCGCCCTGGTCTTCGCGGCGCCGCGCGCCGAAACGCTCGCCGCCACCTGGTACGGCACACCGGAGCAGGCGCTGATCTATGGCTGGCCGGCGGACCTGGGACCGTTCGCCGGCGTCGGCGCGTCGCGAGTGGGCGACTCGCTCGTGGGGGCGATCTTGTTCGACGCGCGGCTCGGCGTGCAGGTGCACCCCGGGGTGACGGCCCGGTTCGTGGCCGGCCGGGCGCGCCGGGAGGCACGCTAGTATTTTGCAGGCATGAAAGGGTTCCTCTTCCGCCTCGTGATCACCGGGCTCGGCTTGTGGGCGGCGGAGACCATCGTCCCGGGCGTTCGGATCGACGGCTGGGGCAACCTCGTGGTCGCGGCGCTGCTGCTCGGCATCGTGAACGCGGTCATCCGGCCGATCATCCTCATCCTCACCCTCCCGCTCACGGTCCTCACGCTGGGCCTTTTCATCCTGGTCGTGAACGGGATTTCGGTCGCCCTGGTGGCCTGGCTCATGCCGGGCTTCTCGCTCTCGGGGCTCGGCGCCGCGATCCTCGCATCCATGGTCGTCGGGCTGACGAGCTGGTTGGGCTCCGCGTTCGTCGGTGGCTCGGGCCGGATCGAGCGCTACCGCCGCATCGAAGTGACGGGCCGCCGGCTCGACTGATGGACCGAACGTTCGCCGCGCTCGGCGCGGTGTCGGCGCTCGTGGCCGTGGCCGCCGGCGCATTCGGGGCGCACGCGCTGCGCGCGCATCTCGCCCCAGACCAGTTGGCCGCGTTCGAAACCGGCGCGCTCTACCAGATGTACCACGCGCTCGCCCTGCTGCTCGTGGCGTGGGCGGTGACCCGCTGGCCGGCGCCGCCCGTACGCGCGGCCGGATGGCTGTTCGTCGCGGGAACGGTGCTCTTCTCCGGCTCGCTGTACGCGCTCGCGCTGACCGGCGCGCGCGCGTTCGGCGCGGTGACACCCGCCGGCGGGGTGTGTTTTCTCGCCGGCTGGGCGAGCCTGGCCCTGGGGATATGGCGGAGTTGACGCCCCGGGCGCGGCGCACGCTGCTCGCGCTGGGGGGCTTGTACGCGGCGGTAAATACGTTTATCGGCCTCCACTCGGGCGGCGATTTTGTGTTCCACCTCCGCCTGGCCGAGCGCCTGCTGCACGGTCAGGCGTTGTACGCCGATTTCGACGGCTCGATCGGTCTCCCCTGGCCGCCGTTCGCGATCCTCACGCTGGTCCCGTTCGCCTTGCTGGCGCGACTCAGCCTGCCGCTCACGAAGGCCGTGTGGGCGATCGGCAATGTCGCGTTGTTCGGTTGGTGTCTGGTTCGTGGGTATCGTCACGCCGGTCGTTGGACGCCGGTCGCGCTGGCCGTCGCCGCCGTCGCGCAGCCGCTGCAGAGCAACTTCCAGCATTTGAACATCAACCTCGTCCTGCTCGCACTGGTCACGCTCACCATCGCCGACCTCGAGCAAGCACGGGAGATGCGCGCGGCGCTCTGGATTGGCGTGGCCACTGCGCTTAAGGGTTACCCTGGGGGGATCTTTCTCTACTTTCTCGCGCGCGGCCGCTGGCGGCCGCCGGTGGTGGGCGTCACGGTCGCGGTCGCGCTCAGTTTCCTGGTCGTGCTCCCGGCCGGTCTCATGGGAGCCGTCATCGTGCCCGACTATGTGCACCTCGCGTTGACGGCCCAGAGCACCCAGGCGCTCGCCGGACAGTCGATCGGCGGGCTCGTGGCGCGGTTGGGTGGGACCGTCACCACGGCCGTGATCCTGGATCTGGTCGCCGTCGCGGCAGTGGCCGCGGTGTTGTGGCGCGACCGGGCGACGACTGAACCGACCTACGAGGTCGGGATGACCGCGGTGCTCGCGGTCCTCCTGGCACCGCTGGACCGCCTCCACTATTACGTCCTCGCATTCCCCTCCTGGACCGACCTGTTCAGCCGCGCCGCGCCGGCGCGAGGTCGGAGGCGGGCCATCTGGCTCGGCGTGCTCGGCGTCGCGGCACTGCTCACCTCTGGGATGCTGAGCCACATCCACGGCACCCTGCCTACGGTTCTACGCGTCATCCGCCAAAACACGTACAACTTCGGCGCGCTCATCCTTTTGATCGTCCTGGTGGCCCGTCGCACCGTGCTCTCCCAGCCACCCCAACCTTCTCCCGCAGCTCGACCGATATGACCTTCGCCGCTTTGATGCTCTCGACCCTCCTCGTCCAGGGACTCCCGTCAGGCGAGCCACCCCACCTCACGTCCTCACGTACCCGCCCGCTGGGCACCCTGCGGGAGCAGGCGGCCGCCCAGCAGGAGTGGTTGCGCTACCGACTCGACTCGGTGCTGCCCCGATTGATGCGCCAGCATCAGGTCGCCATGTGGGTCGTTCCGATGCGCGAGTACAACGAAGACCCGGTGTTCTGGTCACTCGTCTCGGCCACCTCGTTCTTCGCGCGGCGGCGCACGATCTACGTGTTCTTCGACCGTGGGCCGGACCGGGCGCTCGAGCGGCTCGCGCTCGGCGGCGCGTCACAGGGCGGCTTGTACGAGGCCTACCACGCGAACGAGGCCATCGATCCCTCGATCGGCCGCCGTCCCGAGCTGGTGGGACAAGCGCAGTGGGATCTCCTGCGCCGGGTGATCGAGGAGCGCGACCCGCAGACCATCGCCGTGGACATCTCGCACACCCACGCCTTCTCGGACGGGTTGTCGGCGGGCGAGTGGGAGCAGCTCGAGGCCGCGCTCCCCGAGCGGTACCGGGCCCGCATCGTGCACGCCGAGAGCCTGCCGCTCGAGTACCAGGAGATCCGGGCCCCGGCGATGCTCCCCGCGTACCGGCGGCTCATGCAGGTCGTCTGGGGAACCATCGATACCGCGTTCTCCAACAAGGTCATCACGCCGGGCAAGACGACGACCGACGACGTCGCCTGGTGGATGCGCCAGCGGGTGAACGACCTTGGGTTCGGCACCTGGTTCCACACCGACGTGGACGTGCAGCGGCGGGGCGTCGACCTGTCGGATTCCGGCGCCGTCGTGATCCAGCGCGGCGACGTGCTGCACTGCGACTTCGGCATCACCGCGCTGGGCCTCAACACCGACACCCAGCACATGGCCTACGTGCTGCGTGTCGGTGAGCGGGACGTCCCGGAGGGCTTGAAGCGGGCCCTGAAGAACTCGAACCGGCTGCAGGACATCCTGCTCGCCGAGATGCGGCCCGGCCGGAGCGGCAACGACGTGCTCGCCGCCGCGCTGGCGCAGATGCGGGCAGCGGGGATCACCGGCACGATCTACACGCACCCGATCGGCGACCGCGGGCACGGCGCCGGGCCGCTCATCGGTCTGTGGGACCACCAAGAGGGAGTGCCCGGGCGCGGGGACGTGACACTGATTCCCAGCAGCTGGTTCTCCATCGAGCTCCAGGCCACGACCCCGTTGCCGGAATGGGACAACCAACCGGTGCGATCGGCGCAGGAAGAGGACGCGGAGCTCGGGGCCGATGACCAGATGCGCTGGATCCTGCGACGGCAGACGGAGTTCCACGTCGTGAAGTAACGGGAAAGGGGAAAAGGGAAAGGGGAAACGTGAACGTCTACGACGTCGAAACCCCGGCCCTCCTGCTCCACCTGGATGTCGTCGAGCGCAATCTCGCGCACATGGCCGCGCGCGCTCGGGAACTCGGCGTCGCGTTGCGGCCGCACGCCAAAACGCACAAGTGCGTCGAGCTCGGTCGCCTGCAGCTCGAGCACGGCGCCCGCGGGCTCACCGTGTCGACGTTGGTCGAGGCGGAGGTGTTCGCGCGCGCCGGGTTCCGCGATCTCACCTGGGCGTTTCCCATCGATCCGAGCCACATCCCCCACGCCCGTCGCATCTCCGAAGAAACGGGCGCCACGCTGCGCGTCGTCGTGGACGACGAGCGCACCGCGCGCGCGCTGGCGCAGTCGGGACTGCACGTGTGGCTCAAGGTGGACTGCGGTTATCACCGGGCGGGGGTGAATCCGGCATCGTCCAACGCCCTGACGGTCGCAGCCGAATTGGGGGATGAGCGGGGACTCGTGTTCGACGGTATCCTGAGCCACTCCGGTCATGCCTACCGCACCACGAACACGGCGGAAGCGGCCCGGGTGGCGGAGCAGGAGCGGAGCGTCATGGTCGGGTTTGCCGGGCGGCTCCGCGCGACCGGCGTTCCCGTGCGGGAGGTGAGCGTCGGCTCGACGCCGGCGATGGCGGCCGCCCAGGACCTCACCGGCGTGACCGAGGTGCGCCCCGGGAACTACGTGTTTTATGACCGGACGATGGTGCTCATCGGGTGCTGCCAGCCCGCGGACGTGGGCGTGACGGTGCTCGCGAGCGTCGTGTCGCACCAGCCGGGAGCGGCGCATTTCATCGTCGACGCCGGAGCGCTCGAGCTGTCGAAGGATCCCGGGCCGGCGCACGTGGCCCCGCAGGCGATGGGCGCGGTGCGGGGGGCTCCCGAGCTCACGGTAGCGACGCTGTCACAGGAGCACGGTCTGATCCGCGCTGAATCCCCGGCGGCGCTCGACGGTCGCTTCACGGTCGGGGCGCAGGTCGAGATCATCCCCAACCATTCCTGTCTGACCGTCGCCCATTTCGACGAGTATCACGTCATACGAGGGATGGGGGACGAGCGGCGGGTCGTCGATTGCTGGAAAGTCGAGCGGAGGCGATGATGCGACATGCGACCCCGAGGACTGTGAGCGCCGTCATCGAGCGGACAGTCCCGGCGCGTTTTCTTCCTTCCGTCATGGGTTCGCCATGAAAATCTTTCTCCGTCACCTCGTGCTGTGCTCGCTGCCCATCTTGTTCGGCGCGGGCGCGGGCTACGGCTTCACGTTCATCCAGGGGTCGTGCGGCGCCATGGTGGGCGCCCTGTTCGCCGGCAAGTGTGCTGGGCGGCAGCGTGAGTACCAGGCCAGGTTCCAACTCGGGGGAGCGGCGGCCGGGCTCGTGATCGCAACGACGCTGGGCACCTGGCTGGAACTTCGCCGCCGGCGCGCCGTACAAGGGACACCTTCTGAAGGAGAGCCGTCATGAAGTGCATGGCTATGATCGCCGCGTCGGCCCTGCTCCTCGGTCGGGGGCTCGCTGCGCAGGACACCACCAAGGCCGCAGCACCCGCCGCGGCACCCGCGGCGGCACCCGCCGCTGCCTCACCCCAAGTGACGGTCGTCGAGGCCGTGGTCGCCCGGTCGGTCGTGGATCGGCAACCCCAGGACACGGGCACCGCGTTCCCGGCGGACGTGGCTCAGCTGAACTGCTGGACCAAGGTGGAGGGCGCCGGCGGCTCGAGCCTCCACCACGTGTGGTTCCACGGTGACACGCAGGTGGGCGACGTCGAGCTGCAGGTGGGCGGGTCGCCCTGGCGCACGTGGAGCCGCAAGACAGTGCCGGCCGATTGGACCGGAGCCTGGCACGTCGACGTGAGAGACGCGGCCGGCACGGTGCTGAAGCGAATCGACTTCACGGTAGGCCAGTAACCGACTTACGACGGCACCACGCTACGTCGTACGATGAGCACGTCGTACGACGTAGCGTCCGTCAGCGCCGCCGCACGCCGGTACGCGCGGCGGGCACGCGCGCCTGGGCTCCGTGGAACATCGCCGGTGGCAGCGCGATTCCCTGGGTTCGACCCGTCGTCGCCGGCGCAGCGGCTTCCCCGCTTGCCCTCGACATGCTTCCAGCCACCGCCAGTCCCCGTTCCCGGACGATCATGGGTTCGGTCGCCTGCACGGCAAGCGTTTCCCGCCGCGACCCGAGCGTGCGCGAGGACGGGGCGGGTTGGACGGGTGGTGACACGCTCAGGCCAGTCAGGACGAGCGAACCGCTGCTCCTGGGCGCTTCGGCAGGCTCTTCCCGCAAGCGGGTGGGTGTGAGCGTCAGGCTCACCACCCGACCGGACGCGGGCTCGGCCGGCGCACTCACCGGACGGCGCCGGATGGAGACGGCGGGGCGTATCGGCGCGCTCGACCCGAGCGGCACGGCGCGGATCGGGAGACTCGCCCGACCACGCGGAAGAAGGAGGGGCGCTCGCGCGCGGGGCTCGATCGGCTTGTGCACGAACCCCGTCCCGCCCGCGGCCCTTCCGTCCCGCGGAATCACGGGCGTGGCGGACGATCCCCGCATCGAGAGCGCAAGCGTGCGGCTCGGCGCAGCTGGTGCCTCCTGGGGCCGCCGCCCACGCTGGTGGAACCGCCCGTCGCCGATGCAGGGCGAGAAAAACGGATCGCACAGCGCCAAGGGCTCGAACAGGTTCTGTTGGAACCCGATGAAGGTGCAGGCGCTGCACGTCGGGTACAGGGGGTATTGGACCCCCGTGTCCTGCTGCATCGCATAGACGGGGGGTGCGACCGTGTACGTCGCGATGTCGTAGTTAAAATAGCCGTCGCCGAGCATGCGCTGCACGATGTCCGAGAGGACGCCCTCGCCGTCCGAGCCGTCCCAGGACGGCGCGAGCGCATCGGGGTCCCACGTCGCGGCGCGCGCGAACTCGTCGAACCGATAGGCCCTGGGCGCCAGCGCGGCGAGCACCAGTCCCGAGCCGTCGGGCTCCGCGACCACGAAGGCGACCCGGCTCGGAGTCGCTTGGATCTCGTAGGTGCCTGCACGGACGAACGGGTCCTCGTCGGGCTTGGCAGGGAACAGTACGTCGATGCGTCCGTCGGTGCGGCGGTGCAACACGATCAGGTTGCCGTCTTGCGCCGCCTGAACGTAGACACGGACGGGGGTGCCGCGGCTGAGGACGCCGCTCGAGCCGAGCCAGACGCGCACCGGTTGCGCGGCCCGCGGCGCGGCAGCGGACGCCTGGGGGACTTGGAGCAACAGCATTGCGAGCGACAGGACCATGCGGACCGCGTATGTAAGGCCTTCTGCAAACAAGCCCCGGGGGTAGGGCGGGTCAAGGGTCCGGGCGGGACTGCGGGGGGCCATACGGCCCCGCTGTTCGCGCCAGCCCCACGATCAAACCGAGGAGCATGTACAAGTAGGAGGCATACGCCTGGGACGAGAAGAACGCACCCACCATGAACCCTACGAGGCAGGCGGTGAGGAGCTGCGCTAACATGGCGGCCTCGGCGGGCGACCGCCGCCGAACCTTGGAGAGGGTGCGGAAAGCTCCAACGAGTAGCGCGACGAACGCGATCAGTCCGAGGACGCCCAGCTCGGCGCCGATTTGGATGAAGGGGTTGTGCGCCGCGGACCACTTGACGTTCCTACCGTACTGTCGCTGCTCGCGGGCTTCAAGCGCCAGCGTGCCTTCCGCCATCGGGAACGCACCGACCCCGACTCCAAATACAGGGTACGTCATCATGTAGTCGATGCCGCGCTTCCATATCTCCATCCGACCTGTCTCCGATTTCCCACGCCAGTTGTAATCCGCCGACGGATTCAAGATCGTTTGCATGCGTGCGAAGTAGCGGTCGCTCGCGAGGGCGACGAGCAGAATCGCGAGCAGCGCCACCGCGGCGACCCGCTTCGACGTAGCAATGCCGCGAAATCCCGCCAACAGGTAGCCCGCCACCGCGACAAACGCTAAGAACCCCCCTCTCGAGCCGGTGCGACCCAACGTCATCATGACGCACGACGCAGCGGCGAGCAGCACCGCTCGACTCACCAGACCTGCCGGCCGGCGCCAGAGGTATAGCGTGAGTGGCAGCGTGCTGACGATCAACAACGCCAGGTCGTTCGAATTGTAGTACGTGAGTACAACGAGTCGACCGTCGGCGTCGACTTGACCGCGCGCCAAGCTGATTGCGCAGAAGAAGGTGACGCCCACGATCTGGAGCCAGGCGAGCCGCCGCAGATCCCTCGCCCCGCGAACACTGGCGGCGATCATGAGCAACAACGCGACGCTCCGCATGTAGTCCGTGACCACGAAGATCGCGCTGTATCGAGGATACAGGCTCCCCGGAATCGAGAGCGTGGCGAGCAGGAGTAACGCAAGCGCGGCGCGGACGACGGGCTGCTTGAGGGTGTCCAGTCTGCGCCGCGGATCCTGATCCAGCATCAGCAGGAAGAGCACGGCGAGCGTGCTCAGGATGGGAAGGCCCGGTATCGCGATCGCAGGAAGCAGGTCCCCGATGCGCCACACCTGCACGAACACGAGCAGCGCGAGGACCACCTGCAAGGTGTCCCATCGCAGCCGCCGGGGCGCTACTGCAGAGACAGCGCATGCGGCCGCCTGCACGCCACCGTTTCCAGGCGTCGTGGAATGACTCGCCGTCGCGAATGGCAGGGGGTGTATTCCGCCGATTCGCGCGACCCACGCTCGTCGAAGGCGCGATTCCGGATGCATGCCCGCAAACTAAGAACGGTCAACTGTGCCGTCGACTGTCGAAGCGACGCACACACCTGCGATGCGCGCGTGGCTGTGAGGCAACACGAGGAAAGGACAGCGTCACGCTCTTGCGTCGCCGCAACGTTGCCGTCATGCAACCAAATATCCCTCGTGTGAGAGCGGACCTAGACGAGGTGTTCCTGCGCCTCAAGGGGCCGGGGCGGCCAAGGCTGGAATCTTGACGGCGATCCGCCGATCGATGACCGGCGCCAGACAGGTGCGGTCGCTACACGCCATGTACGTCACCGATAGCTCCGCCGTCGCACTGTCCTTTGCAGTGAGCGATACGGGGAGACGGAGCGTCACGGCACCCTCAGGGTAGACGGGAAACGTCGACCCCAACGCGGCCACATGGAGGTCGATCGTCGCTCGGTCCGCGGCGAGCGGGCCCGCGGGCCTGATGGAAGCGGACGAGACGAGCTCCAACAAGGTGGGGCGCGCCACGCCGTGAATCCCGGCCTTCGGCAAGTCCTTGCCGTACAGATGAAACGTCGCCCGGGACGGCGTATACGTCCCCACCAGCCAGGTCTTGCCCGATTGGTCCCGTTCGAGCGCGATCTCGACGGCGACTTCGTGTTCCACGAATCTGGTCAGGAGCCATCGCTCGGACTGCGCGCGTCCTGCGGCAGCCCCCAACACGATCACCGAGGGGAACAGCGCTAGTGGGGCGTACCGGCTAGCGAGCCGCATGCGTGGGCTTTTGCGCCACCCAGCCCTTGAGGTAGGCCAGGACGTCCCGCGCGGTCGCCGTCCTCGCATCGGCCAGCGCGCCGTTCTTGGTCGACGCAATGACGTCGCCCGATCCGGCGAGAATCACGACGGCAGGAATGCCGTTGTCGATTGGACTGCCGTACTGCTGTGAGACGTCCAGATTCCTGTCCCAATTTCCCACGTCGATGCTCACCACGTGGAAATTGTCATCCAGGAAGGGGCGCACCGCCTTGTCCTCGAACAGATGAGACAGGACGATGCAGTCGAGACACCAGTTGGCGCCGAAATCGAGGAGCACGAGCTTGCCGTCAGCCCGAGCCTCGGTCAGCGCCGTCTGGATGCCCTGGCGCGCATCCGCGCGCTTGTCATAGGGGCCTTGAGCGCGCGCGGGTGTGTACGCGCCCATCGCGAGTGTAAGGAGCGTGCTCAGCGCGAAGGTCTTCATATGGGACTCCATCCGACATGGGGACTGGTGTCGAGACCGCTCAGTGCAGCACGGGGGCGCGCCCCACCACGTGGGCCGCTAACACGAGTCCCGTAACTGCGCCACCCACCACGACGGCAGTGGCGAAGGGCGAAAACCAGCGTCGTTCCAGGCGAGCCACCGCGCGTCGGGGCATCGCGACGTGCTCGCCCTTCCATGGTTCGATGCGCCCACCCACGCGGGTCATGCGGTACACCGCGAGAGCGACTGTGTCCGGAGCGCTCGACAGGAGTCGTCCATCGAGCTCACGGGCGCCCGGACCCAGCGGGTCGGACAGCGTTTCGGCGCCATCGCTCGTGAGTGTGACGGTGACGGAGGTGTTGGGCACCGGAGGCTCGTCGAGCATCGCGCGGAAGTAGCAGCCGCTCGACATCCCCACGACGGCGGTGACGGCAATGAGCCATCGATGCATGACGACCGCTCCTGCGAGGGAACATATGGTGACCTGCCGATGATTATCGCCGCCGCGCGCCCCACCGCAAGTGGTGCGTCGAGGGTTGCGGCGTCAAGGGTTTTCGATATCCGCGAGCACCTCCCTCGCAGACTCGACGTCGTGGACGTCCACGTGAATCGTCACGGGGCCCGCCGCGACGTTGAATCCACCGGGGAACCGCCCCAGCCCGATCAGGTCCTGCAGCCCCTCGCCCTGGGTCACGAACGCTATGCCCTCCACTTCGAGCGCTCCCTTCGCGAGCGCGAGGGCGATCGGGTTGGCGGTTTGGAAGACGGTCACGAGCCCAGGCGTCATGAGCCGGGATACCTCCCCAGAAAGAGCCGGAGAAAGCCGACCGTATCCATCGTGCCGTGAGCGATCACCGACACCCAAAGATTGCGGCGGCTGGCCAGGTACAAAAGCCCGAACGCGAAACCGCCCAGCCCCGCGGTGATCATGCCCGACAGCCCCTGATATCTCCCCGAACCGAGGTCCCCGGTGCCGTTACCGCTCGGCCGCAGTCGCAAGTGCGGGTTTATCAGCCGCTTCTGACACCGCCAGCCGGACCCACATCCCCGCCGCGCCGTGACCCGGCACGGCGCAGAAGAGGAGGAAGGAGCCGGCCTTGGCCGGCGCGAACCGGATATCGGTGCCCTGCCCGGTGGGGAATCCCTGCTCAAGGCGGCCGGTCGTAGCGTGCTCGAACGCTGGTGGCACGGGACCGACGGGGATCGCGGCCGCATCCCCAATGACTTCCACCGAGTGGGGCAGGTTCGGGTCCTCGTTCTTGAAATGGACGACCACGGCCCACCCCTGCGGCACCGTCAACACCAGGGCGCCACGGCCGAACCCGTTGAAGTTCATTCCGCCGTTGGCCTCGGTGAGGCCCGCGACGAGCTTGAAATCGACCGTCTTACTCGCCGCATCCGCGCGTAGCCACGTCGGATCGATCTTGCCGCCTTTTGCCGTCTGCGCGCGCGCGCCGACCGCCCCGAGGAGCAGCGCGCCGGCAACGAGTAGCCTCGGTCCAACCGTCACGCAGGTGGGTCGCATATCGAACAGTCTCCCTCGCTGAGGACGACGCTCGCCGCTAGTACAGCAGCCACGTCAGGATGTACAGCGTGTTGTTATCGCTCGCCCGGCGCCCGAACCCATCGTAATTGCTCGAGCCGCCGTTGAAGTGACCATACGCAACGTACTGGAATTGCAGCCGCATGTTCTGCCACGGCATGACGTCGACCTCGGCAATCAGGCCGTCATTCTTGGGGCTGCCGGTGCGACTCCCCACCACGGGCGCCGGGGCGTAGAGCAAGGTGTCGCTCGTGCCGGTCGTGACGAACGGCGCGAGGGTGAACGCGTAGCGCG
>Ga0137365_10000690_pt1 | contig 23919 bp, 20 predicted proteins | sample SagtaG_9_FD_104799 | JGI IMG/M metagenome (GOLD analysis project Ga0137365, IMG submission 104799) | Vadose zone soil microbial communities from Sagehorn Ranch, Mendocino, California, USA - Sage1_L_40_16 metaG | ecosystem: Environmental > Terrestrial > Soil > Vadose zone | place: USA...
GCTGAATATCCTCGGGCTGCTCGACCAGCCGGACGCCGGCATCTACCAGCTCGCCGGCGAGGACGTCGCCGACCTGAGCGACACCCGCCGCACCCACGTCAGAAACCGTGAGATCGGCTTCATTTTCCAGCGCTTCAACCTGCTCACCAGGACCAGCGCGCTGGAGAACGTGGCCGCGCCGCTGCTCTACCGCGGCATGGGCAGGCCGGCGCGGCTGCGGCAGGCCCGCCAGACCCTGGAGCGGGTCGGCCTCGGCGACCGCGCCGACTACGACCCGAGCCAGCTCTCCGGCGGCCAGCTCCAGCGGGTCGCGATCGCCCGTGCCCTGGTCGGTGAGCCGGCCCTGCTGCTGGCCGACGAGCCCACCGGCAACCTCGACGCCCGCTCCGGCGCTGACGTCCTGGAGGTCTTCGAGGCCCTGCACCGGGGCGGCAGCACCATCCTGATGATCACCCACGACCCCGCCGTCGCGACCCATGCCCAGCGCCGGCTGTTGCTGGACGGCGGCCGCCTCGCCGCCGCCTGACCCTTCCCCGAGCACCGCAAGGAGCGACCCATGCCATCCGAGATCACCCCCTCCGACCCGCGTGACCCCACGCAGCGTGACGCCGCGCCGCCGTGGACCGCCGCGAACGCGCCCGCGAAGAACGCGCCCGCGAATGCGAACGCGGACCTGAACGAGACCGGGACCGAGCACGAATACGGGCAGGAGCACGAGCAGGTGCCGTTCTATGACCGTGGCTCCGGCGGGTCCCGCTGGCGTGAGCGGCTGGTCGCCGGGTCGCTGTGCCTGGTGGTCGGCCTTGCTGGCGGCTTTGGGATCGGGCGCAAGACCGCGCCGAAGGCCACCGCGACCGGCGCGCGTGGCAACTTCCCTGGCGGCTTCGGCAACGGCCAGACCCCGCCGGGCCAGGGCCAGAACGGCTCCGGGACCGGGTCTGGGACTGGGTCGGGCACCCAGGGCCAGGGCGGCGGCGGTCCGACAGTGCAGGGAACCATCTCCGCCAGCAGCGGCGGGGTGCTCACCATCACCACCCAGGCTGGTCAGATCAAGGTCAAGCTGAGCAGCGCCACCACCATCCGCAAGGCCGTGACGGCCACGCAGTCCGACCTCAGCGTCGGCAAGACCGTCGCGGTCCGGCTCGACCCCACCGCCTCGAACAGCAGCGACGGCACCGTGTCCGCGACCAGCGTTACGGCGGAGTCGAGTTCATGAGCCGTCGGGGCCGCCGGGGTCGGGGACGCTGGCTTATCGGCAGCGTAATGGTCGTGGTGGTGGGGGGCGGCGCGGGCGCTTGGGTGCTCGCCAGCCGCGACACCACCGCGGCCTCCCCGGCGGCCCCGGCAACCACAGCCGCCAGACGGGCCACCCTGACCCAGACGGTCGACGCCTCCTTCACCCTGGCCAAGCAGGACACCGTCAAGCTGGCCTCGCCGGCTGGCGGGACGGTCACCAGCGTCGGCCTCACCACCGGCAGGACGATCACGGCGCTGACCAAGCTGGCCACCATCGACGGCAACCCGGTCTACGGCATCCCCTCCAGCTACCCGCTGTACCGCAGCCTCGCCAGCGGCGACGAGGGCAACGACGTCAAGGCGCTGGAGGCGGCCCTGGACGCCGCCGGCTACGACCCGGGCGACGTCGACGGGACCTTCGACAGCGACACCGTCACCGCGCTGGAGGACTGGCAGGCCGACCAGGACCTGGACGAGACCGGCAAGCTCGACCTCTCCACCTTCGTCTCCTACCAGCCTGGCTACGTGGTCGACGCCGTCGCCGTCGCCGTCGGCGACCGGGTCCGGCAGGGCGGCGACCTCGCCACCCTCGCGCCCGTCCACAGCCTGGTCGCGACCGCCGACGTGAGCCAGCTCGACGTCAACAAGCTCAAGGTCGGCCAGCGCGTCGAGCTCACCTTCGACGGGCTCAGCAGCGCCACCGCCAGCGGCAAGGTGAGCGAGATCGCCGCCAGCGCCGAGTCGGCCAGCAACTCGGCCGGGAGCAGCACCGTGGTGCAGTTTGCGGTGACCGTGACCGTGGACAAGCTGCCGTCCGGGGCCAAGACCGGCATGACCGGCCAGGCCAGCGTGATCACCGCCAGCCGCAACAACGTCGTGGTGGTGCCCTCCTCGGCCATCAACGGCTCCAGCAGCAACCCGACGGTGCAGGTCGTCAGCGCCACCGGGGCTATCACCTCCCGGCCGGTGCTGGTCGGGTTGGTCACCACCCAGGGCAGCGAGATCCTCACCGGCTTGAAGGCCGGCGAGCGGGTCGTCACCGGCGTGACCGCGACCGCTAACGCGGTTACCACCACCACGCGCAGCCAGGGCAACGGCCTGTTCGGCGGTGGCGGTGGCGGTGGTGGCTTCGGCGGTGGCGGTGGTGGCGCTGGCGGCGGCCAGTGATCCTCGAGGCGGTGCGGCTGGCCCTCAGCCGCCTGCGGGCCAACGCGCTGCGCTCGATGCTGACGGTGGTCGGCCTGGTCATCGGGGTCAGCTCGGTGGTCACCCTGGTCGCTGTCGGCAACGGCTCCGCCGCCGACGTCAACGACCAGTTCAGCGGCCTCGGTGCCAACACCCTAACGGTGCAGGGCGGCCGCGGCTTCGGCGGTGGGATCCGGGGCTCGGCCGGCTCCAACCAGACCTTGACCCTGACCGACGTGAAGCAGCTCAGCAAGCTCAGCTCGGTCCGCGCGGTCGCCCCAGTGGTGCAGGCGACCGCGACCGTCACCAACGGCTCGACCAGCGTGCAGGGCACCGTGAAAGGCACCACCACGGCCCTCAAGGACGTCGAGAATCTCAAGATAGCGGGAGGCTCGTACTTCTCCGGGTTCGCGCAGGACCGGGGCCTCAAGCTGGCGGTGCTCGGTTCCACCCTGGCCTCCGACCTGGGCCTGGACGCCCGCACCGGGGTCGGCACTACCATCGACGTCGGCACCGAGCGTTACCTGATCGTCGGCGTGCTGCAGAGCAGCGGCTCGAGCCCGCAGAGCCAGGACGACGCGTTGCTGGTGCCCATGAACGCGATCCGGGGCCGGCTGGTCGCCAACCAGCCCAAGGTCGACCAGCTCCGGGTGGCCGCCGCGACAGGAGCCTCCAGCCGCTACGAGAGCGACGTGGTGGCGGCCCTTCGCAGCGACCACAACCTTGGGAGCAGCGACGACAACGACTTCCAGACCATCGACCCCACCACCCTGATCACGGCCCGGCAAGCGTCCTCGGCCAACTTCACCAGGCTGATCACCGCGATCGCTGCGATCAGCCTGGTCGTCGGCGGCATCGGCGTGGCCAACGTCATGCTGGTGGCCGTTCGGGAGCGCGTCCGCGAGATCGGCATCCGCCGGGCGATCGGCGCTCGCCGCCGCGACATCGTCGCGCAATTCCTCACCGAGGCGACCGTGCTCAGCATCCTCGGCGGGCTGCTGGGAGTGGCGGCCGGCGTGGGTATCGCCCTGGCGCTCCCACATGTGACCGGACAGCGGACGATCACGTCCTACCCGGCGGCCGGGCTCTCCCTGATCGTCGCCGCCCTGGTCGGCATCGTCGCCGGGCTCGGCCCCGCCAACCAGGCAGCTGGCCTGGACCCCGCCGCCGCTCTGCGCTACGAGTAGCCTCCGGCCACCGGCAGGTCGAGGACCCGGACGGCGTTGGCGCCCAGGATCGCCTCCTTCTGCTCGTTGGCGAGCAGCGGCAGGTCCATGACCAGCGCAACCGTCCGGTCCAGGTCGTACCAGGGAAAGTCGGTCCCGAGCAGCACCCGCTCGGGACCGACGGCCTGGATCAGCGCGGCCAGCTCGTGGCGGCTCGGCGCCAGGGGAGCGCCCGCGCTCGCCCACTCGATGATCTCGCAGAGGTCGAAGGCGAGGTGCGGGAACGCCTCCGCCAGGCGGGCGGTCTGGCGCCAGCTCCCGCCGCCGAGGTGCGCCAGCACCACGGTGAGCCGCGGGAAGTCCCGCAGCATCGCGGCGAAGGCCTCCGGCTCGGCGAACCGCTCGCCGCCCTTGGCGGTCCCGCTGTGGGCCAGGACCGCCAGCCCCCAGTCCTCACACGCCTGGTAGACGGGCCACAGGCGCGGGTCGTCAGCCGCCACCCGCTGTGCCACCGGGTGCAGCTTGATGCCACGCGCGCCCCGCGCGGCCAGCTCGCGGAGGTGGCGCACGTTCTCCTGCGGCGACAGCGCCCAGGGATCGATCCCGACGAACGGGGTGAGCTGGGGGAGCGGTGCCAGCGTGTCCACCAGCCAGCGGTTGCAGGCCCTGAAGCGGTCCGCCATGGTCGCGTCGATGGTCGCCACCGCCTCGATCTGCTCCGCCCTGGTGAGGTCGATGGGGAGCATCGCCAGCGCCTCGTCGCGGAACAGCTCCACGCTGAGGAGGTTCACCGCCACCCCGTGGCTGAACCCCGCCGCCGACATCGCCGCGAGCGCCTCGTCGACCGTGCCGCTGGCGTCGCTGAAGCGCACCCCCTCCGGCGGCTCCGGGCCGTACTCGAAAATCTCGTAGCCGCCCTTCCACCACTCCCCAGAGGCCACCGACGGGTACAGGTGGAGGTGGGCGTCGACCTTGACCGGCATCGGCGGCGTCCGCGCTGCGCTGCCCTAGCCGGTCGCCTCCGGCCCGGCCACGGCGGGCACTGACCGGGGGACCGCAGCCCGGCCGCGCATGCCGGCCAGGTAGGCGCCGCCGGCCACCATCAGGCCCACCAGCCAGCTCAGGTCGGCGCCGGAGAGCAGGTGCTTGGAGACGAGCCCCTGCAGCGGGGTGACCAGGCCGAACTCGAACAGCCAGCCGGCCGCCAGCCCGAGCAGGAAGGCGCCGATCCCGATCCAGTTGACGTCGCCATAAGCGCTGCGCGCCGGTTCGGCGTACAGCTCCGATACCTCGATGCGCTGCCTGCGGAGCAGGTAGAAGTCGGCGAGGACCACCCCCAGCCAGGGGGACATCCACAGCACCAGCCCGGCCATCCAGCTGTCGAAGCTGTTGGCGAACGACGGCGCGTGCACGAAGTACACCGTCACGCCGTAGCCCACCACGCCCGCGACCAGCCCAAGCGCGATCCGCGAGGCGCGGATACCGCCGCTGGCCGCCGCCAGCGCGGCAGAGTAGACGTTGAGGATGTTGGTGGCGACCGGCCCGTGCAGCACCATCAGCATGACCAGGATGGCGACGACCCCGCCGAACACCGAGGTGACCAGCTTGGCCGGGTCCGCCGAGTCGGTGACGCTGGCGATGCTGGCGCCGAGGACCGCCAGCCACACGGTTGGTACGAACAGCCCGGCGTAGCTGTACCAGAACACCTGCGAGGACGGCACCCGCCTCGGCACGAAGCGCGAGTAGTCCGACGCCCAGGTCACCCAGGAGATGCCCCAGCCGACACCGATCGCGGTCATCAGCCCGCTGACGGAGGAGAAGTGCGCGGCCCCGCTCAGCTTGGTGGTCAGGTGCCAGTTGACCACCCCGTGCCGCGACCAGGCCAGGACGCTCATCAGCGCCATGATCGCGAAGGTGACCGGGACGGTGTACTTCTCGAAACTGCGGATCAGGTAGAAGCCGTACACGCCGATGCCGACCTGCACGATCATGATGGCGGTCACCACGATGAACTTCAGCAGGAAGGTCTCCTTGATGCCGAAGTGGCCGAGGATCGCGACTGCCAGCACCACCGGGAAATAGGTGTTGATCCCGATCCAGCCCATCGTCATCAGGAACTGCATCCACGAGGAGAGGTAGCCGCCGCGCCGGCCGAAGGCCGAGCGTGACAGCACCATCTGGTTCACCCCGGTCTTGTGGCCCATCACCGTCAGGGCGGCGAACAGCGTGCAGCCGACCAGGTTGCCGACGACCACGATCGCGATGGTCTCGGCCAATCCCAGGCCGAGCAGGATGCCGAGGGCGCCGAGCGCCCAATTGATGGGAGCGATGTTGGCCCCGGCCCAGATCCAGAACTGCTGCCAGCCGGTGGAGTCCCTGTCCTGCTCGGGGATGGGCTCGATGCTGTGGGCGTCGAGCCGGACCTCAGACGTTGCCGCTTGTGACATGCCGCCCTCCTCGCTGTTCAGCGTGCAGCGGGGGTGTCCCTTTGTGCTAGGAAAGGGCAGTCGCAGTGCCGGCGCAACCACCGGACTGTAAATTCTTGCGCCACCCCGGACGCACCGGACGGCAGCGATACGTTTCGTGAGCGTTAGTGGTGCGCCACCAGCAGCAGGGCGAGCTGGGTCAGGTCGAACAGCCCGTGCGCGATGATCAGCGGCCACAGTCGCCTGGTCCGGTGGTAGTAGACCGCGTACATCACGCCCAGGCAGAAGATCGTCAGGGCCGCGCCCGGCCCCTCGTACAGGTGCAGCAGTCCCCACAACCCGGTCGGCAGCAGGATGATCACCGCCGCTGACGCCCCCAGCTGCTCCAGCCGGGTCTGGGCATACCCCCGGACCACGATCTCCTCGGTGACCCCTGCGGTGGTGGCGATCACCAGCGCATCGACGATTCGGAACCACAGCGGCAACGCCGTCGGCAGGAAGTCCACCTGCCGCTCGCCAAAGGGGCTGAGCAACCCCGACAGCACCAGCACCAGCACGAAGCTGGCCACCCACAGCCCGAGCCCGACGAGCCCGTCTCCGGCCAGCTGGAAGCGCCCAAGCCCGATCCCTGCCCGCCCCTCAGCGCTGCGCACCAGCAGGTAGCCGATCAACAGCACCGGCGACCACGACAGGAACAGGTCGAAGGCCCCACTGACCATCGCCGGCACCAGCTTGTCGGGCGCACTGGTGTTGTCCTGCCCCATCGCCAGGATCAACAACCCGAGCAACCCCGGCGCAAAGGTCAGCAGCAGGACCAGCGCCACCTCCATCCGCAACACCCGCGGCTGCACCGCCGGCTGCGGCACCGGGTTCCGCTGCATCCCCCCCGGCCCCGGCCCCGGCGCCGGCGCTGGCGCCGGCGGGCCGCCCTGCCACTGCGGGGGTGGAGACGGAGACGGCGGCGGAGACGGAGATCCTCCCTGCGGCTGCCCCCAACCATACGAACCCGCCCACGGCGGCGAGCCTGGCTGACCAGCACCTGACGGATCGGTTGGTTCTGCCACATCAACTCCTGTGCGAGAGCGTAGGTCCAGCCTACCGCTCCAGTTGCCTCGCGGTACGCTACCTCGCATCGCCCGGTCTGGCACTCACGTCGCCGTCGGCCATTCTCAAATCCGCTAGGGTGAGGCCGTCAGGGGCTGTAGCTCAATAGGTTAGAGCGCCGGACTCATAATCCGTCGGTTGCAGGTTCGAGGCCTGCCAGCCCCACCAGAAGAAGGTCACGCCTGAGGGGACCGGTGGTGCCCTCAGGCGTGACCTTTCGTCGAGCTGAAGTGGCTACAGGCTGGTCTGGGAGGAGTCGTCCGTGGCGGCGTCGTCCTTTTCGGCTTCGTCCTCGCCGATGCCGAGGCGGTTCTTGGCGGAGTCGGTCATGTCGCCGACCTGGTCGCCGAGCTTGGAGCCGCCCTCTTCGACCTTGTCTTTGGCCTGACCAGCGATGCCAGTGGCCTTGTCCTTGAGGTCGTCCAGACCCATACGCCGCACCTCCGAGGTGGTGTCGTGCCCGTCTGCCGTGGCGGGCCTCGTGGTCTTGTCTCGGAGGGAGGGGTCGATCCCATGAACAGGGAGCGAACCGGACGAGCGCCGCCGGCCCCAGAACCACACGCCGACGATGCCGATGCAGGTCAGCAGGGTCACCAGGAAGCCGAACTGCATGGCGCGGTCCTGGTAGGTGAACACCACTTGGTGGGTGCCGGCGGGGACCTTGACGCCGCGGAAGCTGTGGTCGACCTCCAGGAGTTTGGCGGGCTTGCCGTCGACCGTGACGTGCCACTGCGGGTAGTACGGGTCCGACAGCACCAGCAGCCCGTCGGTCGCGGTCTGCACCGAGAGACGCACGACGGAGCCCTCGCGCTTGTTGACGGTGACGCTGGGGCTGGTGGTGGGGGCTTGGAGCGACCCGACCGGCTGCTCGACCAGGGCGCGGTCCTGCAGCGGGTAGCCGGCTTTGAGCTTGGCGACGCGGTCGCTGGCATTGGGGACCACATCGGTCTGGTAGACCATGCGGGCCAGCGGTGGGGCAGACCGCTCCCAGAGCTGGAAGAAGGCGACCTGCTGGGCGGGCCTGAAGCCGTGCTGCGCTAGGACCTGTTTCTCGCTCGCCGACAGCGACGTGGGGGTGTCGAACCAGCGCACGCCGAGGAAGTCGAGCGCTGGCCACTTCCATTGGGAGGGCGCCTGCAGGGTGATGCCGGCCGCGAGGAACCCGGTGGGGTCGACGGCGGCGGAGAAGAACTCGCCGTAGTTCAGCAGCGGCATGAAGCCCCCGTCGCGGCCGAGGATCGTCTCGGCGTTGGTCGAGTACTCCCAGGCAGGGCGGGCGGCGAGCCGGCGGGGCCAGGCCACGATGTAGTAGTTCTTCTTGAGCTGGTTGAAGCCCGGCGGGACGGCGATGGTGGCGCGTTCCTGGGCGGTGTTGGGTTTGTCCCAGGCATCGGTGACGTAGCGGCCGCCGTCCTGGCCCAGCGTCTGCATGATGGGGCCTGGGTCGTCATAGATGACGTTGGGCACCATCTCGTGGTACTCGGCGCCGGGACGCGCCTGCTGCAGCTCGACGGCGGTGACCCCGATCAGCATCAGGGCGAGCACCACCCGGGGGACGATGCGGAAGTTCGCCAGCACCCAGGCCAGCGCCCCGACGGCCGCCACCAGAGCCCACTGGCGCCGGCTGGGGACGTAGTAGCTCACGCCGCCGAACACCAGCGCCGTGCCGGCGATGACGCCGACCACGGCGAGCCCGCCCACACCGTCGATCACGCGGCGGACCCGCTGGCCGAGGCGGCCGTACAGCAGGGCGTCCATGCCGAGCCCCGCCGCGGCGGCGGTGGCGAAGTAAGTCAGCAGCAGGTAGCGGCCTGGGACGCGGAACTGCTGGACGAGGTGGACGTGGTGGTAGATGAGCCGGTAGATGGCGTTCTGGTTGCCGAGCGCCATGATGATCCCGAAGACCGCCAGGAACAGCATGGCGGCGCGGGCCCATAGCAGCCGGCGGGGACCGGCGAAGATGCCCAAACCGGCCAGCGCCAACCCGCCCACGCCGATGAAGCCGACGTTCTCGCCGAACAGGACGTGGTCGAAGTCGGGCAGCAGGGAGTTGAAGGCGATCGCCTTGGGCAGTGGGAACTGCTGGCTGAAGGCCGGATCGGTGCGGTAGCCGTGGCGCTGCAGCAGCAGGGTCGGCAGCAACTGCCAGGCGAACAGCAACACGAACGCCACCAGCGCCCCGCCGAGCCGCAGTGCCGCCTCCAGCGCGCGGCGTGGCCAGGCGCGGGGGACAGCCGGGTCGGCCAGCAGCACCCAGCCCGCGCCGTAGGTGGCCAGCGTGAGCAGCGTGTAGACCCACTCCTCGGGATGGCCGGCGAGCAGCTGCATGCCGACGGCGACGCCGGTGAGCAGGATGTAGCGCAGGCCTCCCCGCTCCAGCGCCAGGTGCCCGAAGAGCAGCACCAGCGGCATCCAGGCGATCACCTCGAGCTGGTTCATGAGGATGATGTGCTGCAGCACCACCGAGCCGAAGCCGAAGACCAGGCCGGCGAAGGCGGCGCCCCAGCGGCTGGTGCGCTGCGCGAAGCGGCAGTAGGCCCACATGCCCAGCCCCGCGAAGGCCACGTGCACGGCGCTGACCACATCCAGCGCGAGGGAGGTGCGCAGGAACCAGAACGGCAGGTTGCCGGGGTAGAACACGGCGTGCTGCAGGTTGGCGATGTAGGGCTCGCCGCCGAACTGGTCGTTCACCCACGACGGCATGACGCCGGCGCGCAGCAGCTGGGCGAGCCCGTGCTTCTCCGGGCCGAAGAAGCCCAGCAGCACGTCGTTGTAGAAGGCCTGGGAGCGGTCCCGCACCGCCGGCAGGAACGGGTAGGTGAGGACCTGGAGCACGACGTAGACGATCAGGCCTTCGAGCAGCAGCGCCCGGCGGGATGGCCGCCCCCCAGGCACCAGCTCGCCGTCCGCCGGCCCCTCAGGCTCGGGGGGAGCGGCGGGTTCCGCCAGCACGGCGGGGGAAGGCGGGTCGGCGACGTCACGTTTCATGGATCTCTCCGGTGGAGCGCTCCGGCGGCTGGGTTCGGCGGGGAGACTACATCAAAGGACCGAAAGGACGGACGGGTTGTCCACAGGGGTCTCTCAGGTAGTCCTTCAAGTAGTCCTTAGGTGTCCTTCACCTCGGTCCGAGTACTGTGCCTGGGCCGTATCATCCGTCAAAGCAACCCATCGGGGCGGACCAGGGACGATGAGGAGACGCATGGACCTGCTGCCCGAGACCGAGCAGGACCCACTGCCGTCACCCGAGGGGGACGAGCCTGGGCCATCCCGGTGGCGCCTCCCGCAGGTGCGCCTCCCGAAGGTCCGCTTTCCGCAGCTCCGTCTCCCGCAGCTCCGGCCCCCGCAGCTCGACTGGCGCCGGGTGCTTCGTGTGGTCGCCGGTCCCTGGGTGACCGGACTGGTGGCGAGCGGTGCCCTGGCCGTCGGGGTGTTGTGGGAGGCGTGGCAGGAGCCGACCAAGCGGGTGATCGGCTCCGGCCTTGGCGACTCCGCGCTGATGATGTGGTTCCTGCGCTGGACCCCCAAAGCGGTCGGGCAGGGACTCAACCCGCTGTTCACCGACTACCTCAATTTCCCGCACGGCGTGAACGTGATGTGGAACACGTCGCTGCTGCTGCCCGGCCTCATCCTCGGGCCGTTCACGGTCCGCTACGGCCCGGCCTTCACCTTCAACCTGCTGAGCACCCTGGCGCTGGCGCTGTCGGCCTGGTGCGCGATGCTAGCCCTGCGGCGCTACATCAAGAACAACCTGGCCGTCATCATCGGCGGCCTGGTCTACGGCTTCTCGCCCTACATGCTGGCCCAGGACCGCGGCCACCTGCAGCAGAGCGTGGCGTTCCTGCCGCCGCTGCTCTTTCTAGCCCTGGACAACCTCCTGGTCGGCCAGCGCCGGCCGGCGCTGCTCGCCGGCGCGGTCTTCGGCTTCATGGCCGGCTGCCAGGTGCTCATCGGGGAAGAGGTCTTCGCGGCCACGGCGCTGGTCTGCGCGGCCCAGGTCCTGATCATGGCCCTGCTGTTCCCCCGCCACATCCTCCGCAAGCTCCCCTATGCGGCCATTGCCTTCGCCGCCGCGGCGGTGGCGTTCGTGGCGGTCGCCGGCAGGCCCATCTGGTTCCAGCTGTTCGGCCCGCAGCACATCACCGGCGCCATCCAGCAGGGCGACAAGTACGTGACCGACCTGTGGAACTTCATCACCCCGGGGAAGGTCCAGGCGATCATCCCGGCGGCGGCCAAACGCATCACCGTCCAGTTCAGCGGTAACTCCACCGAGGCCGACGGCTACCTCGGCATCCCCCTGATCGCCATCCTGGTGTTCACTGTGGCGCGCTGGGCCTGGTCCAGCGCGGTGGTGAGGGCCGGGTTCCTGCTGGCGCTGGTGCCGACCGTGCTGTCGCTCGGGGACCACCTGCACATCCGCGGCCACGACACCGGCGTCAAACTACCCTGGGACCTGCTGCAGCGGCTCCCGTTGCTCCAGAGCGCCCTGCCCAGCCGCTTCATGGGGCAGGCCATGTTCTTCTACGGGCTGCTGCTGGCGTTCTTCATCGAGCGGGCGGTGCGCTCGGTGCCGCGCTGGCGCTGGCAGTGGCGCTGGGCGCTGCGGGTGCCGGCCGCGCTGGTGGTGGTCGCCGCGATGGTCGCGCTGGCGCCGCGCCTGGCCGTGCCCGCGGGCCGCGCGCCGCTCCCAGCGTTCTTCACCGGCCCGGCGGTGGAGCGGATCCCCGACGGCAGCGTCGCGCTACTGGTGCCGTTCCCGGGTCCAGGGGGCGCCACCCCGATGACCTGGGCGGCCTATGCCGGGTTGCGGTTCCGCATGCCCGGTGGCTATTTCGTCGGGCCGGACACCGACAGTTCAGATGCGTCTGGCGCTGTGGGTGCGCGCTACGGCGCGCCGCCGACGGCGCTGTCGGGCAAGCTCAGGCAGATCGCCGTCGGCTGGCAGGCGCCAAAGCAGCTCGACCCTTACCAGCGGCTCGCGTACAGCTACGACCTGGCGCAGTGGCAGGCGCGGACCGTCGTGATCGGCCTCGCGCGGACCAGCGAGCAACGCGCCAACTACGTGAAGCTGTTCACCGAGTTGCTGGGCCGGCCGCCCTCCAACGTTGGCGGCGTCTACGTGTGGTGGGACGTGCAGCCCCAGAAGCTCCTCGATCAGGCCGCCCGCTCGTTCCGCTGAGCTTGGGAGATGTCACCTGCGTGATATCGTCCTGAGGATTTCATCGAGGTGACTGCGACCCTTGGCGCACCGTTCACGTGCCGAGCTGGTGTTCATAAGGAGCGGGATGGCGAGCGAGTTGGCCGACGCCCCGCGGGAGTCCGCCGCCGCCGAGGCAGGCGGGCACCGCTGGCTCGGCGGCTTCAACCGGGGGCTCTGGTGGGCGCTGCTGGAGATTTTCGTCCTGTCCGGCTTCGCGGTCGCCCAGCCGCTGCTCGACGTCACCGGCAAGGCACCCGACTTCTTCATCTTCCGGCGTGCTGACCGGGTCGACATCCTGCTGCTCATCGGCGCGGTCACGATCCTGCCGGCGCTAGCGCTGTGGCTGGTCGAAGTGGTCGCGAGCGTCGCGGGGGAGCGCGCCCGCGAGCTTGTCCACCTGATGATCGTCGCGGCTCTGCTGGCCATCCTCGCGCTCGAGGCCGGCAAGAAGGTCCTGCCGCTGCGTGGCAAGCGGCTGGTGGTGGTCGCCGCCGTGATCGGGCTGGCCCTAGCCTTCCTCTATCTCAAGCAGGCCTGGCTACGGCTGTGGCTGCGCTACCTGGCGCCCGCGCCGCTGGTCTTCGCGCTGCTGTTCGCCACCACCTCGCCAAGCGCCACGCTGCTACGGCCGGCCAGGAGCGCCTCGGCCTCGGAATCGGGCGTGCGGGTGGCCAGCGCGGTGCAGCGGCCACCCGTCGTGATGGTGTTCTTCGACGAGTTCCCGCTGGAGTCGCTGCTCGACTCCAGCGGCCACGTCGACAGCAAGGTCTACCCGAACTTCGCCGTGCTGGCCGACCGCTCGCACTGGTACCGCAACGCCACCGGCGTCTCGGGGTTCACCCCCTGGGCCGTGCCGGCGATGCTGACCGGCCAGTATCCCGCCAAGGTGAAGGCGCCGATCACCCAGGAATACCCCGACAACCTCTTCACGCTGTTCGGGCGCTCCTACAACCTGAAGGTCAAGGAGACGGTCACCCAGCTCTGCCCGGCGGTGCGCTGCGGGCAGAGCGGCTCCAGCAAGGGTGGCGGCGAGAAGGGGATCCTCGGGGCCACCGCCAAGCTATGGACCGACATCGCCTCGCCCTACGACGTCCAGGCTGACCCTGGGACGTTCGGGGAGGACACCAGCAGCGGCAACCAGTCCGCCGCCGTCACCGGCGTCTCGCCCACCTTCGGCCTCAAGGGGATCGGCCACACCAACGAGCCGGGCCGCTGGACCGAATTCCTGGACTCCATCAAGGCCAGCGATCCGCAGCAGACCCTGTACTTCCTGCACGTGCTGATGCCCCACACGCCGTGGCACTACCTGCCGGACGGCACCCAGTACCCCTACCGGAACTTCAACGGCAACGGCATGCAGGACAACCGCGACTACGGTCCCGGGATCTACGACCAGAACCACGAGCGGCACCTGCTGCAACTCGCTTACACCGACAAGCTGATCGGGCAGCTCCTGCAGCGGCTCAAGCAGCAGGGCCTGTACGACAAGGCGTTGCTGCTGGTGACCGCCGACCACGGCGAGGGGTTCACCCCCGGCAACAAGTCGCGGGGGCTGGGTGACAAGAACGCCCACCAGCTGATGTGGGTGCCCGTGTTCATCAAGGCCCCCAACCAGGACAAGGGCCAGATCGACGACCGCAACTGGGAGCAGGTCGACCTGCTCCCGACCCTGGCCGACATGGTCAGCATCCCGGTTCCCTGGAAGTTCGACGGCTTCTCCGAGACGGGAGCGCCGCGCCGCACGCGCACCGAGAAGTGGTGGTTCGGCAATCCGGGGTCCCGCCGGGTGGCCGACGGCCCTTCTAACTTCAAGATCACCCTCCATGGCGTGACGGACACGCTGGTCAGAGCGCATCAGGAAGGGGAGCGGGGCCTGTACCGCTACGGCGCCACCGCCGACTGGGTCTACCGCTCGCCAAAGCAGGTCGGCACGGTGGCCAGGACCAGCAAGCTCAGCGCCGAGATCACCAACTGGGACAAGACCTACACGACCATCAACCCGGGCTCAGGACAGGTCCCCGCGTTCGTCTACGGCCAGATGAGCGAAGCACCACCAGCTGGTGCCAGGCTCGCGGTCGTCATCAACGGCAAGATCGGGGGCGTGTCCACGTTCTTCTACGACGCCCCCGGCGGCAAGTCGGACAAGTTCGCCGCGATCGTGCCCGACTTCCTCTTCAAGGCCGGCGCCGGCCACCCACAGGTCCAGCTCTACCTGGTGGCGCGAGCCGCCGGCAAGCCTGTGTTCCAGCCGGTCCCGATCCAGGCCGACTAGGCCCGGCTAGGCCAACGGCTAGGCCGCTGCCAGCCGCGCCCTGTTCGTTTTGCGCTGCTGGGCGGTAAGGTTTGGGCAGGAGGGTTTGGTATGCGCGCACATCGTCTCCGGGTCGGCGTGGCCAGGGGGGTCCTTGCGGCGGCGCTGCTCAGCCTGATCCTGGTGGGGCCTGAGCCGGTGGGTGTTGCCGCCTCCTCGCCGGTGGTGAGCCTGTCGGGACGGATCGTCAACGGCTGGCTGGCGCCGTGGTCGATGCCGTCGTCGCTGGCTTCGGCGACCCGCAACGCCGACCTGTGGAGCGAGGCATCCCCGTTCTGGTACCAGGCGACCGGGGCGACCGCGATCACGCTGCGGGCCGGCGCCGGTGACCCCGCGGTCGTCGCCGCATTGCGCCGCCGCGGCCTCAAGGTCATCCCGACCGTCACCGAGTCGCTGGACAGCACCGCCATGGCGCGGCTGCTCGCCACCCCGGCGCAACGCGCTGCCCACGTCCGCACCCTGGCCAACCTGGTGGTGGCCCACGGCTACGACGGCCTCGACCTGGACTACGAGACGATGGCATGGGAAGGCAACCCGGCTGACCGTCCGGCGGCGGCACGCGGGTTCGCCAGCCTGCTCGGCGACCTCGGGGCGGTGCTGCACCAGCGGGGCAAGCTGCTGTCGGTCGCGGTCGGGGCGCGGACCAGCCCCTTTGCCCGCAACTGGTCGGTCCACGACTACGCCGCGATTGCGCCGCTGGTGGACCGCTTCCGGATCATGACCTACGACTACCACAGCCTCGGCAGCGATCCCGGCCCGGTCGCTCCGCTGTGGTGGGTCGAGGCCGTGCTCTCCTATGCCACGACCGTCGCGCCCGCCGGCAAGATCGAGCTGGGCGTGCCCCTGTACGGCTACGACTGGCCGATGAACGTCCGCGGCGGGTTCGGTCCCGCCATCTCGCTGACCTACCTGAAGGCCGAGGCGCTGCGGGTGCGCCACCACGCCACGCGGCACTGGTCGAGCGTTGACGCCGCACCATGGTTCACCTACACGACCACGAGCGGAGTCCGGCACGTCGTCTGGTACAACGACGCCGCCGCGACCAGGGCCAAGCTCGGCCTGGTCGCCAAGTACCGCCTCAGAGGCCTGGCGTTCTGGGTGGTCGGCTCCGAGGACGCCCGGCAGTGGGCTGCCATCCGCTCCGCCACCTCCCGGAACCGGCATCCGTAGCCCAAAGCCCGCCGCCGCTTGACGGCGGTGAACAATGGATGGACAACGGCTGGCCGGGTGGCATGATAGCCAGCAAAGCCAACCAAAGGCCGCACCGCCGCCGGCCTGTGACATATCAGAAGGGGTTGGTTCCTTGACCTTGCGCCACCACTTCCAGCGGGTAGCGCCCGTCTACGAATCGCTGCGCACGACCGACGAGGCGCCGGTGCGGTGGATCCGGGAGTTCCTGCCCAGTGACCGCGCGGTCACCGGCATCGACGTCGGCTGCGGGACCGGCCGCTACTCGCGGCTCCTGCGCGCCCTCCTGCCTGACGGCTCGCTGCTGGTTGCGGGGGACGCCTCGGCCGCGATGCTGGCCGAGCTGCAGCAGCTGCGGGCTGGCAGCGGCATCGTGCCGTTGCTGCACGCCGCCGAGGAGTTGCCGTTCCACGCCGGCAGCCTCGACCTGGTCACCTCGTTCAACGCCGTGCACCACTTCGACTTGGGCCGCTTCCTGGCCAGCGCGGCGCGCGTGCTGCGGCGCGGCGGCCACCTCTTCGTCTATACCCGCACCCCGGAGCAGAACGCGGAGACCATCTGGGGCCGCTATTTCCCCGGGTTCGTCGAGCGCGAGCAGCGCCTGCACAGCGAGCGGGCGCTGCGGGCCGCCGTGCGGCGCAGCAGCGGCCTGAGCCTGCTCGCCATGCAGACCTTCCGCTGCCCGCGCTCCAGCACGCCCGAGCGGCTCCTCGCCCAGGTGGAGGGACGCCACTACTCGACCTTCAGCCTGTACACGCCGGAGGAGCTGGCCGCGGCCATCGAGGTGTTCCTCGCCCGTTTGCCCCTTGGCGAGGTCTCCTGGGAAGACCAGTACCTGCTGCTGGTCGCCCGCCGGAACCGCCGTGCCGGGCAGGGGTTGTAGCGCTGGCGCGGTACGTTGCCGCCCCAACTCTGCTCGATTTGCTAGTTGTGCGCTCAAGGTGCAGTCTTCCGCAATCCAGCAGCTCGCCGGGTTGTATGCAAGGAGGGGCTATGAGCGTGTTCCAGCCGGACGCTGCGTCCGGGCCGCGTGTCGCCAGTGCTCAACCAGCCTTCAAGGTGGCGCGGCGGGGGTACGACCCCCAGGAGGTTGACGCCTACGTCGTGGAGTTGATCGCCCGCTTGGAAGAGGCGGGCGCGCGGGCCGACCTGGCTGAGCGGGCGAAGGTCAAGTTCGAGTCGGAGATCGCTGCCATCAAGGACCAGCCGCCGACCTTCGAGCGGCTCGGCGTGGACATGGCCGAGGTACTGGAGCAGGCTGGCCGTTCCGCCGAGCTGCTGGTCGAGAAGGCGCAGACCCGGGCAGGGGCGGTCGTCAAGGATGCGGAAGCGCGGGCGTCCGAGCTGGTCAAGGCCGCTGAGGCGCAGGCCGCGGAACTGGACGCGACGGCGCGACAGCGCCTGGCCGACGTGCGGGCCGAGACCGAGCAGGTGCGAGAGTTCCGCGACGGGCTGGCGCACCACCTGGGCCGCGTCCGCGCCGACATCGACGCGCTGCTGCAGCGGCTCAACGAGCAGGGCTCACCCCTCGGCACTCCCGCCCCGGCCCAGGCCGAGGCGGCCGATGCGCCGACGCACGGCCGCCCGGCGAGCTAGCAGCTGGCGCTCGCCTACGCGCCTCCAAGTCGCAAGTCATAGCTGGGCGGCCAGCAGGGAGCGCACCCGCGCCAGCAATTCATCTCGCATGGACCGACTGTAGCGGTCCAGCCTGCTGGCGCGGGTGCGCTCCCTATGCCCTAGGCCTCAGGGCGTGGACTTCGGGGCGGCGGTGGCGGTGCAGCCCATGGCCATGCCGCCGCTGGTTCCACTCCCGCTGCTCCCGCTGCTGCTCCCCGTGCTGGTCGCCGCCATGGCTGCCGCCACTAGCGCCTGGTCGTTGACGCTGGGGAAGCTGCCGGTCGGCACGGGGATCTGGTCGCGGGAGATGTCGGTGCACTCGCGGGTGGTGTTGATGCAGTTGTCCACCAGCCACTTCATCACCGTCGGGCTCCAGCCGTTCCAGAAGTCGGCGTGGAGGGAGAACTGGCCGCCGCTGGACAGAGACAGCTGCGAGGACGGCACGCCGATGGCGCTCTTCCAGCGGATCCGCAGGAACACCGTGGGCAGCTCGACCGGGTGCGCGGCGTCGCAGTGGCCGCCGGTGGCGTAGGCCATGTGCGACTTGTGGTCGGCGCTGTCGAGGTCCTTGCCGTTCCAGCAGTTGGGGAAGTCCACCCGGCCGCTCAGGTAGGAGCCGGCGGGGCAGCTGGGGATGTTGGCGCTGGAGCCGGTGACCTGCCCGCCCTGGGGGAAGTGGAGGCAGTTGTAGTGCACGATGTCGATCGACTGCGCCGTCTGGGCCATCGAGTTGCCGGCGATCATCCGCAGCCCAAGCGGGATCGGCTGGATCTGGCCGGACAGGCCGTTGCGCGAGTAGTAGGCGTCGATGCGCAGGGCGTCGGCGGTGCCGCCGAGCGGCGTGCCGTTGCGCAGCAGGGCCGGCGCCCAGTACGAGGCGTGGTCGGCGTCGCCCATGCCCTTCTGGCAGTCGGACAGGCCCTGCACCAGCTTGTTGGTAGAGGTCATGGTCGCGGTGACGGTCTCGTTGCCGTAGAACAGGTGCAGGTGCGAGCGGCCCGGCTGGTTGGGGAAGACGATCGGGTCGTCGGCAGCCTTATTCACCACGTTGCATTTCACCGACCATTTGCCGTCGCCCTGCTTCTGGGCGAAGGCCCCGAACGGCAGGCCGACGGTGACCAGCAACATGACCACGGCGATGACGCCGGCCACGCCGCCGGCACCAACCACGGTGGGACTCAGGTTCAGGTGCGGGCGGCGCCGCTGACGCTGGCGCTGCCGCGCGTGGCGGGGGTGGGGGAGACCCTGGGGGGGACGCATGTTGCCTCCAAACGACGGGGTGCCAGCCGAAACAGACGCCGGGGAGGAGCGGCGATCTCGGTCTGTGCACGAGCTAACGGGGGGGCTTCGAGCTGGGGGTCTCGAACGCCTAGCTGAGCGTGAGTCTCGCATATCGACCTAATGACTTGCCAATCGGCCTGTTCCGAATTACCACCACATCACCGGTAATTCCAGGTGGAATGCTGGAAAGGCGGCGCGACCGGGGCGTAGGTTTACCGGATCGCGTAACCGGACCGCCCACACTCGGGAGGCGAGACATGACGCTGGTACTCGAAGGCGGCAGGCTCATCGACGGCAGCGGCCGGGGCCCGGTTGCGCGTTCGCGGGTGGTGGTCGAAGGCAATCGCATCGCCGCGGTCGGCGCGCCCGGCGGCGAGCGGACCCGTGACGCGGACGTGCTCGAGCTGGACGGCCTCACCGTGCTGCCTGGCCTGATCGACCTGCACACCCACATGGGCATCGTCGGCATCAGCGACCAGCCCAGCCTGCCGCTGGCGGTGGTCGCCGCGCAGCTGTTCCGCAACGCCGAGCTGTGCCTGCTGTCCGGGCACACCACCGCGCGGGAGGTCGCCGGCGCCGACGGCGGCCTGCGCCAGGCGATCGACGCGGGCCTGCTCCCGGGGCCGCGCCTGTTCCCCTCCGGGCCGCTGCTGTCGCAGTCCGGCGGGCACGGCGACCTGGCGCCGCCGTTCCTGGCTCACCGCCACCAGGGCGTCGCCCCAGGTCTGGTGCAGCCGCACTTCACCTGCGACGGGCCCGACCAGGTGCGCCTTGCCGTCCGGACCGCCTTCCGTCACGGCGCCACCCAGATCAAGGTGTGCGTGTCCGGCGGGGTAGTGTCGCTCACCGACCGCATGGAGGACGCACAGTTCACCGTCGAGGAGTTGCGCGCGGCGGTGGAGGAGGCAGCGGCCCGAGACACCTACGTCACCGCCCATGCGCACAACGTGCGCGGCATCCTGAATGGCCTGGAGGCCGGGGTGGCGTGCTTCGAGCACGGCACCTTCCTGGATGAGCCGACCGCGGCCAGGATGGCGGCGGCCGGGGCCGCCCTGGTGCCCACCCTGGCGGTCACCCACCTGTTCACCCAGGAGGCGGAGGCGTGGGGCATCCCCGCCGCGATGGTGGCGCGCATGGCCGGCGTAGGCGAGGCGATGGCCAACGCGGTCAAGATCGCTGCCGACGCCGGTGTCACGGTCGGCTCCGGCACCGACATCCTCGGTCCCGAGCAGAACCGCCGCGGGCTGGAGCTGGTCCTCAAGGCGCAGATCCTGGGCCCGATGGCGGCGATCATCTCGGCCACCGCGACCAACGCCAAGATCCTGCGCCGGGAGGACGACCTCGGCACCGTCCAGGAGGGCAAGCTCGCCGACGTGATCGCCGTGGACGGCGATCCCCTGGCCGACCCCGGCGTGTTCGACAACCCGGCCCGTGTCGTACTGGTGGTCAAGGACGGCCAGGTGGTCAAGGACACACGCTGAGTGGTACAGCTTTAGTGGCTCGCGACGAACGCCCGGACTAACCGAAACAAACAAACAATCTCGCTTCGCGACTCTTGCGCTTGAATGGGCAATATGGCAGAGTGTCACCTTGTGTGACAAGCGGGCGTATTCGGTATCGGGGGCGCGTGTGTTGACCGAGGCCACTCCTGTCAGCGGCAAGCAGAGCGACCAGCACAGGTTCACGACGGCGGCCGACGGCCGGGTGGAGTTGGCAGCAGCCGTGGAGTTCCTGCGCCAGTACCACAGCGAGCAGCCGGCGGCTGGGCCGCTCGGGCCTCGCCTGCGGGCGGTGCGGGCCGACGTCGAGCGCTACGGCACCTACTGGCACACCCCGGACGAGCTGGCGTTCGGTGCGCGGGTCGCCTGGCGCAACGCCAGCCGCTGCATCGGCAGGCTCTACTGGCGCGGCCTGCGCGTGCTCGACCGCCGCACCGCGACCAGCGCCGACGCGATCGCCGCCGACTGCGTGACCCACCTCCGCGAGGCCACCAACAGCGGGCGCATCCGCGCGACGATCACCGTCTTCCCGCCGGACCTGCCCTGGCGGCCGGGCCCGCGGATCTGGAACGAGCAGCTGGTCCGCTACGCCGGCTATCGGCTCGACGACCGCGTGGTGGGGGACCCGCGCAACGCTGGCATCACCGACATGGCGCGACGGCTCGGCTGGCGCGGCGGCAGCGGCAGCCCCTTCGACGTGCTCCCGCTGGTGATCCAGGCCGCCGACGAGCCGCCACGCCTCTACGACCTCCCCGCCGACGCCGTGCTCGAGATCCCGCTCACCCACCCCCGCCACGCCTGGTTCGGGGAGCTTGGCCTGCGCTGGTGCGCCCTCCCGGCCCTGTCCAACATGTGCCTGGAGATCGGCGGCGTCTGCTACCCAGCCGCCCCCTTCAACGGCTGGTACATGGGCACCGAGATCGGCGCCCGCAACCTCGCCGACAGCGACCGCTACAACCAGCTCCCAGTGATCGCCGAGCGCCTCGGCCTCGACACCTCTCGCGACCGCACCCTGTGGCGCGACCTCGCCCTGGTCGAGCTCAACGTCGCCGTCCTGCACTCCTTCGAGTCCGCCGGCGTCGCCATCACCGACCACCACACCGAATCCCGCCGCTTCCTCACCCACCTCTCCCGCGAAGAGCAGGCCGGCCGCCAGTGCCCCGCCGACTGGAGCTGGATCGTCCCCCCCATCAGCGGCTCCGCCACCCCCGTCTTCCACCGCTACTACGACGAAGCCGCCCTCCTCCCCACCTACACCCTCCACCCCGACGCCTCCGCCCGCTCCCGCGGCGAATGCCCAGGACATATGCCGATGTGAGGGGATTACAGCAGTGTCAGGCCGTGAACTGCGAGGGGCTCGAAGTACCGCCGATTGAATGTGGCGATGGGCAGACCGTTCGCGACTGCGGTCGCCGCGATCCACAGGTCATTGTCGTCAATCGGCCGGCCGAGCGACTCCGTCGCCGCCCGCAGGCGTCCGTGTTGAGGCGACATCCGAGTCGACGAGGGCGTCGTCAGGCATCATCGCGCCGCTGAGCGAGATCGCGGTCGCGAGCAGCGTAGATTTCCGCGAGGAAGGCCTCGAGTTCCTCGAGGTCGGGGAAGCCGTCATCTTCCGCTGCCTGGAGCTCAATGATCTCGGCGCCCGTGAGGAGCCGCTTGCCCATTGCCGCCATCCGCGCGTGCAGGCGTGCACGCCGCTGTGCGGCAACATTGTCGAATCCTGGGCTCGATGCGGTCTGGCTCACGTAGGCATCCTAAGGTCTGGGCTAGCTCAGTGCCGGTCGGATTACTCTATTACGACAGTATACCCGGAAAGTTCGTCAGGTCTGCACAATTCGCCACGTCCAGCCGTCAGGGCCGGTCGACCCCGCCTGGGTTCCAGGGGTGTCGGCGTGGCCACCAGGCTGGGACGGCTCGCTGGTAGGCGTCGTACTGCGCACCGAACCGATTGACCAGGGCAGGTTCCTCATAGCCATGAGCGAACGCGGCCATGGCGGCGCCCACGACAGCGGCGTACAGCAGCAACGAGGGTTGGCCCAGTAGTAGCGCTTGTCCGACGATGGCCGCCACGACCGCTACGTACATCGGGTTACGGACGTAGCGGTAGAGCCCGCCGACAACCAGCCGCTCGGTCGGCGCGACCGGCGCGGGCGTTCCGGCTCCCTCCACCACGAAGCGCACGAACGCCTGCACCAACACGACGGCCCCCGCGACCAGCAGCACCACCCCAACCCCCCGCAGCGGCACCCACGCCCAGGACGGCAGGACCTGAGGCCGCCGCACCCGCCACCCGGTGAGCCAAAAAGGGATCAACCCCGCGACAACCCCAGGCGCCAGCGCGAAGAAAATCGAGCTTCCAGCTGCAGCCAGTGGTTTGCGCAAGGTTCTCGGGACCTCCCAACTTCTACACCAGGAACGCTCGCTGCTACCCGATGACTGCTGACCTGCCCTGAAGGTAATGGTCGATGCGGAAACGGATCGACGCATGCATGTTCAGGTGCTTGATCTCCTCTATTGAGAAGAAGCCCACTTCGTAGGATTCGTCGCTCGCGATCAGCTCGCCGCCAACGAGCTTGCAGGCGATGCACACAGTGAACTGCTGGCGCACCATTCCATCGGAGAACGCATGGACGTGATGAGGGTTGGAATAGACGCCGACAACATACTCTGGCTCGATCTCCAGCCCCGTCTCCTCCTTGGTTTCGCGAGCAGCGCATTCTCCAATGCTCTCGCCGATCTCCATCGTCCCGCCCGGAATTGTCCACTGTTCATTGTCCCTACGGCGGTGAAGGAGGACCTTGCCGTCATCGTCGGTGACGACTGTGCAGGCTGCAGGTACCAAGGCATTCGCCTGGGGTGCGGCGGAATCGTAATAGTGATCGATACGAGTCATTGCCAGTGCTCCGTGACTACTGAGGATTGCCAAATTCTCTCAAAATGGTCGGCGAAGTTATCGAAGATGCCATCCCTGGCGAGCCGCTGAATGTGTAGAAGCGGTGCGGCATAGCCAGCCAGGCCATAGAGGTGGGGAGTTACCAGCATCTCGTCGTCGAAGCGGAATACCGAGTTGTACATCGGGGTGCGGTGCAACCGGATCGAGAGGTTGTCGCAGTTCTGTAGGCCGCTGAAGTAGTGGAGGGTAGTTCGGATGAGCGCGGGGAGGCCACCATCAAGCCCTTCCTCAGCGTCACGGTCGGCCACTTGGTCGGATTTGGGGTCCGCGACCGCAATTCTTACGGTGCATGACTCTGTCGCCTTGCCTCGAAGCACCTCAATCAAGCGTGGATAACCTTCCGGCAGGAACAGCATCGCGTAGCCGAGCAGATCGATGCGTTCGCTCGCGCGGCTGACGAGCCTGGACCAGACGGAGAACGGTACGTCGGCGCGGTGGGCGTAGGCGGCGACGATCTCGCTGGTTGGCGAGGTGCTGTTGGCGGTCTTCAGGTTGGCGCCTGGCCACAGGGATTCGTCGTCCATGTTGACGAGGTCGGCGAAGGCCCAGCGGTGGCGGGGGCGGGGGGTGCGGCCGGCGAGCCAGCGTTGGACGGTTTTGGGGTCGACGTCGAGGGCGCGGGCGGCTGTTTCGATGGTCACGTGGGCGGTGGCCATCGCTTGGCGGAGGGGGACGTTCGGGGTTAGCGCGGGCACGCCAGCTCCCTTCGGGATGGGACGCAAGTCACTTTACTACAAGGTGTTCCCTCCGTTA
>Ga0137365_10000699_pt1 | contig 23805 bp, 22 predicted proteins | sample SagtaG_9_FD_104799 | JGI IMG/M metagenome (GOLD analysis project Ga0137365, IMG submission 104799) | Vadose zone soil microbial communities from Sagehorn Ranch, Mendocino, California, USA - Sage1_L_40_16 metaG | ecosystem: Environmental > Terrestrial > Soil > Vadose zone | place: USA...
GAAGATTTTGCCAGTGGTGTCCATACTCGCCAAGTAGCCGGTGACCATTACGCTGATATTCCAGCCTTGCGGCATGTCCACGAAGCAACGATTGCTCAGGCACTTGAGGATGCTCTCTCGCAAACGTCTGCACACATCCTTCCTCCATCAGAAGTTGAGCGTCTGCAACGCGATCCGGCAAGCGTACCACCCAGCATTTCTGTCAAGCCAGAACAGGTCGAGGCACTGCTTGCTGGAGAGAACGATGTTTGGGTGGCAGGATGCAGCAACTTTTATGCCTCACCTTTTGGCAAAGCGGGCAGTCCATGCCCGGTCCCGGTTTGGGGCTGTCTCGAATGTCCCAATGCGGTCATCACCAGCCGCCATCTCCCAGCGATCTTGGCGTTTTTGAATCGCATGATTGCCGAACGTGAGCGAATGGAGGCGGGAGCCTGGGCAGCGCAATTTGGTCGAGCCTATGCACGTATCGTTCGGCAAGTGCTCCCTGCCTTCCCACCCGAAGTCGTCACAGCGGCTCGTGCGATGCTGGAAGCGAGCACACCGCTCTTCGCACTTCCACCCAATCTTGCTCTTTTGAGGCAAATGCCATGATGAAACCAGCTTTTCAACCTCAAGTGCTATCAGCGTCTCAGATCGATCATGATACACCTGTTGTACCTGCCTATGCGACGACCCCATACGCAGCAAGCCTTCCCCTCTTTGGGGATGATCTGTGGGATCTGCGCGTCTTGCGCGTGCGCCGAAATCAACGACTGGACAGCCTCGTCATGGATTTTCGATCATTCACTGACTCAACTCGTCGTCTGGTTGCAAAGGAATATCTCTATGCTCGACTCAATGTTAAGCACCCTCAGTATTGTCCCCTGGCTATTACCGGTATGAAAGTGGAATACTACCTGCTCCGGCGTTTTTTCGCGTATCTTGATACCGTCTGGGATGGTGTAAGACTGGCTGACGTTACGCAGGCCATACTCGATGCGTATCTGCTTGCATGCCGCTTGGGTGAGAAGGGGCAAATCATCACAGCAAGCACAGTGCAAGAGCGTATCCTGATTCCGATCAAATTGGCAGCCTATCACACAGCCCTCTCCACCGATGCACTCACCTTGGAGCCGTGGAAAGGGAAGAGTGCCCGCTACATAGTTGGTAGGAGCCGTACCGCTGAGAACATTACTCCGCGTATCCCTGAAGCAGTCCTGGGTCCTTTGATTCAGTGGGCGTTATTCTATGTCCAAATCGCGGCAAAAGATATTCTTGCTGCGCGTGTGGAACTTGCAGGGTATCAGCGTGCATCATCCTCCTCAGACACTTTAACCAGTCGAAGCGCCCGATTAGAAACGTGGATCGCCGCCCGTCGTGCGACAGGTCGCGGTCTCCCGGCGAGTACCCCACGCTATCATGTTCATCACAAAGGGCCAGATTCTGCGTTGCACGGCGTCAACTGGGCGCTCGTTGGGCGCATGGCTGGCGTTGGCAGTATTACTGATCACTGCCTTCGACCAATTCTGGAAAAGGCAGCGGAAACGATGGGCTTGGAACCTGGTGGAATGGATACGCCGATTTCCTGCCATCCAACCACGCAGCGGCCCTGGCGCGACCGCTTCTCCCCCAACACAGTGCTTCATGAAACGTCTATGCTTGTTGCGGCATGCTACATTGTCTGTGCCTATTTGTCTGGCATGCGTGAAAGTGAGATTATGCAGTTACAACGTGGCTGCCATTTCACGGAAACTACTGCCGATGGACTCATCACGCGGCACAAACTGCGTGGGATGACGTTTAAGGATCATGGACGAAGGGGCGTCCCTGCAACTTGGGTGGTGATCACTCCGGTCGCCGAGGCCATTGCCGTCCTGGAGCAACTCACAGACCAGGACTGCCTGTTCTGGCCGAAGCGAATGGGACCGTCAGCCGTTTCCTATGGAGCGGTCGTCTACAGTGCCCGTTTCCTGAAAGCCTTTCGCGATCATGTCAATCAAATAGCTGTAACTGGAGCCGTGCCTCTTGCCGCCATCCCAGATGTGGAAGGAGTTCCCTGGTCATTCAACTCTCTGCAGTTCCGACGCACGTTGGCCTGGCACATAGCGAACCAGCCTTTCGGAATCGTCGCAGGCAAAATCCAGTATCAACATGTCTCTGTGGTCACCTTCGAGGGCTATGCAGGGCAATCCGAGTCAGGATTTCGGAGCGAGATTGAGGCCGAGCGCCAACTGCAACAGATGGAAGATATTGTTGATCGCTACGAGGACTATCGCAATGGGGTGAGAGCAGCCGGGCCAGGTGCGGCACACGTTCAGCGTCTCTTTGCGGAAGTACAACAGGAACTCGGAGATTTTTCAGGCCATATTGTTGACCGAGGACGCGTCCGGGCCATGTTACTGCATATGGGCCGCACCTTGTATCCTGGGCTCCTCAATGACTGTTTCTTCGATCCGGCAATCGCACGTTGTCTCAAAGAAGTAAAGGGCGATAAGCCGCTGATCGCTCAATGCGCGCCTTCTCGATGCCCCAATTCGTATATCAGCGAGCGGCACCTGCCTGTCTGGGAACAAGCAATTGCCACGGCAAAAGAGCATTTGAATCAGCGCCGTCTCCCTGTGTTGCAGCGAACGGTTATCGAGCAACAAATTACTGACTTTTCGCGGGTCATTGCCCCATTGAAAGGAGAGAAGCATGCCTGTGAGCCAAACGACAGAGCAGAGGCTTCGAGAAGCGATGGATCATCTGCTAAGTGGAACCGCGTCTCGAACGGACGGGCAACTGACCGTGAGCAACCTGGCAAAAGAGGCAGGAGTCAGTCGAGCGACGGCCAATCGAGCTGAGGCGATACTGGCTGAATTTCATAATCGCACCGTTGTACTGAGGGAGACACCAGAGAAACTTCCAGGTCTTCGTGACCAGAACCGTGAACTGGAACATCGTCTGGCCCAGATGACGAGCGAAAAGAATCAGATCATTGCCGATTTGCAAGCGACCGTGACGCTCCTGGCGCAGCAGATTCAGGCACTAACACTGGAGAATGAACGGCTACGTGCAGGCGTAGCAAGGTCCATTGGCAACGTAACGGAGCTACCTCGCCGATGAGAGAAGTGTGTCAAGGAAGCCAGGGGAGCTGAAATGACGACGTAGTCCCCCTTCTTTTTACTCAGAATCTGTCACCCACTCATTAAAAGATGAGTGGGTGACTCCTAAACCTTGCGAAGCATTTGCAAAGGACGTTCTGCTTGTTCGGGAGGCCACACCGCACACAATCGGCCTTGCTGCCACTGGACAACGAAAATTTGGTGACCAGACTGCAAACCACTCGTGGGATCGAGTCGGAACGCTCCGTAGAGCGTCGTGCAGGCCAGTTGACGAGCAGTAGCCAGTTGAGCCGTATCTTCGCAACTTCCACTGTCTCGCAGACAGCGTGCGCAAAGGAGTCCTGCTGCAAATGCCTGTGCCGCTGGATAAGGAGGATCACCTCCTACTGCCTCTTGATACTTTGTCACAAACCAATTCGTGTCCGGTCCTTCATCCGGTTGATACGTGGCAGTCGGTATCCATTGCGCAGGACCAAGCAATCCCTCCCGCTTTTCGCCCAGTTCCGTCAGCACCTCTTCAACCCCTGCTCCGACAAACGCGGCAAATCGCCAATTCCGAGCGAGTAAGAGAGGGGCAACAACACGCTCATCGTCAAAGTTGCCAGCGACGAGCAGAATATCTCCATCTGGAACTGTGCCAACTGTTTCAAGGGCCTGTGAGGGTTCAAATGGAACAGCCTGTATCATCATCTGGAACTGAGCGGCCTGTACCTTCGCGCCTGTTGCCACATCCCGACCAAACCCCGTGGTGCTATGAAACAGCGAAACGGTTCTGACTGTTGGGTCAGAGGCATAAATGGCTTGAAGAACTCCTGCAAAGTAGGTCGAAGCTGGAGAGAGCACATTGATCACCTGGGGAAAGGATGGCTGAGCCAATCGAGAAGAAGCCCCACCGTGATTCCAGATAACCCGAGGGCACGCACGTGCAGCAGCAAGCATGGTGCTACTTCCATATGGCCCAAACAGCACATCAGGTTGGGTATCTAGAGCCGCGCGTACAGCCACACCAGTGTTGCTCCCGCTATCCCGTACATCGAGTTCGACATCAGTCCACGGCGACGGGAGATTTGCGGCATGCCTAGCCCACAAGGTCAGCCCTTGGGCTGTGGCCTGTCCGTAGAGTGTGAGGGGACCAGTTAAAGGAGTGACGAGTGTTGCACGTAGTCTGGTCATACTATCTCTCCTCCATTTTCTTGTCTCATATTCCATCTCTCACTTCAGTGAGACATTGAGACATGACCGTACTTTCTAGATAATTGTTGCCATTGCACAATGACCACCTGATGGCCCGTTTGCAGACCACTGAGAGGATCGAGTTGGAACTTGCCAAAGAGTGTGTGACACACCAGCTTTTGCGCAGCAGCCTGGATCACTTCATCATGCGTATCTCCAGTTTCTCGTAGACAGCGTGCATACAGAATTCCAGCGGCAAACGCTTGAGCTGCCGCATACGGAGGATCGCTTCCTTCTTCTTGGCGATAATGTATCACAAACCACTGGGCATCAGGCCCCTCATCAGGCCAAAGCGCAGTATGTGCCACCCATTGTGCAGGCCCAAGGAGTCCTTCCCTCAACTCACCTAAGGAAGCTAACACCTCCTCAACCCCTGCTCCGACAAATGCTGTACACCGCCAATTTCGAGATACTAACGGAGCAGCGACTGCACATTCATCGGCGAAGTTCCCAGCTACGAGCAGAATATCTCCATCTGGAACCATACCAACGGTTTCAAGAGCCTGAGAGGGTTCAAAGGGGACAGCTTGCATCGTCATCTGAAGTCGAGAGGCCTCTCGCTTCGCGCCTGTTGCCACATCCCGACCAAACCCCGTTGTGCTATGAAACAGTGAAACAGTTCTGGCCGCCCTGTCAGAGGAATGGATGGCTTGAAGAACCCCTGCGAAATAGGTCGAAGCCGGAGAGAGCACGTTGATCACCTGGGGAAAGGAGGGTCGAGCCAATCGAGAAGAAGCCCCACCATGATTCCAGATGAGCCGTGTGCAGGAACGCGCAGCCGTGAGCATCGGACCACTTCCGTAGGGACCAAACACCACATCTGGTCGCTTTTCCAGGGTGGTTTGTAGAGCGACGTTCAGATGATCTGCGGTGTCTTGCACATCAAGCTCGACCTCCGTGAAGTCGGCAGGGAGATTCGCAGCCTTCTTTGCCCATAAGGTGAGTGCCGTTGCACAGGTCTTTCCATACAGTCCGAGTGGGCCTGTCAGTGGTGTCACGAGTGCTGCATGAAGTGTCGTCATCTGATTGTTCCTTTCTTCTCTTCCTTTCAGGTATCTCACGCGGGTCTCTGTTCCCCTGGTGTCGAAGGAATTGGCTGGTGTGCTAGCCGAGATCCTCACTTCTTCATAGTATTTTGACAAAGGGTCAGATTATTCAAAATGACCAGCGTCCGAGGATGCTCTCGTCCAAAGAGGTGTTCCCGCGAAGTCAAAGCGCGCTGGAACAAGGGTTCTGCTTGCTCGAACTTGCTCTGGTTGTAATAAAGCAATGCCAGGTTGTACAGACTCGTCGCTGTCCGAGGATGGTTGCTCCCCAATATTTGTTCTCGTATGGCTAACACCTCCAAAAATAATCGTTCTGCTTTTTCATACTCACCTTGGTCGCGATAGAGTAATGCGAGCGCATTCATACTCTGCGTTGTATGGAGGTGTTTTGTTCCAAGCACTTGTTTACGGATAGTTACTGCCTGTTGAAACAGAGGCTCTGCCTTTGCATAATTTTTGTGTGCAGCATAAAGCAGTGCAAGACCGTTCAGGCTCGTGGCGGTATCTGGATGATCAACCCCTAGTATTCGTTTCCTAATCGTGAGAGATTGCTCATACAATGGTTCTGCTTCATGATATTTCCCCAGATTACGATACAACCATGCTAAGTTGCTCAGGCTATGAGCTGTCTGCGGATGTTCGATCCCAAAGATCTGCTTGCGGATAGCTAGTGCCCGTTGAAAGAAGGGTTCTGCTTCTTCATATCTCCCTTGGTCGCGATAGAGTAATGCGAGCGCATTTAAACTAGTGGCAGTATCGGGGTGTTCCACTCCAAGTACTTGTTGGCGAATGAAGAGCGAACGCTGAAGGAAATGCATCGCTTCTTCAAACTGGTCTTGGTGATGATACAGATACGCGAGATTACTCAGTGTTTGGGCTGTGTCGGGATGCTGCTCTCCAAGTACCTGTTCGCGGATACGTAATGCTCGCTGAAATAATGGCATTGCTATTTCGTATCGTGCTCTCATGTTCAGGTAATATCCAATGGTGTTTAGTAAAGAAGCAGCTTTCATCGAGGTAATGTGTGCTCGTTCAATCCAATGAGCACAAAGGAGTGCATGGGGAAGGAACTTCTCGCATGTTGGCCAAATAGTTACCTCAACAGCAGGTGGAAAAGCTTCAGAAAGAAGGTGAACCACTCTCTGTATCCATTCTGATTGTTGTTCAGGAAGCAAGTTGTCGCGTACCACGCTTTGTATCAGTCGATGGACAGTAATGGTGTGTGTGTCTGCATTCCTCCTGACGAGGGAAAAGCGGAGCAGGGAGCCAATAGCCTCATTGAACCGGAGTTGATGAATCTCACTCATCGATCCAGCCAGTTGTTGTAAGCCTGCAAACAGAATCTCTTCAGGAATGGCATCAGGATCAAGAAAAGCACAGAGACGCAGGAGAGAAGCCGCCACCGGGTCACTGTTCTCTATATGCGTAAAGGCTAGTGCCCAGGTTGTCGCAACCGATTCCGGATGATCCGTAGTTAGCCCGCCACGCCTCTGAAGCAACGCAAGCCGATGCGTGTGGTATAAGTCAAGATACTCCTGAAGGCTAGAAGCGGTTTCTTCTATATACGCGCCTGCTTGATCGAGCGCCAACGGCAGGCCACCTAACTCTTGGACGAGCCCTTCTGCCAAGACCCGATCTTTCTCAGATGCTTTTTCTAGAGGAGCGTCAGGCTCGATCAGGCTGGCACGGCGTAATAAGAAGAGCGCTCCGGTCTCCAAACTCATCTCCTCTACTTCAAGACGATGGGCAACTCTGCCCATCGCTTGCGCTCGTGTGGTAAGCAACACGTGTCCCTGGCATCCCGTTGGGAGCACCTCCCGCACCATTTCGAGGTCATCGGCATTATCAAAAACGAGGAGCCATCCAACATGCTCCTGTAGCCACCGCTGAATGGCGGCAGTCGCCACCGTTTGATCCTGCGCATCCCGCTCAGGCAAGGCGAGAAGCTGAGCGAGCGAGAGGAAATCAGCAAACAGATTTTCGCGGGTATCGGCTTTGATCCAAAACACCGCCTGGTATTCGCTCCCATAGCGATAGATATATTCAAGAACCGTCTGCGTTTTCCCAATGCCACCGAGCCCACAGAGGGCGTGCTGTGTCACTGCAACAACGGTCTGTTTCCTGGTGAGCATATCATGAAGACGCATCAGCACGTCTTCACGTCCCGTGAAAAGAGGATTACGCTGATAAGGAACATTCCAGAACCGTGAGGGAGAAGAAGTCTCGTCTTGCTGCTGGCTGATAGAAAAGGTTGAAGGGGTTCTCTCTGCTTTGACAACCTCGGCACTATGACTGGTCTTCTGCTCACGGTGCATTTGCTTCGTTTGGAGGGACTCACGGGTATCTTGTGTGCGTGGGTTTCGCTGTTGTCCGTTTCCTTCCTCTTCTAAGAGGGGGGAGTGGCGTTCCTCTTCAAGCCGGGCAGCCAGCTTCTTCGTGGCCTCCGTGAGTTCCAGCTCTTCCCTGGCCGCGACCTCACAGGAACGCTCGTAGACACGAAGCGCCTGCTGGGTCAGGCCCTGCTGGTGCAAGAGCTCCATCAAATGACAGAGAACGTCTTCATCAATCGGGTCCTCCTCCAGTAACGTGTACAGTGTGCTTTCCGCTTCGTCCAGTCGGTCTTGTTGGGCCAACATCTGTGCCAGCCGGATCTGACTCCTCTTGCGCAGATCTTCCAGGCGTCCTCGTCGTCCTAACACCCAGGTCCCTTCCTCCTCTTCGAGCAACGTTCCCCGCTGCAACAAGGTGATGGCCTCCTGCGCCAGGGGCACCCCCTGAGTCCCCAGTACACTGGCTTGCTGCATCAAGGCTTCGGCGGCATCGGCATCCACCCAGAGTTGCTCCTGGGATGCCAGCCGATAGCCAGTACGCTCATCGATCAACAGGCTCTCCCCGCCTTCCACCAGCCGCAGCACCTTGCGCAGCTTGGCCACATTCTGGATCAGGTAGACCCCCGCCGGTTCAGGTTCCGTCTCAGGCCAGAACAGCTCCAGCAAGAAGTCTTTGCTCGCCCGCCTGCCAGGACGGGCCAGCAGCACCATCAGTAGACGCATCGCTTGTCGGCGCTTCCCCCAGTGCTCAGCGGCCACCTCTTGATAGACCACCGCCTCGCCGCTCGGTGAGACGGTTCGCCAGTGCAAGGTGAAGGGCCCCAACAGGTAGACACGAAACAGCGGTGATCTTGGGATCTCTGCCATCATGATCCTCCTCCCAAACGTGTTGCGCCGCTTCTTTTGCCTTCCGATGGCAACGAGCGGCTAACGTGATCTTTCTGTTGATGGATGGGTCGTCGACTCCTCTTTCGATTGTAGCACAGTTCTCCTCCTATGGCTAGTTGTGATCTTGCGCATGGTGGTGTGGACTGCACGCTGGTGGTGTTCGCATTTCTGCTTCTGCTGCTGTCTCTCTTTTGTCTCTTCTTTGTCTCTCACACGGCTCTGCCGCCTTTCAATCGCTGCCTCCGCATGTACTGGGTCGTCTTCTCCCTGGAGTTGATACACTCCACACGAAGATTTCTCAGGCTCCCGCCCCCTGGCACTGCGTTGAGGTCTATGAGGCATGCGTCGAGTATGCAACTGGTCAGGGAGCACATACTGCAACACACCTTGGTCTGTATATGACCAGGGAGTCACGGTAGGTGAAAAAAGCTGCGCATCTGATCTGCAACCCACATTCCGCAGTTTGATTGACAGGATTTGCGAAAATGGGTAGGGTAGAGTCCACCAAGAAGGAGGACTCGCGATGGAGGGAACGGAAGAATACGTTAATGAACGATTAGATCACTTGGGGATTGTGGCAAGAGTGTGCCAAGAGATCGGTCTAGCAGCGTGGTTAGATGCCCAAGACCCCGGAAGCCGCCAACAGGTGAGTGTGGGAACAGCGACCGTTGCGATGGTGCTCAATGGATTGGGGTTCAGCAATCGGCAGTTGTATTTGGTGCCGCAATTTTTCGCGAACAAGCCGGTCGAGCACTTGCTGGGAGCAGGAATTACGGCAGATCAGCTCAACGATGACTGTTTGGGGCGCACGCTGGACTGGCTCTACGCCCACGATCTGACGAAGCTGTTTGCCGGGATTGCCAGCCGGGCCTGACAGCTCTTTGGCATCAAGGCCGAGCAGGTGCATGTCGATACAACCTCCTTCTCCGTGAGCGGCGAGTACGTGCAGGATGAGGAGACGGGAGCAACGGCGGTCATCGCCATTACCTACGGCTATTCACGCGACCATCGCAATGATCTCAAGCAGTGGATGCTAGTCCTGGCAACTACGCACGATGGCGACGTGCCGCTGTTCATGCAGCCTCTGGATGGCAACAGCAGTGATAAGGTGAGCTTGCTTGCGACAATCACGACTATTCAGACGCAATTGCGGGAAGCGGGGGAAGAGGCCAGTGTGTACGTAGCCGATAACGGGGTCTACAGTGAAACCAACATGAAACAGTTAAACCAGGCAGGCGTCAAGTGGGTCAGTCGCGTCTCGGAGACCTTGACCCAGGCCAAAGCACTCATCCAGAAAGGCAGCGAAAGTTGGCAGCAGTTAGAGGACGGCACCCTCCACTGGTTTAGCCAAGAACTGGACCTGCCGCAAGGCCGCGAACGGTGGGTCGTGGTCTACACCCAGGCATCGCTTCAACGTGCCCAACAGAGCATGCAGCGACAGGTGAGCAAAGCGCAGACCGCCTGGGAGCAGAAGTGTTGGCATCTGGGGAAGCGACGCTTTGCCTGCGAAGCTGATGCCCGTGCTGCGGCAGCACGTGACCTGAAAGAGAAACCCGCCTGGCTCGACCTTCACACTGACCTCGTGGCTCATCCGCAGTATGGGGGCAAGGGGCGGCCACGCAAAGATGCCAGCCCGGTGAGCCAGCAGTGGCAGATTGTGGCCACTGTCAGCACCAACCAGGAACAGGTCGAACGGGAAGCCTTCCGCAAAGCCTGCTGGATTGTCGGCACGAATGTCTTGGAGCAGGCTCGCCTCTCCGACCAGCAACTGATTGCGACCTACAAAGGGCAAGGCGGGGCCGAGCGCGGCTTTCGCTTCCTCAAAGATCCGCTCTTTCTCGCGTCCTCCGTCTTTGTCAAGAAACCCGAGCGCATCATGGCACTCAGTTTTATCATGGTTCTCTGCCTGCTGATCTATCGCTTAGCCGAGTTTCGGCTCCGCTCCCGTCTAGCTGAGACGCAGCAGACCATTCCCGATCAAGTCCACAAACCCACTGATCACCCCACCATGCGCTGGGTCTTTCAATGCTTTGAAGGCATTGAATTGCTCCATATCCAGACAGCTACGACTTCCCATGTCCTTGTTTTACGTCTTCAGCCCCTTCATCGGCTCATTTTACACTTGTTAGGGCCGCCCTATGAGAAATTCTATTTTCTTTCTGGCTGAAACTGCCGAATGTAGGGTATACTACTATTGTAGCAAAAAAGTAGTTTGGAGCGTTCTTTTTCAGACTGATCGTGCTGTACGTCTCTTCACATGTGAGCGAGTGAGGGAGCAAACGCTATGGTCCCCCAGCAAGCCTTTTTTCCAGCAGAGCTACCTCCTCATGCGCTTTTCAGGAATCGCTACTTCATCATGAGTAAGGTTGGCGCAGGTGGCTTCGGTTCAGTCTACAAGGCCACGGACATACAAAGCGGAGACCGTCTCGTTGCCATCAAGGAAGTGAGCCTATTGGGGTTGCATCCACAGGCGATGATTGAAGCCACCACCACCTTTCAGCGTGAAGTCAGCTTGTTATCCCAACTAGATCATCCCAATCTGCCACGCGTCTATGAACACTTTCAGACCCCTGGACAGTGGTACCTGGTCATGGACTTCATCGCAGGCGAAACACTTGAGGAATACCAGAGCAAGGCACCAAATCGAGGCCTTCTCCTGAGCGAAGTCCTCGATATCGGGCTTCAACTCTGTACAGTCCTGGATTACCTGCATTCACAACAACCGCCCATCGTCTTTCGCGACCTCAAACCTGCCAACATCATGCGCACTCCCACAGGACAGCTCTATTTGATCGATTTTGGGATTGCACGTTACTTCAAGCCAGGACAGGCGAAAGACACCGTTGCCCTTGGTTCACTTGGATATGCCGCGCCTGAGCAGTATGGCAAAGCTCAAACCACTCCACGTGCCGATATATACAGCTTAGGGGCCGTTTTGCATCAATTACTGACGACGCGAGATCCCTCAGAAGCGCCGTTTCGCTTTCTACCGCTTCGTCCCAAAAGCCCTCAAAGCCACTCCGACCCTGGATCGCTCAGCACAAGCATGGTGGATGTGCTAGTGAACAAACTTGAAAGACTTATCGCCAGTATGCTCGATATGGATGTGAACAAAAGGCCACCTGACGTAGCTTCTGTGAAACAGGAGCTACACGTAATGAAAACGCTTTGGTCTGATATCAATAAGAGTTTCTGGCGACCGAGACTTGGGTTTACTCAACAGGTGCGAAAATAAGGACTTTCTTCATTAACACATTCCTCAATTCCTCTTAATCAAAGTGCGGAATGTGAGCTGCAACAGCTTGCCTTCCCCAGAAATTGCGAACTGTTTTTGCCGTAACGCGCCGTTGCGTGAAACGACGTTCGTTGGTGTTGGCTCTTGTCGGATCAAGCACGACGCGGCTCCCAGGCAATCATGAGCCGTTACCTTTTGCGAAAGCTTGCTCATCCTATTTCCTCCACATCTTGCTACATTGAGCATCCAAAAGACTCACTTTAGTACGGTCGGTTGCCCTACTTTCTTTCTTCTCTTCACTACTTCCGCGAAGCAGCAATCTCATTTCCAAAGTTAAAGGTATGGGAGGAGCATTTATAGCTCTGTCACTTTTTGAGTTGCTGGATTGATATGATAGATATGCTTTTTGTTTGCAATTGCATACTTGACTATATCCCCTGTTCCTCCTAATCCTTTGGCTGGTTGCCCATTCCAAATAGCAATAATCATATCTGAACGATCTACAATTTCTTTACCAGCTTGATAAAAGGCAGCTTCTGTAGGTTCGTGGAAAGGTAGGTGAAAATTATTAAAAGAAGTATTCAGAAGTGCTTGATAGTTCTGTAGGCTAGCCGTATCAGAAAATGTCCGCTCGTAATTATCACAAGGAATGATAACTGTGTAGGGTATATTGCTGTGTTGTAAGAGGTGAGCGAATAACTGATCTGCCCCGATGGCAAGCGATGTTAGACCTAATTCTATAGAAATCGTGTTAATATATGCAGTAAGGGTGTTTGTAACCCACTTTATTGTTTCGCCTGAGCCAATGTTTTGATGCCCGGTTATGCCGACTTTCATATTTTGTTTCCTTTCGCTAATGACCAGTAAAATTGACCAAGCGTAGTGAGTTTACATCCTTTATTTCTGACCGCAGCCCAGAATAAGTGATCGGCACCATCAGGAACTAGCAAACGAGCATCTCGATACTTTTGAAAATGGCTAAATATTTCTTCATGCTCAGGGTAGGATTTTTTGTCTTCGGGTGGTGCATAGTTTTTATCTGGTTCATAAGTATAGTCGAGAGGAAAAATCATGTTGCTTGTAGCAAAGTAATCGGGTAGCTTTCTTATAATTGAAGTTTCAACAAGAGGGGTACAAGACCTAAGAGTAGTAAGAGTTGTTATGTTGGCTTTAAACATGGGTCTTTGATCCCAAGCACCTAAAACTTGATCTGCATAAGCATAAATGCTTGCTACAGTGACGTTTCCCATAACATCTATAGCTCCGCCATTTAAAGCGTCACAAACAATTTTAGTAAAGATGCCCTCTCCATTTACTTCTACTGAATACTCATGAGCTAAACTAGCTGTTAGTATTGCTAGACCGGAGCGGAGGTACGAGTTGTTAACACTAAATGCTGGTAGACTCCCAAATGCACCACTATGGCAACAGTCAAGGATTACAACAACTTCGTGGGCTGTTGAACTGTTTGCAAGGTTTATAATATCTTGCATCGAGACTCCAACATCTTCATCCTTAAAATCTTGAGTAACTAGTACTCTGTTGATCTTGATTTGAAAGCAAGGAGGGAAAGAGGGTATCCTTACACTCTCAGAAAAATCAAGCAGGTAAGGAGACCTCCATGAAGAAGAATAGCATTGTGTTAAGTAAAGAGCAACGGCAGGCATTGGAGCAATTGGTGAGCAAGGGAGCAGCGCCAGCACGCAAAATCAAACATGCAGAAGCCTTGCTCAAAATAGATGAAAGCGAGCATGGCCCCAACTGGTCAGACAGACAGGTAAAAGAGGCATTTGGAATGGGAGAGGCAACGATCTGGCGTCTTCGTCGGCGCTTTTTAGGGCAAGGTCTTGAAAATGCTCTCAATCGGCGTCCTCAACCGGAACGGCCAGAGAAGCGAAAGGTGGATGGAGAGCAAGAGGCGCATTTGATTGCCTTGACCTGTAGCCCTGTCCCGGAAGGATACCAACGCTGGACCATGCGATTATTGGCAGACAAGCTGGTTGAATTGGGATATTTTGAGCAGATTGATCATAAAACTGTCTGGGTCGCGCTAAAAAAAACGAACTCAAGCCGTGGTTAAAGAAGCAGTATTGCATTCCACCAGAGAGAAGCGCTGAATTTGTCTGTCATATGGAAAACACGCTAGAGGTGTACCAACGTCCCTACGATGCACGTTTCCCGCAAATTTGTATGGATGAGGGAAGTAAACAATTGCTTGCAGACACAAGAGAGCCGTTGTCATTGGAAAAAGGAAAGCCGAAACGCGAAGATTATGAGTATGAGCGCAAAGGCGTCTGTAGCGTGTTTGTCGCCAGTGAACCCTTGGCAGGGAAACGCATCGTCAAGGTCACCGAGCGGAGAACGAAGAAAGATTGGGCGCGTTTCATGCGTGAAGTGATTGATGTTCACTACCCGGATGCCGAAAAACTCATTCTGGTGATGGATAATCTCAATACGCATGTTCTTTCCTCGTTCTATGAAGCGTTTCCTGCACCAGAAGCCAGGAGATTGACTCAGAAATTGGAAATCCACTACACGCCAAAACATGGGAGTTGGTTAAATATGGCCGAAATTGAGCTGTCCATCTTAGCCCGTCAGTGCTTGTCTGACCGCATGCCCAGTCTCCAACTGATCCAGGAGCAAGTGCTGGCCTGGCAAGAGCAGCGCAATCGGAAGGCTGTCCAAATCAACTGGCGCTTTACCACCACTGAGGCGCGCATCAAGCTCAAGCGCCTTTACCCTTCAATTGAAGAGTAACAGAGTACTAGGTATCCTCCATTGTCGTCTAAAAAACCATGCCCTGAAAAGTATAAGAGCGCAATTTCAGACGAACCAGCAAAAAGCTCTTTTATAGCCTTTTTCAACACCCCTTTTGTAATTGTTATAGGAGCATTTTTTTCTGCCGTAAGCACTTTGCAATCGAAATTGCGGGATTGGGTTTCGTGCTTTCTGAGCAAAGCCGTAATCTTATTTGCGTCGTTTACGCACCCACTTAACATGGCGTTTGGGTAATTGTCTATTCCGACTATTAGAGCTTTTCGCATTTTTTAAGGGTCTCCACGTCTGGCAAAAAAAATCTCTAAATATATTTAAAAAAAACTTTTAGCCGATTTATTCTTTCCTTCATTCATCATTTGGTCTACAGTAGCAGCTACGTTTGGCCACGTCCAGGTAATAGTACGGTTCCGTTGAAGCCCAGTTGGGAGATTGCTAGAGCTATTGGCACCATCAACGTACACTCCAAACACTGGAACATTGTTACCTTTTGCCATTGAGATTTCTTTCGCAACACCTAATGCAGTCGCCATATTCTTGCCTACCAGAACAATAACCATGTTACATCTGTTGATCTTATCCTCAATTAGCTTTTCCCATTGACTTTGCGGCAAAGAGGATTTTGAAGACCAGTCCTCGATATTCCATGGAGTATCAGAATGTTTTCCTTGCCCAAAAAATAAATTTTTTTCATTCTCGTTATGGTCGAAGTCGAAACTGATGAATGCCCTTGGATTTGCCATTTTCTGATCCTTCCAATATGTGATCCATGACCCACACGATAAGGATAGGTTTTTTCTAGTGCCAACTATAGCACATTTGTTCTCGGAACACAACATGTTGTGCGAGAATAAGTTAAATAACACAAGATATGGAAGTGCGAAACACGCAAAGTTTTTCAACTTTCAGCTAAATCCCCCACCCCACTAAAATACACATTGGATACCTTGGCGTTACGATCATCTGATACCTGTAGCAACTCAACGCGGCTCTATAAATCCATACTCCCTATCGAGCATTAAAAGACTCACTTCGATGGGTGAAAAAACCTGTTGCAAATCAGGTGCGCAGAAGTACTGTCCAATACCATGACTCCCTGATGACACCAATGCATCTTGCCTGGCTGATAGCTGATCTCATTCGCCCCCAACTTGGAGAACGGATCATCGATCCAACATGTGGTGTTGGGAACTTGCTCGTTTCAGCTTCTATCGGAGGGCCGATAGAGGTTCCCTCTCTGGGCACAGAACCTCCTGGGTCCCAAGGAACTGTCTCCGCTTTGGCGCTTCGCACAGCCCTCAAATGGGTATCCAGAGAACTCAAGCGGATCGGTGAACCATGGAAACAGTGGCTCGCGCGTATCAGCTTGCATCCTGATGGGCGTGTGATGCGCGTGAAGCCATGGCTCAAAAGGTTGCTCATTCCTCGACACTCTATGATCCGACGCCGTTCGCCATCCCACTTTTTGGAGGAAGTAACGGCGGTGAGCGGCCATGCATTGTGCTAGTAAAGCGACTTGAACACATGTTGGTTCATGTGTTGGGTAGCGTACACGTCCGTCTCTATGATGCACCTGCCCCATATACGCTCACACTCAGTCCCCTGGTACAACGATACCTCTACGCGCTTCAACCCACGCTCGCACCGATCTCCAGAAATGAGCAGGAGTTGGATGAAGGCGTCAACGGAATGCCTCAGATCGAGAGGCCCTTGCTGATCTTCAAATCGCGTCAGCGATCCTTCGACGGCAAACACAACTGGTCAGTCGAGAACCGTACACCGACAGTGCGCGCTCCCTTTCCCTTGTGCACCGTGGTTGAGCGTGGCGGTATGGTCCTGGAATGCATATGTGGTGGCAAGCCAGAGAAGCCATGTGAGCACATGCGCCATTTAAACGCGTTTCTGGCTCAGGAAGCACTCAGGCAAGAGCGTAAAAGCCGCTTTTCATGGAGAATAGAACAAGAAGTGATGATACAGAGGAAGGAAAATGCAATGTATAAAACTGGATGCCAGAGCGAATGTGGTGTAGTGGCACAGAGCAGAAAAACCCGGAAGCCAGTTCTGGACCGGATTGAGCGCCTTCTCGCTTCACCTCGTGACACCACATTCGCTCTGGCATCCCTTTTCAATGATTGTTTGCTGTTTTTAGCCCGTCAGGCCGATGGTGTGGTGGGCTTGTTGTTGTGCATGAAAGCCAAAAGGAGAAATGTTCCCATGTCCACGATTCATGAGAGTCCCGGTGAATTTCTTACCAACATAATAGCAAGGTGTAACGTGCTCAATGAGCGTTACGGCGCAGTTTCTGCATTGTTGCTTGAACACCCTACAGATACACCGCATCCAGAACTAAGCGGCCAGCTCACTGCATACACCATCGCTCACGGGAATATCACGCATCTGTCCGAACAGTTGGAGAGGATGGCGCTCTCGGGGTGGAACGTCAGCAAGGTCGTTGGCGCAATCACTCATCACGTGAGGATCCTTGGATCGGTGCGCTCTCACGCGCTTCGGCGGTCAACACGTGACGGGATGAGCGAAGGAGAAAAGGCATGTGCTTTGACCACAAGCGATATTCTACAAGCAGTGCTTGGGGAAGTGGGAGAAGACCTTCTCGCCCCAGCGCTGGTAAGGTTTGTGCAAACTGCTCCCGCTATGAGCCTGGCACGTCTGTCTGCACTGGGTCGGCAATCCGATGAAGCTGCATGCCGTCAGGCTGAGATTGCCCAGGTCTTACGTTTTCTCTCCGAGGAGAGAGGTCTTGATCCGTGTTATGGCGCCATCGCTGATGGACTCGTGACGCTTCTCACTCCAGAGAAGGCTGCGGGGGACAAGAAGCGCAACGGATCTGACAGAGTTTGCATGTACGTACGGTCGTTGTCTACTTTCGCCTTCGTCTCGTTCACTGCACAACTCTTCGCCGAGTATTTTGCAGGGCTTACCGTCCAGACAATTGATCTCATCTCTCTCTCATCTGCCGCGCAGGAGCTTGTCAATCGGCTCCAGGCAGGTAAGGGAGAGATATGATACGAGGTGCCACGCGAGGGAAGCCCTTGGACTCAAGAAGCGTAGAAAGGTGGCAAGGATGGATTTGGCAACAGGATCCATCGAGAATGCTGGCGAAGTCTCGGAAGCTTCAGCCCTTTCTCGATGAGTCCTTCCATCTGCTCAATCTGGCAGGAGAGCGATATCGGCCTTCGCGCCTCTTCGCTCTCTTGAGCGGAGGATATGATAGCCTCTGCTGTACACATGTTGCTGCGAGGCATCCGTTATTTTCTGGAGTCCTCCACATCAATACAGGGATTGGGATTGAGCAAACGAGACACTTTGTCCGCGACACCTGCAAGACCTACAACTGGCCTCTTGTTGAATACCGTTCGCCAATCCGCTACGAGGAGATCATTTTTGCAGGTGGATTTCCTGGCCCTCCTCTTCATACCATGGTCTAGAAGAAGCTGAAAGAACGAGCTATCCGGCGTTTTCTGAGTGATCAGAAGCATGGGCTGCATGATCGCATCTTGTTGGCAACGGGAGCCAGGCGTCAGGAGAGCCGACGCAGAATGGGAACAACTCAGGATATCAGGCGCGAGGATACACGCATCTGGGTAAATCCCTTGATGAATTGGACGAAGAACCACATCATCGATGATATGGAAGTCAATCTTCTTCCCCATAACCAGGTTGTAGATCTCTTGCACATGAGTGGGGAGTGCTTGTGCGGTTGCTTTGCGCAGGAGGATGAGATGACGTGGCTCGAAATCTGGTATCCTGAATCTGCCGCCTCTATCCACACGCTCGAAGAGCAAGTGCTTGCACGAGGATTTCCCTGGCGTTGGGGACAACCGCCTCCTGCTGGCTGGCTTGCGGAGAAGCATGGCCAGCTTTCTTTTGGTAAATGCGCTGAAGGTTCGACGGAATCAGTCCCAATGATCGAATGTTGCCTTCAAAGTTCGATCACGAACAGATGGTCGGCTTCCAAATGAGCTTGCTATCGGGTATACTTGGCATCAGAAGATGGAAATTCGTCTCGTGAGTGTTGACGTTACCGAAAAGGAAGGTCATCCCATGTCGGAGACTGGAGTGCGTGGCATCGACCTGTTCAAAATTGCTGGCGAGAGCATTTCTGGATGGATTCCTAGCTTCAAAACAGGAGACATCCGGCCTACGCGGCAACCGTTCTGTAGCCAGATGGAAGAACAACTCTTGTTGTATCTCGAATATCATCCGCAGGTTTCCTGGTATGGACGTGGCGACATTAGCGCCACCTTTGCCTCTACCTACAAAATCACGACCCCCTTGCCGACTCCGTACACCATCAACTACCTGTTTGAAGACAAAGCCCATATCTATCTCCCCGATGCCATCGGCCAATTGCTCGATGGTCGTCTGTTGCTTGCAGAGGCCGGGCTTGAGCGAGAGAAGCGCCGAGAGCGCAATCGCGCCAAAGCCGAAGCTGCACGCAAAGTCGCTGAGCAGCAGGCAGGGGTCTACTGGATTGGGACGGAAACCAGTTTGTCCAAGACTCGACATGCGAATCTGGTCTTTTTGCATGCGCGGCGTCAGACGTTTCCCGCCTGGTCTGAACTTTCTGAGGCATTACAGGTCGTCTGGCCTCCTGGAGAAGCAGCTTGTGTGCAAGAGGTAGTTGAGCGCCTGGGAGAACGCTGGTCACTGGCGGAGCGGGAAGCCGCCGTCTGGAAGCGGTGCGCTGATGCGGCTGCCTGCGGGCACCTGCTTGTTGATCTCACCTCTGTTGCTCTCACGCGGCTTACCCCTTTGATTTACCTTGCTGCAGACAGCCCTCCCATTCTCCCTGATCCTCTTCCCTCCGAGCTGAGTGAGGAGAGCCTGCTGGTCTTGCCGGAGGAAAGTTCTGAGGAGACAGGTGAACAACGCTCTGACCTGCTTGCCACCTTTGATGACTCCACCCTTGATCAGCCTGTACGAGAGCGCTTTCTGCGCAATGTGCGAGCTGTTGAGGCTGTCTTGTCCGGGATAACCGTTGTTGATGCTGCCAGAGAACACCAGATCGCGCGCTCAACCCTCTCACGCCTGGTACAGCGGACTCGCAGGCACGGCGTGCACGCCTGCATTCCTCATGCGACCTACAGCCGCGAACGGGAACTGCACCCTGCTTTTCAAGAAGTCATTCGTCGGCTCTATCTGCTGCCTACCAAGCTCTCGATGACCGCTATCGCTGAACATGCGGAGATCAAACGGATTGCCAAACGCCTCCAGGAGGATACTGGAACGGCTATCCCTCTGCCTTCTTACCATCAAGTTTGTGACTACATCCACTTGCTCAAACAAGAACCCCAGGTGCGTCGGGAGCGCGAGCAGGTGAGAGGTCCGGGACGTGATCGACAATCTCCTCGCTCCTTTGCCCTCTCTATTCCTGCACCAGCGCAACTGGCTCAGGTCGATGAACATAGCCTGGAGCTCTATGTGGTCACCCCAGATGGGATTCCTGTCACACGTCAGGTTCACGCAGCGGTGCTCATTTGTGTGAAAACCGCTGCTATCATGAGTGCCATCCTGGCGCTTGGCCCTCTCAAGGAGGAGGACTACATGCGCCTGGTCAAAATGGCTCTGGAGCCGAAAGATCGTCTCGTCCTGCAAGCAGGCTGTCAGCATCCCTGGCCGTGTTCTGGCAAACCAGCAGTGATCTTTCATGATCGAGGCAAAATCTTTACCTCTGAGCGGGCGCGGCAGGTGCTGGTAGATCGGCTTGGCATCATCACCGAACAAGCCCCGCCGTATTGTCCTTCGGCCAAAGGGACGGTCGAGGCTCTCTTTCGCTGGATGACCCAGCGCTTTGAGCGCAGACTCCCCAATACCAGTCACGGCATCCATGATGCTGAAGCGGCGGCAAAAGCAGGAGCCATGACCCTTGAGGAACTGGAACGATATTTTTACCGGGCCATTGTGGACGATTACCAGCAAAGCTGGGATGGACTGCGTCGGCAAATCCGCTCGGTCCTCTGGGAGGAGGCTGTTCGAGCAATTGGTGTCCCTCAGTATCTGGGGGCGCCAGATGATCTCAAACTCTTACTCATGAAGGCAACCAATCGCAAAGTCAGGAGCCATACCTATCAAGTACACGATGGCTCGCGTCTTTCTTTTCAAGGGCATTGGTACGTGTGCCCAGGCTTGCTCAATCGTCTCCAGGGCAAAGATCTGGAACTGTATTATGATCGCAGAGATGTGAGCGTGCTCTATCTCTTCGTCGAAGGTGCATATGTTGGTGAAGCCTACTGCCAAGCCTTTATGGGGCAGCGAGTCAGTGAATGGGAAGCCAAAGCCATGCACAGCGCTGATGCGCAAAAAGCGAAGGCGGCTGCAACCGCATCTGGGGAGGTTCGAGCACGCATGCAAGAAGAGATCGCAACAACCAAAAAACAGCGTGCTCGGTTGACCCGCGAACGTGAAAAGGCACGGCAGTTGGATCGACAACGGGAGGAGATCCATCCGACTCATGTATTGGAAGCGCTTGAACACCTCGCACCAGACCCTGGCTCAGGTTTGAAGCTCCCCAAGGCGACTCCTGATCCTGTGAAAGAGTACCCAGTGCAGATTCTTCCCATCCGCTATCGCGACAGGGAGGGGGAGCCATGAGGCGATCTGCTCTGCCGCTCTTCGATGGCTTTATCGAGACCCCCTTTGAGCGTCGTTTTCAAGGCCTCTTACGCCAGGCATGGCACAAGCGGAGCTGGCATGTCATTGTGGCAGAGCCAGGCAGTGGCAAGACCATGGGAATTTGTGACCTCCGGGACGAGGCCAGCCGCCAGGCGGGAACAATTGGAGGGAGGCGATACCCTGTGCTGGCAGTGACAGCCCCCAAAAATGATCCCAAAGAAGCAGCTCTGGGCAATTTCTTGTTGACCGCATTGGGCCTGGGAGGACGAGGGCATTGGAGCGAGCGCAAATACCTGTTGTTCGAGTTACTCATCCAGTACGGGGTTGAATGCCTGGTCGTCGATGACGCCCATGATTTATCCATGCCTCATCTGATTTTCTTGAAAGAACTGACGGACCAACTCCAATTATCCTTCTCTCAGAGGTTGGGATTGTGCTTAGTCGCAGCAGGACGTGGGGCCAACATCCCTCTGAAGGATGTCTTTGATCAGCCAGAGACCATGTGGATACAATTTCGGCGACGATTGGATCGCATCCATCCCTATTGTCGGATTGCCAGTCATACCGAGGGGGAAGTGCGTGATATTCTGCAGGCCCTGGAGAGGATTTATCGCCCCTCCTTTCCAGCGCTGAACTTACAGCAGTGGACGGGAAGCCTGTATACCTGGCTCACCCATCCGTTACTCGATCCACAAAAAAGTGGTCGGGTGATCATGGATCATCTGACGAAACTGATCACCACAGCGCTAGAGTGGTCGTATGCCCAAGGGGAGAAGGATGTCAGCCCCAAGCATCTTGAAGCAGCCGCTGAACAACTCACGCTTCGCCGCGACGTGATGTATCTCATCGATTCTGTCGGCAGAAATGAGGAAAACAAAGGCCAGAATGAGGAGCCGTCGAAAATTCCTCATTCGAAATGAGTTCGAACATTGAGCGCAAAAAAATTGCGCTCAATCTTCGACACTATGGCTCTCAGCCCAGTATTTTCGTTCGAACATTCAGCGCATTTACCACTTTACCGGGCTTTGATCTCACGTTCTTGCCTCTCTGTGTTTCCTGTGATGCCCGCTTCGCTCATTTACAAGAACAACAAGTACCCTCTCCACAGGTGGACTCAAAGCAATCGACGCCTCGCATCTGGACGTTTGAGCACAATCCTCTTCAGGTTGGTGCTTCTCAGCAAAAGTTGGCAACGCGTGAACCGCAAGTGGTTGCTCACTCAAGGGTATCAGTTCCCAAGAATATGCCGTCACCGCCGTTACAGGACGAGAGCGTTGATCCATGGCATCCGCGTGACCTGAGATTGCTTCAGAAGATTTGCGTAGAGCATGATGTGCCTTTTGAGTTGATGCTCGCGCTTTTCCAATTGGAGCATCGACCCTGTAGCCCGGCTGGTCGTACGGATATCCAAGCAGGTATTCACTCGCTGCTTTCTCAAGACTGGTCGCATACTGGTCAAGCCATCACGAATGTACAGGCTCAGGAAGCGACTGAATTTGCGATATTCCCCTCTTCAAACAAGCTGAAACAGCTTGCTCTGTGGTAACCCTGTTCCTTTCAGCATAACGCTCATTGGGAATTATTCAAAAGCAAGTGTATGATTTACCCACTGCATCATTGTGTCGGATCACCATCTCATAACAGACGTAGCAATCAATAACCAGTATGGATTACAAAGCTTGCTGAACAAAATCGTATCTCGTGCTCTAAGAAGTTTAGGGGCAAGATCATTGACCTCTTTGAGGAGCGTTCTCTAACCCACTTACTCATGAATGATACGTTTTGTGACAGTATGGTGGTTCAATATGATCCAAAACGTACCAATGGCTAGTATTTTACACCAGATATCCTCTATACTAGCCATTGAGACCCATCGATCCCGATGGGTCTCCTGGAAAGGAAATAGTGAGATGTATCGCTATCCACGAACACGAGATTATACCGCTGCTGCAACTTTCATCCTCATTCTCTACTTTCTGGGCTGGTTTCCTGGGTTCATCTTCAATCTCATCAAACTGCTTCTAGCAGCGTGGGAAAAAGATGCTTACGATGACGTACAGGGCTTCGGCTGTCTGGTATGGTTGCTCATCGTGTGTGGCTTCGGCCCAATTGCAGCTCTGGCATTGGGGTATTTTGCTCTTCTGCATTTGTACTAACAAGTAAGAGCAAATAGACAAAATGATGACAAAGTGCGAAGGACGATAAACGCCAGTATCTCTCCTTCGCATCACTGAAGTTTTTCATACAAACTTTTGCTTGTAAAACCTTTAAGTTATTTATAAAGCCTGAAGCATTTTCTCCAATCAATGAAACAGTAAAAAAGAGGTCATGCCTTCATGGAAGCTATCAAAAAGGAAATGATGTGTAGCTTTTATAGTTACGTAGAGATGTTAATTTTTTTGTTTTTGGGACAATAATGATAAAATGGATCGACAGCGCCATGTGCCATTTGTCAAAATGTTTGGATCTTACGCAACCTTGCTGATGAGCAATGTGGTATACTGAGAAGTTGAACATTTTTTCACTTTTGCTGACTTTTTCAAGGACGAAAAGACATCCTATGATCATTTTTCCAGACCTTC
>Ga0137365_10000702_pt1 | contig 23761 bp, 19 predicted proteins | sample SagtaG_9_FD_104799 | JGI IMG/M metagenome (GOLD analysis project Ga0137365, IMG submission 104799) | Vadose zone soil microbial communities from Sagehorn Ranch, Mendocino, California, USA - Sage1_L_40_16 metaG | ecosystem: Environmental > Terrestrial > Soil > Vadose zone | place: USA...
ACGCTTGAGGCGATCACAACGCACGGCCTGTACAACGGCGTCCAGACGATCCGCCAGCTGCTGCCGGCGTGGATCACGAGCTCGTCGGTTCAGCCGGGACCGTGGACCATGCCCGTGGTACAGATCACCGACTACCCACGGTACACATACCGCGGGCTGATGCTCGACATCGCCCGCCACTTCGAGCCGCCGTCCGCTGTGGAGCGGCTCATTGACCAGGCCGCGGCATACAAGATCAACACCTTGCACCTGCACGTGAGCGATGACCAGGGATTCCGAATCGTGATCAATGGCTTTCCCAACCTGACCACGATCGGCGGGCAAGGCTCGGTCGGCACGGGCGGCCGGACCATGGACCCGGGCGGCTACTGGACGCAAGCCGACTACCAGGCCGTTGTTGCCTACGCGGCCGCGCATTTCATCACCGTGGTGCCCGAAGTCGATTCGCCTGGCCACAACAACGCGATCATCATGTCCGAGTACAACGACACAACAAACCCCCTGCTGAACGGCCATCCGCAGGACATAAACTGCGGCGCGAACAATCCGCCCGTGTGGGACTACACCGGGGATGTCGGCTACAGCGCGATGTGTCCGGCCAGCACCAACACCTGGGCCATCATGACTGCGATCATCGACCAGCTCACAGCGATGTCACCGGGGCCCTATTACGACATCGGCGGCGACGAGGTGCCCACGACACTGCTCAGCCAGTCGCAATACGCCGACTTCGTCAACCAGGAAGCCGGAATTATCAACGGCCAGGGCAAGACGGTCATGGGCTGGGCCGACATCGCCGGTCCCGGGACCAACCTCACGGGCCCATCGGTGGCCGAATACTGGAACCCCGCATCCGGATCCACCAGCGGCACCATCACCGCCACCGAAGCCGTGCAGAAGGGCATGAAGATCGTGATGGCGCCCGCCAGCCACACGTACCTGGACCAGAAATACAGGCGCAACGTGCCGCCGACGCTCGGGCTGACCTGGGCATGCACCAAGGGCTGTGACGTCGACCAGTTCTACAACTGGGACCCGGGAAGCTATGTCACCGGGGTCACGGACTCGAACGTGATCGGCGTGGAAGGCGCGACGTGGGGCGAGACTGTGGTCAATCTGAGCGACGTCGACTACATGGTCTTCCCTCGTCTGCCGGCACTCGCCGAGGTCAGTTGGTCGCCCAAGGCAGTGCGGGCCACGGTCCGCAGCCCCGCCTACCGCGACTTCGTTGGCCGGCTGGCGGCACAGGGTGCTCGTCTCATGGCCGAGGGGGTGAACTTCTACCCGTCCACCGAGGTGTCGTGGGGCCTGTCACTCGCCGCGCCCGACCTGATGGCCAACAGCCAGGACCAGGTCAGCGGAACCGTCGCAACGCTCGCAGCGCCCGGCTACGCGCCTAACGCCGTTACGGCGGCGGTCAACTGGGGCGACGGGACCAGCTCAGCCGGAACGGTGACCGGCACCGCGCCCACCGCAACAACGGTCAACAGCCTCTACGCCATCGGTGGCGCGCATACCTACGCGAAACCGGGGCTGTACCAGGCCACGGTGACCGTCAGCGCTTCGGGCGCCGCCTCCGTCACCGCACATTTCACCGTAAACGCGCCGTGACCGCCGTGGCCATGGCCGCTGACGGCAGGTGACCATGACTCGCGGCCTCTTCCATGCCGCTATCGCGATGCTGGTGGCGGGTGCCGTCCTGGCGGCACCCGCCGTCCCGGCCGCCCCCGGCGCGCCGTCGCCACGACTCACCTTTTAGATCCCGAACGGCTGCGCACAGTGGCACGGCATCCGCCAGGTGGCAGAAGCGTGGGCAGGCCAATATGTCACTGCAGCAGGGGCTCGGTCGGTCCCGCGGTCTGAGCGAAGTGGTGGGTGAGAAGCTCGTCGAACTTCTCGGTGTGAAGCGGATGCGAGAAGTAGAACCCCTGCCCCACCTGGCAGCCGAGCATCTTGAGGCCGGCGACCTGGTCCTTGGTCTCCACGCCCTCGGCCACCGCCGATATGCCCATGGCATTGGCCAGGTCGATGACGGCCCGGACGATCGCCGAGTCCACCGGGCTCTCCGCGACGCCCTGTACGAACGTGCGGTCCACCTTCACCTCGTGCACCGGGAACTGCTTGAGGTACGCGAGTGACGAGTGGCCGGTGCCGAAGTCGTCGATCGCCAGGCGCACGCCCAGCCCGTTGAGCCTCTTCATGACCTCGCGAGCGCCGGAAAGGTCTTCCATGACCATGGTCTCGGTGATCTCGAATATGAGCAGCTCCGAGGACAGGCCGGTCGCATCGAGGGCCTCCGCCACCTGCGACAAGAGCCCGCTCTCCTGGAACTGGCGCGGTGAGAGGTTGACGCTGATGGGCAGGTCCACGTCCAAGCGGTCCCGGATCGAGCGCACCTGCCGGCACGCTTTGTCCAGAACGTAACGGCCCAGCGGCAGTATCAGCCCCGTCTCCTCTGCCATCGGGATGAACCTGATGGGGCTGATCAAACCGTTCGTGGGGTGGCGCCACCGCACCAGCGCCTCCGCGCCCACGATGCGCTGCTGGTCAAGGGAGTAGAACGGCTGGTAATGCACCTCGAGTTCATCTCGCTCGAGCCCTTTGCGCAGATCGGCCTCGATTTGGAGCCGCTCGGAGGAGCGGGTTCCCATGGAAGCTTGGTCGAACACCTTGTAGATGCCGCCCCCGCTCTTGGCTTTGGCCTCGTACATCGCCACGTCGGCGTTGCGGAGCACGTCGTCGGCTGTCTTACCTTGCTCTGTAAGGGCGATGCCGACCGAAACACTGGCGACCAACTCGTAGCCGTCGGGCAGCACCATGGGCTGTTCGACGGCGGCGCAGATGCGCCGCGCCGCGGCGATCGCCATGTCCACTCCAGCCACGTCCTCAAGCAGCACCACGAACTCGTCGCCGCCGAAGCGGGCAAGCAGGTCGTGACTCCGCACTACGCCCTTCATCCGGGCCCCGATCGCCACCAGGAACTCGTCGCCGGTCACATGACCAAGGCTGTCGTTAATACCCTTGAAGCGGTCCACATCGACAAAGACCAGAGCGTGGGTCTTGCGGTCGAGCGCTGACCGCCGCAGCGCCTGATCGAGCCGCTCCACGAGCAGCCGGCGGTTCGCCAGGCCGGTGAGGCTGTCGTAGGACGCGTGATGGTGGAGTTCGTCTTCGAACGCTTTGCGTTCGGTGATGTCGCGGAATGCGATCACCGCGCCTGATGGTGTGCCGTCGCTCATGACCGCGGAGGCCGTATACGCGACCGGGATGGTGCCGCCGTTCTTGCCAAGGAACCGGGCGTCGTCCTCTCGGATGGTGCGGCCCGTGCGCATGGCTTCGCGGGCCGGTGCGAGCAGAAAGTCGGGCGCCGTGAGGGCGCCATCGCTCACCGGGTCGTCGATAGTGATATCGAGCGACGGCAGCTCGATCATGTCAGCCGCGGCCCGGTTGACGAAGGTCAGCTTCCCGTCTGCGGCTATGGCGCAGACGCCTTCTCCAATGTTGAGGGTGATCGAGGAGAGCCTCTCACGCTCGACATGGACCTGCTGGTATAGCTCGGCATTGCTGAGCGCCCCGCTGCCCACGGCGGCCAGGGCCCTCAACAGGCCCCGATCGGCGTCGTCGAAAGGCTCATCCCGTCGCCGACCAGACGCCACCAACCACTGCTGCTGATCGGCAACTGTCATAGGCGCCGCCAACTGACCAGGGCCCGGGTCGTCGCGTGTCAGGGTGGCCTCCGGGCTACGAAGCAGCCGCCGTACCGATCCCAAGATCGTCTCGAGCACCGCCTGCTGCCGCAGCCCCCGGTTTGCCTCCAACGTGACCTCGTACAAACCCTCCATCCGGGCGCGGTCATACAGCGCCGCGAACCGGGCGCTGATGAGCCGGCGCTCCACGACCAGTCCCGGGATTGCCAACGCCAGTGCCCACAGATGGGCCTGTATCGCCAATGCCAAAACCATGCCAACCAATGCTCCCGCGCCAGCGAGTGTCACCTGGATCGGAAGATCGTTGGTGAACTCTTCCCAGCTCGTGCCCATCGAAATCACAGCGCCTGCCACGAGAAACGTATTGATGACGAAGTACACCCCCGCCCCGAGCATGACGGCGGCAATCTGGCCTGCGGTCAGGGAATTGGACGGGGGAGCGATACCGCGGCTGACAGCCAATCCGAGGCCAGCCGCGATCAGGACCTGCCCAACGTTGAAGGCCGACTTGGCAAGAGGGCGCCGGCGGACCGCCTGAGCCAAGACGGTTGCCAGCGCAAGGGTCCCCAAGGTGACCAGCGGTGGCACGAGGAGGGCGAGGATCACAAAGAAGCCCTCGTCCATGTTCAAGGCCTCGGATTCGCCTCCCCGGTACACCACGACCGGCCACACCCAGCTCGCCAGGGCAAGAACGCCCATCGCAGCCGCGACGATCCATTGGCTCTCGTGGACGTGCCCCGAAGCCGATTGCCTCCATACGGCGACGAATAAGGTAAACGCACCGCCCGCGACCGAAGCCGCGACGATGGCCCAGGTAGCACGCGGTAGCTTCATAGCTTGACTACCGCGCCGGGGCACGTGTCAGCTCCATGCTGAGTTATTCCAGGCCCGACCGCTCCAGGCAGAGCCGTCCCAAGCAGAGCCGCTCCAGGCAGAGCCGTTCCAGGCGCGACCGCTCCAGGCAGAGCCGTTCCACGCTGCGCCGGTCCAGGCCCAATCGTTCCACGCGCGTCCGTCCCACGCCCAGCCGTTCCAGTCTCCGCCGTTCCACGCCCAGCCGTTCCAGGCCCAGCCATTGGATGGCGTCTGATTCCAGGAGGTCCCCGACCACAGGTTCGTATTCCATGTGTCGACAGGGCGGCTGGGCGACAGCGAGACCGTGGCGCCACGCGAGGTCCGGGTCAGGTTGGCTGCCGACTGGTTGAAGCTCATCGGGCCCGAGGTGGCCGCGGCGTAGGCGTTGAGTGCCCCGTGGCCATCGACGAAGGGGTCGCCGACTGGACCAGGGTCGGTATTGCCGAGCAGGCGGGCCTTTATCTGGTTGGGGGTGAGACCCGGGTTGTCGGCCAGGACCAACGCGGCCGCCCCACTGGTGATAGCCGCGCTGAACGAGGTACCCGAGCCGACGAAGTTCGCCGAGCCGACCCGGGCCGAGGGGTAGTCGTTGTAGATCGTCGAACCCGGCGCGGCCAGGCTCACAACAGACCGGCCCGAGGTGACCAGGTCAGGCTTGACCCAACCGTCGGGCGAGGTGGGCCCGACGCTGCTGAAGTCGTTCATCTCGTCGTCGGTGGTCGACGCCGTGGCCATGTCGTCCAAGGCGCCCGCTGTGATCACCAGCGGGTCGTCGCCGGGGGAAAGGACGGTGCCGTTGAACGGCCCGGCGTTGCCGGTCGAGGCCACCACCACGATTCCCGAGTTCCACACGGCCTCTACGGCCTGGTCCAAGGGGTTGTTGACCGTCGACTGGCTGGGCTGGAACCCCAGGGAGATGTTGAGGACCTTGATGTCGTAGGTGCTCCAGTGATCGACCCCCCACTCCAGGCCGGAGATCAAGGTCCCCAAGTGGGTCGTGCCGTCCGCCCCCGCCACCTTGATCGACACCAGCTTGGCGCCAGGCGCCTCGCCCGAGTACTGCCCGTTCGACGAGGCCCCATTGCCGTCGATCAGACCGGCCACGAAGGTGCCGTGCCCGTAGCTGTCCTGGTAGGGGTTGTTCTCGCTCGTCAGGTCCACCCCACCGACCAGCCGCCCCGAGAAGTCGGGCAGGTTGCCGATACCCGTGTCCAGCACGGCCACGGTGACGCCCTGGCCGGTGTCGCCAGCTGACGCCAACCGGGTAGACCCGGTCTCCTGCAAAAACGCGTCAGAAGGCGTGTGGGGCCCGGTCGACTCCGTCGTGGACTGCACACTCACAGAAACATCAGGAGTCACAATGATTCCCGGCATCGCTGCCAGCACCGGCTCCTCAGCCGTTGGGATCGAAGCGTCGACCCCGTCGATGAGGTGGTACTGCGTCAAAACGGTGCCGCCCACCTCCAGCACCGCCGCGGCCGGGCTCAAAAGCCCGGTCGAGGTGACAATGACCGTCTCGCTCAGACTCGCCGACGCCGCCGGGGCACCAGCCATCGACGCGCCAGCTAACGCGGCGACTACCGCCGCGCCCGCAGCGGCGATCCGGCCCTTCTTCCACCAGACGAGCCGTGCCCGATAGCCGACGCCTGCGCCGTATGAGCCAGTGTTCCGCATCTGGCAGCCCCTCCCCCCTTGGGTGCCTTTGAAGTATCTACCGTACGCCGCGGGGGCCTGGCTATAGGAGGAAACTCCCCAACGCCGGCCCACCTTTGGGGAATAACCGACCGATTAGACCGGCGCCAGTTGTGGCGAAGTAACCCACAGTATCGAGAGTGGGATTCCGTGAAAGTGCGGAGAATGTTGGAATGATGCCAACCTCCTCAGTTGAGCGGTCGCTCAAGCGGTGTGTTACGATGAACTGAGCGATCGCTCAAGACCCACCGGACGCTCGGCGCCTCATGTACGGCGTCGAGGCGGCGCGACGGGCTGGCCGAACGCTCCCATGGGACGGCCGAGCGCTCCCCGTGGGACCAGCAGGGGCGCTCGCATGGGACCGGGCGGGCCGCTCCCATGGGAACGGGGCCGGGTGCGTCATGGGGACGCGAGAGGAGGCACCGTGGACGGCAACGACCTGCCATTGGATCGGCTGAGCCACCGGACACGCCTGGAGGCAGGACTGGCCTTGCTGCCCGCCGCGGCGGCGGCCGCCTGGCTTTCGATCAACGCCTCGTCCTTCGCGGGGGTTTACCTAATATGTGTCCTGCTGATCGCAGTGCCGCTTCTTGCGGCGACGAAGCGCGCTTTCGTCATTCTGTGCTTGATCATCGCGGGAGTCTTCGTTCCGCTATCTATTCTTGGCGTGTTTCTCGGGCTGATCCTGTTCTTTCCTGCCGCGTTAGTGTTGCTAGCCGTCGCGGGTCTCGTGGCGCGCCATCGCCCGGCCAGAGTCTTTGCCCGCATTGTTGCGTGGCTTGTCGTGTCAACTGTTCTCGTCGCGTTCGGTCTGGCGTTTCTCCACCACTTCTTCCCGCCAAGCAACATCATCATCGTGCGGGAGTCCGCGCCGGACCAGAGCTCCGCCCGGCTGTACGGCCTGAGCGACGCGCTCTACAAGGCTGGGTTCGGCGGGCGAGGCGTAGGGGTGTCCACGTGGACCAGCGACCGCCAGCTAGCTGTCGACGTGCCAGCCTCGCTGCCAGAAGGAGACAGGCGGCGCCTGCTTAAATTCGTCCGCGCCCAGCCGGGCGTCGTGACGGCATACTGGTGCGAAGGCACGCAGTGCAACGGCTGACCTCGTCTGAGGCCGCGACGGCGACTTAGGCGCGGCAGCGAGGCGAAGGCTAAGGGGCGGTGATGGCCGGCGACACCCGGGCCAGACTGCTCGAGGGGGCGCTCGAAACGCTGCGGACCAAGGGCATCGCCGGCGCCTCGGCGCGGTCCATCGCCGCCGCCGCCGGGGTGAACCAGGCGCTGGTGTTCTACCACTTCGGCAGCGTGGACGAGTTGCTCGCGGCGGCGGTGCGGCACGGCGCGCAGCAGCGCGTCGCGACGTACCGGGAGCGCCTCGGTGCCGTCACCTCACTGCGCGATCTGCTCGATCTCGGCCGGTCGCTGCATGCGGACGAGCGCGCGGCTGGCAACCTCGCGGTCCTCGCCCAGATGCTGGCCGGCGCGCAGACCGACGCTCGGCTCGGTCCCGCGACCGCCGCCGGGCTCGGCCTGTGGGTCGCGGAGATCGAGACGGTGCTCGACCGAATCCTGGCAAGCGGTCCACTCGCCGAATTCGTGGACCTCGGCGGGCTCGCCCGGGCGATCGCCGCCGCCTTCGTCGGCCTTGAACTCTACGAGGGTGTCGACACCGTAGGCGCAGATCTCGCGATGGGGGCCTTGGAGCAACTCGCCACGCTGACGACGATGCTCGAGGAGGTCGGCCCCGCAGTCGGTAAGACGATCAACCGGCGGGCGCGCAAGGCCGCCCCTCGCTAGGACGGCGCTGTATGGCCAGTCGACGAGATCGACCCTGAGTTTGGGCGAGGGCTGAGGGCTTGCGTCATTGTTCGTCAGCCTGTCACCGTGCCGCCCGTTTCGGCTTCCAGGGCGGCGACGGCGATGGCGGGCCTGGCCGCGGTGCGGCCTCGCCGCCGGTTACGCCGCTCGAGTTCGGTGGCGATCCAGCCGAGCGCGAGATTGATCGGGATATAGACACAGGCGATGACGATGGCCGCAGGGATGGCGTTGGTGTAGAGATTCTGCAGGATCGACACATTGGACGTGAGGTTGTCGTAGGCGATGATCGTCCCGAGTGCCGTGTCCTTGAGCAAGACGACGAGCTGGCTCACAATGGCCGGCATCATCGCTGTGATCGCCTGGGGCACGAGGATCAGCCTCATGAGCTGGCCCTTGCGCAGGCCAAGCGCGTAACCGGCCTCGGATTGCCCTTTCGGTATCGCGTTGATCCCGGCACGCACGACCTCGGCGAGCACCGAACCGTTGTACATCGTCAAGCCGAAGACGACGGCCTGCAGCGCCGTCGGGTTCCAGGTGAAGTTGGTGAGGGCGCCGGGCGCGTAGGAGGCGAAGAAGATCAGCAACAGCAGCGGGATCGCGCGGAACAACTCGACGACCGTCCCGGCGGGTGCCCTGATCCACCAGTGATTGGAAATCCGGCCGATGCCGAAGATGATCCCGAAGGCCAGGGCGAGGACCGCGGCGATCGCGGCGGCCTTCAAGGTCCCTTCCACACCCGGGATGATGTGCCTGGTCCAGATGTCGGCCTGCAGGAACGGCTTCCACTTCTGCGCCGCCCACTGGTTCTTCTGGCCGAGCTTCCACACGACCAGGGCGGCGACGGCTGCGAAGGCGGCCGTGAACGCCACTGTGAGCAGGCGATTGCGCCGCCGGGCGCGCGGCCCGGGCACGTCGTACAGAACCGTCGGCTGGCTCATCGCGCCGCCGGCCAGCGCTTAGCCATCCAGCCGAAGATCAGGCCCGTCGGGAGGGTGAGCACGATGAAGAACAGGGCATACCCCGCGAAGATCGGGATCACGATATCGCCGTGGCTTTGGAGTTGGTTGCGCATCGTGTAGAAGGCCTCGGGAACGCCGATCGCGGCGGCGATCGTGGTGTTTTTGATCAGGGCGATGAGTACGCTGCCGAGGGGCCCGATGACCGCGCGGAATGCCTGCGGCAGCACGATCATCCGCATTGTCTGGACGAAGCTCAGCCCGATGGAGCGTGCCGCTTCGGCCTGGCCGAGCGGAACGGTGTTGATCCCGGACCGCAGCACCTCACAGACAAACGCCGAGGTGTAGGCGACCAGGCCCAGCACGGCGAGCCAAAAGTAGTTCGTCGTCTGCACGGTGGCGATGGTCATGATCGAGCCAAGGCCCAGCCCGCAGAACACGATGATGAGCGTGAGCGGCGTGTTGCGCAGCGTGTTGACGTAGAAGGTGCCGATCGCCCGCAGGATAGGCAGCGGCGCCACCCGCATCGCGGCGAGCACGGTGCCGACGACGAGCGACCCTACGGCGCTGAGCGCCGACACCTTCACCGTCATCCAGAAAGCCAGCAGGATCGTATGACCCTCGCTGTGCAGGAAATTGGTCATCGCGTTGTCCATCGGTCCTGGCAGGCGCAAGGTCGAGCGGCCGGGCTCTGGGAAGGGCAGCGCCCGGCCGCTCGCCCTGCGCTCATGCGGTGGGGCCAGAGCCGTTCATTGCGTGAACGGGATGTTGAAGTCGCCGATGGTGGGCGGCGTGCCGGCCGGCACCTGGGGCAGTTCCTTGGTTAGCGCGCTCTTCCAGCTGCCGCCGTTGAACATGTCCCGCAACGCCTTGTTCACGGCGTTGACGCCCTTCTTGTCGCCCTTCTTGAGGCCAATGCCGTAGATCTCGTTGCTGAAGAAGGTGCCGACAACTTTGAGCTTGCCTTGGTTCTGGGGCTGGGCGGCGAAGCCGGCGAGGATCGTGTTGTCGGTCGTGACGGCTTCGACCTGCCCGCCGAGGAGCTGGTTGACACAATCGCCGTAGCCGGGAAGCCGGATCAGGTTGACCTTGGATCCGTACAAAGACTGGATCCTGTCGCCCGACGCGGAGCCCTGACCCGAGCAGACCTTCTTGCCCTTGAGGTCCCCCGGCTTTTTGATGCTGTTGTCGTTCGCCCGGACGAGAATGTCCTGGTGGGCGATGTAGTAGGGGCCAGCGAAGCTGACGATCTTCTGCCGTTCCGGGGTGACCGAGTATGTCGCCACGACCATGTCCACCTTCCGCTGCTGCAAGAAGGCCTCGCGGTTGGCCGACAGCGTGGCGACGAACTTGATCTTCGTGGCACCGAGCTTCCTCGCGACGTAGTTGGCTACGTCGACGTCGAACCCGGTGTATTGCCCGGCGGCGTTTTGCAGCCCGAGACCGGGCTGGTCGGGTTTGACGCCGATGGTCAGTGTCTTGTCGTTCTTGGCCTTGTCGACGATGGAGTGGCCACCGCCGCTGCTTCCGCCGCACGCCGACATGCCCGCGCCGAGCATGGCTGACGCGGCAATGACGACGGCGGCCCTGCGTATCAGGTGCATTCCCGTTTCGCTCCTCTAGGTCTGATGGCGAGCCGTGGTTCCTTACCTCCGATGGCAAGCCGCGGCTCTGCCGGTCAATGCGTAAGGATCTTGGAAAGGAACTCCCGTGCCCGATCGGTGCGCGGCTGAGTGAAGAACTCGCCAGGGGTGTTTTCTTCGACGATCCGGCCATCGGCCATGAAGGCGACCCGATTGGCCGCGTTGCGCGCGAAACCCATCTCGTGCGTGACCACGATCATCGTCATTCCTTCGCTTGCCAAGCTGGTCATGACGTCCAGCACCTCCTTGACCATCTCCGGGTCAAGTGCAGAGGTCGGCTCGTCGAAGAGCATGAGCTTGGGCCGCATCGCCAGGGCGCGGGCGATGGCGGCACGCTGCTGCTGGCCGCCGGACAGCTGCGCCGGGTACTTGTGCGCCTGACTTTCGATACCGACCCGCTTGAGCAGATCCATGGCCCGCGCGTCAGCCTCCGCTCTGGCTGTCCTACGCACGTTGACCGGCCCGAGCGTGACGTTTTGCAAGATCGTCTTATGCGCGAAAAGGTTGAACGACTGAAACACCATGCCCACGTCGGCGCGATGCCTCGCCAGCTCGCGGCCCTCCACAGGAACCGGTTTGCCGTCGAAGAGGATGGTTCCCGAGTCGATCGGCTCAAGCCGGTTGACGGTTCGGCACAGGGTCGACTTCCCGCCGCCCGACGGCCCGATGATGACCAGGACTTCGCCCCGGCGGAGAGTCAGGTTGATGTCGTGGAGAACCTGCAGATCCCCGAAACGTTTGTTGACATTCTCGAGCACAACGAGCGACTGCGCGCCCCCCGGTTCTAGGTTCCGGGGCGTCGTGGCGCTGTCCGTCATGCCCCAAAATTATGTCACGGAGGACAGGTGACCGGGCGAAAGTGGTACCGATCCGATCACGTTGCGTGTCAGCGGATGGCGGGCGGCGGATGGCGGGCGGCGGGGGTCCGGCCGTGGCGCATCCGCGGCAGCCGTTATGGCTGTGCTGGCCCGGGGCCGACCCCCCGGAACCCCCCGTATGCGCCGCGAGCGGCGCGCCACGCCGCAGCCGTTATGGATAAATGTGCCGAATGGCTGCCGCTGTGTGCCCCCGGCCAGCAGGTGGCACGGCCTGCCGCGAGGATCACCGCGGTCGCGCGGCGGCGCGAGCCGGCCGCTTGGTCCCGCCCGCTGCCACCCGCGGCCGGCCGAAGCGATAAGGTCGGGCAAGCAGGACACGGCGGTTGCCACATGGGCCGAGCGCTGAAGGCCCAGGTTCCTGCGCGGATGGCTATCCCGCGAGCAGGCGGCGGATGAAGGCTCTGGTCAAGGATCGGCCTGAACCCGGGCTGGTGTTGGAGGACGTGCCGATCCCCACGCTCGGCAGAAACGACGTGCTCATTCGGGTGCTCAGAACCGGCGTATGCGGTACCGACCTGCATATTTACCAGTGGGATAGCTGGGCGCAGGCCAACGTGGGTGTTCCTCTGGTCATCGGTCACGAGTTCGTCGGCGAAGTCGCCGACGTCGGATCGGAGGTAGACCACCCGCGAAGAGGCGATCTTGTCAGTGGCGAGGGTCATCTCGTGTGTGGACGCTGCCGTAACTGCATGGCTGGGCGGCGGGTCCAGTGCGCGCACACCAAAGGCGTGGGCGTCAACCACCCAGGGGCCTTCGCCGAGTTCGTGGCGCTGCCCGCCACGAATGTGTGGCGGCACGCGCCGGACATCGACCTCGACATCGCGGCCATATTCGACCCTTTCGGCAACGCGGTGCACACGGTCCTGACGTTTCCCATCCTTGGCGAGGACGTTCTCATCACAGGCGCCGGCCCGATCGGCCTGATGGCGGCGATCGTGGCCAGGCACGCCGCGGCACGTTATGTCGTCGTCACCGACGTGTCGCCATACCGGCTCGACCTGGCCCGCAGGATTGGCGTGACGCTGGCGGCGGACCTCACACACACCGCGATGGCCGACGCCATGCGCCAGCTGGGCATGCGCGAGGGCTTCGACGTCGGGCTGGAAATGTCGGGCAAGCCGGCCGCGCTGCGGGACATGCTGGCCAGCATGACCCATGGCGGCAAGATCGCCGTGCTCGGGCTGCCGACCGAGGAGTTCGGGATCGACTGGGCACACCTCGTGACCAACATGATCACGATCAAGGGCATCTACGGCCGCCAGATGTTCGAGACCTGGTATGAGATGTCGGTGCTCATCCAGTCTGGCCTCGATATCTCCCCGGTCATCACGCACCGGTTCGACGCCGCCGATTTCGAGCGGGCCTTCGCCACGGTGCGCAGCGCACAATGCGGCAAGGTGGTCCTCACCTGGGCGCAGAGGTGAACGACGATCGCGAAAGGGTCCGGCACGTGTTTGCCAGTGTCCAGCAGGAGATCCGTACCGAGCTCGACAAGATCCGCTCGGACGGTCTGTTCAAGGCCGAGCGCGTCATCGTCAGCCCGCAAGGCTCGAGCATCCGCGTCGAGGACGGCGCCGAGGTCCTCAACCTGTGCGCCAACAACTACCTTGGCCTGGCCGACGACCCGCGCGTTGTCGCCGCCGCGAAGCAGGCCCTGGACCGTTGGGGATATGGCCTGGCCAGCGTCAGGTTCATCTGCGGCACCCAGGACGTGCACAAGCAGCTCGAACGGCGCGTCTCGAGCTTCCTCGGCACGGATGCCACGATCTTGTACTCCTCGTGCTTCGACGCCAACGCGGGGCTGTTCGAGACGCTACTCGACGGGCAGGACGCGGTCATCAGCGACGAGCTGAACCATGCCTCCATCATCGACGGCATCAGGCTGAGCAAGGCCCGCCGGCTGCGATACCGCAACCGCGACATGGGCGACCTCGAAGCCCAGCTTCGGGCCAGCGCGGACGCCCGGCGCCGGCTCATCGCCACCGATGGCGTGTTCTCCATGGACGGCTATCTCGCGCCGCTCGACCAGATTTGCGAGCTGGCCGATCGCTACCAGGCGATGGTCATGGTCGACGACTCGCACGCGGTCGGGTTCGTCGGCGCCCGCGGCCGCGGCACACCCGAACTGCACGGCGTCTCAAACCGGGTCGACATGGTGACCGGAACGCTCGGCAAGGCGCTCGGCGGCGCGAGCGGCGGCTACACCAGTGGCCGCAAGGAGATCATTGACCTGCTGCGGCAGCGGTCGAGGCCGTATCTGTTCTCCAATTCTGTGGCGCCCGCCGTGGTGGGCGCCTCGCTGAAGGTCATCGACCTGCTCGAAGGCGGCGACGATCTACGGGCGCGCTTGCGCGACAATACTCTGTGGTTCCGTGAACAGATGACTGGCCTCGGCTTCGACATCCTGCCGGGCGACCACCCGATCGTGCCCGTGATGATCGGTGACGCGGCGCGCGCGGCCGAGATGGCCGACCTGCTGCTCCGCAAGGGCATCTATGTGATCGGATTCAGCTATCCCGTTGTCCCGGTAGGCAAGGCGCGGATAAGGACGCAGGTGTCCGCCGCACACACCCGCGACGATCTGGCCGCGGCGGTGGCCGCGTTCGCGACGGCCCGCGACGAGATGAGCTGAGCGGTCACTGGATTACGCGGATGGCGCATTTCGGCCCGGGTGCGTTTGCGAGCCGCTGGTCGGCTGTCCACAACTCGCAGTTCAGGATTTCGGCGAGCGCCGGGGTCGCCTTTCGCGCGGCCGCTGATCGCGTAGCCGATCACCCGCCCCGCCGCGCCGACCGCCAGCGACCACAGCTCGCCGGGCAGTTCCGGGCGCAGCGGCGACAGCCTGCCCGGCGCCCCGCGGCGCTCAGCCGGACCCGGTAGAGCCGGGCGGCTGCCGCGGCGCGCGACCGTGCTGCCCGGTGCAACGCCAGACGTCGCGGCAAAGGTTGCCGCAGGTCTTGCCGCGCGTAGGATTGCGCTGGCCGGCCCGGCCGGGGAAGGAGAACGGATGCCCGCGTATGTGATCGCCGACATCGATGTCCACGACCCAGCGGCCTACCGGGAGTACACCGCGCTCGTGCCGGGGACGCTCGAGCCGTTCCACGGACGCTTCCTTGTCCGCGGCGGAGACCACGAATCGCTGGAGGGGGACTGGCAGCCGCGGCGGCTCGTCGTCATTGAGTTTCCGAGCGCCGACCACGCTCGGCGGTGGTACGCATCCGGGGACTACGTCGCGGCGATGGCGATCCGCCACCGCGCTTCCACGGGCCACATCGTCCTGGTTGAGGGAGCGGTCTAGGGCGTCGCGACGTGAGGCGTTCGTGGTTCGCGCGCCCGGTGCCACGATCAGTGCGGCGGAGCTGGTCACCTGGTGCAAGCAGAACATGGCGGCCTACAAGTACTACCAGCGCCAAATGACCGGAATGAGGTTCGATGGCCTCAATGTCCTTGGCCATTATGGTGGTGGTGACGTCGGCTGGGCGGCCGCCTCGCCATCGGCGAGAGGACCAGCGGCGAGCACCGTGAGCGAGGGGGACCAGCGATGGCCGCCGTGTGGATGGTGTTCCGCAGCGAGGTACGCCGCCGGTGGCGTGCCTGGCTCGCGCTCGCCCTGCTCGTAGGCCTGTTCGGGGCCATCGTCCTCGCCGCCGTGGCGGGAGCGCGCCGGACCGACTCCGCGTACCCCCGGCTGCTCGGCTGGAGCAAGGCGCCCAACCTCCTGGTCTTCTTCAACACCGCCAACGCTGCGACCTTCGCTCAGACCCCGCCCGCGACGCTGGCTGGGTTGCCGCAGGTTCTCCAATCCGCCACCATCACGTTCTTCATCGTCGCGTACCCAGCCGACGTCAACCTGATCGCGCCGGACACCACCGCGGTTCCCGCGAGCTTCTGGCATCGCAAGATCCTGGCAGGCCGCCTGCCGGACCCGGGCCGGGCCGACGAGGTCGGCATCTCGTTCCCACTCGCCCAGTCGCATCACCTGAAACCCGGAGACATGCTGCGCATCCGGCTACTGACAGCTGACGGGAAGGTGAAGCCGCAGGCGTTGCGTGTCGTGGGCATCGACGCCGCACCCGCCGAGTTCCCCCCGCAGGCAGGAACCGGCGTCCACATCGCCTGGGCGACCCCGGCTTTCCACCGGCAGCACAAGACCGGGCTCGACGGCGGCCAGGGCCTGGCCATGCGGCTGCGCCACGGGATTGGCGACCTGGCAGCGGTAGACGGCGAGCTGACCCGCCTGTCGCATGGCAAGGTCACCCAGCAATATCCGCTCTCCGAGCAGGCGGTCAACACGCAGCGTTCCATCCACCTGCAGGCGCTGGCCATGTGGCTGCTGGCCGGACTCCTTGCGCTCATTGGCGTGCTGATCACGGTCCAACTGCTGGCCCGGCTGAGTTTCATCGAATCCACGGACAACGCGACGATGCGAGCCCTCGGCATGGGCAGAGGCCAGTTGCTTGCCGCCGGCCTTGGCCGCGCGGCCGCAATCGGCGCGTGCGGCGCCGCGATTGCCGTCACCCTCGCCGTCGCTGCCTCACCGTTGCTGCCGGTAGGCCTTGCCCGCATCGCCGAGCCACATCCGGGAATCGACGCCGATGGGTTGGTCCTGATCCTTGGCGCGGCGGGCGTCGTCCTGGCCACATGTGCCTGCTCCGCGTGGCCCGCCTGGCGGGCAGCCAGCCGTGTCAGCGTCACCGACACCGCGCCCGTGCGGACCAGCCGCCCAGCTCTGTCGGCCGCCGCGGCCCGCATAAGCTCGGTCCCAGCGGCCATGGGCATCCGGCTGGCCTGGCAGCGGGGCGCGGGCCGCACCGCGCTTCCTGTGCGCAGCACGATCGCGGGCGCGGTCGTTGGGATAGCCGCGCTGACCGCGGCGGTCGTGTTCTCCGCGAGTCTCGGCTACCTGCTCGCCACACCGCGTTTGTACGGCGTGACGTGGGACGAGCACGTGACCACCCTGTCGTCCGGCGGCGACATCGCACCCGCCGCCGCAGCGGCCGCCCGCGATCCACGGGTGGCCGCATGGTGGATGGGCTACGCGGGCGTGCCGCTGCGGATACGCGGCGTCCGCATTGAGGCGCTCGCCACCGGCCAGAACCGCGGCGGCATTGTCACGCCTGTGCGCCTACAGGGCCGACTGCCCGAGCGCGCAGGCGAGATTACCCTCGGGAAGCAGACGCTCGCAGCTGTGCACGCGGCGATAGGCGACACCATCAGCGCGTCGGTGACCGGCTCGCGCCCGGCGCGGCTCACGATCGTCGGCACAGCCGTCTTCCCGACCCTGGACGACGCGCTCCAGCTCGGCACCGGCGCCGCCCTCACCTTCGCTGGCCTCCGGGCCATGGTGCCCGCCGACGTTGCCACCCCGCCATTCGACACGCTCCTCGTCCGGACGCGGCCAGGAGCAGGCTCAGACACGCTCGGCAGCGAACTGGCCCGCAGTGGCTCATTCGCGGTGCAGCCTCCGGCCACGCCGACCGACCTGGTGAACTTCGGCCGGGTACAGAACCTGCCCATGCTCTTCGGCGCGGCGCTCAGTGTGCTGGCGCTGGCGACCATCGCCCACCTCCTCATCACGTCGGTCCGGCGGCGCCGCAGAGACCTGGCTATTCTGCGCATCCTTGGCTTCACCCGCGGCCAGGTGCGGCGCACCGTCGCCTGGCAGGCGGGCGCGCTCACCGGATCCGCCCTCGCCATCGGCATCCCGTTGGGGATCATCTGCGGCGGCACGGCGTGGCGGCTTTACGCCGACCCGCTCGGCATAATTCCTGTGGTGCGGATGCCGGACCTGCTTCTCGCGGCGATGGCGCCGGCAGCGCTCGCGGTGGCCGTCGCAGTCGCTGCCCTCCCGGGCGAAGCCGCCGCACGGGCGCAGCCAGCCCAGGTGCTAAGGAGTGAATAATCCACCGTCTCGCTCGCGTGTCGTCCGCCGGCCGGGACGGCGTCAGTAGGAAGATGCCCCTGTGGCGAACGCACAAATGACGCAACGCGTGGCGAGGGGCGTGTGAGCAGGGACAGCCGGCTGCGGCGGCGGGCGAAGGAGAAACGCCGTGCCAACGAGCGCGCGCGGCAGCACAGCGCTCGACAGCACGGCGCTCCAGGCCACCGGCGGCCCACAGCGGACCAGGGTGCCTACGGCGACGCGCTCGCGGCGCTGGCCGGGCAACTGGCGACGGAGGCGGTGCATGCCCGGTTCCACAATGACACCGTCGTGTTCCAGGGCTGCGCAGCCCAGCTCGCCGAGGCGGTCGAATCCCCGGGCTGGCAGCGGATTGTGGACGAGACGCTGTCCCGCTGCCTGCAGGGCGCGGTCACCACGGCATGGCGGCAGGGCTGGCAGCCTGCCGAGCTTGTGCGCCATGTCCGGCGAGCGCTCGATGACAGGCACGCCGGGATGGCGGCCGATGCCGTCGCCGCCGAGTTGCGCAGCTATGCGGCTGCCACTGTGGATGAACGGTGGGCACAGCAGCTCAGCGCACTCGGAGCGAACGTGTGGTGGGGGTCGGACGGCTATCTGGAGCGGTGGCGCAATCGCGCGGGGATGGGCAGGACACCCGCGATCACCTGCGCTTTAGAGGTGCTCTATGTGCTGTCTACGCTGCCCGAACTCGCCCAGCTCTGCCCACCGCCAGGCGCGGCTCGGCGTGGCGCGCTGGCCCCCTCCCGCGGCCGCGAGCAGCCCGCCGACCGGCGAATGTTGGCACGGGTAAGGGCACTGCTTGCCAAGGCCGAGTCCACCGAGTTCGCAGCCGAGGCGGAGGCGCTGACCGCACGCGCTCAGGAACTGATGGCCCGGCACAGCATCGACTACGCGATGCTGGCCGCCACGTCGGGCGGTTCCGACGCCCCGTCCGGGCGGCGCGTGTTCGTTGACAACCCCTACGAAGCGCCCAAGGCGGTGCTCCTGGACGTGGTGGCGGCGGCGAACCGGTCCCGGGCGATCTGGCACCGCAACGTGGGCCTGTGTACGGTGCTGGGATTCCCCGGCGACCTGGACGCGGTCGAGCTTCTTTTCACCTCACTGCTCGTACAGGCCACCACCGCTATGGTGCGGGCAGGCACCCGGCGCGATCCATACGGGCGGTCGCGCACCCGCTCGTTCCGGCAGTCGTTCCTGACCTCGTACGCGCAGCGGATCGGGGAGCGCCTCGCCGAGGCCACCGGCACCGCACAGCGGCAGGCGGCCGCGGAGCCAGCAGGCATGGACCTGCTGCCCGTGCTCGCCGCCCGTAGCCGTGCGGTGGACGACGCGGTGGCCGCCATGTTCGCCGGACGGACACGAAGCGTGGTGACATCTGCCCGTGACCACGAAGGATGGCTACGCGGGCGGGCCGCCGCCGACCTAGCCACCCTCCACCGGCGCAACGAAGTCGCAGCAACGTCGGCATGAGACCGATCAGGTCGTCGGTGCGCGCTCGGGCCCGGCGGATTCGGCGGCGTCATGCAGGTCCAGATAGGCATTGATCCGCAGCTTTGTACTCCAGGATGTCGTCACTGGCCATTTTTTCGGGGGCCGGAGCAACACTCAGGCGTACAAAGTTGTCAGAGCGGGCCTCGACGGAAGCGGCGCGGTCAGTGCCGGGCACGTCCGCCCGACGGGCGCGCCGCAGACTGGCGGGGCCGACATGGGCATGCCGCGAGCGCTGGCGTGCCAGTGGGCAGCAGCCGTTATGGACAATGAATTGGATCTTTATCCCGAACGGCTGACGTGGCCTGTCACGCACCTACCGCAGACGCCCGTCCGTGCCGTTTGGCGAGCGCGGCACGGGCGCCTGGCCGCAGCGTTGTGTGAGCGCACGTGTGCGATGCGTGATACTGATGTGAGAGGATGGAACCGACCGCCATGCGAGGGTGAGGGCGGTGGGGGAGTTCGCGGATCACTTGTTCGTTTCGCTGTTCGAGGCAGCGCCGGACGCTGTGGTGTGTTTTGCCGGGGATGGCCGGATCGCGCTCGTGAACGCCCAGGCCGAGCGGCTGTTCGGCTACGCGCGCGATGAGCTGGCCGGCCATCACGTCGAGATGCTGGTCCCTGACGCGGTCAAGGCGGCCCCCCCGGCGCACCGGGCCAGGTATGTGGCCGACCCGGCGCACCGGGCCAGGCATGTGGCCGCGCCCCGGCCGACCTCGGTTGGCGCCGGTATTGAACTGGTCGGGCACCGCCGCGACGGCAGCACCTTCCCCGCGGAGGTCTCGTTGTCGGCTGTCGACAGCGGCGATGAGATCCTGGTCATGGCCGTCGTGCGGGATGAGACCGAGCGGCGGCATGCCGCCGAGACAATGGCCCGGCTCGCCTCGATTATCCAGTCCTCGCACGCCGCAGTGATCAGCGAGACCCTCGGTCGGGTGGTCACAATATGGAACCCCGGAGCTGAGCGGCTTTATGGGTACTCCTCGGACGAGATAATCGGCCGTCATATCGACGTGCTCATCCCCGCCGAGCTTCGGGTGGGCGAACACGAGAGGCGGGCCGCCATCACCCGGGGTGAGCGGGTGGAGATTTACCTGACCGAACGGCTGCGCAAGGACGGGACCACGGTCGCGGTATCGGTCACGCTGTCGCCCGTCACCGACAGCAGCGGGGCGATCGTCGGAGTGTCGACGGGGTCGTGGGACGTTACCGGCCAGCAGAGGGCAGATGCCCGGCTGCGCCGGCTGCTTGAGGCGGCGCCGGACGCGGTGGTATGTGTGGCTGGCGATGGCCGGATCGCGCTGGTGAACGCACAGGCCGAGCGGCTGTTTGGCTACCGGCGCGAGGAACTGGCGGGCCAGCCCGTGGAAATACTGGTCCCCGACGCGGTCAGGGCGGCGCACCCGGCGCACCGGGCCGCCTACGTTGCCGACCCCCGGCTGCGGCCGATGGGCATTGGGGTGGAGCTGGCTGGCCGCCGCCGTGACGGCAGCACCTTCCCCGCGGAGATCTCGCTGTCATCCATCGACGCCGACGAAGGCGTTCTCGTCATGGCCGCCGTCCGCAATGTGACCGAGCGGCTGGAGCTGCAAGCCGAGCGGGAACGGCTGAGGAAACCAGGCCGAGCGGGACCCGGCTGGAACGCCAGCTTCATCAGTCGCAGCGGCTGGAAAGCCTGGGTCAGCTGGCCGGCGGGGTCGCCCACGATTTCAACAACCTGCTGGCCGTCATCTCCAACTACGCCGCGTTCGTCAAAGAGGCCGTGGCTCAGGAAGCCCCGGCGATCGAGTGGGAAGCGGTGCGCGCCGACATCGAGCAGGTCCTCGTCAACATGGCGGTCAACGCCCGCGACGCCATGCCAGGTGGCGGGAAGCTGATAATCGAGACCGCCGACACCAATGTCGATGAGGCCTACGCGGCCAGCCGCCCAGGCCTGGCACCCGGCCAGTATGCCAGCTTGAAGATCAGCGACACCGGCACCGGGATCCCCGCTGACATCCTGGACCGGGTGTTCGAGCCGTTCTTCACCACCAAACCCAAGGGCGCAGGCTCGGGCCTGGGCCTGGCCACCGCGTACGGGATAGTCACCCAAGCCGACGGGCACCTGAAGATCTACTCCGAACCCGGCATCGGCACGACCCTCACCATCCTGCTGCCCGCCACCAGACAGCCCGCCCGCTCCGCACCTGCGCCGCAGCAGGCGCCCCGTGGCGGCGGCGAGACCGTGCTCGTCGTCGAGGACGAAGCCGCCATGCGGGAAGTCACCAGGCGGATCCTGGCCCGCAACGGCTACCAGGTCATCACCGCCACCGGTGGCCACGAAGCCATCGAGGCCGCAGCCAGCCATCCCGGCATCGACATCTTGCTCACCGACGTGATCATGCCCCGGATGCTCGGCAAAGAGGCCGCCGAGCGGATCCGCGCCGTCCAGCCAGCCGTGAAAGTTCTGTTCATGTCCGGCTACACCCAGGGCGTCCTGGGCACCAAGGGCGTCCTCGAAGCAGGCGTCCACCTCATCGAGAAACCATTCACCCAAACATCCCTGCTCGCAAAGCTCCGCGAGGTCCTCTCCATCGACCACCACGCGCCCACGGCACCGGCAGGCGACGGAGAGGACAGCGGCTGACAGGCTGCGCTATCCGGCCTTCGGCTCGCGGGACTTGTACGGCGGGGCGACGATGACGATCAGCGTCAGATCCTCGCGGATGTCGGTCCATTGATGTTTCTCACGGGCCGGCACGAACAACACCGAGCCGGGGCCTGCCTCGGCGCTTCCTGAGTCGGTGACCAGGGTGGCACGGCCCGTCTGCACCACGTAGATCTCATCCTCGTAATGCGGGCGCTGATCATCCAGACCGCCCGCGGGGATCGAATAGGTGCCCATGCTCAGGTCGTTGCTGACCAAGTGCTCGATCCAGTGGTTAGGCTCGCCGTCCTTGGCCGGAGTGTGGATTCCGGCGCCCTCGATGAGCTGCATGGAGATCTGGTCCTCTCGTTAGCGTGGGTTCAGTTCTGCGGCGGCGGGGCGCTCGCTTTCGCGGCGGCGCCCTCGGTCGGGCGCGGCTCCTCGATGACCGACACGCCGGTCGCCGCGGCCGGCCCGAACCGCTGCCAGTGTTCATGCAGCCGAATGCGGCCATCGGCCAGCGCGGTCGGGATGCTGGTACAGCGGCCCGCCACCACCTGGCGGTCGCTCAGCAGCTGGCAGTACGCCAGGTGCAGCACACCATCGGCGTCGCAGCTGCCGACCAGGGTTCCGCGGACCACCCGGCCGCCGGCGAACTCGGCCCAGACGACGTCGCCCTCCTGGTGGTAGTGACCGACCGGCCCCTCGCCGCCGGCGTCAAGGGTCTCCTGCGCGGCAGAGCGGAATACTCGGCCATCGTAATTGATCACGATGCTCCCAAGTCAGTTTCCTCGCGTGCCTTTGGCGCGCGCCGCGGGCCGTATCGTGATTTCCGAGCAGGCGCCGGGGCGGGCACACCTGCTAATCCCACATCGTGGTCCCGTATTCGTCTGCGAACTCGAACACCGACCGGCCGAAAAGCGAGTTAATGATGATCGCGCTGCGCATGGGGAGCAGGCTCAGGTTGGCGTCTGGGAGACCATGCACGTACCGTGCGCGGTTCTGGACGAAGATCTTATGGCTGTCCTGGCCTTTCCAGCGTAGCGAGTAATCCTCCTCCACAATCGGGCTGCCCCTCTCGTCGGAGTCGACCATCTCGCGCAAGCGGTCATCGAACGGCAGCGGCGCGGGTCGCCGGCCCACCGCCACGACGACAAACCGGACGTCGTGGTGTTCGGTGCCATGCGGCCCGCGGGCACTGAGCCGCACGCCCGTGCCGTGGCGCTCGCCACCGACAACCCATCGGCCAGGCAGCAAGGTGATCGGCGCCTGACCGGTGCGCAGCAGATCCTCGTAGTTGTCCTGAAACAGCGCGCGCAGCGTGCCCGCCGAGATTCCGTCGCTGGTCAGGACCTGCTCCTTGACCAGCTCGCGCTTGCGCTCGACCGGCAAGCGGTTCAGGAACGCGGCGTAGCTTGGCCGGTACATCTCGTTTGCCGACGGTGAATCGTCGAGCGGCGCGAACCAGGGGCGCCTGCCAAACCACCGGATGTCAGAGAAACCGCGCCTGCGCAGCTCAAGCACGCATTCCGCGCCGGTCTGGCCGCCTCCCGCCACCGCGATCCTGTCGTCTAACTGCAGATCCAGCTGCTCGACCCGCGCCGTCATCTCATCGGCGACAGCGACACGGTCGGCGTCCAGGTCTGCGAGGCCAGGCAGAACCCGCGCGCTGCTGCCGATCGCCACCACGAGGTGATCGCCGTGGCTGACCAGCTCGCCGCCGCGGTACAGGCAGAACCCCTCATCAAAGCAGACCTTGTCGATCCGCCTGCCGAAGTGGACGTTAGCGAGCTGGCCGGCGGCCCACTCCAGGTAGCGGATGTACTCCAGCCGCGGGATGTCGGAGTACTGCGCGCTCAGGAATGTGAACGCGCGCTTGGTGCGGACGAGGTAGCTCAGGAACGACAGCCGGTGCGATGGATCGACCAACGACACCAGGTCCTTGAGCCATCCGGTCTGCATCCTGACACCGGGAAACGACAGACCGCCATGCCAGGCCGGTTCGGGCTGCGCCTCGTACAGCGCGATGCGGTCGGGCGTCACCGCTTCGAACAGCGCGGCCAGGCTCAGGTTCGCCGGGCCCGCGCCCACGCCGACGGTATGGAAGTGTGGGGCATCGTGGCCGGTCATCGCGATGTCTCCGTTTCCTCACCCGTCAGCTCGGTCTCCTCACCCGTCAGC
>Ga0137365_10000708_pt1 | contig 23722 bp, 23 predicted proteins | sample SagtaG_9_FD_104799 | JGI IMG/M metagenome (GOLD analysis project Ga0137365, IMG submission 104799) | Vadose zone soil microbial communities from Sagehorn Ranch, Mendocino, California, USA - Sage1_L_40_16 metaG | ecosystem: Environmental > Terrestrial > Soil > Vadose zone | place: USA...
AGGATGAAAAATGTAGTAGTATTGCCTCATATCGGCAGTGACACACTTTTGACTCGGACAAGAATGGCTGAAGTAGCAGCCAAAAATTTACTAAACATCTTGAATCAAAAAAGCGCAATTTACATTGCAAATAAGTAATCACCATCAAGGCTATTTTTGATTACTCGAAATAGTCATCAAAATGAGATTATCGGAGTCCTATAAGATATATGTCCATAATACCACAATCCCTTTTGAGAATAAGCTAAAGGTTGATAACTATTAAGAATCTTGTCAAGAAGTATGAGAATTTAACCGTCCTTAATCATGTTAACCTTGAGGTGTATGATAATGAGATATTTGGTCTTCTTGGGCCCAATGGTGCAGGAAAGACAACACTAATTCATATTCTTGCCACATTGATCAAACCCACTTCAGGGACTGCGATAATAAATGGATATGACATAACAAACAAGCCTTCAAAGGTAAGATCTAGTATAGGTATTGTATTTCAAGCACCGAGTAGCGATGATATGCTTACAGGTTATGAAAATTTAAAGCTACACTCACTTCTATATGGAGTATCTAGAGAAACTAGGGAAAGGAGGATATCTGAAGTATTAGAATTAGTTGGTCTTACACATAGGAGAAATGATCAGGTGAAGAAATACTCTGGTGGTATGCGTAGGCGTTTAGAGATTGCAAGAGGCTTAATTCATAAACCAAAGGTAATTTTTTTAGATGAGCCAACGTTAGGTCTTGATCCTAGTAGCAGAGAAATAATGTGGAAATATATTGATAGGTTGGCAAAAGATGAGAAAATTACGCTAATACTTACAACGCATTATATGGAGGAAGCAGATTTTCTCTGTAATAGGATTGGCTTTATAGATAAAGGCAAAATAATCGCGGTTAATTCGCCGTCAAGGCTAAAAGAAAGTCTAGGAGGCGAGATAATAGAAATAGCATTGAGAAATCAACAAGAGGTTCGCGCTATAGATGGCCTAGAAAACCTCTTAAAACAATACAACTTTGTACATAAAGTTGAATTAAATGAGAAAAAAGGAAATATTGTTATTTATGTGGAGGATGCAAGCCATGATCTGCCGATTATTCTCAAAGCAATTGATAATAACAGCAATAATAACAATAATGTGAAATCGGTAGACTTTAGGAGACCTACGCTTAACGATGTTTTTCTTAAATTCACGGGAAGAAATATCATGATACAGCAAGAAGATCCGGCTGAGGGAGGCTTTACAGAAAGATATGCTCAATATGGAAATAAATAAGAATACCGTAGAAATAGAATTAGGTAAATTATATGCTATTTGGCTTAGAGAGTTCAAAGTCTTTTTGAGAGAAAAGAGCAGACTTGTCGCCTCTACATTCACTCCTTTATTGTGGCTATTTGTTATTGGAGCAGGTTTTGGATCTACTGTAGGTAATCCATCCTCAACTTCTCCTAATGGTAATGGAGCGATAGGAGGCTTAGTATCTGGAATAGACTATCAGCAATTTATTTTTCCAGGCATAATTTGTATGTCTGTGATTTTTTCTTCCGTTTTTTTTGGTTCGTATATAATATGGGATAGAAAGTTTGATTTTCTTAAAAGTGTAATGGTTGCTCCAGTTAGCAGAACAACAATTTTTATAGGGAAGACCTTCGGAGGAATGACTACATCGCTAATACAAGCGGCGATATTACTGGCAATTGGATTGGCTATCGGAATCAATTATACTCCAATATCAATTGTGGCGATTACCGTCTTAATTCTGCTACTTTCATTTGCACTGACGTCATTAGGTCTTACTCTTGGAAGCTATATGGAGAGTTTAGAAGGCTTTCAATTAATAGTAAGCTTTGTAGTATTTCCTCTTTACTTTTTAAGCGGAGCATTATTTCCGTTAAATAATCTTCCATCATGGCTTTCTTACCTAACCATGATAGATCCTGCCACTTATGCTGTAGACGCTATAAGAAACATGATGCTTGGATTAGAAGGTAAGAATCCATTTGTTGTAGATATTGGTGTTTTGGCATTGTCTGTGATAGTTTTAGGGACAATTGGGATGCTCTCGTTTAGAAGAATGAAGGCTGTTTAATAAATAACCAGTCTAAAATCATGAATCAATCGATCAAGGATGCATTTCTATCTCATATTTCATTCCCTCGTAGTTTGGCAAGCTAATGAGGTAAATTTAAATTACATTTTAGCCATTAGTAGTTACTATACCAACATAGGCTTGCGCATAAAAAGATTTGACAATAAATAGCAAAAATAGTTTAGATGTTTCACACTTGTCAGGATTGACCGCAGCAGTCTACATCTTAAAATGCTTCTCCGAAGGTAAAAGCAGGGATCAGATAGTAAATAATAATTTTAAAGGCAATAGACAGTTAGCCTCGATATGGATAAATTTTCTCAAAGCAAACCACTGGCTTGAGCAGAATACAGCAGTCGCCAACAGCAAGATATCAGTTTCCGAGGAGGGCAAGAAATGGCTAAGAAGATACGAATTTGCTCTAAGAAATAAAGAGATGCAATTGAATATGAAGAGAAAATAAAGTACATCATAATCTATTCATCGCTCATTACAAAATGAACAAATATGTAAAAAAAATGAGAAACAAATAAAAAATCAACCATGGTTTCTAGATTAACAATCGTTGCGGTGGCAAAACTCCTGCTAATTCATCGGTTTAAAGATAGAATATTGGAGAGATGGGTTTTTTCATTATGAAAGAGAAAACTCAGACTTACTTTTCCTCAATAGCGCAAAAATCACCATTTTAAAATCAGATTATGTTTCAATTTGGATATTGATGGCCGTACTACTCTCTCTTTCTTATCTAGGGTTCTAACTGAAATCAAATGTAGGGACAAACTGAAAGCAGGGGTGACATGCTTTGATCCTTTTTAACAGCAAGCTCATACTATAATATCGTTTAGAAGCTTGTTAGTAAAAGCATGCAGTTCTAAAATATTGAATATGCCATAGTTTTTTATGTTTGTTAGTAAATTGCTTGTGGTTGTATCTGCAATGAGAAGATCGCATGCCTATCCAGCATAGTACCAGCTCCTGAGTTTAAGCCCATTACTCTAATCTTTAGACTTGAAATTTCTGATGCTGATAAATTGTATTTGTTAGCTAAAACGGTCTTTATTTGAGACTCAGGATCAGATATACGATTAACCTGTGATGACGACAACTGTATCGTAATATAGAGTGGTTTTGATAACATTGTCACTGGAATTTTTCCAGATGTATCTTTTGGGATAGAAAAGCTGATCTTATTCACCAATAAATTATTTGGCTCAGAAGTTGCAAACGAATTAACAGAGTAAAATACCCTGACATCAAGCAAGCTGCGAATCTGATCTATAGATAGTGTATTTGCAGCAGCAGTAAATACACTGTTGCCAGAGAAAGAGGAACCTAATAAACCATTGTTTGATTGTACTAGAATGACCACAAATCCTTCTACAAAGTTCGTTCCGGTGTTGTTAATTCCGGTGTTAAGTAGCTTAAGAATGTCTTTGCAACTTAATTCGGTTGTTTTTTGAGGTTCTATGGTCTTTATAACTGAATTGGTGACCGGCTTACCGTTATTGAGTATTGTATTCAATAAAATTGTGACTGGAGAATAATCTTGTCTGTTAAAAATCCCAATTGCTGTATCATAGTATCCTAGGCCAAGTGGACCTTCATCTTCAGTGATCGCGCCACATTCAAATTTTGCTGTAAATGTTAAGCCACTGATTTGCTTTGTGTTGTTATTATTATCATTTTCAGATAAACTGGCACCATTAGTCAGAAGAGAATAATTATTATAATTATTATTACTCATGTTATTAGTAATGTTATGGTTATTGTGCTGATTCAAGGTAACGGGATTTGCCTGAAGCTGCGCAGAATAGGAACCGAAAGAGGAGGAATATCTATTTTTAAGCAATTGAGGAGATTGATTTGCTGCTTCGGTAACAACAGTCATCGATACTACACCTAATGCTACCACCGAAACAACAACAGAAATTGTGAGAGTTCCAAGAGGCATAGTGGTTAATGAGTTTCTAAATTTTTAATCGACTCTACATAATTTATACTCTTTGTTATTGAAACATCTAACACACTGGGTTGCAGTCACAAATTTTATCTGAACCTTAGATTACTAAACATAAGAGAAGCAAGCATAATTACTACTCTTGTACTTCATTTTTACAACAACAAACTGTAGTTTAATTACATATTATACCTTGGAAAGCATTAAGTTCTATGCTGTATCACCCACTATACAATGAAAAAGACAATGATAATATCGCCTATAATCGTTCTAACAGCGATAGCTTTTGCGATTGCGTTAGCAGCTATAGGAACTTCACAACTCGTGCATGCTCAGACAAACAAGACAAGTGCAGGAGCTACAAATGCTACCACATCTGGAAGTAATGTGACAGGACCAACAAATACTACTAACAAAACAAATATCGGCACTGCCAGCCAGATAGAAAATCTAACTAAAGGCAATGCTGGTTCATTGCAAAATAGCAGTAATATAGCAGGTCCAAGTAGCGCTAATACAAGTGCTGCTAATAATACTGGTGCCTATAATGCATCAAGCCAAAACAAGACAGGAAATCCACTGAGTAATCTTCCAGTAATTGGGAAATTTTTCAAATGATTAACAATAGAACAGAGCTGAATTCATCGTTACAGTAAAGATATAAGTCAAACCATTTCCTTCTGTTTCTTTATCTTTTTTCTTTTTAGTTAGAAATTTTTCAATATTGCTCAATATAATAAAGAGAAAGGGATCGCTATGTCGTCAAATGCAGATTGCATTTGCAGATACTATAAAAGAACTGCAAATGCAGTTGCATCTCAACGAGGTATAAATAAAGTCATTGCTCAAGTTTTGCCAGAACATAAAGAAAAGCAATTTCTAAACTTCAAGATCAAGAAAAAAAGGTAGTGGCAACGGTAGGAGATGGGATCAATTATGCACCTACATTAGCAAAGTCGATTTGGGAATTGCAACAGGATCAGGGCCAGATTTCGCGAGAGAGACTGGAGAAATCATATTAATAAAAGATGATTTAAGGGATATAGTCACATCTGTAAATCTGGGAGAAAGACAGAATCAAAGATAAGGCAAAGCCTCTTCAGGGCTTTTGCATATAATACTGGGATGATCCCAATAGCTGATTGAATTTCGGGCGACTTCTTATGCTTGCTGGCGCAGCAATGGCAATGATGCCTCTATGCCAACAAAATAAACCTCCTCGTAAAAATACGGCAAATTATTGATTTGTTTCCATAGATAAGCAGTACTTGCAATTGTGACAAACTTGTAGTCCGATCCAAATTATCGGTTTCAGAGTAGTTAGAATTTAAAAGGGGAAATGTTAACATATTAAAAAGAATGATAATGACAGCGTCTACAGGGCAGAACACAATGATCGAGGTAAGTTAACCCAGAGAATGATAACAGTATATACAGATGCTTCAGGAGAACCTCACAATATTTATGGATATTGTATCTCAGAAACAAAGGAAGAAAAATTTATTCGCAGTAAGTATAGGCTAGGTTCTATGGAAGCAGAATTTATGGCTATCATAGAAGCCCTGAATAGCAACACTGTCAGAAATTCCAAGCAAACGATAATCTATACGGATTCAGAAAGTATAGTTGATTTTATTACTAGAAGAGTACATAAACCAAGAGGAAGTATAGTAAGATTGCTTACAATTCAAATTCTCAATATCGTAGACAACTTAGAAAATAAACCATCCTTTTTATGGATTCCAAGAGAACGTAATTTAGCAGGTATACTAATCGAAGATGAAGTTCCAAAAAAAATAAACAAAAGGATGCTCTTCAAGGAATCGCTTTTACGTTAACTAACTACAAAGCACATACATCTTCACTGTAACGACATACTTATCTACTAATGGTACGACAGATAGATTAATTATTGAAAAGGTGATGAGGATGTTACTTGGATAGGGACAAATCATTGACTACAGCTGAATTTATCAATAATTTTCCATTTGCATCCCAACGTGCTAAACAGGTGAGGATACTCGAAGAGATTTGTACCGCTTTCAATTCGGGTTACAAATACATTGTCCTCGAGGCTCCGACCGGTTTCGGTAAGAGCCCGGTAGCTATATCTGTTGCTACGACTTTGGGCTCAAGTTATATATGTACTTCAACAAAAGATTTACAGACCCAATATTCAAAGGATTTTCCATATGTTAATGCAGCAAAGGGAAAGAATAACTTTCCTTGTTTGGTAAAAGAAGATTTTGTTAGAAACGGCACATATAGATGTGGAGTGTGTGTTTCAGACGATACGAATGAATGCCGTCATGCAACGGTGGGATATGGTCCATGCATTACAGACTAATCCTTCAGGGAAAGCTGCAAGTACAGAACCCTTCTAAAAGATTACAAAATAGCGTTCAAGGGCTCAAGTGACGAACGAGTATTCATCGATAGCGATAGTAAAGACCATTACCTCAAGGAATATTCGCAATGGCTGCATCTCAAAAATCTAAAAGATCGAAGAATATGGAAGCCCTGTGAATACCTTGACCAATTGAATATGGCCTTAACTTCAAGTCATTCTATATTCAATTATTCTAATTTCTTGGCGTTCTTACTGCAAAGCAAAAAGAGTCTACCTTCAAGAGAACTCTTGGTATTGGATGAGGGACATCTATTGGAAACAGAAATAGTAAAATTCAGAGGATTATCCATATCCAAAAGAAGATGGAAAAGATATCTTATAGGAAATCGTCTAAAGATAATAGATTTTGGCTACAATGATATAGAACAGTGGATCGATTTTTTAATTGAATTGGAAGCAATTATGCTTAACCTACTTGGTTATGACTCCATGGTAGAATCATTAGATGTACAAAGGAAGATCAAATATAATTGGACAGGCAAACGTCATCATACATTAAAGTCAACCAACTACAACGACAGAAGAGGTAGAATAACTTCGGCATCTGAGTTATTCGATAGCGATGAAGAAATAGTTCAAAAATATGAAGAAGGTATTCCAAAAAGATCGTCAGCAGCAACTAACAAAATAAGTGATGAACTTGCTGTGGATGCTGTTCGAGATACAGAGAAGCTCACTCTGACGATCAATAATCTTCTCTCTAACCCAAAGAACTGGATAATATCTGACATAAAAAAAGAGAACTACGAAGTAATTAAGGTAGAATTTAAGCCGTTAGATATATCATCATATTGTAAAGGTGTATTTGAAAAGTGTTCTAAAACAATGATAACGAGTGCAACAATCCTAAACGCGAAGGCATTTTGCAGAAGCGTTGGCCTAAATCCTGATGAAGTAAAATTTATACAAGTTGAATCTGAATTTCCAGTTGAAAATAGGCCTATCTATATTTTAAACATTGCCTATCTTAATTTCAGAAATCTACAACTACAAGAAGTGAAATCTAGCATTACAAGGGCAATTGATAATATCATGACAATGCATAAAAATGACAAAGGAATAATTCATACTACTTCCTATGAACAAATTGATTTTATCAAAGAAAATATATCCCAGACAAATGCAAGGAGGCTCATAATAACCGATCCAGAGATACAGAGAGATGAAGTTATAGCACAACACACTAATAATACCACAAAGCCGACGGTTCTTATCTCTCCATCACTGCATACTGGTCTTGATTTAAAAAATGAACTTTCAAGATTCCAAATTATGACGAAGGTCCCATATCCTAACAAAGGTGATAGATGGATCAGTGCTAAAAGAGAAAGAGACGAAGAATGGTACTACTGGCAAACAGCCCTGAAACTCATACAAGCTTATGGCAGATCTATAAGATCACACGAAGATTGGGCAAAGACCTACATTCTGGATTCATCCTTTGGCTACTTCGTAAGGAAGAATAGAAATATTTTACCTGCGTGGTTTATCCAAGCAATCAGAGATAAAAGATTGTTGACTGTTTAAACTAATAGAAACAATAACACAGGGATAAGGTCGTTAACTAATAGCACTATGTAACTATAATTATCAAGCTTCCTGCTTGTCACTAGTAGAGTTTTTCCTGCCTGTCTCATAAAACAGTATTTAACTCAATTTATTCATAGCATTTGAGATATATTTTATCACAATTATAAGTAATATTATATTACAATTGTGATAAAGTTCGTATTAATGTATATTTATTGCATGTATAGAAGTATTTTTTATACAATAACTAGCATTATTATATCACGATATCGACAACAATTACATAACATTGGTGCTTGGCGGCGCAGCAACAAAACTGAGACTGTGTAACCTCGGCAAAGGCTGTAGTATTAGGTTCACACCCTCAGAATCGCCAAGCACCAGCAAATGATTTAGTTGTTAAATATTTTCATCTCAACGCGATGAAATTCATAAAAAAACGGAAAGGAAATTCTGTTTAATAGATCTTGAACAACAATTACTTATCACGACTTAAATTACCTCTAGTTAATGGATGCTGTTGAGGTAAGGAGATCCTGAATCCGACTAGGCATAATACCTGTCCTAGACAAGGTAGATCCGATATGAAGCCATCTGGTTTTTTATACTAGGCGAGTAGCACCAATAGAATCTTTAAGAGCAAGATGCTTATTTGATTACTATAGTTTGCCTATGTCAGATGAAACCAACATCCCTGACAATTTCGAAGAAGACAAAGAGTTACTTGTAGAGGAAGTCCAGCCTAAAGAACAAGAACAACAGCTACCCGTAGCTGAAGGCCATGAAACTGAAGTCCTTCGACAACAACAAGAACAAGCAGGAGGAGGAAAAAAAACTTCTACGTCTACTCCAAAGTCAATTAGATTAGCAACCATCTCAAAGTTACTGGATAAACAAACAACTCAAATAAACAAGATAGGACAGATGCTTCAACCATTGCAAAGGCAGCTAAAGTCAGTGGAGATGAGATCAGAATTGATCAAACCAATATACTCGCAGCTCAAGCAATTACAAAAACAAATGTCACAAGTTCAAAAGGAGAGCGAGAAGATAAGATTATCACTATCAAGTAAGAAAACTTCCACCAAGAAGAAGAAGAGTAAAAACAAGAAGTAGACACTAAAACAACTATTGAGTGTTGTACCCATCGGACCTAAGTCACCACACTCTAGAATGCCAGTCGAGTTACATAAAAAGAAAACCGGTATATGATGAAAAGCTAAGGATGTTAGGATATAGTAACACTCCATGTAAATATTGTAAAACAAGATACCGCATAACTTGCCAGAAATGAAAATGCTATAGGATAAAACTAATCCATTACAGGAGATCCAAATGAAACAAGCTCCTGCGAATCCAGTTGATATTAATCCATTTCGTAAGAATGATTCGGAATAGCCAGAATAATATTCACAAGCTTGCCATTTGTTCTGTAACAACCCTGGTATACTTCTCTTCAATTGTATTCAATATTTTAGCCATGGTTATAATAAGCCGCAATGTTCTAAGATATCCTTCTTTTTCCACCTTTCAAAAGCTATTCTGGCGCAGTTTAATCTCAGTTATATCATGGAAGGCGAGAACGTTCAGTTGTAAGGTAATTTGTAGAGATTTATCGATAAAAGAGACTCATCAGTGACTTATAAATTTCAGCATTAGTGTTACTATCTTGTAGATATCACAGATTCTGTTATATAGCAATATAAATATTATCTCTTATTATTTATGATTTTAAAATTTTATATAAATATATAATATGTCGTGCTTATTAAATTAGATGAGTATTGATGAAACTACAATTCCTGAAGAAATAAATGTACATAAAAGGATTTGGGGCAAAGACGCAGATCAAGTTATGTATGGTAAAGTGGAAGAAAAAGATGAGGACGAACAGCGATGTCCTATATGTAATTCAAGAATTGATGAATTTGGATATTGTGCTTGTGGCGGAAATTTAGGAGTAAGCTAAAATTAATTTTCACTTTTAAATAGTAGTATGCATGGAAGGGAAAATTGCAAGTGGATGAAATTTCCTGTGTGTATATCTACTGGCGTCGTAACTTTTCAATTTAACTAAAGTTTACTTTCTTAAATCAGAGTATCTATTTCTGGTTGTCACTTTAGTCTTTCCTGATAGAATCGTAACCTCAGTTTCCATTATATTCTCCCATCTTTAGATAGGATATGTAAAAATCCTGAGGTGGATACCCATAGGAGCTTTGCCAACAGATTATTACTTCTCTCTGGTCTCACCACGAATTTGGTATACTACGACCCCAAATAGTGTAAATGCCCCGACTATAGCTGCTATAAAGGCTACCAAGAATACGCTAGTTGCAATCTGGACCAATTCAACACTTACTCTAGCTGTGAAAATAGCAAACACCAGAATAACGAAACCAATCAAAGCAAATAGACTCAATAATATCGTCCTGATATTATTAGATATTCTTGCGGATTCGGATAGGTAGATATTATTATCCTCTTCTGGATCACCAATCGTCGAAGTCATCTTCCCTACGATCTTATCTTTGATATTCGTAAGCCCTGAGGAGTCAGATTTATTATTGTTATTACTCCCCCTAGATTCGTATTGATTATGATCTTTGGTAAGATCTTTGTCCTTCTCTGGATCGCTCATATTATAAAAAATATATGCACCGTAGTATATAAAAGCCATAGGATCCATCCAAAGTTCAATTGTTGGGTTAAGGAAGACATCTCATCAACAAGTTAATTTAACTCAAGACATCTCATCAACAAGTTAATTTAACTCCTTACCTTGATGTTCAAGCAAGCTTTGTTTATGTCTTGGTGCAAGTCTATTATAATCTGATTTATTAAAGAAACAAAATTGTATATGTTTAATATTGGGTTTATAAGAAGATGAGGGCTACGTTTCATCCCATTAGTAAATAAGAGGAAGAAGAGATGATACCTGCAAAGTTTCAATAAGAATTCTTGTGAATCCTTAATCTCAGAATTGTTGAATTCTATTGCTGTAGCTGATTCAACAATTCTCAGATGAAAAGAATTTGGTTGTAGACGACTAATTCGATATTATGCAGTCTTAAAACCCCTGGTGGACATCTACAATGACCCGTGTGGTGTGTTGGTTTGGTAAAAATAGTAGAATCACAATTAGGTTTGTGCCAGATCGATAAATCCGAGAAATTAGAAAAGGTCCAGAATAATAAAACCTAAAACTAAAGATGACAATTGGAAAATCAGCAGCCAGAAAATCATGGGGTAATCCTAATTCAGGTTTGCTAACTTCATTTTATCTTTGTATTTGCTTGTTTGTTGATTGGAATTCTAAGCATCCCAAATTATCTTTTTATCTGTTTTTTATTCTTCCCCCCCAATAAGGGGTATTCTTTCTCAATAGTGAATATGACTAAGCGACTCTGGTTTGAATGTCTAGCGTTTTAGTATGTTCTTTATTGGTATCATTAATGATTCTAAACGTTTCTCGATCCCTACAAAAATAAGAGATACTCCAACTCCCAGCAATATCCCTCCAACTACATCCAAGGGATAATGACCACCGACATACACCCTAGAAATGCATACAAGAGCTGCTTCTATCGCCAAAATAATAGATATTACAAGTTTCCTAGGCGTATCTCTAAATAGTAATAAAGCTCCAGCTGCACCAGCCGATACTATCAAGGCATGACCAGAAGGAAAAGCATACTCTTTGTCTGCTGCGATCAAAAAGTCTGATTTTGGAATTATTGGTCTAGGTCTTGCAACAATATCTTTTGCTAATACACCAAGTGGTATAAGAACAAGCATTGAGATTGCAATAACTACTGCAGTCTTTTTTCCTGTCCAACCACCAAAGATAAACAAACTAATTATCGCTATAGGCCAGAATACTTCTCTTCCAAATTCAGTAAGCCAGATCATTAATTTAGTGAGCGCAGGATAATAATGCGAGCTGTTAACGTCCAAAAATGCTATATAATCTGATTTAGCAATATGGGAATTAGCAGTAGGAATCACTCTTGGAGAAACAAGTGAGGCAATTATAACGAATAAAGCAAGAATAAAAAGAGAAGCCACAAAGTATTTGTTCAACGTTTGGATGTAATTATGCGCATTACTTATAAACGATTTCCGTATTTTGAAATTGATAGGTAATTCCACTGCTATCTGATTTTTTAATTCCTATCATGACTATGTCATGTTGATCTCGTACAGTAAATGCAACAAGTAATGAACCCGTTCCTAGAATTAGCACACTAATAATGAACGTGACCTTCGGGTGATAATTGCACTATTGGAGTAATGGAAGCCAGAGCAATCAGGAGCTTACCAACCTTTTCTCAACACAACCTAGATTCAACTGAAATTAATTTTTATTCTTTTTCTTTTTGAACCTTTTCATAAAGTTTCGTGGCACCATTTAATGTATTCTTAATTTTTTTACTCGCTCCCTGGATGAGATACGAAGACTGTATGCAGTAATCTACATCATGATGATGCATTTTTTTGATGCATTCTCATCATACCCTTGTTGTCAATAAACTAGTCCAAAAATCCTTGCCATGTACCGCAGGTCTGATATTGACTCGTGCTTTCTCGCAGTTTCTATCATTAGTTCCAAGGCGGCAGGCGTATTTACATCATGCTCTATATGACTAGTGAATTCATTGGTCAGCTTTGTCTTGCGAGCAGGAATTTTAGTACTAACATCGGCCGCAAGTACACATGCAATTGTTTCGTCCGTCGAATAAAATTTATCAAGTTCAGATTGTGAGAACGTGAAAGGTTGTCTGTAATGCTTCGAAAACAGATAAAGCCGTATGATATTTGAGTTATATTTTTTCATCAAATCCCTTATTCTTATGATGTTACCAAAAGATTTAGACATTTTTTTGCCCTTGTAGTTTACTAATCCTACGTGGTTCCAGATCTTGACTGGTAGTTGATTGGATGTTAACACCTGCAATTGTGCCATTAGTGATTCATGATGAGGATAAACTAGCTCCGTTGCACCGCCATGCATATCGTATATTCCGTTACAGATCGACATTGCTACAGAACAGTCCTGCATATGCCACCAGGGGACGCCGACTCCTAAGGACTCATCAGAATATTTCTGACCGAAATCATCGCTACCATTCCAAAGCAGAATATCATTAGGATTTTTTTTCCCCGGCGCTATGTCAACTCTGCTATTAATGAGATCCTCCCGGGTCATTCGTGAGAGCTTCCCGTATGAGAGTAGCAAACTCGTATCTAGGTATATATTGCCATTGGCAAAGTAAGCACGTTTCTTACTGAGAAGCCATCGGATTAGTTTTATGGCGGTTTCTACGTAATCTGAGGTCCTAGCAATAGTGAGGGTATTGATACGTAAGGATCGAATATCAACCAAGAGTTCATTTACAAATCTATTAGAAATGTCAGCTGCAGATGACAGTTCCTCCTTTGCCCGAAATGATATCTTGGGATCTATATCAGTAATGGTTAAGATAGCAGTCGTTCGTATTCCGACTAACATTAAATATCTTGCCACTAAATCATAAAAGAGAAGTATTCTTGCATGCCCAAGGTGGGAGAAATCATAGACCGTAGGACCACAAATGAGCATTCTCAAATTGTCGTTCCTTGGCGTTGGCTCGTCTTTCAAACCAGATAATGTGTTAAATATTCTCAATAGCTACTAATGATTAGCTTCTGATTCATTATTAAGGTACTATTGGAACCTTGATTTTCGTGTAGACTGGGGATTGTTTATTTCAGTATGGTTCAAATAACTAGTCACACAAACCGTGATCCGCCCCTAATTGTTATAAGTTACCTCCGTATTATTTTATTTAAAAGGGCTCATGCTTATGGACTATAGACGGAGCAAAGAGAAGGAATTAGCCAAGGAATTAATATCTCTTGACCTTGACGAAGGAATTAGGATTGAGCAGCAGCCTGAGCACAAGAAGCTTTTTATAAATAGAAATGCATGCGGCAATTTTGTTGCGGAGTTTGTTGACAAGACTAAGAACGAAAATAGCAAGATACAATACTTTTCGTCAGACGCTGAACTATTGGAATTCGTAAAGTCCAAATTTAACAAAAATTTCTCTATCACGCTATACTAGTTAAAGAAATTTGTCTAAAGGAATTGCTCATACTCTGTCCGTTTGATAAGGAACAGACATCCTACAATGATATATAGGATTCGTTTAGCCTAAGTGCTTAATTATTATTTGGCTCTAAAATGATTGTAGTAGTAGATTGATGGAGTACAATACGTACACCTGGCTTGTCCGTAACAGTATACATCCATCGATCTAAGGCTTAACCTCCACCTGCTCCCATTCCTCCACCTGTCGATTCTACCTCCTGTTCCTCCAGTTCTTTTTCTTCTTCAGATTTTACGTTGCTAATTGGTTTTAATACCTCTTTTTGTATAACTTTGTTGTTCTTCTCTTCTTGTTCTATTTCTTCCATGGTAAGAATATGGTTAGGGTATGTTATTAATTGTTCGAAGACCCTGAAGGTATTGAATGTTTTTTGTATGTTTAATAGAATAAACAGACCGCTCGTTTATTTTGAGTCCCGGCTTCATTCAGTAGGAAGTTAAATATGGTTAACCTCTTGTATTGATTTTGCCATCCACGCCTACTTTCACAGATCTCTAATTTTACAGACTATAGCCTATTCTAAACTACATTGCATCTGGATAGATCACGATAAAACTACAATAATAATAAACTGCCTGACTCAGATCACCTAACAACACATTAATTAATTATGTTTTGTAATACACTGGATATTGATTGCAAATAATCAAGGACTTTCGCAGAAATCGCTAGTTTTGGCTTTACTCATAGCAACATCAGGAGTAGCATTATTTATCGGAATTGACACTATCTCTAATAATAACCAAGCACAAGCGCAACAACAAGCCCAGACAAAGATTAATAAACTTTGGGAAACACCCAACAAATTGAAGAATCCAGAATCAGTACTTTATGCGCCTAAACAAGACACCTTATTCGTTTCCAATATAGATGGAAAACCAGACGAAAAAGATCAGAAAGGATTCATTTCTAAGGTCTCCCCTTCTAAAGGAAGCATAGTTGAATTAAATTGGATAGTGGGACTAAATGCACCAAAAGGAATGGCTATTTATAATAATAGTAAATTGTATGTTTCAGATATCACAGATCTTGTGGAGATAGATACTGTTAATGGACAAATAATCAAGCGCTTCAACGCACCAGGAAGCGCCTTTCTTAATGATGTTGCATCAGATCGTCTTGGAAATATCTACGTATCCGATACGGTCACCAATACTATCTACAAAATGGATAGGAACATTAACAACAGTACATCCTACAAGTTTGGCTACAAAGCTCAGAGTTAAATGGTCCTAATGGTTTGCATGTTGACAATAATAAAAATAAACTAATTGTTGCATCCTTTGGATCAGATTTCAGTAAACCTGGAGCGAGTATGAAGGTTGTTGATCTAAAAAATAAGACGATAAGCAATTTAGGAACAGAAGGCGTAACGAGTCCCGTTGGCGGTCTTGATGGAATAGTATCAGATGCTACAGAAACGCATTACTATGTTTCTGATAACCCTGCAGGAAAGGTATATACTGTTAACGCTGATGGAAGAGGGTATGGAACTTTGATAGACTTACGAAGACAAGGAGCTGCTGACCTAGAGTTCATACCAGGTCAAAATATGATTATAATACCTATTATGCAGGATAACAAACTTGTATCTTATAAGTTGGTACAGTAGAAGTCAGATAGCCGATTAGCATCTCTTTATGTGAACAAAAGACAATAATAAGCAGGCATAACCTAACTAGTACGAGGTATTAGATCGAAGTTATGGTCAGCTTTGATTCTTTAGTAATTCGATGTTTATCTATGAACCCTGATGTTGCAGCAATGACATATTTGGCAGGTACTGTATTCTTATAAGTACAATCTGATGCATCAAAAGTATTTGTACATCTATGCCCGTCTTTTACCTTGTATACTAGATTCCCTGCTCCATCAAACCACATCAAATCAAGATTATAATCAATATTTAAAAGCCACATTGCATATAAGTCTGGTTTTTCATAGACTAGGATCATCGCCGAATTCAATGGCATTTTTTCTACTCTGAACATTAACCACCTTTGTTTTTCTGCGTTAGATTTTGCAATTTCAACCTTAATTATATCATGGCCAATTCTAACTATCCCTTGTGGAAAGTCTGTCTGCCTGTTTTTGATATCAGTAGGAATGAAAGCAAGACCCAGTGCACCCACAGCAACAGCTACAATTATAGATGGTACCAGAACTGCTGTCTTGCTGGCCATATTATACCATTAGAGGATGGCAGAAAGAATTTGAACTTTGCCCTTTGTTCGTTTTTATTGGCCTGTTGCTTAGCAAGGCCAGTACATATGGACTCATATTACCAGCAAAGCTATAACCAGCAATACTATTATTATAATAAGAGGTCTAAGAAAAGCTAACCGATGTTTAAAAGACTAAAACTATGTCCAATATGTGGATGTAGCGAACATAGACTTATAGGCTGTGCTATACACTGGCATAGTCATAAGAAGAATGCTGAAGGCAGGTGTGAGATCAGAAGTAAATAGCCCGGTTATAATAAACCTACTCGTCTAACACGACAAGAAGTTTTTAATGGTGCTAAATTATTGCACAATGTACATTGATAGAGTGGAATGAACAAATCAAGGCGCATTTAATGTGGATATGGGGCGAAAAGGAAGGTTTTATGAAAAGAGGCAAGGAAGGTATGTTAGTCATTACCGATAAGCGCATTGCTTTTATTACAAAAACAAATATGACTTATCGAGTACACAGCGTATACTCCACTAGGCAGCTTAAACGATTCGAAGATGGTGAAAATGTATTTAGACCCTTAGAAGGATACAAAATGAAAAATTTAGAGGAGGACCTTCATAAAAGTGAAGAAAATCTTGAAATTACACATAACCAGGTTTTAGATGTGACCCAAGAGGAAAAACGCTGGGGTACATTACTCAAAGTCAACGCTAATCTAGGAAATAAACCAGAAAACTACAAATTTTCAATTGTCAAAGGTTGGGTAAAATATCCAATGAAAGATCCTATTGAATTTCAACATATGAATTGGGCTCCACTCATTAATCTCTTAAAACTTTGAACACAATTGGAAGCCAGTATTCCTTGGATTTATTGTGGAGATACTGAAGACAGAAGAGAAGTCAAATTATGTGCAAGAGTATAGTACTATTCTTTCCTACAAGCCCTAAGTTTAAAGACAGCTTATTTACTTATCCAACATACTAGAATTGCCAAAGAAACTATATGCTATTGGAGTGGGTCCGGGTTCTCCTAAATATCTGACCGATGCAGCGAAAGAGGCTCTTCATAAATGCCACTATGTTGTTGGATATAAGTATACTCTAACTACAATTGAAAGTGTAATTGATAGAAACAATCAGGAGGTTTTTGAGGTAACTATGAAGAATCAAGAAGACGTATATCAAAGTATTCATAAGAGAATGAATGACGGTGATTGTTGCGCAATACTCTTTACAGGTGATGCGAATTTTTCTGAATCGGAATTAGTTGATAGACTAATGGAACTCTTTTGTGAGGATAATATTGAAATTATTCCAGGCATTAGTTCAATTCAAGTTGCTGCAGCAAAATCCAAAGTACCTCTTGACAAGGCGTATATTGTCACCTTTCATGTAACAAGTGATATTGAACAAAAGAAATTGGAATTGGTCAAGGCCTTAGTTAGTGGGAAGAGCGTAATTTTACTCCCAAGGCCATGGCCTAAGGACTCATCAAGAAACTTTATGCAGTCCGACATTGCAATTTTCTTGAGGAAAAATGGAATCGATACCTCGAATCTAAAGGTCTGGGTCTTTGAATGTCTAACAAAAGATAATAAAGAGACAGTATTCAAAGGTAAAGTTAACGAGTTAGAAGGCAGAGAATATAGTGACCTTTCTGTTATGGTAATTGACCAGGTAAAGCGCCAGACATATTTGCAACTTAATCCATGATTAAAACCTGTAGAATGCAGAAAATTGTATTATTCAATTCAGAACTGATTGGAACATCTTGCTCGTATATTTAATACGTATAATCTTGGTAGAATCGTATCAACCTTGCCAATTCGTCAGGTGGACATGGGACATGTATAAGAAATAAAATCACATGAATGGGAAAACCTACAACGCGCATTACTTGCATATTTGAATAAGAAGGTAAAATTTACAAAAAAAATTCTAGAAAACCCAGTGCGAGTGGTAAATATGCAATAGAGATGCGATCCTGATAAAGAAAAAATTCAACTATTGATTTATTTAGAAATCATCTTTTTATTAGCAGAATTGTTATTATATTGGTATTGGGATTGAAGTCATGATCTAGCTATAGAATCAAAGAAAGCGGCTAATTACAAGATTGTATGTCCTAGTGGTTCAAAAATTCCTTGGAAGCTAAGGCAACTCTTGCATACGACGGTAATTGGCGAAACAGTGCATTTTTACAAAGAATTAAGTTCTACCCAGACTTTAGCGGTTAATTTGGCAGAAAGAAAATTAAGAGAAAACGGACATGGAACAGTAATAATAGCTGAACGACAAAGATGCGGGAAGGGAAGAATCGATGAAAGAAAATGGATTTCGCCCAAAGGTGGTATCTGGTTATCCATCATCTTAAAACCAAAAATAAGGGTAACCCAAACCACACTTCTACCTTTCATTGCTGCCCTTGCAGTCGGTGACGCAATTAAGGAGAAGACACAATTGGATTCAAGAATTAAATGGCCTAATGATATAATGATTGAAGATAAGAAAGTATCTGGCATTGTAGTAGACATAAGTATAGATGCCAAGACCATTAACTATGCAGTAATAGGCGTTGGAATCAATGCAAATATTGATGCTGCGAAGCTTAGCTCATATGTCAGTAGAAGTCGTGGCGACATCAATTCCAAATACTTTGGAATTACATCGTTAAAAAACGAGCTCTCCGGCAAAAATGTTAATATAATTGTGATTATGCAATCATTTCTAGAAAAATTAGAATACTATTATTTTCAATTAGAAAAAGAAGGCTCGAAGAAAATTATTACAGAATTGAAAGAAAGATCTGAAACTGTAGGTAATTCAGTTTTAGTAAAACAGGACAAGGAGACCTTTGAAGGTGTTGCTATAGATATCGACGCTGATGGAATATTACTTGTGAAAACACCAGAAGGCAATATTAACGAAGTCGCTTCAGGTGAGATTATTGTCATAAGAAATAGAGTCTGATATATGAAAATGAAATGAAAATCCAAGAATGCAAACAGAATAATGAAACAACTAAAACTTGTCCTATGTAGATTCCCTGTGATTGGAAATACGCATTTTGAATAAGTTTTGAAAAACTTAAAATAGGAAGCTCAAGGGCAGTTGATAACTATAGGGGAATAACGAGTAAAAGCAATACCGTCCAGAACGTTACTCTAAACTTTCAAGGCATTGCAAAAGGAGATCCTTTTTTCCATTTTTTACAATCCAATTTGTGAATTTGTCTGATGTATATACTTCAATTTTCTGAAAAGTGGAAGGAACAAAGCCTCCATAACTATATATCATAATAACTATGTGTTTTCCGGATATCATGCCCACTTCCTCCTGTAAAGCATCCTTACTTTCTTCAATGGTATTTCTATACAGTAAATGAGGTATGTGAGTCTGCTGCACAACCATTGAGGCTTTCCTCAGCTTATCTGCAAGTCTTTCTGCTAACCAATCTTCAATAATGACATTATCTTGCCCTTCTTCTTGAACATGAGGGGGAATAAGAGAATAAAATCTTTTCTTGTCAACGTTCTTATGATGATTATTATTATGACTGGTCATTCAATAAAATGAGAAAAATACTTATTTAAGTCAATATGGCAACAAATCTTGATAATTGACCTCACTTAACTTTACAGTAAAGACTATACATAATTACACCAGCTATTCAAAATTTAACCTAAGCAAGGCTTTATAGTTCTAGATCAAAAAAATTAGCCAAACCTGTATAATTTGGTTTACAATCAATGATATTCAGCTCCGGTATGAATTGTCTAACTAGTCGTTAGTATATGCTGGGTCTCAAAATTATCAAAATCAAAGAGATGGAGTAAGTTATAGTTGTTCAATTATCTAGAGCCGCTTTATTTATAAGCATAGCAATCAAGGCCATCATCTTGTCTTTTTTTCCGATAATATACCGAAAACAAGGCATACATTATAATATTCATAATTCATTTTCTATTTCATGTCACGCAAAGAGGATTCGTCCTTCACGTATCTGAAATATCAAGAACTGAAAGACATGCTCAAAGTTATAGTGTATTCAGCACAATCCCCTTTGGGTTTGACGCCTATGCTTTATCATATCAACTACAATAATCAACAGGTATTCTTTATTCAAACAGGAGCCGTCGGTAGTACAATAATACATTATTTCGTTCAAAATGAAAAGCCAGATAAGAAATTTATAGAGCTAAAGCGATTAACTGGTGAATTCAATTTTGTAGATAATATAGGCACTGATACTCTAGCATTATATGTTCCTATTCTTGAACTAGAGAAGTCCACACTCAAATTTCCTTTATGATATTATGAAAACGCCTTTGGTAAGTTACAGACTACCAGATTCCACCTATAATTTTTATTGCATGGATAACTTCATCAGAGCAGTGGTAGAATTGGTCGAATTAGATTGGTTCTCTACTTTATTCATACTTCTTTACCTTTATAGTATCTCATGAGTTTCCTTTAGGTTATCCTATGCGATCAGCCAGATAAATTTTAAATCAGTCTTATTTCCCATTGAAGGTATAATAGACCTATCTCTATTTTAAAATTAAACGAACCAAAAGGTGAAGGATTTTTAAACTATAAAAGGATAAGGCAGTTTACAATTTTATGGTTATTGCATTATACAACACTTTAAAAATGATAGTATACATAGAGGAATTCGATAAATATGACAGTAAGGGTAAGCTACTATGCAGAAACACCGACTGCAATAACTATCCAAAATCACCATATAGAAAATACTGTTCTAAGAAATGCAATAAGGATTTCCGGCACTGGTATTATCATAATTTTTATTGGGAGCGTGTTAGATCTGATATATTTAAACGCGATAAGTATACTTGTCAGATTTGCAAAAGAGCATTTCCTTATACATACAGAAGAAGATTTGCAAGGTCAAAAAAATTAGAATGTGACCATATCATACCAAAGTCACTATATGGACAGCAAGGGTACAAACATGACACGCTAGAAAACAAAATCAAAGCAACTTTAGAATTTTTTCACAATCACAAAAACCTCAGAACATTATGTAGTGACTGCCATAAACAAGTTACAGCGAAGTACCTCAGTGATAAATTCAAGGTGAAGGAATTAGGAAATAGCAATATTGTTATTTTATCTGAATTAAATGACAGTAAGATCAGAATGTCTTAGCGGCAGAGTAAATATGGAGACAACTCTGGTAATTCCTTTTCAACAATTTATTACGATATAGAACTAAATAATAGTCACACTAGGTCATTTATCTACCGAATGAACTCGTCTTTGATAGATTTGATTCACTTTTGCTAGAGTATCTATGTCATTTATTGTTTTATCACTGCGAATATATTTTATTCTAGGAAAGCGGAATGCAAACCCACTATCATATCTCTCACTCTTTTGGATGCTATCAAAAGCAATTTCCAAAACAATTTCAGGATTTACTATCAACCTAGAGCCTTCATCCTTCATCACAATTGATCGTAATTTAGTGGTCATTTCACCTATTTCTTCGTTAGACAAACCAGAATACGCTTTTCCAATAGTCCTTAATTTACTGTTATTACTATCATCTCTAACTGCGAATGTATAATCCGATAGAGTACCCGCCCTCTTTCCATGACCGTATTCAGCCATTACGATAACTGCATCAATCGTATCAAGTTCTGTTTTAAGCTTCATCCAATAGCTCCCCCTCTTCCCTAACTGGTACTGAGAATCAGGGTCCTTGAGTATCAGACCTTCGTGACCCTTGTTCCTGCTTTCGGCAAACATTGCGGCCATTTCCTCTACTAAATGTACAATCTTGTAACTTGCATTTATGATCGGTTTTTTGAATTGAATGTTTGATAGAATTTGCTTTCGTTGGATTAATGGCTTTTTGATCACTTGTTCCTCTCCGAAATATAAAATATCATAGACTGCGTATATAACGGGAATTTCGTCTATAATTTTTTTTGTAACATTCTTTTTGTGGAGTCTTTTTTGCAAATGCTGAAAAAGTAGTGGTCTATCATTTCTAAATGCTAGTATCTCACCATCTAAAATAAAATCGCAATCAGTGGGGGATGTCAAAGACGAAGTTGACGTGGCAGCGGCATTTAATAATTCGGGAAATGTACTGGTAATATCATCAAGCTTTCTAGAGAACGCCCGAATCACACCTTTAGACTTGTGCATCTGAACCCGTATACCATCATATTTATACTCGCAAATCAAAGGTTTCTGATAATAATTAGCTATTTCTTCAACAGTAAACATAGTGTCTGCGAGCATGAATCCGAAGGGTGTCAGAGGTTCCATTATGGTTGTTCTTAGGGAACCGTTCTTTGCAAGAATTGATACATGGGAGATATCTGCAGAAAGAAGCATTGCTTCTCTTACATCTTTGATATTACATGCGAATGCCTTTGCGATGGCAAGCTCAATTAGACCTTCAACCAAACCAATCCGCATTTCGCTATTTATGATTTTTACGAGATATTTTGCTTCTATGGGTGAGCAAGATATAAGCAAACCTTTCAAGATTTTCGTTTTATTTTTACCTGAACCTGAACCCGTTGCAGATGCGATTTTCTTGAGTCGAGCATATACGTTTGATAATGTTAATTGTTCTTGTTGTTGTATAAGTGGGATTATATACTTTCTTGATACCGCGTATTCTGTCAGTGCACCCATATCTCCCTGTTTAAGATAAATCTGTTGAATTTCCTTAGGCTCTAGTATCGCAATTTCAGATAGCGAATGCATAATGGTACTAAAACCTAGATTCAAATTTAGTCTGGAACCTTTGGGAAAGATGTTGCCCGATAAGAACAGAACAACGATAGGCAACGAACTCTCATCTAGGATGGAAAGGTATGCAGAAAGAATGCTCACCTTTTCATTCTTGCTCGTACTTGAACGAATCTTTTCACAAAGATCTACAAAGCAAGAAAATTTGTTAGCATCCATTTACATGAATCTAGCCAATATATATGTGCCTCATCTATATCATATTTAGTGTATTTATTATTGCTAAAATTAATAGGTGATTCATGAAATGAAATGGTATTCTTTGTCCCACATTTCTGTGATTAAATATTATCCCATCTCATAATATTATTATTATTAGTATTCGATTCCGTGAACTTGGTTATAAAATATTGCGAATTGTAAAAAAAAGTCGTATTTATTTGTATAGTTAGAGATTTCTTTTGAAGTACAAAAAACAACGGCTGCATTGAATTGAGCTGCTTTCGTATAGCAGCCTTTTTGATCAGATCTCAGAACATTGTTTTGGTATTCTGTAATTTTATTTAGATTAGAATCTACAACGTTTGTTGAATTGGCAAAACGAGTTTCAATAAGACTGACTGCTCTCACTAGGGCGATCGACGCAACCATGTCAAAAATTGACAAT